>LNFM01007194.1_pt1 | contig 13809 bp, 6 predicted proteins | sample 596031 | NCBI WGS metagenome assembly LNFM01 (sample SAMN04254537, study PRJNA301005) | activated carbon metagenome | isolation source: dual media filters at the Ann Arbor, Michigan drinking water treatment plant | place: USA: Ann Arbor
CGGCGTCGAGCCGATGGACTCGGGCGTCGCTCCGGAAGACACCGGCGTTCAACCCACGGACACGGGCGTCGCGCCGACCGACACGGGCGTCGCGCCGACCGACACGGGCGTCGCGCCTGCGGACACAGGCGTGCCGCCGATGGACAGCGGCGTCGGGCCCACAGACAGCGGCATCGACACCGGCATCGACGTGCGAACAGACAGCGGCGTCGACACGGGCGTGGATGTTCGAACGGACACCGGCGTCGACACGGGCGTGATGATGCCCGACAGCGGATTGCCGCCCGGCGCGATCGGGCTCACCAACGCCACCGCGGACTTCTCGCAGTCAGGCTTCTCCGTCGCCGAAATGGTCAACGGCATCCCCACCGGGGACAACGACGGGTGGGCCATCACAGGCGGTGGGACCGCGCGCACCGCGGTGTTCGAGACGTCCGTCGACACGACGAACTACAGCGGCGGCACGGACCTCACCTTCAACATCGCGATGAACTCGACGCTCGGCGGCGGTCCCTACCTGCTCGGGCGCTTTCGCTTCTCGGTCACCACCGCAGATCGCGCGATGTTCGCCGACGGCCTCGCCAACGGAGGAAACCTCGGAGCGCCCGCGATCTGGAGCGTCGCTCGCGTCGTGTCCGCGACGGCGACCAACGGCGCGACGCTCGCCGCGCAGTCGGATCAGTCGGTGCTGCTCGGCACCCGCTCGAGCACCAGCGTGTACACCGTGCGTATTCGCACGCCGTTCACACGAATCACGGGCGTCAAGCTCGAGACGCTCACGCACCCGAGCCTCATGAACAACGGTCCCGGGACGTCCAACAGCGGAAACTTCATCGTCACCGAAATGACCATGACCGAAGCTGCCGCGCCGATCCCTGCGACGGCGAGCGTCGCCTTCGGAGCGCCTCCGAGCGCGTGCGCCGCGTCGCTCTCGCAGACCGGTTACCCCGTCACGGCCGCGATCGACGGAGCGCTCACCCCGACCGCGGGATGGGCGATCGACACAGGATCGACCAACGCGCAGACGGCGGTGTTCGAGACGCTCACCAATACGCCTGCGTACGGCGGCGTCGGAAGCAGGCTCGTCGTGACGCTGCACCAGCTGTTCGGAAACAACCACACGATCGGTCGCTTCCGGTTGTCTGTGACCAACGCCAATCGCGCCATGTTCGCCGATGGCTTGAACAACGGCGGAAACCTCGGCCCTGCGATGATCTGGACGCCCGTCGACGTCCGCGCCGTCGCCGCGACGACCGGCGCTGCGACGTTCGCGCCGCAATCGGACGGCTCGATCCGCGCGACGAGCGTCAGCGTGACCGCGACGTATCAAGTGACCGTCACGACGCCGCTCGAAGGAATCACCGGCGTTCGATTGGAGACGCTCACCGACCCGCTGCTGCCCACGTCGGGCCCCGGCAACACGACGACCGGCAACTACGTGCTCACGGAAGTCCAGCTCGCCTCGGGGCCCCAGATCTAAGGCGAGGTCACACCCCCCGGCGCGCACGATCGCCGCGAGCGCCCTCGACACGGCGCGCGAGTCAGGGTTGAGTTCGACCTCCGTCGTGCCTCCCCGAAACCTTCGCGTCGCCGCCCCTGCCCTCGTGCTCGTGCTCGCCTGGTCGCGCCCCGCGCTGGCCCAGAGCGACGACAGCACAGCCACCGGGGACACCCTCGCGCCGACGAGCGCGACGCTCCCACTCGAAGCGCAGCTCAACGGCGCGCCTGGCCCCTCGCCCTGGGCGGCGCGCATCGCCGAAGCAGACCTGCGCCGAATCGAAGGCGAGCACGTTCAGGCGTGGACGTTGTTCTCGTGGGGCGCGCTCAACGTGGTCCAGGGCGCGGCCATCGCGATCCCGGGCCTCGTCTCGCCGACGACGACCGAAGCGCGCACGACGTCCTACGGCGTGATGACCGCGGCGTGGGGCGTCGTGAACCTCGCGCTGGCGATTCCATGGGTCATCCGGCTCGGCCGCGAGCGCCCACAAATTCAACGCTGGAGCCGGCTATCGAGCGACGAGCTCGAGCGCGAACTCGAGAGCGCCCGCGACAGCGCCCGCTCGGGAGCGGCGTTCTTCGCGCTCAACACGGGCCTCGACGTGGCGTACATCACCGCCGGATCGCTGATGCTCTACATGGGCGAAAGACAAGAGACGCGCAACGCGATGCTCTCGGGCATGGGCATCGCCGTGCTCGTTCAGGGCATCGCGCTGCTCGGATTCGACGCGTGGGGATGGGCCTGGCGCCACACCGATGGCAATCGCTTCCGCGACGCGCGTCGGCCGCGCTGAGCGCGCTCAGTGAAACGCGCCGCCCGAGAAGAACACGAGCACCGCAGCCAAACGACGCAGCGACGCGTAGCCGCTGCAACAGTTGTTGGCGCTGCCCCAACGGGAGCCGCGGACGTAGACGTCGCCGTCGCTCTCGATCTGTCCGACGCGCGAGCCAGAGAGATAGAGGTCGCCGTCGCTCTCGATCTGTCCGATGCGGCTGCCGCCGCGGTAGAGATCGCCGTCGCTCTCGACCTGCCCGACGCGCGAGCCGTTGATGTACACGTCCCCGTCGCTATCGACCTGGCCGGCGCGCGAGCCGTTGATGTACACGTCGCCGTCGTCTTCGAGCACCGCCCAGCGACTGCCGCCGCGGTAGATCGTGACGTCCGCCGAAGCGACGCTAGAGAGTGTGATCACCGTCGAAAACGCTGCCGCAAACGCGCCCGCGAGCGCTGTTCGTTTCATAGGACGTGATTGTGCGCGAGCCGCGATCGAGCGTCGAGCGCTTGTCGCTCACTCGTCGAGCGAGGGGCAGTGGCCGGCGAAGAGGCCGCCTACGATCGTTCCGCCGGGAAAGGTCGCGGTGACGTCGTACGAGACCGCGGCGCCGCGATCGACATAGCGAGGGGTGACGCGCACATCCGTCGCGCGCAGCAGCGGGGCCATCGTGAAGAGCCCCCTGAAATCGAAGAGCGTCGCGCGAACGCCGTCCGCGTACGTCTGCGGCGCCATCGAACCGTTGGCGCGGACGTTGACGATCACCAGCGTTCGATCCGGCGTGGGAGAGCTCGCCGAGGGGCACATCGGGTTGCCGCCGAAGTGAGCCTCGATGCGGATCGCGTCGGTGCCCGCTCTCCCATGCTGCGCGCGGTCGAAGTTGCCGCGCGTCGCGCCGAACGTCCCCATGAGCAGCGTCGTCGCGCACGCGCCGCTGCAGGAGCCCGCGTCGGACGAAGCGCCGCCCTCGCGCCCCGCGTCGCCCGCGTCTGTTCCGCCCGCGTCCGGCGGCAACCGCGCGCAAAACTGACCCACCGTCGGAACGGACACGCACCGAGGGAGCATGCCCATGCAATCCGACGGTCCGCGGCACTGGTCCGAGCAGAGAAAGCCGGAGGGGCCTTCGACGCAGAGCGCGCTCGCACAGTCGTTTCCGTTGGCGCAGGGCTCGCCGAAGCGCCTCGCGCCGCGGGGGCCGATCGTGCAGCGACAGCCGGACATCTCGCTGCACTCGCAGCGCTCATCGGCCGGGCAATCGACGTTGAACGAACACGCGGCGAGCGAGCTGCCGTCTCTCGCCGGCCCGTCGATCGAGGCGTCGGTCGCGCTCGTCGCGTCGATCGAGCCGTCGGCAGGCGTTGAATCGTCGTTCATCGAAGCGTCGCTCGCGTCTGCTGGCGTGGGCCCAGGCGGCGAGCACCCGCAAAGAGCGAGGGCGACGACGGTCGAAGCGAAGCGAAGGGTGCGCATCCGCGAAGCTGTACCCTCGAAGCCGCTGAAAATCGACAGGCGATCGTCGGACTCGTCGAGCCCCGCGGCGCCGAGGCGCTCGGCGTCTGTGAGGCGCGCTCAGCGTCGCTCGATGATCCAGAGCTGCGTTCCGAGGCGCCCGACGATGGTGCGGCCGTCGGCGCTGACAGTGAGGTCGCTCAGCTGACGCGTGCGGCCCGCGAGCTGCGGCGGCCGCCAACCCTTCCATCGACCGGTCGCGTCGCGGACATAGATCGCGTCCGCGCCCTGCACGGCCACGACGCGGCCATCGCCGCTGATCGCGCCCTGTCCCGCGGGATACCCCGAGCCCGGCGCCGCGCGCAGCAGCGGCACGAACTCGCGTCGCGTCGCGCCGAGCCCGCGCAAGAGCCTCCCGCGATAGGCGATGATCAGCCCGTCCTGGCTCCACCCGATGGCTCGGAGCTCGTTTGCCCTGCGAAGCGGCTCGCTCGAGGCCTCGCGACGAAGGCATCGCGCGCCGAACTCCGGTGACGGCAGATCAGCGATTCGCTCGAGCGTCGCGCCTGTCGGAGGATTGCTGCCGCCAGGCGCGTTGGCGCAGTTGCTGTCAGCGCTCGGACAGACCGCGAGCACCACGCCGTCGCACGTTTGCCAGGCGCCTACCGCCACGCGCGCGCCGTCGGGGCTCTTCAGCGCGAGCTCGGCGAGCGCGCCCTCGCCCGTGCTCGTGTTGGTAAACGTGTCGATCGTGAGCTGCGCGTGCACGGGCCCGAGGACGCTCACCGACGACGGCGTCGCCGGAGGATCGAGCGAGAGCGCCGAGCGTCGAACGAGCCAGCTGTCATCGATCGTGCTGCCGACGTAGGGCCCCGAGCGCGCGCCGACGCCGGTCTCGCTGCCCGCGCCGCGCTGAAGGTCCTGATCGATCCGATCGTTGGCGAGGACGCCGAACTCTTGCGCAGTGTCTGGCCACTGCGAGGCCTCGGCCGCCGCATACTCGCCCGCCGTCACCAACGCTCGCGCGAACACCTCGGAGAACGCGTTGAACGACGCTCCGCAGCGCACTCCTACCTCGCCCCCCACGCGTACGCGCGGCGCGCCCGCTTCGACGCAGAGCGCTCGGCGAAGCCGCGCTGCGCGATCGACCATCGCGAGCGCGTCCTCTGCGCGGTTGACGCGAAACGCGTTGGCTCGCGTCGCGGCGACGAGCTGCGCGATCGACGCAGACGGCTCGCTCGTGTCCCGCGCGAAGCCCACTCCGCGGTCGAGCAGAACGATCGTCGCCTTCGCGCGCGGAGCGTCGGGCGCGTCCAGCATCCGCCCCGCGGCGAGCTCGACCGAGACGTCCGCCCTTCCGTCCCCGTCGCGATCGATGAAGCCGAGGTCCATCTCGAGCCGCGTGTGCGGAAGCGCCGGACCGAGCTCGCTCACCCGCAGCCTGCTGCTCGCGCCGCTCGCTTCGACGGCGATCGCGACGTGTTCTGTGAGCACGGAGTTGGGCGCGATCGAGCTCTGATCTGCGCCCGCGTCGCTCGCGCCGACCGCGCACCGCTCGAATCGCACCGTCCAGGTCTTCGCCGTAAACGCGGCGAGCCCCGCGGGGACACAGCTACGCGACGGAGCCTCGAGGTTGCTCGCCGGCGCGCTGACGTAGGACGCCTCGTCCCGCGTGAAAAAGAGCACCGCGGCGTTGCCGCTGCTGCGGGTGACCGTGGCGACGAGGTCGTTGTCGCCGTCGGCGTCGACGTCCTTCGCGAGATATTCGTGAAAGCGCGCGCCCTCTGGCGCCGTGACGGTCACGCCTTCGACCACGATCGAGCGCCCGGCGCCTTCGACTCGACTCGCGTTGATCCTCGGGATCGCCGCGCCGCCGTCGCTCGAGACCGCGCCGTCTTGCGCCGGCGGAATCGCCGCGTCGTCATCGACCGTCGAGCCGCCCTCCGCGCCAGGAAACAGCACCACGGGCGGGGTCTTTTTGCACATGCGGCAGTCGCCGAGCGCGAAGGCCAGCGCGACACCCACGATCGCGTTGCGAATCACCACCGGCCTCCCTTGCGCCCTGCGCGGCCGCGGCCCTTTTCTTCGCGGCCGTGCTTGTGGCCCGAGCGCTTGTCGCCGCGCTTGGACTCGACGCGAAGCGCGTCGAGCGCCACTGGGGCGAGCCGTGCGAACACAGCGCGTCGCGTCATCGATACGTCTTCGATCTCCACGGTCGTCGGTTGTCCAACGCGAAACACCACTCCCGTCTTCCGCCCGCGGATCGCGAGGCCGGTCGCGTCGATCTCCCACTCGGCCTCGTCGAGCGACGAGGAGCGCACGAGCATGTCGAGAAACGGCTGCTCGGTCTGCACGTAGGGCCCGCTGCCGGTGACCGCGGTGATGATCGCCGAGAAGCTCTCGCCGATGTGCTCCCGAGCGACCACGCATCGATGGAGATCGAGCACCTCGCGCTCGACCTCCATCGCCCGGCGCTCGAGGCGCGATGAGCTCGCGGCGCTCGCCCGGAGCTCGGCGAGGTGCTCTTCGTCTCTACGAACGCGCTCTTTGCGCGCGATCTGCCGCACCACGCGGTGCACGAGCACGTCGGGATAGCGTCGGATCGGAGAGGTAAAATGCAGGTACGCCTCGCTCGCGAGGCCGAAGTGCCCGGTGTTGATCGTGTGGTATTGCGCCTGCGGCAGAGAGCGCAGCAACAGGAAGTGCAAGACGCGCGCAGAGGGGTCCTTGGCGGTCTTGCGAAGAAACTTCGACAGCTTCTTCGAGCTCGAAACATCGTCGGGGTCGACGGCGTAGCCCAGGGCCCGCGCCGCAGCACAGAATTTCAAGAGCCCGGCCTCTTCGGGGCCGCCGTGTACGCGAAACACCGTCGGCACTTTGTGCTTCTCGCAGTGCTGCGCGATCACCTCGTTGGCGAGGAGCATGAGCTCTTCGATGAGCGAGTATGCGCGCTTGAGCCCAGGGTCTTTGCGCGACTGCACGATGTCGATCGGCGTGCGACCGTCCTCGGCGAAGCGCACGCGAGGCTCGGGGACCTCGAGCTCGAGCGCGCCGCGGCGCAGGCGCATGCTCTTCAAGAGCTGCGAGAGCTCGGCGGCCACTTCGATGTCGGGCAGCAGCTCGACGGCCTTGTCGTTGTGAGCGCCGAGGTCGCTCCAGCCCAGGGCGCGCGCGACGTTTCCGTAGGTCAGGCGCGCGCGAGAGCGCATCACGCCTTCGATCACGCGCGACCTGGAGACGCGTCCGTCCGCGGTGACGTGAGCCTCGACGGCGAGCGTCAGGCGGTCCTCGCCTTCGCGCAGCGAAGCGAGGTTCGACGAGAGCTCGCGCGGCAGCATGGGGATCGCGCGGTCGGGGAGGTAGATGCTAGTGCCGCGGGCGCGGGCGTCGCGGTCCATCGCCGTTCCGGGTTGGACGTAGTGAGCGACGTCGGCGACCGCGATGAGCGCGATGTATCCGCCGTGCGCGTCGCGCTTTACGTACACCGCGTCGTCGTGATCACGAGCGTCGTCCGGATCGATCGTGCACAGCGGAACGTCCCGAAGATCCTCGCGACCCACGTAATCATCGGCTCGCAGCCGCTCGGGGAGCGTCCGCGCCTCGGCGAGCGTGTCCTCTCCGAACGTCTCTGCGACCGCGTCGCGGGCGAGCACCTTCACGACCTCGACGTCGAGCGCGCCCGGCCTGCCGAGGCTCCCCTTCACCCTCCCGAGCGGAAGCTCTCCGGTGTGCTCTGGAAACCGCGTGACTTCGCACAAAACAGCGTCGCCGTCGTTCGCGTCCTCGTGGTGCTCGACGATGATCGGCCCTCGCACGCGGAGGTCGTCGCACTCGACCACGGCGCTCTCTCCGCGCAACACCAGCACGCCCGGAACGCGCGCGGGCCTCCGCGCCACGACGCGCAAAACGACCCCTTCGCGGCCGCGCTCTGCCTGAAACGCTCGGATCGCCACGCGATCGCCGTGCATCGCGCCAGCGATGCTCGTCGCGGGGACGAAGACGTCATCGCTGCCGTCGTCGGGCGCCACGAAGCCGAACCCCCTCGGGTTGTGCGTGTAGTACCCGATCAGCTCGGGCACCTGACGCTTCTTCGGCAGGCGGTAGCGCGAGCCCGAGAGCGACTGCAAGAGCCCCCTCGCCGACATCGCGTCGAGCGCCTCTTCGACCGAGCGCCGTTGAAACATCGGCAAGCCGAGGCGAGCGAGCACATCCGTGCTGTGCAAGGTCCGCCTCGCCTCTTCGTCATCGAAGACCGCGAGAAGCTCGGCGTCGTCGGGGATCGTCGCTCCCATAATGGCTATAAGCGACGGGTGTAACACCGCCACCGCAAGAAGCGATACCTCCGCAGGCAACAGCGGCTCCGCCTACGGTTGGCGACACGCGCCCGAGTGAGCCCAATGCGTGTCTGCTTCCAACCGGGCGTCGCGAGACCGCAGCTCCGCCGAGTGAGCCCAATGCGTGTCTGCTTCCAACCGGGCGTCGCGAGACCGCAGCTCCGCCTACGGTTGGCGACACGCGCCCGAGTGAGCCTGTGGTGCTGGGCGGCGCCTCACCGATCGCTGAGCAAATAGAGCCCGCCGTCGTCGCAGCCGACCGCGATCGCTCCGTCACGCACGATCAGCGCGCTCGAATCGATGTCCGCCCCGAGCGTCACGGACCACGCGAGCCGCCCCGACGGCTCGATCGCGAGCAGCCTGTCGTCTTCGCTGCCCACGTAGATCCACCCCTCGCGATCGATCCTCGCGCTCGCGCGGATGAAGCCTCCCGTGCGAACGCTCCAACGCCTCGCGCCGGTCGCGCCGTCGAGTCCGTGCACGTGCAGGTCGTCGGAGCCAACGATGATCGATCCGTCCCGGCCGAGCGCGGGCGTCGTTCGGACCGGACCGCCGAGGGCGACGTCCCAGACCACCGCGCCCTGCGCCGAGAAGCGACGGACGTGTCCGTCCTCTGCGCCGACGATCACCGCGCCATCGTCGGCGACCATCGGCGAGCCCTCGACGAGGCTCCCGACGCGCGCGCGCCGGATCTCACCGCCGTCCGACGCGCGAAGCCACCGCAGGCTTCCTTCGACGTCGGCGTACACGATCGAGCCGTCCGTCGAGACCGCCGCCCCTCCGAGCACACGCGCTCCGCTCGCGCGCCAGCGAGCGACGCCCGTGCGCGCGTCGAGCGCGGCGACGCCGCGAGAGGCGACGATGACGGTTCCATCGAGCGCGAGCGTAGGGCTCGCGTCGGCGTCTTCTTCGGTCGCAAAGCGCCAACGCAGCGCGCCGCGACGATCGACGGCGATGAACGCGCCACCGCCGTGACCGAGGATGGCGAGCTCTCCGGTGAGCGCGGGCGACGCGAAGACTCCGCCCGGAGCAGCGTAGGCCCAGCGCTCGACGCCAGTGCGTCCGTCGACCGCGTGAACGACGCCATCGACGCCGGCGAACACGACGCTGCCGTCGTCACCGAGCGCGGGAGCGCTGAACACTCTACGCCGAGCGCGGACGCGCCACTGGATCGCGGGCTGCGAGCGCGGGCCGAGGAAGCTCGAGCGCCCCGAGCGTCGCGCGTCCATCGCGAACTGCGCCGTCGGGACGACCGCAGCGGTCGACGCAGACTGCGAGCGAGCCGTTCGCACGAAGGCCAACGACGCGCCGAGCGCGATCGAAGCGGCGACGATCGCGCGCCGGCAAGAGCCATCGCGCCGCACGACTACGCCGGCTTGGCGCGGTCCGCGCCGGTCGCGTGCCGAGCTTCGATGAAGCGATCGCTGAGCACCACGCGGACGATGCGGCCGACCGGCGTCGGTCCGTGCAGCTGCTCGGTCAACACGCCTCCCGTGGAAACGAGCCCCGCGACGGCGCCCGCGATATCTCCGCCCGCGAGGACGGCGATGCGATTGGCGAGCTCGACCGTGCCCACCGCGAGCGCCTCGCCCTCGAGGGCGCGACGCTCGATCACCGCGAAGGCGTGCGGCGCCATCTCCGCGTGCTTCGGCCGCGGGAGCACTCGCGTGATCCTTCGAGCCAGATCATCGACCTTCGCCATGTCTACGCCGTCGAGCGTGAACATCGGGTCGAACTGCCGCGCGAGCGCGCCCATGAGCAGCGTGACGTTGCCGGGCGCGAGTCGCACAAACAGCGCGAGCGAGAGCGCGACGATCGTCATCGCGCGGCCGACTGCGAAGCGCGACGCGGGCGTGTCGCGCATGTCGACCGGCAGCATCACCGCCGCAGGGTGACGCCCCACCGGGAGCACGCCGAGGGGCGTCGCAGGACCGAGGTAGATCTCGACCTGCTCGAGCCCCAACAGCGCGCTCCAACGCTCGACCTCGGCGCGCAGCGGGTGCGGCCTGGCCCCGAGCTTCTCGGCGCGCATGGCGCCCGGCTCGAACGGAACGAGCCTCTCGAGCACCTCGGCCGCCAGTCGCAGAAGCTCGCGATGCGAGCTCGAAATCGCGGGCGGCGCCAGAAGGTCCATGACCTCGGACTGCAGCGCCGCGACGCCTGCGCCCATGATCACTCCTTGCGGAGCGAGCGGCGCGAGCTTCTCGCTCGAGGCGTTGACGGCGAACGCGACGGCGGCGGCGGTGCGCGCACCGTCGAGCTTTCCACGGAGCTTGAGCACGTCGGCGAGGCGCTCGTACGCCTCGCGGTTCAGCAGGTCCTTGTCGAGCTCGCTGCGGAGATCGCCAGCGGCGTTGTCCAGCAGCTCTCCGAGCGAGTCGGGCTTTTGCAGCCGCATGTACAGCCGCGCAAATGCCCGCAGAACGTCGAGGTCCGTCGGGTTGTCTCGACGCGCTTCGTGCAGGGTCGCTTCGGCGTCCGCGCCGCGCTCGAGCTTCTCGCTCAGCACCGCGGCGAGGCGGATTCGCAGCGCCTTTCGGTCGGCCGGGCTCGCCTTGCTCACGAGGAGCTGGAGCATCTCCGCCTCGTTCGTGCTCTGCCCCTGCCGCGCGTACAAGTCCGCGAGCTTCTGGATGGGACGCACGTCTTCGGGCGCCATCTGCATGACGCGCTTGTAGGCGGTCTCGGCCTTGGGCGCGGCGTTCAAGTGATCGTCGAACACCTCGCCGAGGGCGAAGAGCAGCTCGGTACGCTCGGCGTTGTCCTGCGTGTGCCTCGCGAGTCGAATCGTCGCGTCCGCAACGGACGGCCAATCTTCTGCGGCGCGCGAGAGCCGAACGAGCCCGCGAAGCGCGTCCTGGTCAGCCTCGTCGACGGCGAGGACCGATCGCAGGTGCTGCCGCGCCGTGCTGTTGTCGCCCTCTTGCTCGGCGATCGCCGCAGCGCGCAGGCGCAGCGGCTTGGCAGCGTCTTTGTCCGCGCCTCGAGCGAGCCGCGCCTCGATGCGCTGACGCTCGGCCGCGGTGTCCCCCAGCTGTTCGAGCGCCTTGAGGGCGCGAGGAAACGCTTCGGGATGCGCCGGATCTTCTTCGAGCACGCGATCGAACACCGCGCGGGCACGCGCGGCGTCCACGGCCTTGTCCTGCCAGAGCACGCCCGCCTCGAGGCGGGCGGCGGTGGCGCGAGACGTTCCCTCGAGGACCGCGGCGTACGCCTCGAGCGCCTCTGCTGCGGCGTCGAACTGCGTCTGCGCCTCTCTCGCGCGCGCCAGCGACAAGAGCGCCGTCGGGTGATTGGGCCACGCGATCGCCGCCTCGCCGAGGGACGCAGCGGCGCCATCGACGTCGTTCGCGAGCAGCTGCGCCTCGCCAGCGCGAGAGAGCAGCGTCGCTTTCTCCCGCGGATCTTCGGCGCGCTCTGCGCGCACGAGCTCGATCTGCGCAAAGAACGCCGCGTCACCCGCGCGCCGCGCCTCGCCCTCTGCCTGCCACAAGAGCCGATCGTCGTACGCGCCCCGCGCGAACGCCGCGCGCAAGAGCGGACCGGCAGCGGCAGCGTCGCCCTCAGCGTGCACCGTCGCGGCCCGCACCGCAGAATGCGCGATGGCCGCCGCGTCCTCGAGGTCCGCGCCGTGCTCGAGCTGCTTCGAGTAAACCCCGAGCAGCTCTTCAGTGCGACCTTGCTCGATGAAGTATCGCTCGAGCGTGCGCAGCGAAGCCGCGTGTCCCGGGGCGAGCTCGAGGATCGCTTGATATGTGAGCACCGCGCTCGCCACGTCACCGCGAAAGGTGCTGTCGAGCTCGGCGAGCCTGTCGTACGCGCGGATCTTCTGCGCGTCGGTGTCCGCGCTCTTCAGCGCGTCGAAGGCCCGCTCGGCCACCTCTTCGAACATTCCGGAGCGCAGCCACAACGCCTCTTCCCACGCGCGAAGCGCTGGGTCCTCGAGGGCAGTCGCGCGGGCGCGAGAGATCGCCTGCGCGGCCTCTTGCGGCTTGGCGCCATCCTCGAGCAGGCCCGCGAGCTGCAGCCACACGCCGCGCGCGGCGGGGACCCCAGCGGCCTGCGCCCGATCAGCGACGTCGCGCAAGACGGCCGCGCGACGCTCGAAGTCGTTGGCCGCCAGCGAGCGAAGCAAGAGCACCGCGAGCGCGCCGTCCGAACGAGCGCCGTTCCACACAGCGTAGAGCGCGTCCGCGGCGGCCGCGGGATCGTCGCCGCCTCGTCGAAGCGCTGCGCGCACAGCGAACGCTCGCTCGGCGGGCGTCGTCGGGTTGCTGCCTGCCGCCGACTCGAGCGCGAGGGCCACGATGTCCGCAGGAACGTCGCCGCGAAGGCCGAACACCGCGACGAGCTCGCTCGCCGCCGCGTCGCCCGTGAGCTGCTGCGCCGCTTCGACCGCGCCGTCCGCTGCTCCGTCGCGCGCCAACCCTCCGTCGAGCGCCGCCGCGAGCCAATGCAACACCGCGACGCGGGATGGGTTCTTCTGCGTCGAAGCCTCTGCCTTGAGCGCGTCCGACAGCGACTCGAGCGTCGAGCCGTAGCGCGCTGCCATCCGAGAGGCAAACGCGCGAACCGAGTCGCTCGTGTCGTCGCTCGCAGCGAGGTCCGCCACCGTCGTTTCGGCCTCGAGCTTGTCCGTAAGGGCGTGCGCCGCAGCGATCTTCGCCCACGGCGAAGACCCCAGCGCCGAGGACGCCGCGTCCGGTCCACGCGACGACGCGAGCGTCGCGGCGAGGACGGGTCGAGCGTTCGCTGAATCACCGAGCAGCGTCGACTCGAGCTCCGTCGGCGCTCCCTTGTCCGCGAGCAACGCGGCGCGAAGGACGCCCGCGAGCTCGACTTCACCAGCCGCGTCGGACGCAGCCTTCGCGAGCAACTCGCGATCGCCGCTCGTCGCCGCGCGGCGCAGGGCGAACAGCTGCCCGACGGGCGAAGGCTCTCCGCTCTCGCTGTCTCCCAGCGCCTGCCACCCGCGCAGCTGCATCGCGTTGGTCGCAGCCTTGAGCGCCGCGTCGACCTGAGGCCGATCGTCGTGTCCAACGTCGCGAAGCGCGTGCGCGACGAGCCAGCCCTCGACGCCGGCGTCGTCGACCACCACTGGGTCGAACGAGTCCGAGAGCACCGCGGCTGTGCTGCGGTCGAGCGCGAGCGCCGAGCGCACCGACGCTCCCTCTCCAGCGACGCGCGAGATTCCCGCGAGCGCCTCGCGGAGCATCTTGCCGTCTTCTCGTCCGATCGCGACGCGCGCCATCGCGAGCCACGATCCGAGGTCCGCTGGGTCTCTCTGAACGGCCTCTCGCACTGCAGCGTACGCCGTCTCGCCTTCCGCGGCGCCCTCTGCGAGACGAGCGCGAGCGAGGTTGAGCGCCGCCGCGAGCGACCCTTGCGCGACGTGTCCCAGCGCGTCGAGCGCCGCGGCGAGCTGCGTCGAGTCCTTGCGCGATCCGCCCGCGAGCATCTTGGCGAGCGCTCGGTTGCCGGGAGCAGCTTCTTGCCGCTCGCCGATGCGATCCCATCGCTCTTCGCCGAGCGACGCGCCGACGCGCACCGCCAATTCGGCGGAGTACGACTCGAGCTCTGCGAGCTCTGCGTCGCTGAGGTCCATCATCACCTCGCGATCGCACAAAGCCAGGCTCTCGGCCGGCTCGTCCTTCGCGAGCATGCGGCGAAGCCCGCGCAGCGCGCCCGCGCAGCGCGCGTCGAGCCCGAGGGCGCAGTCGTACAGCGCGCGCGCGCGCTCTTGATCGCCGAGCACG
>LNFM01009758.1_pt1 | contig 13809 bp, 16 predicted proteins | sample 596031 | NCBI WGS metagenome assembly LNFM01 (sample SAMN04254537, study PRJNA301005) | activated carbon metagenome | isolation source: dual media filters at the Ann Arbor, Michigan drinking water treatment plant | place: USA: Ann Arbor
CGACCTGCAGCGGAATCATCCAGTTCGCGAAGCCGACGAACGCCGGCATGATCGCGCCGAACACCATGATCACGCCGTGCATGGTCGTGAGCTGATTGAAAAACTCCGGGCGATACAGCTGCAGGCCAGGCTGGAACAACTCCGCCCGCAGCATCAGCGCTAGCACACCGCCCGTCAGGAACATCGTGAAGCTGAACCACAGGTACATCGTGCCGATGTCCTTGTGGTTGGTGGCGTACAGCCAGCGGCGCCAGCCATGCGGGTGGTCGTGTGCATGATCATGACCAGCTGCATGGCCCTGGCCGTGGGTGACTGCGCTCATGTGTGCTCCTTGCTTCCAGCTATTCGGTTCATGCCGGCGCGACCGACACGGAGTTGCTCTGCGTGAGTTGCTCTGCGTCAGGCATTCGGTGCGAAAGACTATTTGCGCGAGGCCGTGAACTCGGTCGGCTGCACGATGCCGTGCTTATTGCCCCAGGAGTTCTTCGTATAGGTCGCCACCGCGGCAAGTTCGACGTCAGACAACTGTTTCCACGCGGGCATCGCGTTCTTGCCGTTGAGCAGGATGGCAATCTGGTCCTGCTTGCTGGCGACGACCTTGCTGCCGTCGAGCGCCGGGAACGCCGGCTTGAGGCCCTGCCCATTGGGCTGATGGCACGCCTGGCAATTGGCGGCGTACACCTGCGCGCCACGCTGCATCAGATCGGCCTCGGTCCATTGCTTGGCCGGATCGTCCTGGCGGGCAGCAATCTCCTTCAACTTCTCCCCGACCCACTTGCTGTAGTCCTCCGCGGATACCACCCGCACCACGATCGGCATGAACGCGTGATCGCGACCGCACAGTTCCGCGCATTGTCCGCGATAGGTGCCAATCTTCTCGGCCCGAAACCACGTGTCGCGGACGAAGCCCGGAATCGCATCCTGCTTGACGCCGAACGCCGGGACCATCCACGCATGGATCACGTCGTTGGCCGTGGTGATGATGCGGATCTTCTTGTCCACCGGCACCACGAGTTCGTTGTCCACCTCGAGCAGGTAGGTGGCATTGGCCTTGCGGGCCGCATCGTTGCCGCCGTCGATCTGATCGCGCGGCGTGGACAGCGCGGACAGAAAGGAGATGCCCTCACCTTCACCCTTGAGGTAGTCGTAGCCCCACTTCCACTGATAGCCGGTCGCCTTGATCGTCACATCGGCATTGGTGGTGTCCTTCTGGGCCACCACCGTGCGGGTCGCGGGCAGCGCCATGATGATGACGATGATGAAGGGCACGATGGTCCAGACGATCTCGACCTTGGTGCTCTCGTGGAAGTCGGCCGGCACCGCGCCCTGACTCTTGCGGTGCTTCCAGATCGAATAAAACATCACCCCGAACACAGCGACAAAGATGAGCCCGCAGATGATCAGCATCATCGTGTGCAGGCTGTCGATCTCGCGGGCGATCTGTGTCACCGGCGGAGCAAGGTTGTAGCGACTCTGGATCGCCGCCGCCCCACCTGCCGCAACTGCCATGCACAGGCCTGCCAAGGTCGGACCAAGAACGTTTCTGTACCGCATCGTTTTCATCGACCGTCCTGCTGCACGGCTTGCGCCGCGTCTGTCGTTATCACATCCGACCGCACCCGAACCGCGGCCCGCTCTGCTTCCCTAATCCCGGATAGACGCCGCAGCTTTCAGCGCCTGCCCCAACTCCCTTGCCAAGCCGCGCCGCCTTTGATCCGGCAAATGGCGCCCGACCTCGACCCGCGCACCCGGCGCCACGACATACAACCGAACTCGCTGCATCCAGCCTCGTCCGGCCTCGTCGATTTCCACGCGCGCCCAGGGCAGTGCGAGTCGCTCTCGCTCCACTCGCGCGCCATCTTGGCGCTCCACCCGCAGTTCGCCGTCCTGCAGTTCAATCCGCTCGTAATCCGCTGCGTGCCTGCCGTAGCAAAGAAACGCCGCAGCCACGGCCAGCAACTCAAGGCCCACGAACGGCAGAATCAGCCACTGCCCGTGCAAAGCAAACGCAGCGCCAAAAGCGAAGGACACGGCAACGATCGAGCCGAACACACATGCCAACTGCCGCGGACTGGCCGAGCAATTGCGCTTGAGGGTCCACCGGAATGCCGGGTCCGACATCGTCAGGGCTTGCAGTACGCGGGTACGCGGCTTGCGCAGATAAGCAACCGGTCAGAGATCGGACCGACGATTTCGATCAAGCTCTCTTTTTCGAGAGATTGACCGAGCGCAAAACGCGCGAATTATAGGGGCGCCGCGCAATCGCCAGCAAATGGCGCGCTTGTCTCGCGGTGAGCGCGATTGCAAGCCTGGTCAGTTCGGCGTCAGCGCGACGGGATCCGCAGGTTTTGTCCTGGATAGATCTTGTCCGGATGCTTGAGCATCGGCTTGTTGGCCTCGAAGATCGCGTTGTAGGCATTGGCATCGCCATAGAACTGCTTGGCAATCTTCGACAGCGTGTCACCCTTCACAACCGTGTAGTACTGCGCGGGCGCCTGCGCAGACGCGACTTCCACCGTCATCTGGTCGTCGACCTGCTGCACGCCATCGACATTGCCTGCCGCGAGAATCGCCCGCTCGCGCGTCGCCTGATCCTTGGCAATTCCGTACACCTTCGCCGTGTTGGTGGCAAGGTCATAGGTCACAGTCAGCGCGGTGACGGGCAGATTGAAGGTGGCAAGATGGTTCTCGATCGCCGTTGCGGCGGCGCGGTTCGCCTCCGCGGCCCGGGCAGGATCGGCCTGCGCGGCTTTCACTTCCTTGCCAAACAATTTCTCCCCGGCTTCGCGGAAAAATGCGATCAGTCCCATCGTGCTCTCCTGTGTAAACGACGTTTTACTGTCCCCGTCGGCGCGTTCCCTGCGCCGCCATTGCCGTTCAGGGTGCCATGGCAATCACTGTTGTCGCAAGCGCGCCTGAACCTGCGCCAGTGGAATGCTGGTCTCGGCGGTGCGGGTCCGAGGAGGCCGCGGTTGGGGTCGCCACGCGTGCCCGTACGCGACTTCGATGGTGACGGCGACCCGCCCGTCGCCATCGCGCTGCGCGCCGAGGGCTGCCATCAGATCGCGACACTGGCGGGTCGACGGCAACTCGGTGGCACGGTCGTCGCGCGGGTTCGCCCCCAGTGCGCGCACTTCGCGCACCAGGTCGGACGGCGAACCATAGGTCAACTGCAATCGCTCGACATCCATGACCGGCGTGGCAAAGCCACTGGCCACCATCATGTCGCCGAAGTCGTGCATGTCGACGAAAGGCAAGGGGCGGCAGCGTGGCAGTGCCTGCAGGCAGGCGGCACGCAGTTCCTTCAGCGTATCGGGGCCGAAGCACGAAAAGAGCAGCAAACCGTCCGGCTTGAGCACGCGCAGGAACTCCGGAAACAAGGTGTGTGGCGCTGGATGCCAGTGCAGCATCAGATTCGAGCAGATGAGTTCGGCGCAGTGATCGGCCAGCGGCAGAGCCGCCGCGTCGGCGCACACGCGCCAGGTCGGCGTTGCGCCGATGGTGCGCATCCGCGCCAGCCAGCCAGGCACTACGGCGCCGAGCTTCAGCATCGCCGGCGACAGATCGATACCAAGCCAAGCGGCGTCCGGATAGCGGTCTCGCAGCAGGGCGCGGCTGTGCCCGGCGCCGCAGCCGATATCGACGACGCGGCTGGGCGCAAGCCGAATGACTTCCAGTCGATCAAGCAGACGGCGCTCGATCTCGCGCGCCACCGCGTCATGCGCCGCAAACCGAGAAGCACGCTGATTGAATTGCTGGCGCACCGTAGCAACCCGGGCTGGCATGCGCGGCGGGTCCACCATGGTCGGCGTGAGGTCCGACGTACCTGGGCCAAGAGACATGAAGGTGGGTGCGCGGATGGTGGGGCAGGCGGCCGTCGCTCGACCACAGCTGCGCACGGCTGATTGATCAGGCATCACTGCCGCGGTGCGTGGCGTACCCAATCCAGTGTATATGCTGCCCGCGTGTGCCCTGACGCCAATCAGCCGGACGAGACCGACGCGCCATCCGCTGCCCCTCCCGCAGCGACGGCGGCAGGCGGTGCCACTGCGGCCGGGCCCATCGGGCGCCTCTACGCATTGTCAGGCCTGCGAAGGATCGGTGCAGGATTGCGGCGCTCCTTTGCGCCGCATTGCGTCCTCTGCGATACCGATGCGGGTGATCCCGTGTGCAGCGGCTGCGCCGCCGACTTTTTTCCGGCCGACGTTCATCGCTGTCGTGTGTGCGCGCAGCGCTTGGGCCCAGCGGCGGGCGACCTGTGCGGCCGCTGCCTGCGCGATCCACCGACGTTCGACTCAACCGTCGCCTTGGCGGACTATGCGCCGCCGGTCGATGGCCTGATCGTCGCGCTGAAGTTTGGACATCGGCTCGACATTGCTCGCGCGCTCGGGCAGTTGCTCGGGCGTCGCATCGGCACGGCCGCGCAGTCCGATGCGCTCATGGTCGTCGTGCCGCTGGCATTCGAGCGGCAGCGCGAACGCGGTTTCAATCAGGCGTTGGAGATCGCACGCTTTGCAGCGCGCGAGGCCGGTTGCGGTCTGCGAGTCGACACGCTGCTGCGTACCCAGCACCGCGCGCCGCAGGAAGGCCTCGCCCTCGATGCAAGGCGCCGCAACGTGCGCGGCGCCTTTGCGGTGCCCGCGACGATCGAGACGGTGATTGCCGACCGGTCGATCGTCGTGGTCGACGACGTCATGACCAGCGGCAGCACCCTGGAGGAGATTGCGCGCGTTCTCAAGCGCGCCGGCGCGCAGCGGGTCGTCAACGCAGTGGTTGCGCGCACGCCTTGACCCATCGAGCCTGACTCCACCTGACTTCGCCTGACTTTCCGAGCAGCGCATGTTCAACGTTGTCCTGATCGCGCCTGAGATACCGCCGAACACCGGCAACGTGATCCGCTTGTGCGCCAATACCGGCGCGCAGCTGCACCTCGTGCGCCCGCTCGGTTTCGACCTGAGCGACAAGCAGCTGCGTCGCGCCGGGCTCGACTATCACGAGTACGCACCGCTCCAGGTGCACGACAGCTGGGACGCGCTGCTCGCCACCACATCGCCTGATGCCACCCGCATGTTTGCACTGACCACCCGGGGCAGCGTGCCCCTGGGCGAATGTCTCTTCCAACCCGGCGACTGGTTGGTGTTCGGCTGCGAAACGAGTGGTCTGCCAGCCGCGCTGCGCGATGAGTTTCCGCCAGCACAGCGGATTCGCCTGCCGATGCGCCCCGCCAATCGCAGTCTCAACCTGTCGAACGCGGTCGCGGTGGTCGTCTACGAAGCGTGGCGGCAGAACGGATACGTCGGCGGCAGTTGAGGCAACGTCGGCGCAGACTGGAACGTCGCGAAGGGGCGATCTGCGCCTTGCTGTCCTCAGGCGCGTTCGATCGGCTCGCGCGCCCCCTGGGCCGCGCGCGGCGAGTGAAGTTTGAGACGTTCGATCAGCAGTGCCGGCGTCCGCTCGACGATCAGCAGATCCCAGTGATCAGCGCGGATGAAGCGCTCGTCGGCGGCATGCCGCAGGAAGTCGAGCAGTCGATCGTAGAAACCTTCGACGTTCAGGATGCCAACCGGCTTGGTCTGCAGCCGAAGCTGCAGCCAGGTCACCATCTCGAACATCTCCTCCAGGGTGCCGTAGCCGCCGGGCATCACGATGAAGGCATCCGCCCGCGCCGCCATGGTCCGCTTGCGCGTGTGCATCGAGTCGACCACCAGCAATTCGGTGAGATTCTGGTGCGCGACTTCCGGGCGCATCAGGTGCTCCGGAATGACGCCGACGACGCGCCCGCGATGCGCCAACGCGGCATCAGCCAGCGCGCCCATCATTCCAACGTGGCCGCCGCCATAGACGACATCGATCTGGTGTCCGGCAAGGTACGCGCCCACATCGCGAGCGGCGGCCAGATACTCCGGGCGCGCTCCCGGTTGGGAACCACAGAACACGCACACTGACCGCAGTTCGCTCATCGCCCCTCGCCCCTCCTGCGCAGACTTCATTCTGATCTGGGTTCGCGTGCCAGCAGGCGCTGCAACGCGTTGGCCGGCGTCAAACTGCCTTCCAGCACCGCGCACACGGCGTTCGTCAGCGGCATCTCCACATGCAGCGCCGCGGCGCGCGAGGCCACTGCCGGAGCGGACCACACACCCTCGGCAACGTGACCCAGTTGTGCAAGCGCATCGGGCAGGCTGCGACCGGCGCCGAGCATCATGCCGACTCGGCGATTGCGTGACAGGTCGCCGGTGCAGGTGAGAATCAGGTCGCCCAGGCCGGTCAACCCGGTGAAGGTCTCCGCGCGTGCCCCCAGCGCCACCCCGAGCCGGGTGATCTCGGCCAGACCGCGCGTGACCAGCGCCGCCCGCGCGTTCATGCCGAGGCCCAGTGCGTCAGCAATGCCGGTGGCGATCGCCATCACGTTCTTGACCGAACCACCGACTTCGACGCCGATCACATCGTCGGTCGAATAGATGCGCAGCGCGCCGGCATGGAAGATCTGCGTCACGAGGGCACACAGTGGCGCCGCGCCCGCGATCGTGAGGGCTGTGGGAAGGCCCTGCGCCACTTCTTCGGCGAAGCTGGGGCCCGACAGTGGTCCGCTATCGGGTCGTGCACCCAGCTCCGCTGCAACGATCTGGTGCGCAAGCTGGCCGCTGTCGCGCTCGAAACCCTTGCAAAGCCATACCAGCGGGGCGGAGCTGCCAGCCGAATGCAAGGCACGCAGCACGCCACGCAAGGCGCTGGTCGGCGTGCCGACGACGACCAGCTCGGCGCGTTCAAGCGCATGCGTCAGATCAGACGTGACGGTGAGCGCGGCCGGCAGCGGATGCCCGGGCAGGTAGCGCCCATTGCTGCGCGTTGCATTGATCGCGGCCACCTGCTGCGCATCGCGCGCCCACAGGCGGACGGCGTGGCGTGGCGCCAGCGCGCACGCGACCGCCGTGCCCCACGCGCCGGCACCGAGCACCGCGACGATCATGCGGCGCGCTCCCCGACGTGCCTACTGCGCCATCGGCGACGACGGCGCCAGCGTGCCGCCCTGCTGCTGCGCCAGGCGCTGCTGATACATCGACTCGAAGTTGATCTCCGCCAAGTGGATCGGCGGCAGTCCGGTGCGGTTGATCAGGTCAGCCACATTGGCACGCAGGTACGGATAGATGATGCCCGGGCAGACGATGCCGACGATCGGCTCGTACTGGTCATCCGGGATGCCGCGCATCTCGAAGATGCCGGCCTGCTTGGCCTCAACAAGGAACAGCACCTTGTCCTTGAGCTTGGCCGTTGCGGTCACCCGCACCACCACTTCGGTGATGCCGTCGAGCACCTTCTCGTTGCTCACTTCGAGCTGCACGTCGACTTGCGGCGCCTCCTGCTCGAGAAAGATGCGCGGCGCGTTGGGCAGCTCCAGCGACGCATCCTTCAGGTAGATGCGCTGCAGCTGGAACACGGTGTTGTTGCCAGCCGCGTTGCCGGCGGCACTGTTGTTGTCGGACATGTTCGATCCAGTTCGTGCCGCCCTTGCGCGGGTCGGCGGTCAGAAGAAACGCCGGCGGCGGTTGCTGCCGCGCCGGCGCGGGGTCAGCTGCCAGCGTCAGCCAGCAGTGGAGTCAGTTTGCCCTCGCGGTCGAGCGCGGACAGATCATCGAATCCGCCAACATGCGTGCTGCCGATAAAGATCTGCGGCACCGTGCGGCGCCCGGTCTTTGCGACCATCTCGTCGCGGCGGGCTGGATCGAGGTCGATACGTACCTTCTCGATCTCGATGACGCCGCGCGCCTTCAGCAGCATCTCGGCGCGCTGGCAATACGGGCACACGGCGGTGCTGTACATCACGACTTGGGCAGTCATTTCACTTCCTTCCATAGCTGCGCGACGAGATTCGGCGGCCGCGCGATCCGCACGGTCAGCCGGGCGCGATTACTTTCGGACGGGCAAGCCGGCTTCCCGCCACGCCGCTAGACCGCCCGCCAGCACGAACACCTCGCCAAAGCCTGAGGCGCGCAACTGTGCCGCCGCCGGCCCGGCCGAACCGCCCGTGTTGCAAACGACGATCACGGGCTTGTCTTTCTTCAGTTCGCCCACGCGATCCTTGATCGCAGCGGTCGGCAGGTTCTTCGCATTGGGCAGCGACCCCTTGGCGAAGTCATCGGCAGAGCGCACATCGACGATCTGCGCGTTCTTCGAATTGATCAGCTGCGTGGCCTGCAGCGTGCTCAACGCCGGGCCACCGGCACGGCCGCGAACGAGTGGCCAAAGCAGCATCGCACCACTGAGAAAGGCGATCGCGATCAGGAAGATGTTCTCGGTGAAGAACTGCACGCTGGACCCTCGAGGGGAAAAATGGTCGCGGATTATAAAATGCCGGCGATTCCGGCCCCGATCGGCTGCGCCGGACGGCCGCGCCTAGCGAGAACAACCATGCACAAACTGGTGCTGATGCGCCACGGTGAAAGCCAGTGGAACCTGGAAAATCGCTTCACCGGCTGGACTGATGTCGACCTCACCGACAAAGGTCGCGCCGAAGCGCGCGCCGCCGGCGAACTGCTGCTGCGCGAAGGCTACGCGTTCGACATTGCCTATACGTCGATGCTCAAGCGCGCCATCCGCACCCTCTGGTTCACCCTCGATGCGCTGGACCAGATGTGGATCCCGGTGGTTCACTCCTGGCGGCTGAACGAGCGTCACTACGGGGCGCTGCAGGGCCTGAACAAGGCGGAAACGGCCGCCAGGTACGGCGAGCAGCAGGTACTGCTGTGGCGCCGCGCGTATGCCATCGCGCCCGATCCGCTCGCACCGGGCGACCCGCGCTGGGCCGGCAACGACCCGCGCTACAAGCACGTACCGCCAGAGGAGATTCCGGCCACTGAGTGCCTGAAAGATACGGTCACCCGCGTGGTCCCCTTCTGGCAAGACTCGATTGCCCCGGCATTGCAGCGCGGGCGCCGGGTCCTGGTGGCCGCGCATGGCAATTCGTTGCGCGCGCTGATCAAGTACCTGGACGGCGTATCAGACGACGACATCGTCGGCTTGAACATCCCGACTGCCCAGCCGCTGGTGTACGAACTGGACGAGCAGCTCAAGCCGATCCGCCACTACTACCTGGGTGACGCCGACGAGATTGCGCGCGCCATGGCGGCCGTTGCCGCGCAGGGCAAGGCCGGTGCGGCCAAAGGCTAGCGCCGCCTTTGTGTGCCTGCTGCTGACGGCGGCAGCGCCAAGTTGGGCGCAGCCGCAAGCCGCCCCGACAGGCGCAGCAAAGGCACCCGCCAAGAGCAATACCCCGGCTGCGGGCAAGCGTCCGCAGCCCGCCCAGCAGCAACGCGCGCTGCAATCGGAGCAGCAGCGCCTGCAAGCTCGCCTGGCGCAGACCAAGCGACAACTGTCGGCCGCCGAGGCCTCGCATTCTGAGGCGACCGACGCGTTGAAGGAATCTGAGGCGGCGATATCAGCCACCAACCGGCGACTGCGGGAGGCGGCCGCCCATCGTCGGCTGGTGGAGCGCCAGCTCGCTGCCGTACGTGAGCGCAGCCGCAGCATTGCTGCCCGCGAAAGCGACGAGCAGCGTCAGTTGCGTGAAGTGATGCGCGCGCAGCTCGCGATGTCGCAGCGCCCGGTGTGGGCCAGCCTGTTCGACGGCAAAGCGCCTCACGTGCGTGATCAGGAGTTGCTCTACCTTGGCTACATCGCCCGAACCAGCACGCGGTCAATCGGTGCGCTCAGAGAACGTCAGGAGGAGCTAGCCGCGCTTGCCGGCCAATCGCAGCAAAAGCAGGCAGAACTGTCCGCCCTCGCCTCAGCTGAAGAGGAAAGTCAGGCGCAGTTGCTGCGTCAGCAGGCAGATCGCCGACAGACGCTCGACCGCCTGGCGCGGCAGATCGGCGCCCAGCGGCAGTCGCTGGCGACGCTGGAACGGGATGACCGGCGATTGGCATCACTGATCGACAAGCTTGCCCAGGTCTTGACCGAGCAGCGGCGGCGCGAAACGCAGAAGGCTCTGGCTGCGCGCCCGCCGGCGAGCGCTTCGGTCACGCCACCCGCTAGCCGTGCCGACGTCGCGGCAGGCGAGCCGGCGCCAGATTCACGCTTCGCGCAACTGCGGGGCAAGCTCGTGCTGCCGGTTCAAGGCGCCGTCACCGCGCGGTTCGGCGGGACACGACGCACAGAGGCCGGCGTCGATGCGCCCACCTGGAAAGGCGTGTTTATCCAGGCCAAGCCCGGGACAGACGTGCATGCGGTGGCCGAAGGGCGGGTGGTCTTCGCCGATTGGTTGCGGGGGTTCGGCAACCTGATGATCGTCGACCATGGCGAAGGCTTCCTGTCCGTGTACGGCAACAATGAATCGATGCTTGCCGGCGCAGGGGAACGTGTCGATGCCGGCGCGGTCATTGCTCTAGTCGGGAACACGGGGGGAAACAGTGAGTCGGGCCTATACTTTGAATTGCGTTTCCAAGGTCGTCCTGTCGACCCACTTCGCTGGGCAGCGGCGCGTTAGTCTGCTGCCAGCAGTCTCGTCCCTGATAAATCATCTTTCGAGCGGTCCGGAGGTCGCATGAGCGGACGTTTGCGCAATCTTGGTCTGATCGGCGTCGGTGCCGTCGCCGGCGTGGCGATCAGCCTCGGCATCTCCGCCTACGCGTTTCGCGACAGTCGCGGGCCTATCCCGCTGGAGGAGATCCGCCAGTTCACCGACGTGTTCGGCGCGATCAAGAACAACTACGTCGAGAACGTAGACGACCGCAAGCTGATCCAGGAGGCGATCAGCGGCATGCTGACCGGACTGGATCCACATTCCGCCTACCTCGACACCGATGCCTTCAAGGACCTGCAGGCCGGCACACAAGGCGAGTTCGGCGGACTGGGCATCGAGGTGGGCGTTGAAGACGGCACGATCCGCGTGATCGCCCCGATCGACGACACACCTGCTGCGCGCGCCGGCATCAAGAGCGGCGATCTCATCATCAAGATCGACAACCAGCTCACGCGCGGAATGAACCTGACCGATGCGGTCAAGCTGATGCGCGGCAAGCCGAAGACACCGATCACGCTCACGGTGGCGCGCAAGGGCGAGGCGCAACCGCTCGACTTCCGGCTGATGCGCGACGTGATTCGCGTCGTGTCGGTGAAGTCCAAAATGATCGAGCCCGGCTATGCGTTCGTGCGGATCTCGCAGTTCCAGGAGCGCACGGTCGAAGACCTCGTCAAGCACGTGAACGACCTGTTCCGCCAGGGTCCGGTCAAGGGCTTTGTGCTCGACCTGCGGAACGACCCGGGCGGCCTGCTGCATTCGGCAGTGGGCGTGTCGGCCGCTTTCCTGCCGCAGCGTTCGCTGGTGGTGGCCACCAATGGCCGCAACGATGACGCGCGTCGCAAGTTCGTCGCTGCACCGGAGGACTACCAGCGCGGCCGCGGCGAGGACGTGCTCAGCCGGCTGCCGAAGGAGATCAAGTCGGTGCCGATGGTGGTGCTCGTCAACGGCGCCTCGGCGTCGGCCTCCGAAATCGTCGCGGGTGCCTTGCAGGACCATAAGCGGGCGGTGGTGATCGGCACGCAGACCTTCGGCAAGGGCTCGGTGCAGACGATCATCCCGATCAACGCCAGCGGTGACAAGCCGGCGGCGATCAAGCTGACGACGGCTCGCTACTACACGCCCAACGGCCGCTCGATCCAGGCCAAGGGCATCGTCCCCGACCTGCAGGTGGAAGACACGCCCGAAGGCAATTTCGCTGGCTTTAGCGTGCGCGAGGCCGACTTGGCACGTCACCTGGAAGACAAGAACCAGAGCGAGCAGCAGCGCCGCGCCACGCAGCCAGCCGAGATCGCCCCGGGCGGGGCGTCGACGCCGACCGTGCCATCGTCACCGGCCGCGTCGCCGCATGGCACCCCCGGTGGCACGGCTCCGGCAGTGCCGCAGCGGCGCTATGAGTTTGGTTCGGCCGAGGACTTCCAGTTGCGCCAGGCAATGAACCATCTGCAGGGGCGCCCGGTGGAAACCGCCAAGGTGCGCGACAACGTGGCGGCGGCCCCCGCGCCCGCCACCCCCGCGCCGGCCAAGTAGCGGCCATCCCACGAACGGGCCGCAGTGCGGCCCGTTCGCTTTTTTTCCGCCATGAACGACGACGAACTGCTGCGCTACTCGCGTCATATCTTGCTCAACGAGATTGGCGTCGAGGGACAGGCTCGCATCCGCGCGGCGCATGCGCTGGTGATCGGCGCCGGCGGCCTCGGTTCGCCCGCTGCTTTCTACCTCGCGTCGGCCGGCATCGGCACGCTGACCTTGGTCGATGGCGACACCGTCGATCTGACCAACCTGCAGCGGCAGATTCTGCACACAAGCGATCGCCTCGGCCTGCCCAAGGCGGAGTCAGGCCGACGCACGCTGGGGGCCATCAATCCCGAGGTGCATGTGGTGCCGATCACGGAGCGGGTCGAGGACGAGGCACTCGACAGCCTGGTCGCGGCGGCCACCGTGGTGCTCGACTGCACCGACAACTTCGCCACGCGACACGCGATCAATCGCGCCTGCGTGGCGCACCGAAAGCCGCTGGTCTCCGGTGCAGCAATCCGCTTCGACGGCCAGCTCGCCGTGTTCGATGCGCGGCAGCCGCAAGCGCCCTGCTACAGCTGCCTTTTCCCTGAGGGCGAAGGCGAAGACGAACTGTGCGCGGTGATGGGCGTGTTCGCCCCGCTGACCGGCATCATCGGCACGCTGCAGGCGGCCGAAGCGCTGAAGCTCGCCGCCGGCGACACTCAGGCGATCGGCGAATCGATGCACGGGCGGCTGCTGCTGGTCGATGCGCTCAGCATGGGACTACGCACTGTGCGCGTGCCACGCGACCCCGGGTGCTTCGTGTGCGGCGGACAGCACTGAGTCTCTGCAGCACCCGCGGCGATTATCGGCCGTCCTGACCAAGCCGGCGGTTTGCGCCGCGCTGCCGGCCGCATCACACTGCGCGCTGCTCCCTTGTCGCTTCGAAGTCGCGTGATGACCCTGCTTTCCCGCCTCACTCCGCGCCTGGCACTCGCCCTGGTTGCCGGCTTCGCCGCGTTTGCCATGCTCGGCGCGCTCTACCTGCAGTACGTGGTCGGATTGAACCCGTGCCCGTTGTGCTCGATACAGCGCATGGCGCTGATCCTCGCCGGTCTCATGGCCCTGTGCGGTGCGCTGCTTGCGCGCGGCCGTGGCGCACAGCGCGGTTTCATCGGTGCCTCGGCATTGGCGGCAACGGCCGGCGCCGGCGTGGCGCTTTGGCATGTATGGATCCTGTTCGATCCGCCGCATTCGCTGTCATGCGGCCGACCGTTCCAGTGGTTCCACGACGAGTTTCCGCTCTCCACCTGGCTGCCACGCTTGTTCCGTGGCGATGGCGACTGCCTGAGCACCGAGTGGTCACTTCTCGGGCTGGGGATTGCGCACTGGTCGCTGGTGGGCTTCGGCGTGGTGCTCGTGCTGCTCATCCTCGGCGCCCGCGCTACCGCCGCGCGCTAGACGCGGACAGATCCTCGACCATCAGCCGACGAGGATCGGCAACTGGGCCTCGAGCCCGTCGGCGGGCGCCTTCTTGAAACCGCTCTTTGCAAAGCGGTGCCAGCGGCCGATCACATACGCCACAGCCAGCGCGGCCCGGGCGCTGCCGTCGAAGTTCGAGGGCAGTTCTGCCTGGGTGACGGCAACGCGGAAGCTCTGGCGCAGTGAAGTCTCGATCCGCTCGAGCAACTGGTTCATCCGTTCCTGCAGGCGCTCGTGCTCGTTGACCAGCGCGTCGCCGATCAGCACGCGGGTCATGCCGCGGTTGGTGGTGGCGAAGTCGAGCAGCATCTGCA
>LNFM01010130.1_pt1 | contig 13809 bp, 7 predicted proteins | sample 596031 | NCBI WGS metagenome assembly LNFM01 (sample SAMN04254537, study PRJNA301005) | activated carbon metagenome | isolation source: dual media filters at the Ann Arbor, Michigan drinking water treatment plant | place: USA: Ann Arbor
TATGGCGACCCGGCGGTGCATCCGCAGCCGGAAAGCTACCGCGGCAACGTCAACCCCATCGGCATCCGCGCCTGCTACGATGAGGGCAAGCGCTGCGCGGAGACGCTGTTCTTCGATTATCACCGGCAGGACGGCGTCGATATCCGCGTCGCGCGCATCTTCAACACCTATGGCCCCCGCATGCATCCGAATGACGGGCGCGTGGTGTCCAACTTCATCGTGCAGGCGCTGCAGGACGAGCCGATCACCCTGTATGGCGATGGCCGGCAGACGCGGTCCTTCTGCTACGTCGATGATCTGGTGGAGGGCATCATCCGGCTGATGCGCGCACCAGGCGCCATCACCGGCCCGGTCAATATCGGCAATCCCGGCGAATTCACCATCCGCGAACTGGCCGAGGAAGTGACGCGACAGACCGCATCCCGCGCCGGCTATGTGCTGCGCCCGCTGCCGCAGGACGACCCGATGCAGCGCTGCCCGGACATCACCCTGGCGCGCAGCCTGCTAGGCCGGGCTGCGCCGAACCATCGCGTATTTCGCGGAGACACTCGGCCTGCGCCTGCCGGAACCGGCGCTGCTGCGCGTGGTCGCGACCCGCTGATCGCGCGCGGATTCACCCGGCGTCCATACCAGCCGGATTAGGCTGCGCGCATGACGATGGCCGACAGAAGGTTGGCGCCGGAACTCACGGCGCTGCGCTGCGTGTTCCTGGTGGCCATGCACCACGGCCTGCAGCTTGCGCCGGATGAGCTGCCGCAGCCGGGCCATGGCGACATGGTGCCCGCGGTGCTGCGGACCTTGCAGGGCGTCGGGCTGAAGGGCCAGGCGCTGCGGCGCGCGGGGTGGGACAAGGCGGCCGGCCTCGGCACCGCCTACCCGGCCATGGTGATCCGCAACGACGGCAGCTGGATCATCCTGATCCATACGCTGGACGGCGCCGATGGCGAGCCGGTGGCCGCGGTGCTGGACCCCACGCGCGAAGCGGATGGCGTGCAGCTTCTGAGCCGCGAGAATTTTCTCGCCGAATGGTCCGGCACGCTGGTGCTGGTCAAGCGCGTGCATGCGCTGGACGATGAAGACCAGCCCTTCGGCCTGCGCTGGTTCCTGCCCGAGATCATCCGCCATCGCCGGTTGTTCGCGGGCGTCGCCATCGCGGCGCTGGTGGCGAACCTCATCGGCTTCTCCATCCCGCTGCTGTTCCAGGTGCTGATCGACAAGGTCATCACCCACCAGGCCTGGAACACGCTGTATGTCGTGGTCGGTGCCTTCGTGCTGCTGACGGTGTTCGATGCGATCTTCGGCTATGTGCGCCAGCAACTGATGCTGCTGGCGAGCAACAAGATCGACGCCAGGCTCGGCGCGCGGACCTTCGGGCATCTTCTGTCCCTGCCGCTGGCCTTCTTCGAGACGCATGCCGCCGGCGTGCTGGTGCGGCACATGCAGCAGACGGAAAAGCTGCGCCACTTCCTGACCGGCAGGCTGTTCCAGACCCTGCTGGACGCCGCGCTACTGCCAGTGCTGCTGGTGTTCCTGGCGCTGTATTCCGGCGTGCTGACGTTGGTGGTGCTGAGCTTCTCCCTGGCCATCGCGCTGGTGATCGGCGCCATGGTGCCCACCTTCCGCGCCCGGCTGAACCGGCTTTACGCGACGGAAGGTGCGCGGCAGGCGCATCTGGTGGAAACGCTGCACAATATGCGCGCGGTGAAGTCCCTGGTGCTGGAACCGGCGCGGCAGCAGGCATGGGACCGCAAACTGGCCGCCGCGGTGCGCCAGCATGCCAGCGTCGGCCGCATCGGCGCGCTGGGCAGCGTGGCGACGGGGGCGCTGGAGAAGCTCATGCAGATCGGCGTATTGGCCACTGGCGCAACGCTGGTCTTCGACGGCACGCTGACCATGGGCGCGCTGGTCGCCTTCACCATGCTGTCCGGCCGCGTCAGCGGGCCGCTGGTGCAGATCGTCGCGCTGATCAACGAATACCAGGAAGCCGCGCTGTCCGTGCGGATGCTCGGCACGGTGATGAACACGCCGCCCGAACGCGGTGCCGCCACCCGCAGCGCCCGCCCCACCATCACCGGCCGCTTGGCCTTCGAGGAAGTGACCTTCCGCTACCCCGGCGCCGCCGTGCCGGCGCTGGACCGGGTTTCCTTCGAGGTGCAGCCGGGCCAGGTGATCGGCGTGGTCGGTCGATCCGGTTCCGGCAAGACCACCATCACGCGGCTGATCCAGGCGATCCACGCGCCGCAATCCGGGCTGATCCATCTGGACGGCGTGGATATCCGCCATATCGAGCTGAACCATCTGCGTCGCGGCATCGGCGTGGTGCTGCAGGACAACCTGCTGTTCCGCGGCACGATCCGCGAGAACATCGCGGCCACCCGCCCCGATGCGGGCCTCGATGAGATCATCGAGGTCGCGCGGCTGGCCGGCGCACAGGAATTCATCGACCGCCTGCCGCTGTCCTACGACACGCTGGTGGAGGAAGGCGCCAGCAACTTCTCCGGCGGCCAGCGCCAGCGCATCGCCATCGCCCGCGCGCTGCTGACCCGCCCGCGCCTGCTGATCTTCGACGAGGCGACCAGCGCGCTGGACCCGGACAGCGAGGCGATCATCCAGCGCAACCTGGCGGAAATCGCGCGCGGCCGCACCATGGTCATCGTCTCCCACCGGCTGTCCTCGCTGGTGATGTCGGATGCGATCCTTGTCCTCGAACAGGGCAGGCTGCTGGATTGCGCGCCGCATGGCGTGCTGCTGGAGCGCTGCGAGATCTACCGGCACCTATGGCAACAGCAGACGCAGCATCTGCGATGATGCGCCGCAGGAAGCCGCCGGCGCGGCCCGTGGCGGCGGAGGCGGTGGCCTTCCAGGACGATCTGGAAGCGTTGATCGCCGAGCCGCCGTCGCGCTTCCTGGGCGGGGCGCATTGGTGGCTGGCGCTGCTGGCACTGGCCCTGCTGGTAGGCGCGGCGGTGGCGCGCATCGACGTGGTGGTGACGGGCAGCGGCCGGCTGGTACCGGATGCGCCGCCGCTGGTGCTGCAACCGATGGACCGCGCGGTACTGCGCGAAGCGCTGGTGCGCCCGGGCCAGGCGGTGCGGCGTGGCGATGTGCTGGCGCGGCTGGATGCCACCTTCGCCGCCGCCGACCAGCAGGCGCTGGCCGCCCAGGCGCAATCCCTGCGCGCGCAGCTGCATCGCGTGGAGGCCGAGCTGGCCGGGACGCCGCCCGCTCAGGGCGAGAACGCCGACAGCGCGTTGCAATCCGTGCTGCACGCCCAGCGCCAGGCGCTGCGTGCAGCGCGGATGCAGGCGCTGGACCAGGATATCCGCGCGCTGGAGGAAGGGCTGCGCGCCACGCGCACGCAGCAGGCCTCGCTCGCCGAACGCGCCGCCATCGCCCGCGACGTGGAGGCGATGCGCCTGCGATTGATGGAGGGCCAGATTGGCTCCCGCCTCAATCTGCTGGCCGCCCGCGTGCAGCGGATGGAGGCGGAGCAGGCGGAAGAAGCGGCGCGCAGCCGGGAACAGGAACTCGGCCACAGCCTGGCCGCCCGCCGTGCGGAACGCGAGGGCTTCCGCGACGAATGGACCCGGCTGCTGCTGGAGGATGCGGTGCGGCTGCGCGGCGAGCTGGTGCGGGTGGAGGAATCGCTCGCCAAGGCCACCCGCATGCAGGCGCTGACCACGCTGGTGGCGCCGGCCGACGGCGTGGTGCTGGAAGTGGCGCGCCGCTCCGCAGGGTCCGTATTGCGGGAGGCGGAGCCGCTGGTGGTGCTGGTGCCGGCCGATGCGCCGCTGATCGCCGAGATCACGCTGCGTTCCGCCGATATCGGCCATCTGCGCGTCGGCGATCCGGTGGTGCTGAAGGTGGATGCCTTCCCCTTCCAGCGGCACGGCCCGCTGCATGGCACGCTGCGCGCCATCAGCCGCGACAGCTTCGGCGCCAACCAGCCGCCGGGCAGCGAGCCGATGCCGGGCGGGCCCACCGTGCATCGCGGCCAGGTCGAGATCGCGCCCGGCACGATGCTGCGGCTGGAGCCGGGCCTGGCCCTGATTCCCGGCATGACGCTGGCGGCGGAGATCAAGATCGGCGACCGCAGCGTGCTGGGCTACTTCCTCACGCCCCTGATCCGCGGCGTGCGGGAAAGCCTGCGGGAGCCGTAGGGCTCAGGTGAGCCAGGCGCTTCGCGCCAGCGTCATCGGCGGGGTCGGGTGGCTCAGCGCGGCCTGGCCCAGCAGCAGGCACTCCACCTCCTCGGCATCGACGGGGCAGCTGTAGAAATAGCCCTGCAACTCATGGCAACCATTGCGCTGCGCCCATTCGGCCATCTCCAGGGTTTCGATCCCCTCCGCCACGATCACCACCTGCATGAAGCTGCACATGGCGATCACCAGGCGAACGATCTCCTCGTTCCGCGGCAGGCCCTGGATCAGGCTGCGATCGATCTTGATGCAGTCCACCGCCATGTCGTTCAGCCGGGCCAGGTTGGAATAGCCCGTGCCGAAATCATCGATGGCAATGCGGATGCCGAGGTGGCGGATCTTCGACAGGTTGGCGCAGACGACCGGGTTGTCCTCGATCAGCAGCGTCTCCGTGATCTCGAGCTCCAGCCGCGCGGGATCGCAGCCATGATCCGTCAGAATCCGCTGCACCGTGGCCGCGAAATCCGCCTCGCAGAGTTGACGCTGGGAGACGTTGACCGAGACGGAAACATCCAGCCCGCGACGCGCCCATTCGCAACGCTGCCGCACCACCTGCTCCAGGATCGTTGCGCCGATCTGGTTGATGAGGCCGGATTTCTCCGCCAGGGGGATGAATCCCGAAGGCAGGATCAGGCCACGTTCCGGGTGCCTCCAGCGCGCCAACGCCTCCACCGCCACGGCACGCCGCTCGGCGGGCGCATAGCGGGGCTGGTAGTGCGGCACGATCTGGCCGCTCTTCAGCGCCTCCTGCAGGTCCGATAGAAGCTGTAGCTCCTCCTCCCGCTGGTTGCGCATGCTTTCGTCGAAGATGCGGTACTGGTTTCGCCCCGCCGATTTCGATTCATACATGGCGAGGTCGGCGCGCTGCATCAGAAGCTGCGCGTTGGTGCCGTGCTGCGGGAAATATGCCACGCCGATGCTGGGCGTGACCATCAGCTTGCGGCGTTCGCCATGCACCGGCAGCGCCAGGCGTTCCAGCATAAGCCGCGCCAGCGCATCCACACGGCCCATCTCCTCCTGCCCCTCGGTGGCCAGGAACAGGAATTCGTCGCCGCCCAGGCGGATCACCGTGTCGTCACCGACGCGCAATGCGGAAAGGCGCCGCGCCACCTCCATCAGCACACCATCGCCATGCAGGTGGCCGAGCGTGTCGTTGATGGCCTTGAACTGGTCGAGGTCGATGAACATCACGCCGAGTCGTGCGCCGCGCTGTTCCGCCTTCCGGACCATCGCCCTGAAGCGCGCCGGCATGGCCAGGCGGTTCGGCAGGCCGGTCAGCGGGTCGTGATGCGCCCGGTTCTGCGCCAGCGCCTCCGCCTCCTTCAGCTCCGTCACATCCGTCTCGCTGACCAGGATGGAGGGGCGGCCGGAAACCGGGTCGTGGCAGGCGCGCACCGTCAGCTCATGCCAGCGCTGGCCATGGGCGCAGACCACTTCCGCGATCATGCTGACCTCGGCGCTGCTGCGGACCTCGTCCATCATCCATTCGTAGTCGCGTGGGTGCAGGAAGCGTGATGTGAGGTCCTGCTGCGGCGAGTCGAAGCTGGCCCGGGCAGCCGGGTTGCAGTACAGCGTGCGCCCGTCATTGTCGTGCAGGGAGATCATCAGTTTCGTATGCAGCAGCGCATCCGCACTGCGGATCGCCTCCGGCTGCAGCCGCGCCTCGTCACGCGCCTCGCACAGCATGGCCATGCGTCCATCGGGCAGCCTGGCGCCGCTCAAATGCACTTCCAGCGGCCGCGGTACGCCGCGCGGATACAGGGTCCACATTTCGGTGAAGGTGGCGTCGTTGCTGACGAAGTCGCCCTGATACTGGCGCAGCCGGCGCGCTACGGCGGGCGACATGTCCGCCTTCAGGTCGCGTGCGGCGAGTTCATCCAGTGTTGTTGCCTGCCAGACTTCCAGTGCCGCCGCGTTGGCCCAGACGACCCGGCTGTTGTCGATATCGAAGATCCACACCGCGGCGCTCAGTCGGTCCAGGATCCAGATATGGGTGCGCCAGTCATGCGCCACCGTCAGGTCGGGCGGCCCCGTGTCGGCCTGGTGCTGGATCATCAGGCGACAGCTGCCAGGCAGCGGCCCGACGCCGTGACCGCGAGCCGCTTGGCTCCGAAGGCGCTGGCGCTACCGGCCAACCCACCCATTTCACGCATCGCGAGCGGGATGCGAAGGTGCGAAAGGGCATGGTCCGGCTTCAAGCCACTCCCGGCTCCAGGTCGCGCGCTGAAAGTATACACTCCATGTCTCGCAAGTTGTAAGTAGTCCCGCATATATGAGCATGGTTGCAGGTTAATTAAGAAGTCTTCTTTTCGCCTGTAGGTTGTTTCATGCTGCCAGCGGCAGCGAAAGCTGCACCGCGCGCCGCGGCTTGCGCAGCACCCCGATGAAGTATCCGTTGTGCCAATCGCTGTCCTTGAACGCGATCTCGGGATGGGTATTGTCCAAGGTGGTGCGGATCTCGGCCCCATACAGCATCTGCAGGCCGCCCTGCACGATGGCGCGATGCGTGCCGGCGCGGACCGGCCACCAGTTCCAGTCGTCGCAGATGAAGACGAACTCCTCCGCCAGCGCCGGCAGCGCGGCGATCAGCCCGTCATGCTGGTCCTGTTCCTCATGCGGGCCGTCGAACAGATACACCTCGAAGGGCGTGTGCCGGGCGGCGAGATCGGCGAAGGGCACGGCGCGGAAATCCGCCTCGATCACCTCGACCGCCGCGGCCTCCGTGCGGAACTGCGCGAGGTTGCCCAGGAAGGCGTCGCGCGGGCCGCCGAACTGGCTCCAATTGTCGATGGCGACGGCGCGCACGGCATTGCCGTGGATCGCGCTGCACAGGGTGGACCCCATCCAGCTGCCGACTTCCAGGTAGCCGGTGCGGCCCAGCTTGCGCAGCAGGCCGTTGATGAAGTGGCGGTAGCGCGCGCCGGACATGCCGTCGATCGCGTAGAAGCCCTGGCCGCGGTCGATCGGGGCGGCCAGCGCCTCCGACAGCGCCAGGCGCAGCGGCGCCACAAGCCGGGCCTCCGGTTCGATCAGGATTTCACTGAGATGGGTCATGGGATTTTGCTCCGGCGGCTGGGCTGCGCGCCATCTGAGCCGCTTTGGCTGAATCGAGGATGAATCCTTGCGCCTCCAGCATTGGGTAACTTTTCGCCGGCAGACTGCCCGCGCACCCGCCCGGAAAAACCGAGACCATGGCCATCACGCCAACTGCCCGCCCTGGCGCCATCTCCAGCCGCACCGTGCTGCATGTCGGCTGTGGCGCCGCCTCGCCGGACAAGCTGCCGGCCCACTTCTTCCCGGGCGGTGAATGGCGGGAGATTCGGCTGGATATCGACCCGGATGTGGCGCCCGATGTGCTCGCCTCCATCACGGATATGGAGGCGGTGGCCGATGCTTCGGTCGATGCCGTCTGGTCATCGCATAATCTGGAGCATCTGTTCCCGCATGAGGTGCCGCTGGCGCTGGCCGAATTCCGCCGCGTGCTGAAGCCGGGCGGCTTCGCGCTGATGACCATGCCGGATCTGCAGCAGATCGCGAAGCTGGTGGCGGAGGACCGGCTGACGGAGCCCGCCTACCTGTCCCCCATGGGCCCGATCACGCCGCTCGACATGCTGTATGGCCATGGCGGGTCGCTGGCGCTGGGCAATGTCTTCATGGGTCATCGCGGCGGCTTCACCGCCCGGTCGCTGGAGGCCGCGCTGCTGACTGCCGGCTTCCCCATCGTCCGCGTTGTACGCGATGACAGCTTCGCGTTGTGGGCCACCGCTTACATGGGCGGCGGCGTCGCGGCGTAAGCCGCGCGTCTCGCTCAAGGCGTAAGCCGCGCGTCTCGCTCAAGGCGTAGGCCGCGCGTCGCGCTCAAGGCGTCAGCCGCGCGTGTCGCTCAAGGCGTAGGCCGTGCGGGTCGCTCAAGGCGTAGGCCGCGCGGGTCGCTCAAGGCGTAGGCCGCGCGGGTCGCTCAAGGCGTAGGCCGCGCGGGTCGCTCAAGGCGTCAGCCGCACCGATTCCAGCGCCGCCTCCAGCCGGCGCGTGAAGCCGGCGCAATCGCCCAGCGTGCGCTCCCAGGCATCGCCCGCCAGCACATCCCGCGCCGCCTGGTGACGCGCCTTGTCCGTCGCCAGCGCGATGGCCCGCGCCACGTACTCCTCGCGCGTTCCCGCGATGCCGTCCGCCAGGCCGATCGCCGTCAGCAGGCTGCAGGCCATGCGCGCAGCGAAGGCCTTGCCCGCCAGCGTCAGCAGCGGCAGGCCCATGCGCAGCGCGTCGCTGGCAACGGTGCCGGAGTTGTAGGGCGTGGTATCCAGGAACAGATCCGCCAGCCGCATCCGCGCCAGATAGCGCGCCGGTTCCACCCTTGGGCCGAAGACCAGGCGATGCTCCGGAATACCGTCGGCCACGGCGGCCGCGCGGAGGTTGGCGCTGGCGCCATGGCCATCCTCCGCCAGCCACAACACGGCATTCGGCACGGCATGCAGGATCCGCATCCAGTCCGCGAACATCTCCGCCGTGATCTTGTAGAAATTGGCGAAGCAGCACAGCACGAAGGCATCTTCCGGCAGGCCTTCCCCGGCCCGCGTCAGCACCGGCAGGTCCGGCATGCGGCTGTCATTGGCCTGGTACAGCCCGGCGATCGCGAGCGGCCTCGGCGCATAGAGATGCGCCATATCCGGCGGCACCGCGATGGCGTCGCATAGCAGGAAATCCAGCTCCGGCAGCGGCACGCTGCCGATATAGCCGAGATAGGTGCCCTGCACCGGCGCCGGCTTCCAGCGCAGCGCGCCGAGCCTGGCGCCGCGCGTCAGCCCATTCAGGTCGATCAGGATATCGATCTCATCCGCGCGGATGCGCCGCGCCGCGGCCTCGTCATCCATCCCCACGATGCGGACATGATGATCCAGCGCGCCGACAACCCTCGCGCGGATGTCGCTGCCATCCTCTGGCGAGGAGCAATACCCGAACACCTCGAAGCGCGTCCGGTCGTGACGTTCCAGCACTTCCGCGATCAGGAAGCTCATCGCATGGCGGCAGAAGTCGGAGGAGACATAGCCCAGCCGGATGCGGTCATGCGCGTAGCCCCGGGGTGGCGCCAGACGTTGCGGCGCGGCCGGCACCTTGCGGTCCAGCCAGGTGGCGACGATGCGGCGCTGCAGGTCGATGTCGTCGAACAGCGCCAGCGCGCCCAGGGGCCCCGCATGCAGCGCCGCCTGTTCCTGCGAAAGCCCCGGGATGTCACCGGCATGGATCGGCCACAGGCACAGTTTCTGGCGCAGATGCGACCAGTGCTGCAGGACATCCGGCTGGCCAGGGTCGCTGACCAGGCTGGCGCGCAGGGCCTGCTCGGCTTCGGCGAAACGCCCGGCCTGTTCCAGCACGCGTCCGCGCTGGTTCAGCAATTGCCGTCGCGTGGCTTCCGGCTGCAACGCGCCCTGCCAGGTGGCCAACGCGGCATCGACCTGCCCCGCCGATTCCAGCGCCAGGCCGAGGTTGATCGCCGCCTCGTGGAAATCCGGCTTCAGGGCGAGCGCGTTGCGGTAGCAGATGGCGGCCTGGCCGAAGTCAGCCCCCTGCGCGAAGGCGACACCCAGGTTGAACCAGGCCGCCATCGCCTGCGGATGCGCGGGGCTGGCCGCCAGCCAGGCCTGGTAGGCACCGATGGTGACGGCCTGCCGCCCCTCCCGGCTCGCCTGTTCCAGCAGCGGCAGCAGCGCTTCCAGGCGGATCGCCCGCAGCCCGCGCTGGCGCCGCGCTTCCTCCGCCGGCGGCAGCAGGGCCGGCCAGTCCGGCCGGGCGAGCAACCCGGCGAGCCAGCCGATATCCAGCGTATCGGAGGCGGTCAGCGCGTTCATCGGGTGCTCCACATGCGATCATCCGCCGGCAGGTGCTGGAAGGCATCGCGCCGCGCCAGCCTTTCGCGCCAAGCCGCCGCGTAATCCGCCAGCGTGCCGGTCTCCTGCGCCTCATGATCCTCGGCGGCGCCGAGATCGAGGTAGGTCTCGAGGTTGCGCAGGTCCGGCCGCGGCAGGCGGCCGTCTTGAAAATCCTGCCACATCCCGTCGAATTCCTGTTCGATGTGGCGCACGAAGGTCTCCGTGTCGAACAGCAGGGAAGTCTCCCGCGCTGCAAGCAGCCGCGCGCGCAGGGCGCGCAGCCGCGCCGGGTCCTGTCCGAGCGAAATGGCCTGGGCGACGTAGTCTGCCGGCGTGGCGCAGACCAGTTCCGGCACGCCCGCCGCACGCACCAGGCTGGCGCAGACGCGACTTGCAAAGCCGCGTCCGGGCAGGGTCAGCACAGGCGTGCCCATCCACAGCGCATCGGATGCGGTGGTATGCGCGCCATAGGGCGCCGTATCCAGGAACAGGTCGGCCGCAGCATAGCGCGCGACATGCGCCGCATTGCCGGCCATCGGCGCGAAGATCAGCCGGGCGGGATCGATGCCCGCATCCCGCGCGCGTTCGTGCAGCTTCACATCCACCGCATCGCTGGATTTCAGCAGCCATAGCACGCTGCCGGGCACGCCGCGCAGCACCTGTATCCAACGATCGAAGCCGAATCGGGTGATCTTCTGCGTGCCGTTAAAGCTGCAGAACACCACGGCCTCCTCCGGCAGGCCCAGCACGGCGCGGCTGGGTGGCGTGGCGACCTCCCTGTAGCGGTCGTTCGGCTGGTAGCAGGGCAGGCGTCGCACGGCCTCGGAATAGTAGATTTCGCTGCCCGGCGGGATGATGACCTCATCGGCCAGGATATAGTGATGGTACGGCGTGCCCATGGTGCCGGCATAGCCGAGCCAGTTGACGATGACCGGCGCCGGTCGCCGCGACAGCAGCTTCGTGCGCGCGCCGCGGGTATGGCCGTTGATGTCCACCAATATGTCGATGCCATCGGCCAGCATGCGCGCCAGCGCCGCGTCGTCGTCCAGCGGCGTGATGTCGCACCAATGCTCCACGCTGTCGCGGATGCGGGCCTTCACCGCATCCTCCTGCGGGATGCCGCAGTAATAGACAAAGACTTCGTAACGCGCGCGGTCGTGCAGCCGGTACATGTCGGCGGTCAGATGGCCGATGGCATGCGAGCGCAGGTCCGAGGACAGGTAGCCAATCCGCAGCCGCGCCGCCGGGGCACGCTGCGCGAAATCCGCATCGGTCCGAAAGTCCGCCGGTACGCCGAATTCGGTACGGCTGTAGGCGGCCGAGAGCGCGAGCGCCAGCATCGGGTCGTCGGTGTGGGTGATCAGGCTCAGCGGTGCCATGCCACGCAGCAGCGCGGTCCGGTCCAGCGATCCCACCGGCTCCAGCAGCGGCCAGGCGCATTGCCGCTGGCGCAGGCTGATCCAGTGCTGCACCACGTCGCGTTGCGTTGGTGCCAGCTCGATGATCTGGCGCAGCTGCGCCTCCGCCTCCGCATGGCGCTGCGCGGCTTCCAGCACGCGGGCGATGTGCTTCAGCGCCGTGGTCTTGTAGCCCAGGCTTTCGCCGGACAGCGCGGCGAGGCTTGCCGCGGCATGTGCCCAATGGCTGGTCGCAGGCTCCGTCGCGCCCAGCCTTTCATAGACCACGCCGAGATTGATGAAGGGCGGCAGGAAGGTGGCGTTGCGCCGGATCGCCTCGCCGAAGGCCGTGGCGGCGCCACCCAGGTCATCGAGACCCGAGAGCAGCACGCCATAATTGAAATACACGGCATGACCCAGCGGGTCCGCCGGATTGCGCGCCAGCCAGTCCTTGTACAGCGCAGCCGCCTGCGGCACCTGGCCCGCCACGGTCAGCCGCTGCGCGGTTCCGAACAGCTCGGCGACGGTCTCATTCTGCATGCTTCCATCCTGGCGCGCTGCAACGGGCTGCCACAGCCTTGCCGATGCCAGGTGAAGATTGCGTTAGCGCATGTCTCGCCTCAGGGATTCATCAGCCGTCAAGGCTTCCGTGCCTAAGGTCCCGCGCCGGGACGACAAGATGTCCACCCCCGATCCGATCGCGCCGATATTGCAGGGCTTGCCGGGCCCTGGCGTGGCCGTCTTTGCCGGCAGGGAGTGATGGCCATGGCGCTGTTCGATTCGTTGACCACCACACAGATCGGTCAGCTCACCACCACGACCATTGCGGCGCTGCGGACCACCGAGATCCGCAGCATCGCGACGACGCAGATCGCGGCCCTGACCACGACGCAGGTCGCGGTTCTCGCCTCGACCCAGCTCGGCGCGCTTTTCAGCACGCAGGCCGCGGCGCTGGAGACGACGGACCTCGCGGTGCTGAGCGCGGCCCAGCTGCGCGGCCTGGGCTCCACCCAGATCACGGCGCTGAGTTCGACCCAGGTCAACGCCCTGACCACGACGCAGCTCGGCGGTTTGAGCTCGGCGCAGGCGACGCTGTTCACCACGGCGCAGGTGGCGGCGCTCACCACCACGCAGCTGGGCGGCCTCGGCACCACCCAGATGATCGGCCTCAGCTCGCAGCAACTGGCCGCGCTCACCACCACCCAGATTGGCGCGCTGACCTCGACGCAGATCGGCGCCATCGGCGCAACGCGAATCCGCGGGCTTGAGACCAGCGACATCGAGGCGCTGACCACCACGCAGGTGGCCGGCCTCACCACGGCACAGCTCGCCGCGCTGACAGCCACCCAAGCGGCCGCCTTCGAGACGACGGACCTGGTGGCCCTCACGACGACGCAGCTGCGCGGCCTCGGCTCCATCCAGCTGTCCGGGCTGACCACGACGCAGGCGGCGGCACTGACCACCACCCAGCTTGGCGGCCTGACGGCAACGCAGACCGCGGCGCTGACCACGACACAGGTGGCTGCGCTGACGACGACACAGGTGGGCAATCTGGGTACCACCCAGGTTGCGGGCCTCACCTCCGCGCAGATCGCCAGCCTGACGACAACGCAGCTGGGCGCCTTGACCTCCACCCAGATCGGCGCGATTTCCAGCGTGCATATCCGTGGCATGGAGACCACCGATCTCGCCGCGCTGACCACGACGCAGGTGGCGGGGCTGACTTCGACGCAGCTGGGCGGGCTGAGCGCGACCCAGATCGTCGCCCTCGAGACGACGGATCTGGCGGCGCTGACCACCACCCAGATGCGCGGCCTGACCACGACGCAGATGGGCGCGCTGACCACCAGCCAGACCGCGGCGCTGACCACGACGCAGGTCGCGGCGCTCGGCTCCTCGCAGGTGGCGGGGCTGGGGTCCCTGCAGCTGGCGGCACTGACCACCACACAGGTCGGGGTGCTGACCTCCACCCAGATCGCCGCCATCCGCTCCAGCCAGATCCGTGGCATGGAGACCTCCGATCTCGCCGCGCTGACCACGACGCAGATCGCGGGATTGACCAGCCTGCAGCTGTCCGCGCTGACCACCACCCAGACGGCCGCGCTGGAGACCACGGATCTCGTCGTGCTGACCTCGGTGCAGCTGCGCGGCCTGACCAGTTCGCAGATTTCCGCGCTGACCACGACGCAGACCGCGGCGCTGACGACCACCCAGATGGTGGCGTTGAACATCACGCAGGTGTCGGCGCTGAACACCACCCAGGTCGAGGCGCTGACCACCACGCAGGTGGGTGCGCTCGGCACCACCCAGGTCGCCGGCCTCACCTCCGCTCAGCTCGCCGCCCTC
>LNFM01009759.1_pt1 | contig 13807 bp, 10 predicted proteins | sample 596031 | NCBI WGS metagenome assembly LNFM01 (sample SAMN04254537, study PRJNA301005) | activated carbon metagenome | isolation source: dual media filters at the Ann Arbor, Michigan drinking water treatment plant | place: USA: Ann Arbor
CGTGGGTTACACCGCGCGCCACCACACCTTCTTCGAGATGCTGGGCAACTGGAGCTTCGGCGACTACTTCAAGCGCGAATCGCTCAAGTGGGCCTGGGAGCTGCTGACGGAGGTCTACAAGCTGCCCAAGGACCGCCTGCTGGCCACGGTCTACGCCGAGGACGACGAGGCCTACGACATCTGGACGAAAGAGATCGGCCTGCCGCCCGAGCGTGTGATCCGCATCGGCGACAACAAGGGCGGGCGATACAAGTCCGACAACTTCTGGATGATGGCCGACACCGGCCCCTGCGGCCCCTGCAGCGAGATCTTCTACGACCACGGCGACCACATCGCCGGCGGCCCCCCGGGCAGCCCCGATGAAGACGGCGACCGTTACATCGAGATCTGGAACAACGTGTTCATGCAGTTCAACATGGACGAGACGGGCGCCGTCACACCGCTGCCTGCGCCCTGCGTGGACACGGGCATGGGCCTGGAGCGCCTGGCCGCGATCCTGCAGCACGTGCACAGCAACTACGAGATCGACATCTTCGCCGCGCTGATCAAGGCCGCAGGTCGCGAGACCGGCACCCAGGACCTGACGAATCCGTCCCTGAAGGTGATTGCCGACCACATCCGCGCCACCGCCTTCCTGGTGAGCGACGGTGTGATCCCCAGCAACGAGGGCCGTGGTTACGTGCAGCGCCGTATCGTGCGCCGTGCCATCCGCCACGGCTACAAGCTGGGCCAGAAGAAACCCTTCTTCCACAAGCTCGTGGCCGAACTGGTGCGCATGATGGGCGATGCCTATCCCCGCCTGAAAGAGCAGGAGCAGCGCATCACCGAGGTGCTCAAGGCCGAGGAAGAGCGTTTCTACGAGACGCTGGAAAACGGCATGGAGATCCTGGACGCCGCCCTGGCCGATGGCGCCAAGGTTCTGCCGGGTGAGGTGGCCTTCAAGCTGCACGACACCTATGGCTTCCCGCTGGACCTGTCGGCCGACGTCTGCCGCGAGCGCGGCCTGAGCGTGGACGAGGCCGGCTTCAAGGCCGCGATGGAAAAGCAGAAGAACCAGGCCCGTGCCGCCGGCAAGTTCAAGATGGACAAGGCACTGGACTACACGGGCGCCGGCAACCAGTTCGTGGGCTACGACAAGCTCGAAGCCCCCGCCAAGATCGTGGCCCTTTATGTCGACGGCACGTCCACGGCCGTGCTCAAGGCCGGACAGAACGGTGTGGTGGTGCTCGACACCACCCCCTTCTACGCCGAGAGCGGCGGCCAGGTGGGCGACGAAGGTGTGCTCACCAGTGGATCGGCCCGTTTCGAGGTGGGCGACACGCAGAAGATCAAGGCCGATGTCTACGGCCACCATGGCTTTCTCTCCCAGGGCACCCTCAACGTGGGCGACCACGTGACGGCCCAGGTGAACCTGAGCGTGCGCGCCGCCACCATGCGCAACCACTCTGTCACCCATCTGATGCACAAGGCCCTGCGCGAGGTGCTGGGCAGCCATGTCCAGCAGAAGGGTAGCCTGGTCGATGCCGAGAAGACCCGCTTCGACTTCACCCACAACGCACCTGTCACCGATGCCCAGATCCGCGCGATCGAGGCCAAGGTGAACGACGAGATTCTGGCCAATGCCGCTACCCAGGCGCGTGTGATGGACATCGAATCCGCGCAGAAGACCGGCGCCATGATGCTCTTCGGCGAGAAGTACGGCGACACGGTGCGCGTGCTTGATATCGGCAGCAGCCGCGAACTTTGCGGCGGCACCCATGTGCAGCGCACCGGTGACATCGGCTTCTTCACCATCACGGCCGAAGGCGGTGTAGCCGCCGGTGTGCGCCGCGTCGAGGCCGTCACCGGCCTGGCAGCGCTGGCCTACGTGCAGGGCATGGAGGACACGCTCGGCGGCGTGGCCGGTACCCTCAAGGTCACGCCGAGCGAAGTGCCCGCACGCGTAGACGCCATGCTGGTGCAGGTGCGCGATCTGGAAAAACAACTCGCTGCGCTCAAAGGCCGGCTGGCCTCGGCCCAGGGAGATGAATTGCTGGCGCAGGCGGTGGACATCAAGGGCCTCAAAGTGCTGGCCGTACGCCTGGAGGGTGCCGACGCCAAGACCCTGCGCGACACGCTGGACAAACTCAAGGACAAGCTCAAGACCGCCGCCATCGTGCTGGCCGCCGTGGACGGCGACAAGGTGCAATTGGCGGCCGGCGTGACGGCCGACAGCATCGGCAAAGTGAAGGCCGGCGAACTGGTCAACTTCGTGGCCCAGCAGGTTGGTGGCAAGGGCGGCGGCAAACCCGATATGGCCATGGCCGGTGGTACCGATGCCAGCAAACTCGATGCAGCCCTGGCCAGTGTGCAAGGCTGGGTGGCGGGAAAACTCTGATGCAGCGGCGCGCTGTCCTGAGCCTCGGGCTGGCCACGCTGGCCGGTCCTGTACTGGCCCAGAGCGGGTATGACGTGACGCCCTGGCCAGCCAACCGGCCGGCGCCCGCGCTGCAGGCGCTGGACATGCAGGGCAAGACCTGGACCTTGAGCGAATTGCGTGGCCGGGCGGTCGTGCTGAACTTCTGGGCCACCTGGTGCCCGCCGTGCCGCGCCGAGATGCCCTCGCTGCAGCAGCTCGGCGAGATCTACGGCCCCGAGCAGTTGCTGGTACTGGCCCTCAACGTGGGCGAAGGCCCGCGTCGTATTGCCCAGTACCTGCAGTCCAGTGGCCTCAACCTCACGGTGCTGCTGGATCCGAAGAGCGAGGCCTCCAGGGCCTGGGGCGCAACGGTGTTGCCCACCACCATCCTGATCGACGCCGAGGGCCGGCCACGCCAGCGCGTGCGCGGTGAGGTGGACTGGAGCGGGCGTGAGGCGCAGGCTCTGGTGGAGCCGCTGTTGCGCGCCCGCACTAAGCCTGGCGTTTCGAGCTGAAGCGCTGGCTGACCCAGTGCCCCAGCGGCGCCTCGATGCGGCGCTCGAACACGAAGGCCAGGGCCACACTGGCCAGCACGCTGAGGACCAGCGCGGCCACGGCCTCACCTACCTGGTTGCTGCCCATGCGCGCGTATAGCGCATTGCCGAGCATCAGTACCGGGAAGTGCACCAGGAACAGCGCGTAGGACGTGCGGCCCAGCGCTTGCAGCGGCCGCGCGAAGGTGGCGGGCAGCGTGGGCCCGGCATGCCCTCGCCATTGCAGCGCGAGCAGCAGCAGGGCCACCACCAGCGCCAGCGCAATGCGGGTGCGCCACTCCAGCAGCAAAACCAGTGTGCCGACCGCGGCCAGCAGGCCCAGCCAGCGCAGGGCATGGGGCGAGCGTGCCGCCCACCAGGCCAGCGCGCCGATCGCGTAGCTGCCGAAGAAATAGGGTGCCCAGTCGTCCCAGCGGGCGTCGCGGTTGAAATGCAGCAGCGAGGCCAGCATGAGCCCGGCCACCAGCCACAGGGCCGGGGCCATGCCTGGGCCACGCTGGCCCAGCCACAGCAGCAGCGCGAGGAGGACGTAGAGCTGCAGGTCGATCGCCACGTACCAGACCCCGGCCGACAGCGCTTCGGCGTCCACCACGTCCTGCAGCAGCAACAGGTGCGCCAGGGCCTGGCCCCAGCCCGGCGCGGCCGGGATGAAGTCGGCATTCAGCCAGTGACGTGCCATGGCCGCCGCGGCCACGGCCAGCCCGATGGCCACGCCGAAGGGTAGCGCCAGGCGCAGGTAGCGCAGCAGCACGGCGCGGCCCAGCCGGGATGCGTCGTGGCGCATGGCAGGCAGCAGGCCCTGCATGGCGAGGTAGCCCCCCAGCACCAGGAAGATCTGCACCGCCATGCGGGCGTAGTCGTAGAGCCAGCCCATCAGTGCGGGGGCGGCGAGGGCCGTTGCGTCGGCCAGCGGGCCGTAGGCCGAGAAGTGGTGCAGCACGATGAGCTGCGAACCGATGCACTTGAGTGCATCGATGTGCGTCTGCCGATGCATTGGTCTCAGGTCCGGGGGATGGACATGTCCGAGGTGCCAGGGCGCACCCAGCGCGCAAACTCGCGTGTGGTGTCCATGCAGCCGCCGGCTTCGGTGTAGACCCCGCGCGGCTCGCGCCAGCGGGTCATGCGCGCCATGACCTGCGCCAGTTCGGCCGGGTTGGCGAGCGTGGCCTCGATCAGGGGCTCGATGCGGACTTCGTCGATCTGCGACTCGCCCTGCGCGTCGCGGTACAGGCCGTGGCGCCAGTGGTAGATCTCGACGCACTTGCGCGTGAGGGTGTAGGGCTGCTGCTGTTTCCAGAAATTGGTGAACAGGCCGCCGCCCAGGTACATGACCCAGGAGCCCTCGAAGCCGCAGGCGTCGGCCGAGGCCTCGTCGGGGTTGCGGAACCAGACACGGTCGCCCGGCACGTAATACAGCGGGGGCACCGGCGCTTCCATCGAGCCCTGCTCGCGCAGGAAGACGTTGTGGAACTCCTCGGACATGATGGCGCGCTGCTGCCACAGGCTCTGCAGCCGCTCGAAGAGCTCAGGATTGCACTGCGCCAGCTCCTGCGCAATGCCCAGCAGGATCACGTACTCGGTGGCGCGGTAGCAGGAGAAAGAATAGAGCCGGCCCGAGACCGCGGGCTGGGTGGTCTTGATCAGCGCGTCGATCAGCGGCACGCCGGGCAGCAGGATGAAGCCCTTGTCTTCGTCGTAGGTCCAGCAGTCTTCGGGCCGCTCGGCGGCGTGGGTGTCGAAGGCCAGGGTGGTGCGACGCGCGGCCTGCACGATGTTGCGGCGGATACGGATGGTCGAGACCAGTTCGTCCAGGCTGGGCACGTCCAGGCCGGTGGGGCTCATCAGCAAGGTCAGCAGGATTTCGCGCTGCAGATCGGCCGCGCTGGTCTGCGTGGCCAGGCCCAGGGTCTCGGCCAGCTGCATGGTGTCGTGGCCCGGCGCCCAGGCCTGGGTGCTGCAGGGCGCGAGCCACAGGCGCAGCCAACGGCCCTGGCCGTCCAGCCCGGATTCGGTCTGCACCATGGCGGCCAGATCGCGGGCGTCGAGCTGTTCGAGTACGGCCTGGACCATGGCACTGCTGCTGCGCCCGGCCTGCAGGCCGCGCAGGACGATGCCGCGGCTCTGCGGCAGCGCGGGGTCTTGCGCGTGCTCCGCGGCATCGTAGAGGTCCAGCAGCTTTCTCATGGTGGAATTCAATATACCCCAGGCCTTGTGTGGAATAGATAGGGAGAAACGCCGGGGTGTTGCGCAATTGATAATCGACACGCAGCCGCACCGCGGCTGCACCGTCGTTCCGGGGCATCTTCACCTGCGCCGGCGACGTTTTCATTTCATCCGGAGATCTCTTCATGACCACCGCACGTCGTCGCTTCCTCCTCAACGCGGCCGCCGTCTCGGCCGCCTACACCTGGCCCCAGGTTCAGGCCCAGACCGCGCCCGCCCAGCGCCAGTTCAACCCGCAACCCGGCGCCTGGCGTACCTTCGAGGTCACCACCCGGGTCGACATCCAGCAGGCCGAAGGCCAGACCCGCGTCTGGCTGCCCGTGCCCTCGATCGACAGCGACTGGCAGCGCTCGGTGGCCAGCCACTACGCGACTAACGGCCAGGCCCGCATGAACAGCGATGCAGTCTATGGCGCGCGCCTGCTGCAGGTGGAGTTCACGCCGGGCGAGAAGAAGCCCTGGGTCGAGCTCACCAGCCGTATCCAGACGCGCAACCGCGCCGTCGACTGGGCCGCGAACAAGCCGGTGCGCGAAGACGCCGGCAACCTCAAGTTCTGGACCCAGCCCACGACCCTGCTGCCCACGGACGGCATCGTGCGCCAGACCGCGCTGGAGGCCAGCCGTGGCGCGAAGACCGACCTTGAGAAGGCGCGCGCTCTCTACGACTGGGTGGTGCGCAACAGCTGGCGCGAGCCCAAGGTGCGCGGCTGCGGCGAAGGCGACATCAAGACCATGCTGGAGACTGGCAACCTGGGTGGCAAGTGCGCCGACATCAACGCGCTCTACGTGGGCCTGTGCCGCGCCGTGGGCCTGCCCGCCCGCGACGTCTACGGCCTGCGCCTTGCGCCCTCGGCCTTTGGCTACAAGGAGCTCAGCGGCAACCCGGCCAGCCTCAAGGGGGCACAGCACTGCAGGGCCGAGGTCTGGCTCAAGGACCATGGCTGGGTGGCGGCCGATCCGGCCGACGTGGCCAAGGTCATGCGCCTGGAGACGGCCGAGTGGATCAAGGACACGCAGCACCCCGTAGTGGCGCCCGTGAACCGGGCCCTGTTCGGTGGCTGGGAAGGCAACTGGCTGGGCTGGAACATGGCGCACGACGTCGCCTTGCCCGGTGCCCAGGGCCCCAGGCTCGGCTTCCTGATGTACCCGGTCTGCGAGACCGCCGACGAACGCCTTGATTCCTACGCGCCCGACGCCTTCAAGTACCAGATCACGGCGCGCGAGCTCACGGTCTGAGCACTGGTGTGAAAAAAAGAGGGCGCCGTCGGCGCCCTTTTCAATGTCCGCAGACCCCTCAGAGAACTCAGTTGCGCAGCCGTCCGCCGCGCGTGACCATGGCCAGTTCCACGTACTTGCTGCCGTGGTTCTGCTCGGGCCCGTACTGCACGGTGTAGCCGCCCAGGTCATAGCTGCCCAGATTGCGCAGCGTCGCCAGCAGGGCCTTGGCATCGCCCGGGCGTTTGCTGCGGCGCATGGCCTCGACCAGCACCTTGGCGCCGATGCAGGCTTCAAGCTGCGTGCTGTTCATGGGCGTGGTGATGCCGTGGTCCTGCAGCGCCTTGGCGCATTCGCGGACCACAGGCAGAGAGGCCGTCGTGCTGGGGACCACCTGGGAGATCGAGACACCGGCGGCGGCATCGCCGGCGGCGGTGATGTATTGCTGCGCGCCCACGAAGGACAGGCTGGACATGGGCACGAACTGGCCGCGTGCGGCGAGCTGCTTGCTGATCTCGGCGGCCGGGCCCGAGAGCACGGTGTTGATGATGACCTCGGGCTTGAGCGCGATCAGCTGGGCGAAGCGCGCGTCGTCGATCTTGGCATTGCGCTCCAGCGAGAAGGCCTTGGGCGTCTTGCCCTGGCGTGCCAGGTAGTCGCGGACCACGCCAAAGTTCTGGTTGCCCACCTCGTCGTCATAGTGCACGACCACCACTTCCTTCATGCCCAGACCGGTCCAGAAGGCCAGCATCTTTTCGAGCTCATCCCCATAGGACGCGCGCAGCGTGTGCACCACGGGGCTGGGCTTGCGTACGGGGTTGGCGCCGGAGAACGGGGCGAAGAAGAGCACGCCGGCCTTCTCGGCCTGGGGCATGGCGTCCAGGCTCAGCGTGGCCGAGGCATAGCCGAAGAGGGCGACCAGGCCGCGGGTCTGCAGCAGCTTGGTGGTGTTCTCGCCGGCGGTCTTGCGCTGGTTCTGGTCATCGAGCGTGACGAGCTCGATGGGCGCACCGGCCACGCCGCCCTGGGCGTTGACGTGCTTGAAATAGGCCAGGGCGCCGTCGCGGATGTCGTTGCCGAAGGCGGCGTTGCTACCGGTCAGCGGGGCCGACTGGCCCACGATCCAGGCGTTCTGCGCCTGGGCTGAGCCGAAGAGCAGTCCCAGACATCCCAACAAGGCATGAACATAAATACTTGAACGCATAAGCAATCACTCATAAAAGTGGCCGCTGGACTTGCGACTGGCTTATATGGTGGCAGCTGCGTCAGCTTTCGGCGATAGCGTTTCTACTTATGAAATCGTCCACCTGCGCATCGTCGTAGCCGAACTCCTTCATCAGCTCGCGCGTGTGCTGGCCCAGCAGGGGCGCGGGTCGCGTGATTTGTGCCGGTGTGGCCGAGAAATGGATGGGGCAGCCCAGGGCCTGGGTCTTGCCGGCCTGCGGGTGCTCGAGTTCCACCACCATGCCACGGGCCAGCGTCTGCGGATGCGTCAGCGCCTCGCCCACGGTGTGGACCGGGCCGGCCGGCACGCCTGCGGCGTCGAAGGCCGCCTGCCAGTGCGCGCGGGTCTGCGTGCGCAGCACGCCGTTCATCAGCGTCACGAGCTCGTCCAGATGCGCCATGCGGTCGCGGTTGCTTGAGAAGCGCGGGTCCTCGCGCCACTCGGGGTGGCCCAGCACCTCGGCGATGCGCTCCCAGTTGGTCTGGTTGGCGCCGCCGATGTTGATCCAGCCGTCGCTGGCCTCGAAGGCCTGGTAGGGTGCCGTCAGCACATGGGCCGAGCCGGTGGGTGTGCTGGAGCGGCCGGTGGCGAAGAAGATGGCCGCGTGCCAGTAGAGCTGCTGCAGGGCGGCATCGCTCAGCGAGGTGTCGACGATCTGGCCCTCGCCGGTCTTGAGCTTGTGCACATAGGCCGCGACGATGCCCAAAGCGCCCAGGATGCCCGCGTTCATGTCCGATACCGCGTTGCCGTTCTTGACCGGCGGGCGGTTCGGCTCGCCCGTGATGGACATCAGCCCCGCAAAGCCCTGCGCGATCAGGTCGAAGCCGCCCTTGTCGGCATAGGGGCCGGTGCGGCCGTAGCCGCTGATGGCGCAGTAGATCAGGCCGGGGTTCGCGGCGCGCAGCGCCTCGTAGCCCAGGCCCAGCTTGTCCAGCGTGCCGCCACGGAAGTTCTCCACCAGCACATCCGAATCCCGCACCATGCGCAAGAGTATGGCCTTGCCGTCGGCGTGCTTGAGGTCGATGGCGATGCCGCGCTTGTTGCGGTTCATCATCATGAAGGGAGCCGAGACACCGTTGACCGCCGGGTCGCGGTAGCCGCGCGCGTCATCGCCACCGGGCATCTTCTCCACCTTGATCACATCCGCGCCCATGTCGGCCAGCAGCTGGCCGCAGGTCGGGCCCGACATGATCTGCGTGAGTTCGAGCACGCGCATGCCGGCCAGCGGCCCCGTCATCTTCTTGTTCATCACTGTCCTTTCCAGACCGGGGCACGCTTGTCGACGAAGGCCTGCACGCCCTCGCGGAAGTCCGTGCTGCCGTAGGCCGCGCTGATGAGGTCATGGTCATGCGGCAGGCTGTGCGTCGCCAGTCGGCGCAGGCCCTCCTTGCTCACGCGCTGCGTCACCGGCGCCAGTGCCGAGAGCTGGGTGCACAGGGTGCGCAGTGCCGCATCCATGTCCGAGACGCCGGCGATGGCGTGCAGGTAGCCGCAGGCCAGCGCCTCGTCGGCGTGGATCATCTCGGCCAGCAGCAGCATGCGCCGGACGCGCTGCATGCCCCAGGCCGCCGACAGTCGCGCGAGGTTGGCCACCGACAGGCAGTTGCCCAGGGTCCGGGCGATCGGCACGCCGAAGCGTGCGCCCGGCACCGCCAGACGGAAATCGCAGCCGGTGGCAATGGCCAGGCCACCGCCGACGCACCAGCCCTCGACCACGGCCACCGTGGGCATGGGCAGCGTGCCCAGCATCTCCATGCAGGCATCGATGCGCTGCTCATAGGCCACACCATCGGCGCCGCCCTGCGGGCCCTCGCCAAAGGCCTGGAACTGCGCGATGTCCGTGCCCGCCACGAAGGCCTCGCCGCCGGCGCCGCGGAAGGTTGCCACGCGGACAGCCGCGTCGGTGCGCAGCTGCTCGCAGATTGCCATCAGCTGCTCGTACATGGCCCAGGTCATGGCGTTGCGTGCCTGGGGACGATCGAAAACGACCGAGGCCACACCGGCCTCGATACGCAAGTGGACCTGGCCGGTATCACTCATAGGGGGAAGCGGGAGGAGGAGAAGAGAGCCTGGAGGGGCCGAATGCGGGAGGAGGTGTCGCACACCGTGCGACACCCCAGGAAGGGCGCCGGATGGATCAGCTATCCACCGTGACCTTGGCGTCCTTGATCACCTTGGCCCACTTCTGCTGCTCGACGCGGATGAACTCGGCGAACTGCTGGGCTGTGCCGCCACCGTCCTCCGCACCGTACTGGTCCAGCTTTTCCTTCACGTCCGGCATGGCGAGCACCTTGTTGATGTCCTCGTTCATGCGCTGGGCCATGGCTGCCGGCATCTTGCCCGGACCCACCAGGCCGTACCAGGTGGTGGCCTCGAAGCCCGGGAAACCAGACTCGACCATGGTCGGCACCGTGGGGTGGCCCGAGGCGCGCTTGGCACGGGTCTGTGCAATAGCGCGCACCTTGCCGCTCTTCACGTGCGGGGTGGCAGCCGTCATGGTGTCGAAGGAATACTGGATCTGGCCACCGATCAGGTCCACCAGCATGGGGCCCGAGCCCTTGTAGGGGATGTGCAGCGCATTCACGCCCGCGGCCAGCTTGAAGGATTCCATGGCCAGATGCTGGGCCGAGCCCTGGCCGGCGGAGCCGAAGCTCACCTTGCCCGGCTGCGCCTTGCAGTGCGCCACCACATCGGCCACGGTACGAGCCGGCAGGTCGTTGTTGGCGATCAGCAGATTGGGCGTCACACCCACCAGGGTCAGCGGCGTGAAGTCGCGCTCCACCACATAGCCCAGCTTGGGCATCAGTCCCGGAGCCAGCGCATGGCTGTTGATGTGCGCCATGAGCAGGGTGTTGCCGTCCGGGGCGGCCTTGGACACCAGGTCAGCGGCGATCACGCCCGAGGCGCCAGCCTTGTTCTCCACCACCACGCTCAGATTCCACATCGCCTGCAGCTTCTGGCCGACGATGCGCGCGAGCGCATCGGTGCCGCCGCCCGGCGCAAAGCCGACGACGATGCGCACCGGCCCGTTGGGCAGCGTCTGTGCCTTGATCATGGGGGCCGCCAGGGTGGCCGCACTGGCCGCCGAGGCGGCCACAAAGGTTCTGCGTTTCATTTTGTCTCCTCGTTATGTTTGTCCGTTGCTCACACATGTCGCGCTGCGCCGCGGACCCGGCGCAGCGTTCGATCTCACCGCCGTCAGGCCGCCTTGCGCTGCGGCACGGCCGCCGGATGGCCGGCGTAGTAGTCCATGATGGCCTGCACGCCCGAGCCGGCGAGCTTGACGCCCGCGAGTTTCAGGCCCATCTCGCAGCCGGCCACGGCGGCCACCAGCGTCAGGTCATTGCTGTCGCCCAGGTGGCCGATGCGGAACATCCGACCCTTGACCTTGCCCAGGCCCGTGCCGAGCGAGCAGTCGAAGCGCTCGTAGATGATCTTGCGCACGGCGTCGGCGTCCACGCCCTCGGGCGTCATCACGCCGGTGAGGATGGGCGAGTAAACGCTGTTGTCGGCGCACTGGATCTGCAGGCCCCAGGCCTGCACCGCGGCGCGCACGCCCGCGGCCCAGCGCTGGTGGCGTGCGAACACCACGTCCAGGCCCTGGCCCAGGATCATGTCGGCCGCCTCGCTCAGCGCGTAGAGCAGGTTGGTGTTGGGGGTGGACGGCCAGTAGCCGGTCTTGTTCATCTCGATGATCTCGTCCCAGGCCCAGAAGGCCTTGGGCAGACGGGCGGTCTTGCTGGCCTCGATGGCCTTGGGCGAGAGCGCGTTGAAGCTGATGCCCGGCGGCAGCATCAGGCCCTTCTGCGAGCCGCTGATGGAGACGTCTACGCCCCACTCGTCATGCCGGTAGTCGGCGCTGGCCAGGCCCGAGATGGTGTCCACCAGCAGCAGGGCCGGGTGCTTGGCCGCGTCGATGGCCTTGCGCACGGCGGCGATGTTGCTCGTCACGCCCGTGGAGGTTTCGTTGTGCACCACGCACACCGCCTTGATGGCATGGCCCGTGTCAGCCTTGAGGCGCTGCTCGATCAGGTCGGCCTGCACGCCACGGCGCCAGCTGGCCGGTACGCCATTGTCGGTGCCGGGCAGCGCGAGAACCTCGGTCTTCAGCCCAAGGCGCGTGGCCAGGCGGTTCCAGAGGAAGGCGAAATGGCCGGTCTCGTACATCAGCACATGGTCACCGGGTGAGAGGGTGTTGACCAGCGCGGCCTCCCAGGCGCCGGTGCCCGAGGCCGGGTAGATCATGACCGGGTGCTTGGTCTGGAAGATCTTCTGCATGTCGGCCAGCACCTTGAGGCCCAGGGCGCCGAACTCCGGGCCGCGGTGGTCGATGGTGGGCAGGCTCATGGCGCGCAGCACGCGGTCCGGGACGGGCGAGGGGCCCGGAATCTGCAGGAAGTGGCGGCCGGTGGGGTGGTAATTGGTAGTCAGCATGGTTCAACAACAGAGAAAGGTGTAGACATTTTTTGCATACAAAATTTGTTTGTCAAGCATAATGACCCTAAAATCGCGTCAAACAGATCATTTTTTGAATACAAAACATAACCATGGCTGAGATCCTGAGCATGCCCGGGGCCGTCCTGCACGGCCAGGTCGCGCAGCGCCTGCGCCAGATGCTGGTGGAAGGGCAGATTGCCCCCGGCGCCAAACTCAACGAGCGCGAGTTGTGCGAGCAACTCAAGGTCTCGCGTACTCCCTTGCGCGAGGCCATCAAGACCCTGGCCGCCGAAGGCCTGGTGGAGCTGCTGCCCAACCGCGGTGCCATTGCCGTGCAGCTGGGCGAGGACGCCATCCTCAACACCTTCGAGGTCATGGCCGGGCTTGAAGGCCTGTCGGGCGAGCTGGCGGCGCAGCGTGTCACGCCCGAGGAACTGGCCGAGATCGAGGCCATGCACTACGAGATGAAGGCCGCCTACACCCGGCGCGACCTCTCCACCTACTACCGCCTCAACATGGCCATCCATCGCGCCATCAACGCCGCGGCGCGCAACCCCGTGCTGACCGCCACCTATCACCAGGTCAACGCCCGCCTGCAGGCGCTGCGTTTTCGTTCCAACCTGGACGGCGAGAAATGGACCCGGGCCGTGCAGGAGCACGACCGCATGGTCGAGGCGCTGCAAAAGCGCGACGGTGCCGCGCTGCGTGCCGAGCTTGTGGCCCACCTCGGCCACAAGCGCGATGTCGTGATCGAGCAGCTGCGTGCGGCCCAGGCCGCAGCGCAGGCGCAGGAGAAACACTGAGATGAATGCACCCTTGCCCCAGGGCGTCGTGCCCAGCTACGATGCCGTCGCCCGCCTCAGCAACGAAGTCGCCGGCCGCCTGGCCGAGCGCCTGAGCCAGGAAACGCGTGGCGAAGTCCGCTTTGGCCCCGCCGACCGCGGCCGCTACGCCACCGACGCCTCCATCTACCAGGTCATGCCCGTGGGCGTGTTTCTGCCGCGCGACGCTGCCGATGTGCGCCTGGCCATCGACATCTGCCGTGACCTGGGCGTGCCCATCGTGCCGCGCGGCGGCGGTACCAGCCAGTGCGGGCAGACCGTGGGTGCGGGCCTGGTCATCGACCACAGCAAGTACATGCGGAATATCCTCGAGCTCAATGTCGAGCAGCGCACCGCCAAGGTCGAGCCTGGCCTCGTGCTGGACCATCTCAACGCCGCGCTCAAGCAGCACGGTCTCTGGTATCCGGTGGACGTGTCCACCAGTGCCCAGGCCACGCTGGGTGGCATGGCGGGCAACAACTCCTGCGGCAGCCGTTCCATCGCCTACGGCAATATGGTGCACAACGTGCTCGGCGCCCAGGCCTGGCTGCCTGATGGTGAATTGCTGGATTTCGGCCGCTATGACCAGGCCATCGGCCGGGCCAAGCAGATCGGCGACTTCGTGCGCGGTCTGGCCGGCCTGCACCGCGACGAGATCGAAGCCCGCTGGCCCAAGGTGCTGCGCCGCGTGGCCGGCTACAACCTGGACATCTTCCACAACCAGAACGAGAAGCCCTACACGAGCGACGGCTCGGTCAATCTGGCCCACCTGCTGATCGGCAGCGAAGGCACGCTGGCGCTCACGCGCTCGCTCTGCCTGCGCCTGAGCGAGCTGCCGCGTGCCAAGGTGCTGGGCGTGGTGAACTTCCCCACCTTCTACCAGGCGATGGACAGCGCCCAGCACATCGTCAAGCTGGGTCACAACATGCAGGGCG
>LNFM01009760.1_pt1 | contig 13806 bp, 12 predicted proteins | sample 596031 | NCBI WGS metagenome assembly LNFM01 (sample SAMN04254537, study PRJNA301005) | activated carbon metagenome | isolation source: dual media filters at the Ann Arbor, Michigan drinking water treatment plant | place: USA: Ann Arbor
CCGTGCCGTGCTGGTCGTCGTGGAACACGGGGATCTTCATGCGCTTGCGCAGCTCGCGCTCCACGTAGAAGCAGTCCGGTGCCTTGATGTCCTCGAGGTTGATCGCGCCGAAGGTCGGCTCCAGCGCGGCAATGATCTCGACCAGCCTGGCCGGGTCTTTCTCGTCGATCTCGATGTCGAACACATCGACGCCGGCGAACTTCTTGAACAGCACGCCCTTGCCTTCCATCACCGGCTTGGCCGCCAGTGGGCCAATGTCACCCAGGCCCAGCACGGCGGTGCCGTTGGTGATGACGCCGACCAGGTTGCCGCGGCTGGTGTACTTGAAGGCATTGACCGGGTCGGCCACGATCTCTTCACACGGGGCCGCCACGCCGGGCGAATAAGCCAGGGCCAGATCGCGTTGGTTGACGAGCTGTTTGGTAGCGGCAATCGCCACCTTGCCGGGCGTGGGGAACTCGTGGTACTCGAGGGCGGCTCGGCGCAGCTCGGCGCGCTTGTTCTCTGGGCTGTTGTCCATGGTCATGCTCTTGTCTCCGGTCGTGCTGAATTCTTGCTATGTGAAAGCGAGTTGCGCATTCTAGTGCTGCGCCCGGGGAAACCCTAGTCCGTGATACCGCGTAAACCGTCGTGGTCGCCGTGACTTTTTTGAAGGGAATGGTGGGCGGGCAAGCGCAAAAACGTCGCCCCGCGCGGGCGAAGCTCGTGCGCCAAGGGCATCGGGCGGATCAGCTCACCGAACCCATCTGGCTCTGGAGGTGGTTGGGCAGTCCAACTTTGCCGATCAGCTCGTTCTTGAGTTGCGCCTGCAGATGCGTGATGGCCTGGGGGTCGCCCTTCATGGCACTTCCTTTTGAGGATGAATGTCTGTCGCCCATTGTGCGCGCTGACTTGCGCGCTGCCCGCCGCGTTCAGCTCCGCAACCGAACCAACGGCCGCAGGCGGTGCACGTCGTCGGGCAGGCAAAGCCCGGTCCCTGGCGTGAGCAGTGCGGCGGAGCCGGCAGCCATGGCCCAGGTGAAGGCGTCGGGCAAGGAATCGCCCCGTTGGAGCGCCCACACCAGCGCGCCCAGAAAACTGTCCCCTGCGCCCACCGAGCTGGCGACGGTGATGGGCAGGGCCTCGGCGCGCCAGGCACCTTCGCGCGTGACAAGGAGCGCACCCCGATCGCCGAGTGTCAGCGCGACCACCTCGGCCCTGCCTTGCTCCACCAGCGCCTGTGCTGCGTCGCGCCACTGGGCAGGGGTCTCCAGGGGCAGGTGCGTGAGCTCGCTCAGCTCGCGCAGATTGGGCTTGACGAGGTACACGCCGGCGGCCACGCCCGCCGCCAGCGCCGGGCCGGAACTGTCGAGCACCAGCCGCGATCCGCGCGATCGCACGATCAGCGCCAGCCGGCCGTAAAAATCGGCTGGCACGCCGGGCGGCAGGCTGCCGCTGGCCACCACGACCGCTGGCAGATGCGGCAAGGTTTCGATGGCGGCCAGGCAGGCTGTCCACTCGCTCTCGGTCAAAGTGGGGCCAGGCAGCACGAAGCGGAATTCGGCGCCGGTGTCCAGTGCCTGCACGGTGAAGTTCTCGCGCGTGTCCGCAGTCAGTGCAATGCGCCGTACCGGCAGGCCTGTGGCCTGGAGGTGGCTCACCAGCCATTCGCCAGCGGGACCGCCGGCAGGAAACAAGGCGCTGCTGTGTCCGCCGAGGCGCTGAACCACTTGTGCCACGTTGAGGCCACCGCCCCCGGCGTCCCGCCGCGCCAGGCCGCAGCGCAGTTTGTCGGTGGGCACCACCCGCTCGGTGTGGGTGGACACGTCCACCGACGGGTTCATGGTGAGGCACAGCAAGGTGCCTGCAGGCGAGGTCATGCCTGCGTTGTACTCCATGCGCGAAGATTTCAGCGCATGTGTTTGAGGCGTTTGGCCGCGAACGCTTCGCTCACGCGCAGGCCGCGCGTGCCGGGCTCCAGCGTAAAGGCCTGCCCAGCTTCGATGGAGCCGGGCTGTGCCACCGACAAGTAAAAGCCGGGGCACAGCTGCTCCATCATGGTCCGTCCGGCATCGCGCAGGCCCAACACTGCGTTGAACTTGTAGCAAGGTTCGCGCGGCGCGGTCACGCGCAAGCTGCAGCCTGGAAAGTGCAGCAGGTCACCGATCCACACATCGGTTTCCAGCAGGTCGTCGATGGTCAGGTTCTCGCCCATGAAACCCATGGACAACGGGTCGTCGAAGAGGCTGACGCCCTGCTGGCTGCGTTGCGCTTCCCAGAAAGCGTAGTGCTCCAGCGGATAGGCATACACCGCCTTGTCCAGGCCGCCATGCACGCTGAGGTCGGCCTGCTCGTCGCCCAGCAAACCCAGTGGCATCACCGCCACCGGCCCGGTCACGGCGGTCTTGCCGATGCCCGACGGTACGTTTCTTGAACCGATGCGCAGCGGGCGCACCGCACCCGTGTTGACGCTGACGACGCGCACGGCCTCAGCTGCGCATCAGTGCTTCGATCTCGGCGGCTTCCACCGGCACACCGCGCGAAATCAGTTCACAGCCGGTGTCGGTGACGATGGCGTCGTCCTCGATGCGGATGCCGATGTTCCAGAACTTCTCGGGGACGCCCTCGGCCGGGCGCACATAGAGCCCTGGCTCGATGGTGAGCACCATGCCCGGGCGCAGGACGCGGCTCGGGCGGTCCTTGATGGTCTCGCCGCTCAAGGGGTCCTTGCGTTCGTTCACCGTGCCCAGCTCGGACGGCTCCACGTAGCTGCCGCAGTCGTGGACGTCCATGCCCAGCCAGTGGCCAGTGCGGTGCATGTAGAACTGAAAGTACGAGCGGTTGGCGATCACATCCTGTGCGTTGCCCAACTTGTTCTTGTCGAGCAGGCCGACATCGAGCAGGCCCTGCGCGAGCACCGCCACGGTGGCCTCGTGCGGGTCAACGAAACGCGCGCCGGCGTGGGTGGCGTTGACCGCCGCGATCTGGCTGGCCAGAACCAGGTCGTACAGCTCGCGCTGCGGGCCGGTGAACACACCGTTGGCCGGGAAGGTGCGTGTGATGTCGCTGGCATAGCCGTCAAGCTCGCAACCGGCGTCGATCAGCACCAACTCGCCGCTGCGGATGGGTGCGGCGTCGGCCCGGTAGTGCAGCACGCAGGCATTGGCGCCGGCGGCCACGATGCTGCCGTAGGCCGGGTACTGCGAGCCGTGCTCGCGAAAAGAGTGCAGCAGTTCGGCGTCCAGGTGGTACTCGCGAACGTCAAGACCTGCGCGCAGCATGGCCGCGCTGCGCTGCATGGCACGAATGTGGGCTTTGGCGCTGATCTGCGCGGCGCGGCGCATGGTGTCCTGCTCGAACGCGTCTTTCACCAGACGCAGTTCGTCCAGCACGCCGCACAGATCGCGCTGTGCATCGGGGCACTGCGCTCCATAGCGCACACGCGCCCGCACTGGTTGCAGCCAGCCATTGACGCGGCTCTCCAGCCCTTCGTGGGTGGCGAACGGGTACCACACGGTCTGGCGGTTCTCCAGCAACTTGGGCAGGCGCTGGTTGAGCTCGGCCACGGAAAACGCCTCGCTCACACCCAGGTGTGCCGGCGCTGCGTCCGGTCCCAGGCGGATGCCGTCCCAGATCTCGCGCTCCAGGTCCTTGGGTTGGCAGAACAGCGTGGTGCTGCCCTCGGCGGTGATCACCAGCCAGGCGTTGGGCTCGGTGAAACCGGTGAGGTAGTAGAAGTAGCTGTCGTGCCGGTAAAGGAAATCGCTGTCGCGGTTGCGTGGCCGCTCGAGCGCGGTGGGCACGATGGCGATGCCGCCGGGGCCAAGCGCGGCGGCCACACGGGCGCGGCGTTCGGCGTAGAGGTGGGTGTGGGTGGTGGAGTCCATGGTCGCCATTCTCTGACTTTCGGCGCACGTCCGTGTGCCGGGGGAATCAGGCCCGCTGGTTCAGTTCTTCCAAACGTTCGGGCGTGCCCACGTCGACCCATGGGCCCTCGTAGACCTCCGCGCTCACCTGGCCCGCCTCCATCGCCCGGCGCAGCAGCGGTGCGAGCGGCTCGGCCGTACCCTGCGGGTTGCCGGGCAGCACCTCGCACCAGGGCAGCTCGAACAGCTCGCGCCGGTACAGGCCGATGGTGCTGAAGGTCCAGGCCTCGTCGGCCCGGCTGATCGCCAGGCCGTCCGGGCCCAGGCCGAAGTCGCCGCGCGGGTTGTGCGGCGGGTTGGGGACCAGCCAGATGTGGGCCAGCAGGCCGCTGGCCTCAAAGCGGGCGACGCTCGCCTGGTTGAAGGCAAAGTCGGGCATGTACACGTCGCCCGCGAGCACCCAGAACACCTCGGCCAGCAACGGCAGCGCGCGTGCGATGCCGCCGGCGGTCTCCAGCGCATAACCGAAGTCGACGCCCTCGCGCGACATCACCACGTCGCAGCCTGGCTGGTCACGGCTCCAGCTGGCGCAGTGGGCGTCGATCTGGTCGCCCAGCCAGGCGGTGTTGACCACAAAGCGCGGGAAACCGCCGGCGACCAAGGCTTCCATGGGCCATTGCATCAGCGGCTTGCCGTGCACGTGCAGCAAAGGTTTGGGCGTCACGTCGGTCAGCGGGCGCATGCGCATGCCGCGTCCGGCGGCGAGCACCATGGCCGTGGCCAGGGGGCGTGGTGATGGGGGTGCGGTGGCGAGTCGGGTCATGGGGAGCGGTTGGATGCGCGTGCCGGGCGCACAAGGCCGCACACGCCCAAGAATTATGGGCTTGCGCGCTGTCGCGATGCCGGGCGGCGCTGCCGGCGATGGGCTGGCCGATAAAATCCGTTGTTTTGCGCCATCTCGCGAGTCCCCGCGCTACCCCGCCCCACCCCACTTTCCAGCACGCCCATGTCCGACACCGTCAGCACCCCCACCCCCATCGCCCAAGCCGTGTCGCCCCAGACCCAGGCCAACGCCATCCGCGCGCTGGCCATGGACGCGGTGCAAGCCGCCAACTCGGGCCACCCGGGTGCGCCCATGGGCATGGCCGACATGGCGGTCGCCCTGTGGGGTCGCCACCTGCGCCACAGCCCGACCAACCCGCAGTGGGCCAACCGCGACCGCTTCGTGCTGTCCAACGGCCACGGCTCCATGTTGATTTACGCGCTGCTGCACCTCACGGGCTACAAGCTGCCGATCGGTGAACTCAAGAACTTCCGCCAGCTGCACAGCAAGACCGCCGGCCATCCCGAGGTGGGCATCACCCCCGGCGTGGAAACCACCACCGGCCCGCTGGGCCAGGGCATCACCAACGCGGTGGGCATGGCGCTGGCCGAGAAGCTGCTGGCGGCCGAGTTCAACCGCGACGGCCATGCCATCGTGGACCACCACACCTACGTGTTCCTGGGCGACGGTTGCCTCATGGAAGGCATCAGCCACGAAGCCTGCGCACTCGCTGGCGCCTGGAAGCTCAACAAGCTGATCGCGCTGTACGACGACAACGGTATTTCGATCGACGGCCAGGTCACGCCCTGGTTCATCGACAACACCGCGCTGCGTTTTGCCGCCTACGGCTGGAACGTGATCGGCCCGATCGACGGCCACGACGCCGATGCAGTGGACCGCGCGATTGCCGATGCGAAGAACAAGGCCGATGCCCCCACGATGATCATCTGCAAGACGCACATCGGCAAAGGCAGCCCGAACCGCGCCAACACCGCCAAGGCCCACGGCGAACCGCTGGGTGCTGAAGAGATCAAGCTCACCCGCGAAGCGCTCAACTGGCCGCACGCTCCCTTCACCATCCCGAAAGACGTGTACGCCGCGTGGGACGCGAAAGACGCCGGCAAGGCCGCCGAAGCCGCGTGGAACACCACGTTCGCCGCCTACAAGACCGCGTTCCCCGAACTTGCCAAAGAGTTCGTGCGCCGCATGAAGGGCGAGCTGCCGAAGAACTTTGCCCAGGTGGCGGTGGACGCGGCCGTGGCCGCCCACACCAAGGCAGAAACCGTGGCCAGCCGCAAGGCCAGCCAGCTCGCACTCGAGACCTTCACCGCCGCGCTGCCCGAGCTGCTCGGCGGCAGCGCCGACCTCACCGGCTCCAACCTCACCAACACCAAGTCCACGCCCGCGCTGCGCTTCAACCTGGCCGGCGACGTGGTGCAAAACGAGCAAGGCCAGGGCGGTCGCCACATCAACTACGGCGTGCGCGAATTCGGCATGGCCGCGATCATGAACGGCGTGGCGCTGCACGGTGGATTCATTCCCTACGGCGGCACCTTCTTGACCTTCAGCGATTACAGCCGCAACGCCATCCGCATGGCTGCGCTGATGAAGCAGCGTGTCATTCATGTGTTCACGCACGACTCCATCGGTCTGGGCGAAGACGGCCCCACGCACCAGTCGGTCGAGCACGCGGCCAGCCTGCGTCTCATTCCGAACCTGGACGTCTGGCGCCCAGCCGACACGGCCGAGACCGCCGTGGCCTGGGCCGTGGCATTGCAGAACACCACCCGCCCCACCGCGCTTCTGCTCAGCCGCCAGAACCTGCCCTACGCGCCCAAGAGCGACCTGGGCGACATCAGCAAGGGTGCTTATGTGCTGGCCGAGCCGAGCGAAGTGGGCCTGAAGAAAAAGGCACAGGCGGTGATCATCGCCACCGGCTCCGAAGTGCAACTGGCGCTGAAGGCGCAGGAGCTGCTGGCCAAAGAATTCAAGATTGCCGTGCGCGTGGTCTCCATGCCCAGCACCACCACGTTTGACCGCCAAAGCGCTGCCTTCAAGGCCTCGGTGCTGCCCGCCGGCGTGCCGCGTGTCGCCGTCGAGATGGGCTCCACCGACGGCTGGTGGAAATACGGCGTGGCCGCGGTCGTGGGTCTGGACACCTACGGCGAGTCCGCCCCGGCCCCGGTGCTGTTCGAGCACTTCGGCTTCACGCCCGCGAATGTGGCCGACACGGTGCGCGCCGTGCTGGCAAAATGAGTTTTTTCATTTTTGTTTGAAACCCTCCAGGAGACTCGAGACATGACCATCAAGATCGGCATCAATGGCTTCGGCCGCATCGGCCGCAATGTGCTGCGCAGCGCGCTGCAAAATTTTGCCGACATCGAAGTCGTCGCTATCAACGACCTGCTGGAGCCCGAGTACCTGGCGTACATGCTGCAGTACGACAGCGTGCACGGCCGCTTCAAGGGGGAGGTCAGCGTCGAGGGCAGCACGCTGGTGGTCAACGGAAAGAAGATCCGCCTCACGCAGGAGCGCGACCCCGCCAACCTGAAGTGGAACGAAGTCGGCGCCGACATCGTGATCGAGTCCACCGGCCTGTTCCTGGACAAGGTCACGGCGCAGAAACACCTGGACGCCGGTGCCAAGAAGGTCATCCTGTCGGCCCCGTCCAAAGACGACACCCCCATGTTCGTGTACGGCGTGAACCACACCACCTACAAGGGCGAGGCGATCATCTCCAACGCCTCGTGCACCACCAACTGCCTGGCGCCGATCGCCAAGGTGCTCAACGACAAGTGGGGCATCAAGCGCGGTCTCATGACCACCGTGCACGCCGCCACCGCCACCCAGAAAACCGTGGACGGCCCGAGCAACAAGGACTGGCGCGGCGGCCGCGGCATCCTGGAAAACATCATCCCCAGCAGCACCGGCGCTGCCAAGGCCGTGGGCGTGGTGATTCCCGAGCTGAACAAGAAGCTCACCGGCATGAGTTTTCGCGTGCCCACGTCCGATGTGTCGGTGGTCGACCTCACGGTGGAGCTCAACAGCCCCGCCACCTACGCCGAAATCTGCGCCGAGATGAAGGCACAGAGCGAAGGCGCCATGAAGGGCGTGCTCGGCTACACCACCGACAAGGTCGTGGCCACCGACTTCAGGGGCGACACCCGCACCTCCATCTTCGACGCCGACGCCGGCATCGCGTTGGACAGCACCTTCGTCAAGGTGGTGAGCTGGTATGACAACGAGTGGGGCTACTCCAACAAGTGCCTGGAGATGGTGCGCGTGGTCGCCAAGTAAGCGCCCGCTTGCATCGATCAAAGAAGCGCCTTCGGGCGCTTTTTTTGTTGCCCTGCTGAACCTGCGAGACATGCCATGGCTTGACACTAGACCGACCGGTCTATAGATTGCGTGCCATGAACGAAACTCCCACCCCAGGCACCCGCGAACGCCTGATCGCCGCCATGACCGACGCCTTGCGCCGACGCGGCCTGCACGGCATCGGCCTGACCGAGCTGCTGGCGCAGGCCGGCGCGCCCAAGGGCGTGCTGTACCACCATTTCCCCGGCGGCAAGACCGAGCTGGCCGTGGCTGCCATCGACGACGTGGTGGCGCGCATGCTGCGCGGGCTCGAGGCGCTGCTGGCCAGCACGCCCGACCCCATCGCAGCCACGCGCCGCTGGATGGCGGGTGCTACCGCGCACCTGAGCGACACCGGTTTCGAATCGGGTTGCCCGCTGGCCACCGTGGCGCTGGAGTCCACGCCCGAAGACGCCGCCTTGCGAGACGCCCTGGCCCGCGCGTTTGCCACGCTGCGCGAGCGCATCGCAGCCGCTTTGGAGCAGCACGGCGAGCCGCTCGCGCAGGCGCAGGGCATCGCCGCCCTGATCGTGGCCACCTACGAAGGCGGTTTGCTGCAGGCGCGCGTGGCGCAAAGCAGCGAACCCATCACGCAGGCCACCGAGACCCTGCTCTCGCTGTTGACTGCCCGCACGACCCGCTGAACGTCCCACAGGAGAACACTCATGAACAGCTTTCCCTCCACCGACGAGAACAACCAGGCCGTGCGCACCGAGCGTCTGGTGCTCACCGCCGCCGACGGTTACCCATTGGTGGCGCACCGCTTTCACAGCCCGTTGCCACCGAGGGGCCATCTGGTGGTGGGCGGCGCCACCGCCGTGCCGCAAGGCTTTTACAAACGCTTTGCCGAACACGCCGCGCGCCGGGGTTTCGACGTGCTCACGCTGGACTATCGCGGCATTGGCCAGTCGGCCCCCGCCACGCTCAAGGGCTTTCGCATGGACTACCTCGACTGGGGCCGGCTCGACCTGGCCGCAGGGGTGGCGGCCATGCGCCAGGACGGCATGCCGCTGTACCTGGTGGGGCACTCCTACGGCGGCCATGCGCTGGGCCTGCTGCCCGACCCGGGCGCGGTGGACGGCGCGTACACGTTCGCCACCGGTGCAGGCTGGCACGGCTGGATGCCGCCGCTGGAGCGCCTGCGCGTGCTCTTCATGTGGCGCGTGCTGGGCCCAGTGTGGACGCGCATGCACGGCTACCTGCCGTGGAGCCGCCTGGGCATGGGCGAAGACCTCCCGATCGACGTGTACCGCCAGTGGCGCCACTGGTGCCGCTTCCCTCGCTACTTCTTCGACGATCCGGCCATGCGGGCCACCACCGAACGGTTCAACGGAGTGCGTTTCCCCATCGTGGCCGTCAACGCGCTGGACGACGCATGGGCGCCCCCGGCCTCGCGCGACGCCTTCATGGCCGGGTACCGCAATGCCGAGGTGCACAGCGTCACGCTCGATGCCCGGCGCGCCGGCCTTGGCGCCATCGGCCACATGGGGTATTTCCGGCCGAAAGCGCATCCGCTGTGGAACGACGCGCTGGACTGGTTTGCCGCACAAACACAGCGCCGTCCGGCGGCTGTCTGACGCGGTCCACACAAACGCACCACCTCCGTCAAATGAGGTGGCGACGGCGGGTGGGGCCGTGCTACAAACCGGCATGCTTTTACACCTCGGATACAAAAATCGATCGATCGCCTTGGGGCTGGCAGCCCTGCTGGCCTGTGCGTCGGCAGTGGCTCAAGGTGTTGGCGCACCGGCCCATGGCCTGATCATTGGCTACCGGGCTTCGGCCGCCGATACTGAAACAGAGCAGGTCGATCGCAGTCCCCGCGCCGACCAGCGAGAGCGGGCGCGGGCACGCTGGAAGGCCGCCACCGACCAGACCCGCGAACGCACGCGGCGCCTGGCGCAGGACGTGGGCCTGTCCCTGCGCGGCACCGGCGAAGCGGGCAATGCGGCCTTGCTGAAGTTCGAGCGGCCGCTGCAGGGCCGTTCCCTTGAAGACGCGATGCGCCGAGTGCGCTTGCATCCTGACGTGGCCTGGGTCGAACCCAATGTGTTCGTGAAGCGGCTGCAGACTTCGCCCAACGACACCTCTTTTGGATTGCAATGGCACCTGCAGGTGCCGAGCCTCTCCAGCCCGGTCAACCCCGCTGCCATGAACCTGCCCAACGCATGGAGCTTGACAACGGGCAGCACTGGAACGCCAGTGGTGGTGGCTGTGGTGGACGGTGGGGTACGGTTTGATCATCCCGATCTGCCCCCTGACCCGCGTGTGTTCTCGAACTCGCGCATGCTGTTGGGCTATGACCTGGTGAGCGACGTGTCGGTGGCCAACGATGGCGGCGGGCGCGACGCCGATGCCAGCGACCCTGGCGACTGGGTGACCCTGGCTGAGTCACAAACGCCCCTGTACGCCGGATGTGATGTCGCCAACAGTTCCTGGCACGGCACTTTCATTACTGGGCAGATCGCAGCCGCCACGAACAACGCCGACGGTGTGGCTGGCATCAACTGGGGCGCTCGCATTCTGCCAGTGCGGGTGGCGGGAAAGTGCGGTGCCTTGGTCTCGGACCTGCTGGACGGCGTGCGCTGGGCGGCGGGCCTGCCGGTGGCAGGTGTGCCCATCAACAGCAACCCGGCGCGCGTGATCAACCTCAGCTTCGGCGGCGACGCGCCGTGCAGCGCCGCCTACCAGGACGCGATCAACGCAGCGACCGACGCGGGCGCTTTGGTGGTGGTGGCCGCGGGCAATGGCCGTGGCGCGCTTCAGCGGCCGGCCGACTGCCAGCGAGTCATGACGGTGGCGGCCGTGCGCAAGGACGGCGCCAAGACCGACTACTCCAGCTTCGGGCCGCAGGTGGCCCTTTCTGCGCCGGGCGGCTCCGACGAGGCCAGCGGCGTGAACCTGCTGCTCTCCACCGACAACAACGGGACCACTGGCCCGGGCGTCAACGGGCTGGGCTACAAACAAGGCACCAGCTTTGCCGTTCCCCAGGCCGTGGGTGTGGCGAGCCTCATGCTGTCTGTCAACAGCGCGCTGACGCCCACGGCGCTGATTGAGCGCATGAAAGCCGGTACACGCCTGCATGTGAACAATCCCATGTTGCCGACGTGCAACCTGCCGAGCGCCAGCCTTTGCAACTGCACCACCACCACCTGCGGCGCTGGCTTGCTCGATGCCGCAGCCTCGGTCCAGCTGGCCACCGGCCCCGCCGCCGTCATCACCCCCATCGGAACCGTGACCCCGGGCACGGCGATCACACTCAACGGCTCGGCCAGCGTGGCGCTCACAGGCAACATCGTCAGCCACCAGTGGACCCAGGTCAGCGGCCCGACCGTGGCCATCACGAACGCATTGACGGCCGTGGCTGGTGCGAGCCTGTCCACCTCACCGGCCACTTACGTGTTCAAGCTCACAGTCACCGACGACTTCTCATCCCCGCGCAGCGGCAGCGACACCGTGACCGTGGTCGCTGCCTTTCCCGTCACCAGCGGTGGCGGTGGCGGTGGTGGCTCCAGCAGCGTGTTCTGGGGCCTGGCCTTGTGGGCCTGGGTGCTGGCGGTCTGCTGGCAACAGCGCCGAGCGCGGCGCGAAGCTTGAGAAAACCTCAGCCGCAGCGCTGCAGGCGCTTGCCCGCCATGGCTTCGCCCAGCCCGTCGATGGCGGCACGCTGGGTGTCGGTGATGGCGGGCAGGCGCAGGTTGACGCTCTGGCTCTCGGCCCGCTCCTGCGCCACTTTCGCTGTGCGAATGCCGTCTCGCTCGGCCTTTTGCAAGGCCTGTTGCGCCGCGGCCTCGGTGGAGAAGGTGCCCAGGGCCAGACCGGGCGCCAGCCCGGGGGCAGAGATCTCGCGGAACGACACGCCGAGCGCGCGCAGCTCGTCCTTCTTGCGATCGGCCTGTTGCTGGTTGTCGTAGCGGCCCATGTAGACGATCCAGCGGCCGTTGCTGCGCACTTCGGTGAAGGCAAAGCCCGAGGAAGGCAGGCCCAGCAGGGCCAGCTCGGCGCGCAACAGTTCGGCCTGATCGTCGGTAAAGCCACTCGCCTGCCAGCACGCGCGCGGGCCACTGCCCGCAGCGACCGCCACCGTGGGCGCGGGCACAGACGCGGGGGCCACAGGATCGGGCACGCTGGGTGCTGCAGGTGGCTGCGCTACCACCACCGCAGCGGGTGCGGCCGGCGCTGGTGCCACCACAGCGGGTGTGGTCTCGGCCCGCGGACCGTTGAGCAGGCGCAAGAGCTCGGGGCGCACCTGCTGGGTCATGCGCTGCGGCTCGCGCTGCTCGGCGGGCTTCAGACCCAGCGTCTCCAGGTATCCCTGCGACCACGCGAAATAGCCGGCATTGCCGAGCACCAGCAACCAGATGGCCCACTTCAGCATGGACGCACGCTCACTTCGGCGCTGGTCACCGTCTGCATGCCGCGCTCGGTGAGCACCTGCAGGGCACCGTCGTCGTTCACGCCGCAGGCCGTGCCGCGTGTGCCATCCGACAGCTGCACCGCCTGGCCGCGCAGGGCGTCCAGCTGGGCAAAGCGCTGGGCAAATGCGGCAAAGCCATGCAGGGCAAACGCCTGGATGTCGCGCACCAGCGTCGGTGCCACGCGCTCCAGCACCTCGCCCGGCGTGATGCCGACGATTACCTCGGCCAGCCCCGCCGGCGCCATGGCCGTGACGGCGGAACCATCCGGCACCAGCGCAGCCACCGCCGACACCTCGGGCCGCGCCACGTTGATGCCCACGCCGATCACCACCAAGCGCTGACCCTGGCCGGCTTCACCCGTGCTGGCCGTCTCCACCAGGATGCCGCCGATCTTGCGCTGGTGCAGCCAGAGGTCGTTGGGCCACTTGAGGCGCACATCAGGATGCAGGCTGTGCGCCAGGCTCACGCCCACAGCCAGCGACAAGCCCGACCAGCTCGCAGGTGCCAGCGGCATCGCCAGGGAAAACGTGAGCGACTGATCGAGCTTGCTGTGCCAGCCCTTGCCGAGCCGACCGCGCCCCGCCGTCTGGTCCTCGGCCGCCAGCAACACCGGCTCCATCAGCCCGCTGCGCGCGCGGCGCATGAGCTCGCTGCTGGTGGAGTCGATGCTGGGCAGCACCTCGACCGTGAAACCCGGCAGGGTGGGTTCAACCGCCTGCCAGACGGCTTCTGCGTGGCGGATCAGGGTGTCGGCCATGGGCCGTTCAGCCGAGTTTCGACGCTTTGCCAGCGCGCTTGGGTGCAAGCAGCGTGCCGCGGCACTTCTTCGCACCGCACCAGCAGGGGTACTCGGCCTTCAGTTTGGGCGTGTAGGGTTCGTCGATCACCAGGCCGTAGTCGTAGAACAGCTCTTCGCCGGCCTTGATGTTGCGCTGCGCGCGGATGAACACGCGGCCCTCGTCTACCTCGGCTTCGCAGTTGGGTGCGCAGCTGTGGTTGATCCAGCGCGCCGAGTTGCCACCGTGCTTGGCGTCGATCACGTGCTCTTCGTCGATGTGGAAATAGAAGGTGTGGTTCGGGTCGGTCGGGTCGTGGGGGTGGCGGTGCAGGGCTTCGTCCCAGGTGATCACCTCGCCCACATATTCAATGAGCGTTTCGCCTTCGGCCAGGTCCACCACCGCGTAGACCCCGCGGCCGTGCACGCCCGACTTGCGCGTCTGGATGCGCCGGCCAGCGCCGTTGGACTTCTCGGCCGGTGCCGGTTTCTCAGCGGGCGCAGTCGACTTTTTGGGGCTTTTCGTCACGGCCGGTTTATTTGGTAAGGTTGTTTCATGCAGGTGCGCGCGAGTGTGCGCGTGCCCAT
>LNFM01014648.1_pt1 | contig 13806 bp, 12 predicted proteins | sample 596031 | NCBI WGS metagenome assembly LNFM01 (sample SAMN04254537, study PRJNA301005) | activated carbon metagenome | isolation source: dual media filters at the Ann Arbor, Michigan drinking water treatment plant | place: USA: Ann Arbor
TCAGCGGTAGAGCGTCGCCCTTACAAGGCGAGGGTCGGGGGTTCGAAACCCTCAGCACCCACCAGTAAGTGATTCAGCGGAGTGGTAGTTCAGTCGGTTAGAATGCTGGCCTGTCACGCCGGAGGTCGCGGGTTCGAGTCCCGTCCACTCCGCCATATCCTCGAGGGCGCCCCACAAGGGCGCCTTCGTTTTTTCCGGCCCGGGAAACCGGGCTCCACCTTCGAACGGCAAAGCCCACATGCTGCAGCGCATTCGCGACAAGTCCTCGGGTTGGATCGCCTACCTCATCCTTGGCGCCGTCATCGTCACGATGGCGTTCTTCGGCCTAGAGGCCTATTTCTCCCCGAGAATCGAGACCTACGCCGCCAAGGTCGAAGGTCCCGCCACGTTCTGGATCTTCGGCAAGCAGGAGCGCGAGATTTCCCAGGAGGAATTCCGCCGCCGCTTCGAGCAGGCCCGCCAGGAGGCACGCCAGCAGCAGGGCGAGGCCTTCGACAGCGCCGCCTTCGAATCCATCGAGTCCAAGCGCAACATCCTCGACGGCATGGTGGACAACGCCCTGATGGCGCTGGTGGCCGAGCGCGAAGGCATGACCGTGTCCGACCAGGAAGTGGCCGACCAGCTAAAGGCGCTGCCTCAGTTCCAGGTCAACGGCGTCTATAGCCCGGACCAGTACCGGCTGTCGCTGGCGGGGCAGGGCCTGACCCACGCCCAGTTCATGGCGTCGGTGCGCGCCGACCTGGCCAGCCGCACGCTGCCCAACGAGATCGTCGAAAGCGCGATCGCCAGCAACGCCGAGCTCGAGGCTTTCCTCAAGCTCAGCCAGCAGACCCGTTCGCTGCGCCTGGTGGACCTGCCGACCCCGTCGCTGCCGGCCGAGCCGCCGACCGATGCCGAGCTGCAGGCCTGGTACGACGCCAATCCATCGCTGTACCGCAGCGAGGAAAAGGTCGCGGTCGAATACGTGGAGATCGACGGCGCCAGCCTCGAGGTTCCCACCACGGTGGACGAGGCCACCCTGCGCGGGCGCTACGAGGAGCTGCGGGCCCGCTACGTGACCGAGCCGCAGCGCGTCGCTTCCCACATCCTGGTTGCCGCCGCCGCGGATGCCGACGCGGCCACCAACGACGCCGCGCGTGAGCGCGCCGCCGCCCTGGCCGCGCAGGCGCGCGCGCCGGGTGCCGACTTCGCCGCCCTGGCGCGCGAGAACTCCGACGACCTGGGCTCCAAGGCCGAGGGCGGCGACCTCGGCTTGGTCGAGGCCGGGCTGTTCGACGCGGCGTTCGAGCAGGCGCTGTTCGCCCTGGATACCGCCGGCCAGGTCACCGACCCGGTGCGCACCCCGGACGGTTGGCACGTGATCCAGCTGCGTGAACTCACGCCAGGTTCCGAGCGCCCGTTCGAGGAAGTCCGCGCCGAGCTCGAGGCCGAGTACTTCCAGAACGAGGCCGAGCGCCTGTTCAGCGAGCTCAGCGGGCGCCTGGTGGAGCGCGTCTACAAGGATCCGACCGCACTGGCACCGTCGGCCGAGGCCTTGGGCCTGCCCGTGCAGCGCACCGCGCTGTTTGGTCGCGGCGGCCTGGACCAGGGGCTGTCGGCGATCGAGGCGGTGCGCGCCGCGGCCTTCAGCGACGCCCAGAAGACCGAGCGCCAGGTCAGCGACGCCATCGAGATCGGCCCGAACCACATCGTGGTCATCCACGTCGTGGAGCACGTGCCCGAAGCCGCGATCCCGTTCGCGGAGGTCAAGGACCGCGTGCTGTCCGACTACAACGCCGATCGCCTGGCCCAGGCCTCGCAGGCGCAGGCCGAGGCGCTGCTCGAGCGTGCCCGCGCGGGCGAAGCGCTCGACGCGCTGGCCACCGACGTCGGCCGCACCGTGGCCGAGCTCGAGGACATCGCCCGCCAGGCCGCGCTGCCGCCGGCGCTGGTGGCGGAGGCCTTCCGCGTCGCGGCGCCGGAGGAGGGCAAGCCCTCGTTCGGCATCGCCAAGGTCGGCCCCGACCGCCACGTGCTGTTCGAGGTCACCAAGGTCACCCCGGGCGACCTGGCCACGCTGGATGACGCCACCCGCACGATGATCCTCGGCCAGTACGCCCAGGCCCGCGGCCTGGTCGAGCTGCAGGAGTACACCAAGGCGCTGCGAAAGGTCTACACGGTGCGGGTCGCCGAAGACCGGCTCTGAGGCTGGGTCGTCGCAAAAAGAAAAGGCCCGGGAATCCCGGGCCTTTTTCATTGATGCCTGGCGCGACGGATCAGTCGATGCTGATGCCCGTCATGCCCAGGATGTTGTAGCCACAGTCGACATAGGTCACTTCGCCGGTGACGCCGGCCGCGAGGTCCGAGCACAGGAAGGCGCCGACGTTGCCGACATCCTCGATGGTGACGTTGCGGCGAAGCGGCGCGGTTTCCGCCACGTGGGTGAGCATCTTGCGCAGGTTGCCCACGCCCGAGGCCGCCAGGGTCTTGATGGGCCCGGCCGAGATCGCGTTGACGCGGGTGCCTTCCGGGCCGAGGTTCATGGCCAGGTAGCGCACGTTGGCCTCGAGGCTGGCCTTGGCCAGGCCCATCACGTTGTAGCTGGCCAGCGCGCGCTCGGCGCCCAGGTAGCTCAGCGTCAGGATGCTGCCGCCGCGGCCCTTCATCATCGGCCGGCCGGCCTTGGCCAGCGCCGCCAGCGAGTAGCTGGAGATGTCGTGGGCGATGCGGAAGTTCTCGCGCGTGAGGTTGTCCAGGAACCCGCCCTCGAGCGCCTCGCGCGGCGCGAAGCCGACCGAGTGCACCAGGATGTCGAAGCCGTCCCAGTGCTTGCCGAGCTCGGCATACATCGCGTCGATCTGCGCGTCCTCGGCCACGTCCAACGGCAGCACGATGCTGGAGCCGCAGTCGGCCGCGGCGGCCTCGACGCGCGACTTGAGCTTGTCGTTCTGGTAAGTGAAGGCCAGTTCGGCGCCCTCACGATGCATGGCCTCGGCGATGCCGCTGGCGATGGAGCGTTGGCTGGCGATACCCACGATCAGGGCGCGCTTGCCGGTCAAGAATCCCATGGTTTCCTCCCGATGGCCGCCCTACCGGCGGCGAGTGGCCGGTAGTTTGAACCGCGGCGGGCCATACCGCCAAGCATGGTGGCGCGCCTCAGGGGTCGATGCGGATCACCTGGCCCGGGCGCAGGATCGAACGGCCAGTGAGTCCATTGATCTCGAACAGGGCGCGCAGTGGCACGCCGTAGCGCGCCGCTATCCGCGACAGCGTGTCGCCGCGCCGGACCTCGTGCACGCGGCCGGCGTCGCCGGCGGGCGTCGCCATGGACTGGGACGCGGTCCCTTCGCCCGTGCCGCCGGCCGCCTGCGCCAGCTGCGCCAGCGCCGTCACCGGCGCCAGCACGTCGCGCGGCACGCCCGCGACCACGCGTCCCTGGCGATAGGCGGGGTTGAGTGCACGCAGTGCGGAGGCATCCACGCCCAGCCGCACGGCCGCCTGGTCCAGGCTGTTTACGCCCGCCGGCAGCGCCACCCGCGCCAGTGGCGTGAAGCGCGCCTCGCGGGGCAGCACCAGGCCATGTCGCTCGGGTTTGTCGAACAAACAGGCCAGCGCGTGCAGCTTGGCGACGTAGTCGTAGGTGGTGTTGGACAGGCCGCGCGGCAGCCGGCTCTCGCCCGACACGCGATGGTCGCCGCTGTTGCGGAAGGCGCGCAGGACGCGGTACTCGCCGGCGTTGTAGCCCATCGCCATCGCCCGCCACTCGCCGTCGAACAGCCCGTCGAGGGTCTCCAGGTAGGACAGCGCGGCGTCCGTGGATTCCACCGGCGACAGCCGGCCGTCGTAGCCGGGCTGTATGCGGATGCCGTGGTTGCGCGCAGTGCTGGCGATCATCTGCCACATGCCCGCAGGCCCGCCCGGGCCGATCGCGGCCGGCCGGTACCAACTCTCGACGATCGGCACCAGGGCGAATTCCCCCGGCAGGTCGCGGCGCTCGACTTCCTCGACCACGTAGCCCATCAGCGGCAGGATCTGCTCGATTTGGCGGGCGAAGCTGGCCGGATGGCCGGCATAGCGCTTGCGCCAGAGCCGGTTGTGGTTGCCCTTGACGCAGATCGGGTCCGAAAACCGCGCCCGCATCCGGTCGAAGACCTCGGCGCCGGTGTCGATCGGGTCCGGCGCCGCCTCGGCGGCCGGCTCCGCCGGCGGTGTGGGTTTTGTTTGCGGCGTCGCGGCGCCGGGCACCACCCGCACCGGCGTCGCCGGCTCCAAGGGTTCGAGCGGATCGGGCCTCACCGTCGGCTGGCACGCGGCCAGCACCAGCAGCAGGAAAGCCAGGGCGATGCGGTTCGGTTTCATCCGGTGAATCCATCCTTCCATTGGCGCAGCGCGGCGAACGCCTCGATGCGGTTCGCGGGCGCCCGGCCCAGGTGCGTGGCCAGCCGAGCCTGCAGCGCCGGCTGGTCGACGCGCAGGAAGGGGTTTCCCGCGCGTTCGATCGCCAGCGTGCTCGGCAGGCTCGGTTGCCCGGCACGGCGCAGCCCGGCCACGTGCGCCAGCCAGTCCTCGCGGGCCGGGTTGTCGGGTTCCACCGCCCGGGCGAAGCGGCCGTTGGCCTCGGTGTATTCATGCCCGCAGCAGACCCGGGTGTCGGCGGGCAGGGCGGCCAGGCGCTCCAGCGAAGCCAGGAACTGCGCCGGCTCGCCTTCGAACATCCGGCCGCAGCCGAGGCTGAAAAGCGTGTCGCCGCAGAACAGGTGGCCGGCGCCGTGGAAGGCGACATGGCTCCGCGTGTGCCCGGGTACGGCAAGCACGTCGAAGGTCGCGCCCAGCGCCGGCACTTCCACCCGGTCGCCGTCGCCGACGCGGACCACCTCGCCGGGGATGCGCGCATCGTCCGGACCATAGGCGGGAATACCCAGCGCCGACTGGAGCCGCGCGGCGCCGCCGACGTGGTCGGCGTGATGGTGGGTCAGCAACAGGGCGACCGGCCGAAGGCCGCCGGCGATGGCGGCCCGCACCGGGGCATCGTCACCCGGGTCCACCACCACGACGGCCCCGTCCGGCCCGCCCAGGAGCCAGATGTAGTTGTCCTGGAAGGCGGGCAGGGCGATCGCACGCAGCAAACGGGGTGACCTGGGGCGCGCTGATGACGCAGAATCGCGACCATGCCCCCGGCTCCCGTCCCTCGTCAACCCGACACGCCCGCCGCGGCCTGGTTCGGGCGCGAAGCCACCCTGCGCATGCTCCACGAGGTCCAGCGCCAGGCCATCCCCGAGCTGACCCGGGTGTTCGGCCACACCGGGCTGTACCTTCGGCCAACGCCCGCGCTGGCGCCGGTGCTGTCGGGCAACATGCTGGCCAACGTGGTCAGCCTGCACCGTGGTGGCGACGGGTTCACGGGCGACCTGGCCTGCCGCGACGGCCAGCTGCCGATCGCCAGCGGCTGCGTGTCCCTGGTCTACGGCCTGTTCGTGCTCGAGACCTCGGCGGCGCCGACGGCCCTGCTGGACGAAGTGGCGCGGGTACTCAAGCCCGAAGGCGTGGCAATCCTGCTGACGCTGAACCCGTGGAGCCCGGTGAGGTTGCGCTGGGGCTTCCGCGGCCTGGTGGCGCGCGACCCGGCCGCCGTGGCCGCCGACGTCCGGGCGGCCGGCCTCGAAGTGCAGCGGCGCCGGGGAGTCGGACCGCTATGGTCCAGTTCCAAGGCAGTGGACCTGGCGGTCCGGGGCCGCGATCATCCGTGGTCGGGCCTGCGCATGGCCAGCCTGCTGGTGGCGCGGCGCCGCGACCCCGGGATGACCCCGCTGCGCGCTGGTTCGCCCGCCCTGAAGTTCCGCCCCGGCATGAGTGCCGGCTGACACGATGCAACGCATGGAAGCCCGAATGAAATCCGTAGAAATCCACACCGACGGTGCTTGCCTCGGCAACCCCGGACCCGGCGGCTGGGGCGCACTGCTGCGCCATGGCGACACCGAGCGCGAGCTCGCCGGCGGCGAGGCCAACACCACCAACAACCGCATGGAGCTGCTGGCGGCCATCATGGCGCTGGAGGCGCTGAAGTCGCCCTGCGAGGTCGTGCTCTCGACCGACTCGCAGTACGTGCAGAAAGGCATCGGCGAATGGCTGCCGAACTGGATCCGCCGCGGCTGGAAGACCGCCGGGGGCGAGCCGGTCAAGAACAAAGACCTCTGGGAGCGCCTGCAGGCCGCCGCCCAGCCGCACAAGGTGCAGTGGAAGTGGGTCAAGGGCCACGCCGGCCACGTCGAGAATGAACGCGTGGACCAGCTCGCCCGCGCCGCCGCCGAAAAATTCCGCTGAGGCCCGCCATGCGCCAGATCGTGCTCGACACCGAAACCACCGGCCTGTCCTGGGAAAAGGGCAACCGCATCGTCGAGGTCGGCTGCATCGAGCTCATCGAGCGGCGCCCGACCGGCCGCCAGTTCCAGCGCTACTTCAACCCCGGCCGCGAGATGGAGCCGGGGGCGCAGGAAGTGACCGGCCTGAGCCTGGACTTCCTGCGCGACAAGCCGCGCTTCGAGACCGTCATCGACGAGCTGCTCGGGTTCATCGCCGGCGCCGAGCTGATCATCCACAACGCCAGCTTCGACGTCGGCTTCCTCAACCATGAGCTTTCGCTGGCCGGCGCACACTATGGTCGCCTCGAGGACCACGCCAGCGTGCTCGATACGCTGGCGATGGCGCGCGAGCGCTTCCCGGGCCAGCGCAATTCGCTTGACGCGCTGTGCAAGCGCCTGGGCGTCGACAACGGCCACCGCAAGCTGCACGGCGCATTGCTCGACGCCGAGCTGCTGGCCGAGGTCTACCTGGGCCTGACTGCGGGCCAGGGCGACCTGGGCCTGGCGCCGCTGGGCGAACCGGAGGCCGCGGCGCGACTGCCCGGGGCCGTGGCCATCCCGGCCGCGCCGCGCCGCGTGCTGCGCGCCAGCGACGCCGAGCTGGCCGCGCACGAGGCCCGGCTGCAGAAGATCACGGCCAAGGCCGGCAAATGCCTGTGGCCCGGGCCGGCGGCCTGACGCGTTTGGTGGATAATCGGCCGGAGCCACTGGCCTTGGGGTCGCCTTGAACGCCACCGTCCTGCTCACCTCGGTCGACATCAACATCCCGGGCTACCGCATCCTGCGGCCGATCGGCGAGGGCGGCATGGCCTCGGTGTTCCTGGCCATGCAGGAGTCGCTCGACCGCGAGGTCGCGCTCAAGGTGATGTCGCCGGTGCTGGCCGCCAACGCCGAGTTCGCCGGCCGCTTCGTGGTCGAAGGCAAGATCACCGCCAAGCTGCAGCACCCGAACCTGGTGACGGTGTACGACATCGGCAGCCACAACGGCGTGTATTACTTGGCCGCTGAATACATCCCGGGCGGCACGCTGAAGGAGCGCATCGCCGCGGGCGACCTCAGCGTCGCGCACGTGCTCGACATCGCCACCGACATCGCGCAGGGCCTGGATTTCGCCCACGAGAAGGGCTTCGTGCACCGCGACGTCAAGCCGGGCAATGTGCTGTTCCGCAAGGATGGCCGCGTGGTGCTGGCCGACTTCGGCATCGCCAAGGCCATGGACGGCAGCAACAGCTCCACGGTCGCCGGTGCGTCGATCGGCACGCCCGACTACATGAGCCCGGAGCAGGCGCGCGGCGAGCCGGTGGACGGCCGTTCCGACCTCTACAGCCTCGGCACCGTGCTTTACGAGATGCTGGTCGGTGCGCCGCCCTACCAGGCCGCCGATCCGTTCACCGTCGCGTTGATGCACGTCACGCATCCCGTGCCGAGGCTGCCGGCGCCGCACGAATGGCTGCAGCCGCTGCTCGATGGCCTGATGGCCAAGGAGGCGGGCCAGCGCTTCAACACCGGCGCCGCGTTCATCGAGGCGCTGCATCGCGTGGTGTCGAACTCGCCCGAAGCGGCGGCAATCCAGGAAACCCGCGCGCGCAAGCCGGGCGCCGGGCAGCGCATCGCCAGCGGCGCCGCCACCCAGCAGCGCACGCGCGTCAGCGTGGCGCGCGCCGGCAAACGACGGGCCTGGGTGCTGCCGGTGGCCGGACTGACCGGCCTGTTCGTGGTGGCGGTGCTGGCCTGGTGGCTGCTGTCGCCGTCGGCGGAGCCCGCCGGTGCAGCGGCGGACGTCGCCGGGGCACGCCCCGACGCACGGCAGGTCGATGCGCCGGACGACCCCGGATTGCCGGCCGATTTCCAGATGCCCAAGCCGGTCGATGCCGGCGACGCCGATGAAGTCGCGCGCCTGCTCAATGCCGCCGACCAGCTCTTCGAGTACGGCACCCGGACCGAGCCAGGCCGCAAACTGACCCTGCCCGATGACGACAGCGCGCTGGGCTACTACCGCCAGGCGCTGCGCCTGGATCCCGAGAACGCGCGCGCGAAGGCCGGCATCGCGGGCATCGTCGCGTTCTACCGCAGCTTCGGCCACAAGGCCTGCGCGGCCGGCCGCTGGGCGCAATGCGGCGTCATCGTGCGCGCCGGGCTGGCGGTGGATCCCGCCGATGCCTACCTGCTCGGACTCCAGGACGCCGTCACCAGCGGCGAAGCGGGCGAGGAGCCTACGCTGCCGCCGGCACCACCCGCGGGCTGAGCCCGCTCAGCGGCGCCGCAGCAGGATGACGGTGACGTTGTCGGAACCGCCGCCGTCGAGCGCCGCCGACACCAGGTGGTCCACGCATTCCTGCGCCGACAGTTCGGCCTGGCCCAGCAGGTGGGCGATGCCGGCGTCGTCCACTTCCTCGGTCAGGCCGTCGCTGCACAGCAGCAGCTGCTGGCCGGGACGCAGTTCACCGGACAGGGTTTCCACCTTCAGGCTCTGTGGATCGGTGACGCCGAGCGCCTGCGTCACCACGTTGCGGTGCGGATGCGCGCGCGCCTGCTCGGCGGTGATCGCGCCCTGGTCGATCAGTTCCTGCACGTAGCTGTGGTCCGACGAAAGCTGGCGCAGCTGGCCATTCCAGAGGTAGGCGCGGCTGTCGCCGACCCAGGCCAGCTCGAAGCGGTGGTCCTGGATGCGCAGCGCCACCATGGTGGTGCCCATCGGCAGGCTTTCGGCGCGCTGTTTGCTGTGCCGGATGATGTCCTCGTCGGCGCGGCGGATGGCGTCGGCCAGCGCACGGCCGGCGCGCACCTCGCGCACCACCGTATCGCGGGCGAGGGCGCTGGCCACTTCGCCGAATTCGTGGCCGCCCATGCCATCGGCCACCAGCCACAGCCCGAGTTCGGAGTCCCCGAAATAGGTGTCCTCGTTCAACTCGCGGCGCAGGCCGACGTGGCTCAGGTGGCCGAACTCGATCATGCTCAAAACTCCATCCGCAGGCCCATGGCCAGGTTCCACTGCGACTCGCCGTCGCGCCCCGCCAGGTGCTCATAGTAGAAGAAACCCGAGCGCCCGCCGGTGAGCACCATGGAAAGACCCAGGCCCAGGCGGAAGTAGTCGGTGTCCAGCGGATCGCCGGTGACCAGCATCGCGGTGCCGGTGGGGTCGTTGAGGAAGCGCGCTTCCATCGCCTGCGGGTCGTCGCGGAATTCGTGCTCCCACTCCAGCTGCAGGTGCGGCATCAGCACGCCCCAGTTCGTGCTGTGGGTCCAGGTGAACTTGGTGCCCAGCACGCTGGCCAGCGAGCGATGTGCAGGCCCAGGCCGCTGCCCGGCGCGCCCGCCACGGTTTGCTCGCGGATGGCGTCGAAGCCCAGCCGCGTGTACATCAGGCGGCCGTACGGCCCGATGCCGAAGGCACCGCGGCTGTAGTCGCGGCCGAAGGTGAACGCCGTCGCCAGCAGGTCGCCGGAGGCATCCGCCACCGCGGTCTGGTCGACGGTGGTGGTGCCGCCGCCGGCCAGCGGCAGCGTGTACTGGATCCGCCGCAGCATCTCGTAGTCGTTGCGGCCCCAGGTCAGCACGCTGTCGAGGTACCAGCTGTCGGCCTGGTAGAACGTGGTGTACGCCGAAACGCTCCAGCCCCGCGTCTCCAGTCCGCCGCGGTCGCCCGGCAGGTCGGTGTCCTGGCGGGTGTAGCCCAGTGATCCGCCGATCACCCAGCGGTCGCTCTTGCGATAGTCGAGGCCGGCGGTCAGGCCTTCGATGTCGTAATCGTAGGCCGGGTCGACCACGCCGGCCTCGGACTCGCCGCGGCCCACGGTGCCCGCCGCGAAGAAGCCCCAGCGGCTGAAGTCGGCGCCGACTTCCGCTCCGGGCTCGTCCGCGCCGAACGCGCTCGACAAGGCTCCCAGCGAGATCGGCCCGGCCGGTGTGTCCAGCGCCAGGCCGCCGAAGCGGGTTCCGCCGGTGCCGCTGCGCAGCGCCGCGATGCGGGTCTTGAGGTTCTGGAACTGCGACTGCGCGGCGCTCATCGCGGCATTGGCCTGGGTCAGGGCGACGACCGCCATCAGCTGGTCCAGCGCGTTGACGGTCGCGTCCGGATCGAGGCCGGCGGCGGCTCCGATCTCGCGGCACCGGGCCAGCAGGTCGGTTTGCTGCGTCGTTGGCGCGGGCAGGTTGGCCAGCGCCGGGCACAGCGTGTCGATGGCGTCGGCGACCGCGCGCTGCGTGCGCGACAGCCCGGCCAGGTTGCCCAGTGCGCCGTTGAGCTGGAACACGGCGGGCGCTGCGGCCAGCGGCGAGCTCGCCGTAACCTCCACCGCTCCCGCCGTGGCCACCGTTACCGTGTTGCTGGCGACGCCAGCCCCGTCGGTCAGGGAGGTGGCCGAGGCCAGCGTGCCGACCGTCGCGGTCCAGTCCACGGTGGCGCCAGCTACCGGATTGCCCGCTGCGTCACGCAGCTCGACCTGAAGCGGCGCCGAGGTGGCCCCGGCGGCCAGGGTTTGGCCATCGCCCCCGGACACGGTCAGCGTTCCCAGCGCATCGACGGTGAGGTTGAACACGACGATCGCGGTCGGGTCGTCCTGGCGCACGGCGCTGATGGTGACCGGGCCCGGGGTCGCGCCGGCAGTGGCGGTCACGGCGGCGTTGCCGAAGTTGTCGGTGAGGCTGGTGGCGGCGGACAACGTCGCGTCGCCCCCGGTGACCGTCCAGTCGATGCCGACGCCGACGGCGCCGAAGCCGTTGTTGGTGGCGTTGACCTGCAGCGCCGTCGCGAACGCCGTGTTGGGCAGGGTGGTCTGGTCGTTGCCGTCGATGTCGGTGAGCAGTGTCACCAATGCGTCGGTGCCGAAGTTGAAGACCAGCGAGCCCGGCGTGCAGAACGTGGGCACGCAGCTGGCCTGCACGGTGCCGGTGCCGCTCGGGGTCGGGCCGAGGTTGACGGTGAAGGTGTAGTCGGTATCGAGCAACACGGTCGGGGCGGTCGGCGGCACGATGCTGGCGCCGCCGGTGGTGTCGGACGTGATCGCGAGCACGATGTCCACCGTCGGCGTGCAGGCGACTTCCGCGCGCAGGGTGAAGCTGACCTGGGTGCCCGCAGGGCCGGTCGCCGTGGTGGCGCCGACCGGGACGAAGTCGCAGCTTTGCGCCATCGACTGCCCACTCCACAGCAGCGAAACCGCGGAGAACAAAAGCAGCGCGGCGATTGCCCGAAGCGATGGTCTGGCGGGATGGCTGGAACGCGCCGCGCTACCCTGCGAGTCCATCGCTTTTCCCCTTGAATGCGGTTATAAACTGGGCCTCGAGTATAGCGGCTGGCGCGCCGCTGCAAGGGTTCCGGCGCGAGCCGCATTGCTTCCCCACGGAGCCATGCCCATGAACTTGCGCACCCCTTGTCCGCTCATTCCCCGCTTGTCCGTTCTTGCGTTCGGCTGCGTGCTGGCGCTGGTCGCGGGCTGGCCCGCTGCACCTGCGCAAGCCGCCGTCCGCAACGCCGAGGACCTGCTGATCGTCGACTGCCTGCTGCCCGGGCAGATCCGCCGCCTGGGTCGCCAGGCCACGTACCTCAGCGCTCGCCGCCCGGTTCGCACCACGCAGGCCGACTGCCAGATTCGCGGCGGCGAGTACGTCTCCTACGATCGCGCCAACTACCAGACCGCGCTCAAGGTCTGGCTCGAGGGTGCGATGTCCGGCGATGCCGAGGCGCAGAACAACGTCGGCGAGATTTATTCCAAGGGCCTCGGCACCGCGCCCGACTACGGCATGGCCTTCCAGTGGTTCAAGAAGGCCGCGGACCAGGGCTACGGCCGCGCCAAGATCAACCTCGGCTACCTTTACGAGCAGGGCCTGGGCGTCGAGCGCGACCAGGCCGCGGCGCTGAACCTCTACCGCGAGGCCTCGGGCATCGAGGACGAACTGATGTACGCCTCCGTGGTGCAGGTCGAGATCAAGGCGCGCGACCAGAAGATCACCGGCCTCGAGCAGCAGGTGCAGGCCGGCGAGGCCGAGTCGGCCGCGCTGCGCGAGCAGGTGCGCCAGCTGCAGCAGGAACTTGCGCAGCGACGCAGCGCGCTCGCCGACGCCCGGCGCCAGCTGTCCGACACCCAGGCCAAGCTGGCGCAGGCGCGCCAGCAGCAGGACGACGAGCTCACCAAGCTGCTCGAGAACCAGCTGCTGGCGCAGGAAGAACAGATCAACAGCCAGCGCACCCAACTCGCTTCGCTCGAGCAGCGTGCGGGTGCGTCGGCGGGCGGCGTTTATGCCGCGGCGCCGATGCTGGAAATCCTCGACCCGGTCTTCGTCGCCACCCGCGGCCGCAACACCGCGGTCTACCGCGGAGGCCCCGGCAAGCGCCAGGTGGTCGGGCGGGTGACCGCGCCGGAGCGCGTCGGCGCGATTACGGTCAACGGCCAGCCGGCGCCGCTCAACGCCAGCGGCGGCTTCAGCGCCGAGATCGAGGTGCCTGCGGGCGGTGCGCAGGTGCAGGTCGCCGCCACCGACAAGGCTGGCGGGCGCGCCGAGCTGGCCTTCACCCTGCTGCCGCAGGCGGCGGCCGCCCCGGTCTCCGGCGCGTCGCCGGCGGGCGACGGCAAGCTGCCGCGCGGGGTCAGCCTCGGGCGCTACTACGCGGTGGTGATCGGCAACAACAGCTACCGCGATCCGGCCTATCCCACGCTCACCAGCGCCGCCAACGACGCCAACGCGGTGGCCGCGCTGCTGCGCGAGCGCTACGGCTACGACGCCAGCCTGGTGCTCAACGGCGGCCGGCTCGAGATACTCACCGCGCTCAACGAAATGCGCGAGAAGCTCAAGCCCGAGGACAACCTGCTGGTCTATTACGCGGGCCACGGCGAGATCGACGCGCGCGGCCGGGGCTACTGGGTGCCCAGCGACGGCGCCGCCAACGCCGAGAAGACCTGGATATCGAACGCGGCCATCAGCGACATCCTCAACACCATCCCGGCGCGGCACGTGCTGGTGGTGGCCGACTCCTGCTACTCGGGCACGATGACCCGGGCCTCGGTGCCCACCTTCGACCCGGGCTCGATGGCGCCGGGGCAGTGGGACGGCTGGGTCAAGGCCATGGCCGATGGCCGATCGCGCACGGCCCTGACCTCGGGCGGCGTGCAGCCGGTGCCCGACACCGGCTCGGGCCGCCACAGCTACTTCGCCCGCGCCTTCCTGAACGTGCTGCAGGACAACAACCGCCTCCTCGAGGGCCAGCGCCTGTTCCGGGAGGTTTCGACCGCGCTGGCGCTGGGCGCCATCGACGCCTCGGTCCCGCAGGTGCCGCAGTACTCGCCGATCCGGTTCGCCGGCCACGAAAGCGGCGAGTTCTTCTTCCTGCCCAAGGGCGCCGGGAGCCGGTCGGGCCCCTGAGGCTGGCGCAACGGCCCGGGCCACCCTATAATTCGCGGCCCCGGCGGTGCGACCGCTACGCCGGGGTCCGGAGAGGTGGCAGAGTGGTCGAATGTACCTGACTCGAAATCAG
>LNFM01009761.1_pt1 | contig 13804 bp, 11 predicted proteins | sample 596031 | NCBI WGS metagenome assembly LNFM01 (sample SAMN04254537, study PRJNA301005) | activated carbon metagenome | isolation source: dual media filters at the Ann Arbor, Michigan drinking water treatment plant | place: USA: Ann Arbor
CGATCAGCAGCACCTTCTTGCCCTGCTGCGCCATCATGTAGCTCAGGTTGGCCAGCGTGAAGCTCTTGCCGATGCCGCCCTTGCCGTAGATGGCAATGATCTGCGTCGTCTTGGCGGCGGGGCTGGTGGAGACCGGATCGGGTTCGATCGCGGCTTCTGCCTTCAGCCGCTCATCGCGCATGAAGATCACCGAGTTGGTGGGAGCATTCATTGACAACTTCTCCAGTCCAGAACCATCTTCAAACAGGCCGAATCGCTGAAGGCCGTGCGGTACGCGTCTGACGCGTGCTCGGCCCGTTCGCGGTGGGTGATGAGACCGGCCAGGTCGAGCCGGCCGTCTTCGACCAGCTGCTTGACGGCCAGCATGTCGGGGCGCTGCCATTCAGCGGCGGCGCGGATCTGCGCCTCGCGCATGAAGGCCGGCGCAAAGTTGAAGCTCAGCGGCTCGGCGTAGAAGCCGGCCAGCACCACTTCACCGCCCTTGGCCAGGCGCGGGATCGCGGTGTCGAGGATGCGCACGTCGCCGCTGACGTCGTAGATGCTGCGGTAGTCGCGCCGCGGGTCGGCGTCGGGCTGCATCACCTCGTAGCCTTGTGCGCCCTGGTGGCGCTGCGGCTCCTGCTCCCACACGGTGGGCGGCGGCAGGCCGGCGGCCACCGTCAGGCGCGCCAGCAGGCGGCCGAGCACACCGTGGCCGATGATCAGATCGGGGGCCACGATCGGGTGGCGCTTGCCGCCGCCCGAGACCGCGTGGTACGCGGTGGCGGCCAGGGCCAGCAGCACGGCGCTTTCGCCCAGGTTGGCATCGATGTCGTAGACGCGGTCGTCGCTGACCACCAGGCGCGCCGCAGCACCGCCGAAGAGGCCGCGCACCGGGCCCCAGCACCTGGCGCCGGGCACGAACACCGCATCGCCCACGCGGTGCAGCGCCTGCGGGCCGGCAGCCACCACACGGCCTACCGATTCATAGCCCGGCACCAGCGGGTAGCCCATGCCCGGGAACGACGGCATGCGGCCGGTCCAGAGCAGTTTTTCGGTGCCGGTGCTGATGCCGCTGTAGTCGATGTCGACCACCAGGTCGGCATCGCCGGCGCGGTCCAGCTCCAGCTGGCTCAGCACCAGGTCTTGCGGGGCCTGCATCAGGACGGCGGCGGTCTTCATGGGGCCTCCTTGACGATGGTCTCGGTCGGCGGGGGCAGATGACGGGTTCGACTCATTGGATGTCATCCTATGCTGACATACTGAAGTGTCAATAGGGCTTTACGGTTTGACCCAACGCAAATGCCTATCGAACGGTGGCGGCTCTTAGGCATGGATGACCTTCAGACCGCCGGCCCGGCGCGGGCCAGCAGCACGCCGGCCTGCAGCGGCAGCTTGGTGCGCAGCGCGCGCACCTCGGCAAACCCGGCGTCGCGGATGAGCTGGCTCAGCGCCTCGGCGCTGCGCGGCTGGCCGCGGCCCATGGCCAGCAGGTAGAAGCCGAAGTACGCGTCGCCCATGGCCTGCGCACCGGCGGCCTGCGCCATCGGCTCGGCCACCAGCAAGGTGCCGCCCGCCGGCAGTGCGGCGCGGGCGGCGCGCAGGATGGCCAGCGCGTGCGCGTCGTCGTGGTCGAACAGCACGCGCACCAGCGTCACGATGTCGGCGCCCTGCGGCAGCGGGTCGTCGAAGAAGCTGCCGCCGTGCACCTGCACACGCGCGCCCACGCCCAGACCGGCCAGGCGCTGGCGCGCCAGTTCGGCCACCGGCGGCAGGTCGAACAGATGGCATTGCAGCGCCGGCGCGTGGTGCGCCGCGGCGGCCACGAAGCGCCCTTCCCCACCGCCCACGTCGAGCAGCACGCGGTGGCGCTGCAGCGGATAGGCGTCCAGCACCTCTTCGATGACCATCGGCTGCGAGGCCGTCATCAGCGCCGAGTACTCGGCCACCGCACGCGCCGGCAGTTGATCGGCGCTCGGGTAGCTGGCGTAGGGCCAGTAGGCCGACATCGCGCTGCCCGCGCCTTCGTCGCGCAGCAGCGCCACCGGGTCGCGCAGGTCGGCGTAGAGCGCGGCGTGGTGCTCCACCATCGCGGCCAGTGCGCCGTTGCCGACCATCGGCGCGCCCAGCGTGCCCAAGGCGTAGCGGCCGCCGCGGCGCAGCGCCAGCAGCTTCAAGGCCACCGCGGCGTCCAGCAGCCGTTGCATCGAGCGCAGCGGCAGTGCGTGCCGCTGCGCCAGCACGGCCGCGGTTTGCGGGCCGCTGGCGGCCAGGCGGTCGAAGAGGTCGAGCCGCACGCAGGCCAGGAGCACCTGGGTGTAGACGAAGCCGGCCACCAGGTCGAACAGCTGCCCGGCGCGGCGACGCACCAGCGGCCGCGTGAGCCAGAAGCCCGAGGCCCAGCGCCGGAAGCCGGGGCTGCCGACCTGGCGCTGCACCCAGTCGCTCCAGCGCTCGCGCCAGTCGGGGCGGTGCTCGGCCGCCGGGCCGGGGCCCGGGCCGGGCAAGGCGCTGCTGTCGGGAATCGACATGGACTTCAGGCCACGGCGTGCAGGCGCTGCTGCGCCATCACGGCCGAAGGCACCAGCCGCTCGGACTCGGCCCGCACCAGCGCGCGCAGCATCGGCGCGCCGCGGCATTCGGGCACGGCCGCGATGGCACCGGCCACCAGGCGCTGGAAGATCTGCATCGCGGCGCCGAGCCCCTGCTCGGTGGCCACGCTGGGGCGACCCAGGGCCACGTCCTGCCCGATGGGCTTGCCCAGGGCTTCGGGGTTGGCGATGACGTCGCGGATGTCGTCGGCCACCTGGTAGGCCTCGCCCAGGCAGTCGCCCAGGGCGCGCCAGGATTCGGCGTCACCGCCGGCCGCCTGCGCACCCGACACGGTGGCCGCGGCGAACAGCGCGCCGGTCTTCAGGCGCTGGTATTCACGCAGCGTGACACGCGGTTCACATTCCCAGGCCTGGCCGGCCACGATGCCGCCGGGCATGCCGACGCCGGCACCGATGGTCTGCATGATCTGCAGCGCACGCAGCGGGTCGGCGCCGCCGGCGCGCGCCAGCACCTGCTGCGACATCACGATCAGCGCATCGCCCGCCAGCACCGCGAGCCGCTCGCCGTAGGCGCTGTGCACCGACGATTGCCCGCGCCGCGTGGGCGCGTCGTCGAAACACGGCAGGTCGTCGTGCACGAGCGACGCGCAGTGCAGCAGTTCCACCGCCACCGCCGCCGCGTCGGCCAGCTCGGGTTGGTCGTCGCCGCAGGCGCGGGCCACGGCCAGGCACAGCTGCGGGCGGATGCGGGCACCGCCCGGAAACACCGCATGGCGCACCGCAGCGGCCAGCTTGGGCGGGCAGCCAGGGCCCACGGACGCGGCCACGGCGGCCAGCAATGAGTTTTCGATCCGCGCGTTGGACGCCATGCCTGCCCTCCTCGGCCCAGGGCACACGTCAAGTGCGCTTGTCAGTGGCCAGTGTCAGGCAGCATAGACACCTGGACGGCATGCGTCAATCCGGTGCACCGTGGTCTTGCATCCACGCGTTACCGCGTCGGGCTGGTGGCAGCCGGGCCCGTTGCCAGCCCGTCGAGCAGGCGCGCCAGGGCGGCCGGGTCTTCTTCGTGCGCCAGGTGGCCCAGGCCCGGCAGCCGGTGCAGCACGCTGCCGGCCACGCGCTGCTGCACCTGGGCGGCCTGGGCGGGCGGCACGGTGCCGTCGCGCTCGCCCGCCACCAGGTGCAGGCGGGGCCGCAGGCGCGGCAGGTCGCGCAGCAGCGGCGGCAGGTCCCAGGCGGCCATCATCGCCAGCACCGCGCCGACGTGCGCCGGGTTGCTCACCAGGCGGCCGTACAGCGCCAAGCCGGCAGGCGTGAGCCTGGAGCCGGTGCTGTCGATCAGCCGGCGCAGCATCGCAGGGCGCGCCGCCTGCCAGGCAAAGAGGTGCGGCACCAGCGGGTTCATCGTCAGCAGCTTGGCCGCCGGTGAATACCACCAGCGATCGGCCCCGCCAGGCGGGAACCAGGCGCCGTTCAGGCTGACCAGCTCGTGCGGCGCGGCGTGGCCGTCCAGGCACAGGCGCGCGCCGATGGCGGCGCCGGCCGAGTGGCCGATCACGCGCACCGGCTGCACGCCCAGCGCCGCCAGCAGCGCGCCCACGGCGCAGGCCACGGCGGGCAGCGACAGCCCGTCGGCCCGCGGACGCTCGGTGAAGGCGTGGCCCGGCAGGTCGGGCGCGACGACGGTGTGGGTGCGCGCCAGCAGCGGCGCCAGCCCGGCCCAGGAGTGGCTGGACGCGCCGCTGCCATGCAGCAGCAGCACGGCCGGCGCCTCGCCCAGCGGCGGGCCCATCAGCTGCAGGTGCCAGCGCAGGCCGCCGGCCACCAGCGTGTGGCTGGCGTCGCGGTGGGGCCAGTCGGCCGGCAAGGTGGCGGGGGCCGGGCCGAGAGCGGCGCGCGGGCCCGGCGCCGACGGCTCAGCCACTGCCGCCGCTGCCGCGCTGGGTGCCCTGCGCGCTGTTGACCGCACGCGACAGCGTGCGGGCGTCGGCCTGCGGCAGTGCCAGGTAGCGCGCGCCCATGGCGACGGCCAGCGCCAGCGCGGCCGGCTCGGGCCGCACGGAGGTGTCCACCAGCAGCGTGTGCCCGCCCAGCGCCCGCAGCCGCCGCGCCGCGTCCAGCGCGTCCTGCTGCGCCTGCTGGCGGCCGCCTTCACCGCTGCGCGACACGTTGGCGCGGCCGTCGGTCAGCACCACCACCACCGGCGTGGCGCCGCTGCGCCGCACCTGCTGGGCCAGTGCGGCCACGGCGTCCAGCCCGGCCGCCAGCGGCGTGCCGCCACCGCCCGGCAGCCCGGCCAGCGCCCGCTTGGCCCGCACCAGCGACCGCGTGGGCGGCAGCAGCAGTTCGGCGCCGGCGCCGCGGAAGGTGACCACCGCCACCTCGTCGCGCCGCACGTAACACTCGGCCAGCAGCATTTCCACGGCGCCCTTGGCCTCGGCCAGGCGGTACAGCGCCGACGAGCCCGAGGCGTCCACCGCAAACAGCGTGGCGGTGGTGCGGCGCTGCTCGAAGCGGCGGATATGGAAGTCGTCGGCGCGCACGCGCACGCGCGCCGAGGGCACCAGCGCGGCGACCGCCGCGGGCCCGGGCGCCGACCCCGATGCGGAACCCGCTGCGGCCCCCTGCCGCTCGTCCATCTCGCGCCGCACCCGCTGCCAGGGGGCGGCCGCGCGCAGCGTGGCGATCAGGTGCAGCCGCGCGCCGGCCACCGGCGCACCGCGGCGTGCACCCAGCGGCCGGCCGCGCTGGCGCGAGGCGTTGACGGCACCCGCCCGGCCGGCACGCGGGTTGCGGTCGCGCGCCTGCTCACCGCTGGCCAGGCGCGCCAACAGCCCGGCCGGGATGGCGGCCAGCGCGGCGTCGACCATCTGGTCTTCGAGCGGGGTCAGGTCGTCGGGCGACGGGGGCGGCGGCTCTGGCGGTGTGTCGGGCGGCGGCGTGTCCGGCGGCGGCGGCTCCTGTGCGTCTGGCGGCTCGGGCTCGTCGGCCGGCGGCTCGGCTTCGGCCTCGGCCGGACGTCGTGTCGCCCGCAGGCCCAGCACCAGGCGCGCGGCGAGTGCCGCATCGTCGGCCCCGGCCGCGGCGCGGCCGAAGAGCGCCGCGCTGGCCCGCGCGGCGCGCACCGCCCACCACGCCGCGCGCGGCGAGTCGATGCCCAGCGCCACCGTGGCGGCGCACAGCGCCTGGATCAGCTCGTCGCCCACCTGCACCGCGTGCACCGTGGCGCGGGCCTGCAGCACGGCGTCCGCCAGCTCCGCGTCGGCCAGCGGCGCGTCGCGCAGCGGCACGGCGGACAAATCGAGCCAGATCGCCAGCCGGTCGGCCAGCGCGGGCGCGAGCGGTGGGTCGTCGGGCAGCGCTTCGTCGAAGGCCAGCACGGCCACGCGGGCGGGCGTCACGGCGGTGAGGCCGTCGCGCTCCACGCGCACCAGGCCCTGGTCGAGCACGCTGGCCAGCTGCGCCGCGGTGCCGGCTGGCATGCGCTCGGCCATCGCGGCCAGCACGAAGCCGCCATCGGCCGCGGCCAGCAGGCCCTGCTGCAGCACCGGCCGGCCGGCGGCCAGCGTGGCCGGCAGGTCGATGCCGCCGAGCAGGCGGTCGTCGCTGGCGTGCTGCGGCAGGCGGCGCAGCGGCGTGCCGTCGGGCAGCAGCGTGCGCAGGGCCTGCAGCCAGGCGTCGCGCACCGGACCGGCTTGCGCCTGCACACGCACGCCGCCCAGGCCGGCGGGGTCGACGGCCACCAGGGCAGCAGCCAGCAGCGCGTCGGACGGCACGGCGCCGGCTTGCGTGGCATCGGTGCTCGGCGCGCCCGTGCCCCGCGCCACGGGCTGCGCCGGTGCCTGCGCCGCGGAGGCCTTCGAGCCCGCCACGGTGGCCACGGCTACGCGGGGAACAGCTCGGCCAGCACGCGGTCCACCCGCACGGTGGCGTCGGTGTCGTCGAGCGGGTCGCGGCGCAGGCGGTGGCGCAGCGCGGGCCTGGCCACCCGGCGGATCTGCTCGTCGCCCACCGTCCTGGCGCCTTCCAGCGCGGCCAGCGACCGTGCGGCGCGCATCACCGTGAGCTCGCCGCGCAGGCCGTCGGTGCCCAGCGCCATGCACAGCTGCGCGGTGCGCTCCAGCGCGGCGTCGGGCACCTGCACCTCAGGCAGCCGCTCGCGCGCGGCGACCAGCCGCTTGCGCGTCTTGTCCTCGTCCTTCTTCCACAGCGCCAGAAAGGCCGCGGGGTCGCGCTCGAAGGCGTCGCGCCGCTTGATGACCTCCACACGCGCCGGCAGCTCGGTGGGCGTGCGCACGTCCACCGCAAGGCCGAAGCGGTCCAGCAGCTGCGGCCGCAGTTCGCCCTCTTCCGGGTTGCCGCTGCCCACCAGCACGAAGCGCGCGGGGTGACGCACGCTCAGGCCTTCACGCTCCACCACGTTTTCGCCCGAGGCGGCCACGTCGATCAGCAGGTCGACCAGGTGGTCTTCGAGCAGGTTGACCTCGTCGATGTACAGGAAGCCGCGGTGGGCGCGCGCCAGCAGGCCGGGCTCGAAGGACTTGGTGCCTTGTGTCAGCGCCTTCTCGATGTCGAGCGCGCCGACCACACGGTCTTCGGTGGCGCCCAGCGGCAGGTCGACCACCGGCACCGGCACCAGGCTGCTCTTGCCGGCGCCGGCCGTGCGGCCGTCACAGGGCTTGGCGCCGCAGAAGGGCTTGTCGGGGTCGCAGCCGTAGCGGCAGCCGGTGACGGTGCGCATCTTCGGCAGCAGCGCGGCCAGCGCACGCACCGCGGTGCTCTTGCCGGTGCCGCGGTCGCCGAAGATCAGCACGCCGCCCACGCTGGGGTCGACCGCGGCCACCAGGATGGCCAGCTTCATCTCGTCCTGGCCGACGATGGCGCTGAAGGGAAAGGTGTTCGACATCGAGGTTCAGTGTTCCTTGGCGGGCCGGGCTTCGGCGTCGCGCACGTGCCGGCGGGCGCGGCGCACCGCCGTCAGCGCGGCCACGGCCACCAGCGGCACGGCCACCGCGGCAATCAGGTCGGCGTTGATCGGCAGCCCGCCGGCCTTCAGGCCCTTGGACAGGTAGCCGACCAGGCCCACCACGTAATAGACGATGGCCGCCACCGACAGCCCTTCCACCGTCTGCTGCAGCCGCAGCTGCAGCTTGGCGCGGCGGTCCATGCTGCTGAGCAGCGCCTGGTTCTGGCGCTCGCGCGCGATGTCCACCCGCGTCGACAGCAGCGCGCTAGCCTGCGCCACGCGTTCGCTCAGGTCGTGCAGCCGCGACGACACGGTGAGGCAGGTCGCCACCGCGGGCTCGAAGCGGCGCGCCATGAAGGCACCGATGGTGGGCATGCCGCCGATGCGCTCTTCGCGCAGTTCGGCGATGCGCGTGCGCACCAGTTCCGCATACGCGCGGCAGGCGCCGAAGCGGAACTGGCTGGCCGCCAGGCCGCTTTCGACCTCGGCCGCCAGGCGCGTCAGCTCGTGCAGCAGCGCTTCGTCGGCGCCTTCGTCGCGGGCGATGCCGTCGGTCAGCTGCGCCAGGCTCTTCTCGATGGCCACGATGCGCGGCGACTGCCGGCGCGCCATCGGCAGCGCCAGCAGCGCCATCATGCGGTAGGCCTCGATCTCGAACAGCCGCTGCACCAGTTGCCCGGCCACGCGCGGCGTGAGCTGGCGGCCGAGCACCAGGAAGCGGCAGCAGCCGTCGGCGTGGATCTTGAAGTCGGTGTAGGCCAGCGCGTCGGCGTCGGCGATCTGGCCGCCGACGACCATGTGGTCCTCGAAGTGGCGCGCCAGGTCGGCCTCGGTCGGCGGCTTGGCCGGGGCTTCGAGCACGGTGGCGTGCGCGGCCATCACCGTCAGGCCGGGCAGCGCGCGCAACCAGCCTTCGGGCAGCAGCGACGAGGCCGGTTCGGCAAAGGGCGCCGTCTCGGCGCCGGGCACGATCAGCGTCCAGGAGGAGAACTCGCCGTGACGCTCCCACTTGAGGCGCAGCGCACCCAGCCGGGCGCTGAAATGCGTGACCTCGCGCGCCGGCGGCGGCACCGCGTAGCGCTCGCACAGGCGCGCGAGATGGGCGGTTTCACGCACCCGCTCTTCGGCGTCCACCAGCACGGCCAGGTAGCTGGCGCGGGCCGGTGTGGCCAGGGGCTCGGGCGGGCGGGCGTGGACCTCTTCGGCGAGCGCAAAACGCTCGGGATGGTCGGTGGGCAGTGCGATCAACGGCATGTGCAAGCCCATGCGGGGGCGACTGCGAAACGCGTGCAAGACGGCATGGGCAAGGTCATGAGGCCGGGGTCGATTCAGTATAACGAGCACCTTGAAGGGGCTTGGCGCCGGCCGTCTGCAGGCGGCCCGCCGGCGACTTCAAGCTCTGGGTGCCAGATAACGCCGCATGCGCTGCGCCAGCGCCTCGGCCAGGCCTTGCGGCCGCGCCGGGGCACCGCCGGGCACCAGACGCCGGGCCGCCGCGGAGTCACGCCGCAGATGATCGGACATCACGGCCGACAAGGCCTCGGCCAGGCCCGGCCGCTCGGCCAGCAGCGTCGACATCTGTGCCTGCGACACTTCGTACAGCACCGACGTGCACAGCGCCGACACCGTGGCGGTGCGCGCCTCGCCGGTGAGCAACGACATCTCGCCGAAGAACGCACCCGGCGACAGCGTCGCCACACGCGCCTGCGCCGCCGCAACAGCGCCCGCGCCTGCACCGGCCGCGGGGGCAGCCGCCGCATCGGCTTCACCCGCCGCGCGCGGCGGCAGCAGCACCTCCAGCACGCCGGCGGCCACGATGAACATCGAGCTGCCGGCCTCGCCCGCGCGCACCACGGCCGTGCCCGCCTCCACGCGGCAGACCTGCGCGCCGGCGGCCAGGCTGGCGCGCTCGGCGGGCGTCAGCACCGCCAGCAAGGGCACCTGCTCCAGCGCCAGCAGGCGGTCGGCGGCATCTTCGTGCAGGCGCGCGCGCTGCGGCCCCGGCTCCTCGTTCGCGCCGGCGGCAGGCGCGGCCTGCAACCCGGGCACACCGGCCATCACGGGCCGCAGGCCGGCAAAGCGCAGGTGCGTGTGCAGGCAGCTCAGCAGCGTGTGGCGCGCCGGGCCCTTGGGCTTCTTGCGCGGGTCGATCAGGTAGACGATCTTGTAGGCCACGCCGGCGCCGTCGAGCCTGCAGATGCGGAACTTCGGCGGCTTGTCGCCGCTGGTGGCGCCGCTGACCCAGGCGTCGACCATGGCGGCGCCGAGCACGCGGTCGACCAGCGCGGTGTCCAGCCGCCAGTCGAGCTGGATCTCCAGTTCCAGCTCGTACACCGGCGACGGGAACGACAGGTTCTCCACCGTGGAGGCGGCCACCAGGCTGTTGGGCACGCTGATCAGGTTGTCCTCGGGCGTGAGCACGGTGGTGCTGCGCCAGTTGATCTCGCGCACGAAACCGGCCACCGGGTCGCGCTTGCCGCGGATGTGGAAGAGCACGAAGTCGTCGAGCCGGAACGGGTGCTCCATGTTCAGCGCGATGCCGCTGAAGAAGTCGGCCAGCACGTTGCGCAGCGCCAGGCCGGCCACGATGCCGAGCGCACCGGTGGTGGCCAGCACCGGCCCCACCGACACCTGCCACACCTGGCTCACGACGAGCGCCGCGCCGATGATCCACAGCACCACCGCCGCCACCTGGCGCAGCAGCCGCGGGATGCGCACGCCCGTGCGCCGCGGCAGCAGCCGCTCCCACAGAAGCACGTCGGCGCCACGCGCCAGCAGCCACAGCGAGGCCGCCCAGACCAGCGTCGTGCCGATGCGGCGCACCGTCTCGTCACGGCCGGGGTCGTCGGGCCACCAGGTTCGCTGCTCCAGCAGCGGCATCAGGCCCAGCGTCAGCAGCAGCAGCAGCACCAGGGGCGGCACCAGGTCGCTCAGCGGCAGCACGGGGCCGCTGGCGCGGCGAAACGGGGGCGGTTCCGGTCTGGCGGCGTCCATCGTCAAAGGGTGGCTCGACAAAAAACAGGCCACCCGGAGGCGACGTGAGGGCGTGAACAGAGCAGCGTGGCCCCCTGGGAAACCGGCGCTGCGCGATGCAGCGGCCCGGAGCCCACGGCGGCACGGGACGTGTGCCGGAATTGTAGGGAGGCCCGCGCGGCAGGCGGCCGCCACGCGCGCAGCCCTGCGGGGCGGCCACCGCCCGAGCGTGAGCGCACGGGCCTCAGCGGCGTCCGGACTGCTCGCCCTCGACTGGGTCAGGGCCCGGGGCCGGTGCGGCGGCCTGCCAGGCGGGCAGCCGCCAGTCCAGCAGCAAGGCGGCCACACGCAGCGTGGTGGCGGTGCCGGCCGCTGCGAGCAAGGCCACCCATTGCGGCAGGTCCGCCGTGTGCGCCAGCACCATCACCCAGCCGCCGGCGAAGGAGCAGATGGCGTAGGGTCGGTGGTCGCTGAAGGCGCGCGGGATCTCGTTGCAGACGACATCGCGCAGCACGCCACCGAAGACCGCGGTCACCACGCCCAGGACCACGGCGATGACGGCCGGCATGCCGGCATCGAGGGCGATCTGCGTGCCCGCGGCAGTGAAGAGGCCGAGGCCCAGCGCGTCGGGCCACTGCATCGCGCGTTCGGTCGGCTCCAGGTGGCGGGCGCGCATGAACACCATCGCGCCCACGCACAGCGCCAGCAACACCCAGACCCAGCCCGCATGCTGCATCCAGAACAGCGGTCGCCGGTCCAGCAGCACATCGCGCACGGTGCCACCGCCAAAGGCCGCCAGCCCGCCCACCACGCAGATGCCCACGGCATCGAGCCGCTTGCGCGCCGCCTCGATCACGCCGGACAGCGCAAACGCAATGGTCGCGACCACCTCGACGGCGATCTGCGCGTGGGACAGGGCCCAGGGTACGGTGTTCGCCATGTGATTCTCCAAGGGATGCCCGGCCCGCTGCCATCCGCCCGGGCCGACCTGCAGCGAAGGCCTCTGCGCCGCCGTGGCACGGCTTTCGGCGGTCGCAACAAAAACGCCACCCGAAGGTGGCGTTGGCGACGTCCGCGAAGGACGGTTCTTGGTGGGCGGTGCAGGGCTTGAACCTGCGACCCCTGCCGTGTGAAGGCGGCCGCTGCAGCGAACGAGTAGTAACCGTACCACAAAGGCGCAGCAATTGGCCGCAAAGTTGAAGGCCGTCGAGGAGGTCCCGATGCCCACCTTCACCCGATCTGAACTGCACGAACTCGTTTGGACTGAGCCCAGGATCAAGCTGGCCGAGCGATTCGGAGTTTCCGATGTCTGGATCAGAAAAGCCTGCCTTCGAGCCAACATCCCCGTTCCTGGACGGGGCCACTGGGCTCGACTCGAATCCGGGCAAAAGCTCACCCGCGCCCCGCTACCCCGGCGCGGCCTGGGCCAAGCAGACCGCGTGACGCTTGGGTCCGAAGTGGACCGATGGGGGAACCGGCGGGACCGCGAGATCATCGTCCCACGAGAGGACACTTTTGACGAGCCGGTCGAAGTTGTCAGGGCTCGTGCAGCCAAAGAGGTGGGAGACATCCCCCTGCCTCGCAGTCTCAAGAGGACGTCGCGGCCTGTTGCGGCCATCCTCGAGGAAGAAGAGGCCAGACATCAGGAACTGCTAAAAGGCTCCTACTCCTGGAAGAAGCCCAGGTTCACCACGCCTGCAGCGTTGCGGAGGCTGAAGCTGGTCAACGCGATAACACTTGGACTTAACGCGCCGGGTACACCAGTTCAGTGGGCGCCGCCGACCTGACGGTCCGGGTGCAGGTTGGAGACGCGGGCGCCATTTTGAATCTGCTTGCCGTTGGCAATCGCGCGTCCAAGAACTACACCAACCCTCTGGCATTGGCGGATGAAAAGCACGAGCGACTCCAGATCGAGTTTGCGAATACCGGTCTTGAGGTCCACACGCTGGGTCCTTGGCTGGACCGGCCTAACGAACCGCTCGAAGCTCAGCTCACTGCGATCGCAACAGAAGTACTTGTGCGAGGCGAGATGTCCCATCGCGCGAACCTGGCGTACCGTCGAAGTTGGGCCCTCCAACACCTTGAAGCCCGCGAAGCCGCTGCTCGGAAGGCTCGGCTGCAACTGGAAGCGGAAGAGCTTGAACGCGTGACGCGACTCGAGAAGGCTCGACTGGACCACCTTCTCGGACTTGCCAATAGCCTTGAGCAGTCGGAGCAGATCCGGGCGCTCGTGCAAGCGATGAAGGCGCGTGATGTCGAGGATCCCGAGATTGGTCGATGGTGTGAGTGGGCAACGCAAACCGCGGACACGCTCGACCCGCGACTGTGGCTATCTAGCCGACTCTTTCCGCCCTCACCTACCTGAGTCCCCAAGGAGTTCGTCCCGCCGCCTGGCCAAGAACGGCCAATTCGCGATGCGATCCGTTGATGCGGATCACTGCCTCGCGGCCACGACAGCCTGGATCACTGCCCCACCCAAGGCCGCCAACCTGGCGAACCGCTGTCAGGGACGTCCGTCAGCCCAAGGCGGCCAGGGGAGTCAGCAACCAGGCATGCAAGCTGGCCTTGATCCCCAGCGCCTCGCCACCCGAGTAAGACCTCAAAACGCGTTGAGACCGACCTGGACCGACGCCAGGGGACCAAAACGCTGGGCTTTGCATGTACTCGTCCAAATGGTCGACATGCGGCCGACCTGGATCGGCAAGGCGGGCGGCCTGCTTCCCTGCGTAAACAACTTGGCGGCTCAGTTCTGGCCAATCAAACACTTGGCCATTTACGGAGGGCTCAAAGTCGATGACGAACACGAGGACCTGACAAGCGCTCAGAGGCAGACCGAACGCAGCCGCTGCGCACCTCATCCGAAGGACGTCCAGCGAGATCCCGAGATGCATCCCTCCCTCGATCCCTCCATGAAGGACGTCAAAACCGTACATGACCTTCACCTCGACGCAGGTCAGAAGCTCGCCGCCCTGTGGCCCGAGGAGGGCAAGGTCGACTCCGCCCATTCTCCGGATCCGACCGCCCGGCTGCTCGGGCGGCAGGCACTGCAACCCCCTCGCTAGATCCGGGTTCGTTCCGGCAAGTTCAGAACCGACCATGTCGGCTGCGTTTGCATAGGCCTGAACTTGCGCACCCAAAGGCAATTCGCGAACAACCCGCCCCTCCAGCTTCTGAAGTACGCAAGCCACCTTGTCCCGCAAAAAACCTTCGGGCTTCCCCGTGAGCGAAAGGAAAGCCAGTTCTGTTGATTCATTTCCAAAGCTGGGCCATTTCGAGACGCGTTCACGTTGAAATCTGAGCCACGTTGCAGCTCTATCGTGCTGAGTTTTTCAGC
>LNFM01009762.1_pt1 | contig 13804 bp, 12 predicted proteins | sample 596031 | NCBI WGS metagenome assembly LNFM01 (sample SAMN04254537, study PRJNA301005) | activated carbon metagenome | isolation source: dual media filters at the Ann Arbor, Michigan drinking water treatment plant | place: USA: Ann Arbor
TCGCCAGCATCGCCTGCTGCTCGCGGATCTCGGACGCGCCAATGTCGCGGAAGCCCTTGGGGAGCCTCGGCACCGGCCGGGCGGGCGTGGACGAGTCGTCTGATTTGGTCATGGACTCTAATGGGTTGTAACGGCGCGGGGCGCGCCCTGTTGGTGCGCCTTATAGCGGATCAGTTGCGGCGCGCAAAGCGAGGCGATTGCGCTGGTCAATCGGGGGCGTGGCCCTTCATGCGTCGGATGGCGCGGCGCAGGGGGGCGATGTCGCGGAGCGAGCGGCGGGCGCGGGTCATGGCGAGGCGCGGCCAGGCTTTGGCGGTGAGCGCCTCTTCGAGCGTGGCGAGGGGTTCGGGTTCGATGCCGAAGCCGTGTTTGAAGGGGTAGTCGCCAATGCCCATGTCGAACCGGTTGATGCCGCGCGGCACGAAGTGGCGCATGGCTTCCACGATCACAAGGCGGCCGGGGGACATGCGCTTCCAGTCGCCGCCAGCGGTGGAGATGCGCAGGAGTTTGAACGTGTCGCCACTCGTGATGCCAAGCAGGCAGGCGCCGATTTCGCTGCCGGCCCCGAGCGTGAAGAGGTGGGCGGTGCCGGTTGTGCGGCCGTTGGCGAGGAGAGTTTTATAAAAGCGCGAATACTCGCCGCGTTCGAGCAGATAGTCGCCGCCGGCTTCGTGGCGGCGATCGGCTTGGTGCTGTTCGAGGATCGCGTAGGCATCCCCGATCTCGCCGGCAGTTTCAGCGCGGCGGAAGACGGGTTCGCCGCGATCGGACAGAAGGCGGCTGCAGCGTTCGACTTCCTTGCGGTATTTCTTGCCGAGTGAGCGGAGGAATTCGTCGACGGTGCCTGGCACTGTCAGTGCGTGGCGACGGTGCTCAGAGGAAAATGTGCTGGGTAGTGTGACCAGGGGGTTGGCGTGACCGTGGATCTCGCGCGGCATGTTCTCGATCACGATCAGGTCGTGTGGGCTCAGCGCACGTTTTATCGCGGCCCAGATATCAGCAGACGGACTGGAGGCTGGACCGAGGATGGGGCCGCCGTAGTCGGAGACGCCGAACGAGGGGACGCGCAAAACACTGAGGCCGCGTTCGTGGGTGGCGACGAGCGGGAGCATGAGTACCAGGAGACCTTCGCTGGTGCGCACCTCTGCAAGGATGGGTTGCGCGGCGGCGGCCGGGAGCAATTCGGAAAACAGTGCTGTGAGCCAGGGGAGAGACTGGAATGCGGTCGAAACTGTCTCGGCGCCCGCGCTTTCGATGGCGCTGACCACGGCGTCGCGGCCGTCGTGGATTTGAACCATGAGAGCGTTGCTCATGGGCCGGTCTGCGGCGTGCAGATCGGCGCCCGATGGTGCCGAAAGAGAGACCATTATTCAGCGGCTTTCGGGAGGTCGATGACCGCGCCGAGGTGATCGCGATCCAATTGAAACTCGATGGGGCGGCGTGATTTGCGGGCCTTCTTGAGGAGGCCCGAGCGCTTCACGCCTGCTTGCAGAACGGCTTTGGCGTAAAAGCCGGTGCCTTCAATCTTGCGGCTCTTAGGCGTGATGCCGACTTTATCGCGCAGGATACCGTTGGCCATGTTGATGATCTGCGAGCGGCGGATGGTTTCGGTCCAGTACTCGGTCGTCATGGAGACGTTGAGGCAATCGAGGTTTTCGACGCGGTGGGGTGCGTTCAGCGGCCAATGCAGCATTTCGCCGTGGCCGATTTCGAAGACGGTGGCGTCCTTGTCGTAGGACGGCTCATAGGGGATATCGACTTCGACTTCGTAGAGCGCGATGCGTTCGAGCAGCTCACCCGTGAGGTAGGGCGCAGTGTTGGGATAGAGATAAACGCGCTTGCGGCCGTGCAGCTGCCAGAGCGACTGACCGGGCAGGTCCATGTGGTAATAAACTTGTGCGTTGGGTGAGGAGATGAGGATGCCGCAGGTGCGATCGTAGGTGTCATAGCCTGGGACGTTTGCGCGGACTTCCTCGAAGATCTCGTCGAGGACATCTTTATAGCGGCGGTCGACGCCGGAGATGTTGCGCAGGTTGAGCCACATGCGGCCGCGCTTGATCGCTTCAATCACTTGCGTGCCCGAGAGCGCGCCGATGTCGCCTTCGCGCCAGAGGCGGCGGTTGGAGCCCTGGGGGCCCATCTCGACCAGCGCATAGTGCTGGCGGGGGTAGCCTTCGATCACCTCGGCGAGGGCATCGAGGGCATAGAGCGGGTGTTGCGACAAACGATGGGCGAGACGCAGGGGCGCCTTGGCCCAGCTGGCGGTCGTCGCAGCGGTCCAGTTGGTAAAGATCGGTGCGGACATGGTTTCAGTGTTCCTACGCGGGACAGATCGCACCCGGTCAAGTGCTGATGTGTTCAAAGTTAGCAAATCGCGGACCAAAAGGGGCTGTGCGCATTGTCCTAGGGCGTCGCTTCGGGCTGAGGCGTTAGCGATGTGCGACCGACTGATCGCGGCCGTGTTTTGGTGAACACGGTAGAAAGCAAAAGCGCAGTGGCGCGGTTGCGCAGCCTTTGGAAATGGCGAATCTCTATATTGCTTTTGCTGAAACCGATTTGATCCAGGATTTCAGAACCATGCAACGCTTCCCGTCCGCTTTCGCCCGCGCCACCTTGGCGGCCGGACTTCTGATCGGCATTGCGACGCATACGTCGCAAGCGGGCGAAGTCCAGCCGGCGGCCCTGACCGGGGCACTGGCTGGGTTGCCCGGGTTGTGGACGGGGCAAGGGCGGCTTGGCTTTAAGGACGGAAAGACAGAGTCCGTGACGTGCCGCGCCACATATTTTGCGGCGACAGAAGCGCCGGGGCTGAAGCAGACGATCCGATGCGCGTCGCCGAGCGGGAAAATCGAACTGAAGAGCCGGCTGGAGGAGAAAGACGGCGTAATCTCCGGTGAATGGTCGGAGGAGATGTACAATCTTCGCGGCGCGCTGCAGGGGAAAGTGACCGAGCGGGGTTTGGTGGTGACGGTCAAGGGCGACGACCTCAACGCCAACATGGACGTGATCGTAAAGGACGACCGGCAGATCGTGGAAATCCAGTTTCACGACACGTCGCTCATCGGGATCACGCTGGTGTTGAAGCGGGCGTCGGCGGGCGGCGAAAGCTGAGCGGCGCGGTTTGTCAGGCCGGGGTTTGGCCCAGGGGCTGGTCCGAAACGGGTCCTTCGTGATAGCACACGGCCGACGATTGACCCGGACAGGGCCGCGGTGTGATGACGAATTTCGACCAGAGATCCCCTCAAACGCGGACAGAAGCTGCCAAAAGAGCGCAGCGGCTGGCTGAGGAACTGCGAACTAACTTACGCAAGAGGAAGGATAAATCGCGCTCGATTGACGCCGATCCGTCGCGCGACGAGGCGGAGGACGGCAAGCCTCGCGACCGCGACTGAGGCGTGGCTATCTTTACGGTTTCTAGCCGCTCGGGCGCAGACATGGCCTTTCTCTTGCTGCGCCGCTCGGGCGCAGACATGGCCTTTCTCTTGCTGCGCCGCTCGGGCGCAGACATGGCCTTTCTCTTGCTGGACGGGCGGCACAAAGACTAATCATCCCGGCAGACCTTCTTCGACTCGCCGCTTGGCGGGTCTCCTCATGCGGCCCTCAACGGCTGCCTGCATTTCTCACACAGGACGGCCCTCACTCATGGATCGCATCAAAATCGTCGGCGGCGGTGAACTCAACGGCACCATTCCGATTTCGGGGGCGAAGAACGCGGCCTTGCCGCTGATGATCGCGAGCCTGCTGACGGCGGACCGCGTGACACTGAAGAACGTGCCCAATCTCGCCGACGTGAACCTGCTGGCGCGCATCCTGCGCAACCACGGGACGGATCTGGCGGTGGACGGGAAGCGCACGTCGCCGAATATGCAGGGCGAGACATTCCATCTGACCGCGCGGGATATCGTCGACACAACGGCGCCGTATGAGATGGTGTCACGGATGCGGGCGAGCTTCTGGGTGCTGGGGCCGATCCTGGCGCGGATGCGGCAAGCGAAGGTGTCGCTGCCGGGCGGCTGTGCAATCGGTACGCGGCCGGTGGACTTGCATCTGACGGGGCTGAAGGCGCTTGGAGCCGAGATCGAAATCGACGGCGGCTATGTGCTGGCGAAAGCGCCGAAGGGGCTGCATGGCGCGCACATCATCTTTCCGAAAGTATCGGTGGGCGCGACGCACAACGTGCTGCTGGCAGCGGCGCTGGCCAAGGGCGAGACGGTGATTGAGAACGCGGCGCGCGAGCCGGAAGTGGGCGACGTGGCGGCGTTGCTCGTAAAAATGGGTGTGCAGATCGAGGGGATTGGAACATCGACGCTGCGCATCCAGGGGCGTGACCGGCTGGATGGGGCGATCCACACGGTGCTGCCGGATCGCATTGAGACGGGGACGTTCGCGATGGTCGTTGCGGCGACGGGCGGGGACGTGGTGCTCGAGGATACCAGGATCGAGCTCCTGCAGAACGCACTCGACGTGCTGGCGGCAACGGGAACCACTGTGACGCCGACGGCTTCGGGTATTCGCATCACGCGCAGGAAGGGCGAGATCGAGCCGGTGACAGTTGAGACGCAGCCTTATCCGGGTTTTCCGACCGATCTGCAGGCGCAGTTGATGGCGCTGATGACACGCGCGCATGGGACGAGCGTGATCCGCGAGACGATTTTCGAGAACCGCTTCATGCATGTGCAGGAGCTGGCGCGGCTTGGCGCCGATATTCAGCTCCACGGCGATACGGCGACGATCAAAGGCGTGAAGCATCTGCGCGGCGCGCCGGTGATGGCGACCGATCTGCGGGCCTCCGTTTCGCTGGTGATTGCGGGGTTGATGGCGGAGGGTGAGACGACGGTGGGGCGCGTTTATCACCTCGATCGCGGCTTTGAACGGCTGGAAGAAAAGCTGTCGCGGTGCGGAGCCAATATCGAGCGGCTGTCGTCCGGCTAAGGACGGATACGGAGCAACGGGTTCCGATCGCGCACTCGCAAATTTGATTGCCAGCTGGTGCTGTCATGCCGTTCAATGGCGGCACGGCTTGAGCGCGAATGCGCGTATGAGGGGGAATTTGCGGATGAAAGTTGCTGCGTTGATTGCTGCTTCGGCGATGGTGTTGGCGAGCAGTGGGACGGCGATGGCTGCGACAGCGCAGGCCGGGACGCTGACGTGTAAGGGCGGGGCGGGTGTCGGTCTGATCCTCGGCTCCAAGAAGCACTACGATTGCGTGTTCAAGCCGGTGAAGGGTCCGTCTGAGATGTATGAGGGCTCGGTGACGAAGATCGGTCTCGACCTCGGATTCACGACCAACGTGACGATCGTCTGGGCTGTGTTTTCGAGTTCGGACTTGGGGCCCAAGGCGCTCGTCGGCGACTATGTGGGTGCGAATGCCGATGCCTCGATCGGTGTCGGTGTGGGGACGAAGATTCTGGTCGGCGGATCGAAGAGCACCATCAGCTTACAGCCGCTGAGCGTGCAGGGGCAGACGGGGCTCAACGTGGCCGTGGGAGTCGCGGATTTAGCGCTGCGGTAGAAAAGCCTAGCTGTCCGGCCCGTTTAGGCTTGCCTTTCGCGGCGCACCATGAGATACGGGTGCATCCGGATTGCTCTGATCCGGTCCATCGGCGCGCGACTGCGTGACGGGACATTCGCAACGAAGACCGCTTTCGAGCGGCCCGTGCGTCCTCCGGTCCGCGCCTCTGATCTCCTAAAAATCGGCCGCCCCGGCACGCAGGGCGCCTGATGATCTGGAACCCACACCGGCGTTGCCGCATGGGTCAGACATCAAGCCCGCGCAAGAAGCGCTTTTGATCGCCACCGGCTTGTACGGTTGCGGCTGCACTGCGCACGCGGGACAACCGAAAGACAACCAGTGACCACATTCCAAGAACTCGGCCTCGATCCCCTCCTTCTGAAGGCGCTCGACACCGAAGGTTACACCACACCGACGCCGATCCAGGCGCAGGCCATCCCGACCATTCTCGAAGGCAAGGATCTGCTCGGCATCGCGCAGACCGGCACCGGCAAGACAGCGGCGTTCGCACTGCCGATCCTGCAGCGTCTCAACACCAACCGCCAACCGCCGATGCGCAAGGGTGTGCGCGCGCTCATCCTGTCGCCGACACGGGAACTCGCGACACAGATCGCGGAAAGCTTCCGCACGTATGGCCGGCACATGGGTTTCTCAGTCGCCGTCGTGTTCGGCGGCGTCGCACACAAGCCGCAGCGCGATGCGCTGGCGCGCGGCGTCGACGTGCTCGTTGCGACGCCCGGCCGTTTGCTCGACCATATGGGCGAGCGCAACGTGTCGCTTGAGGGCACGGAAATCCTCGTTCTCGATGAAGCCGACCAGATGATGGATCTGGGCTTCATCCGTCCGCTGCGCCAGATCGTTGCGACGCTGTCGCATCGCCGTCAGAGCCTGTTCTTCTCGGCGACCATGCCGCATGAGATCGGGGCGCTTGCCGCCGAACTTTTGAAAGATCCGGTGAAGGTTTCCGTCTCGCCGGTCGCCAAGACCGTCGACCGCGTGTCGCAGGAAGTGATCTTCGTGGAACAGAACAAGAAGCGGGCGCTGCTCGTGGAATTGTTCGCTGACCCTGAGTTTACTCGCACGATCGTGTTCACGCGCACCAAGCGCGGGGCGGATCGCGTGGCGCGGCATCTGGAATCGTCTGGTGTGCAGGTTTCGGCTCTGCATGGCAACAAGAGCCAGGCGCAGCGCGATCAGGCACTGAGAGGCTTCAAGGCGGGCAAGATTCGCGCGTTGATTGCGACTGATATTGCGGCGCGCGGCATCGATGTGGATGCTGTTTCGCACGTCATCAACTACGAGATTCCGAACGTTCCGGAAAGCTATGTCCACCGCATCGGGCGGACGGCGCGGGCCGGCGCTGAGGGTACAGCCATCTCACTCGTCGACAACGAAGAGCGCGGGTATCTGCGTGACATCGAGCGGCTGACGCGGCTGACGATCCCGTCAAAGGATCGCCGCAACGATGCGACGCTTGTCGCACCGGTGGAAAGCCGTGCCGAACGTGATGCCGAGCGGGCCGATCTGTCGCCCGGCGGCGCACGCGGCCAGCGTGGTGGTCCGCGCAATGATCGCCCGCGCAGCTTTGCTTCGCGTGGCGGTGAGGGCCGGGATCGCCAGGGTGGTGAGCAGCGGGACCGTGGCGGCGATCGTCGCGACGGTGCCGGTGGACGTCCGCAGCGTCCGCGTTTTGAAGATCGGGGCCCTCGCCCAGAAGGACGGGCTGAGCGCGATGGTGCGCGCGGGTTTTCGCACAGTGCTCCACGGGGCGACCAGCAGGCAGATCGTGGGGGCGAGCGCCGTCCTTACGATCCGATGCAGGCGAAGCCAGAACGCGCTGCCACGGTCCACGAGAAGCCGCGGACCTTTGAAGGCCGGCGCGACGACCAACGCGACGGGGATCGTCCGCGCCGCGACCAGCGTCCGAACGCACGGGGCGATGAGCGCCGGGCTGAGCGGCCGGAGCGGAGCGGCGAAAGCCGGTCTGTAACCCATTATGGTGATCGCACCTCTGAGGCGCGTCCGCACGGCGAACGCACTTTTGGTGATCGGCCGCAGCGCAGCGGCGGTGAAGGCCGTGGCCCGAACCGGTCGGAGGACAATCGCGGTCCACGGGGCGGCGACCGCCCGTATCGCAACACGTCTCCTCGTGCAAACGCCGCTCCTCGTGGCGACGGGGCCACTCGTGCAGACCACGCTCCGCGTGGCGAGCGCACTGGCCCCCGGGATGGCCCCCGGGATGGCGACCGCCGTCCGCACGGGGCTGAGGGCCGTCCGCGCTTCGGGGCAAGCAAGCGCGACGGGGAAAATCGTGGCGCAGGCGACCGGCCGGCTAAACCGCATGCACATGGGCGTCCCGCCCCTCGCGGCGACCGTGCTGACGGGCCGGCCAAGAGCCTCGATGGCGTTAAGTTCATAGGCAACCGTGGGGAGCGTCCGCGCAGCCGTCCGCCGGCCCCGCGCGGCGACGACCGCCGCAAAGCGCCGCGTAACGCCTGATCACATCATCACTGACGCGACAAGGCGCGCGGGGGGCGAGGTTGCACTCGTCCCCCGCCGCCAGTATCACTCCGCCACGATCTCACCGCGGTGGGCCGGCAGACAGCGGCGCCGCAACCCGAAGTGTCCGCGACGATGACCGCCAAAGACAATTCTGGCCTCAAGCTCATTGCTCTCGATAGCGAAGACCTCGCAGTCGTGTCGGCACATTTGCAAGATGCCGTCATCAGCGTCGCCGAGGTTGCGTACCTCAAAACGGAGCGCCGCTTCGCAGCCATTGCCAACCGTTTCGACTGGAATGAGGCGCTCGCCGGCACGCGGCCGCGGCGCAAGCCTTTCACCCGGCGACGGGCCGGGTTGCGATTTGAGAAGGTGCTCGGCGCGCAACTCGCCAACATCGATCTTTCCGACAAAAAGCAGATGCTCAATGTGCTCGCGATCCGCTTCGAGCCGACGGTGGCGCCTGAGGGCCATGTGACGATTTCGTGTGCAGGTGGGGCTGCCATCCGTTTGCATGTCGAATGTCTGGAGGCGGAATTGAAGGACCTCGGCGCGGCGTGGGCGACGAAATCGAAGCCTGACCATCCCGACGACGAGCCTGGTGCGTAACGGTTGGTGACGCAGCTGGCTGTTTCCCTTTGCAACCGAATTTCCAAGCACGGACGCCCCAATGCCTAAGACCCTTATGACCTCCGATCCTGGCTTCGAAGCCGCATTCACCGCGCTCCTTTCGGAGAAGCGCGAGGTGTCGGACGAAGTCGATATGGCGGTGCGTGAGATCATTGCCGACGTGCGCACGCGGGGGGACAAGGCGCTGATCGATTTGTCGGCGAAGTTCGACGGGATCGATTTGGTGAAAACCGGCATCGCTGTGACGGCGGCCGAGGTCGATGCGGCCGTGGGGCAGTGTTCGAAGGAGACGCTGGACGCGCTGTCGTTCGCGGCGGACCGCATTCGTGCACATCATCAACGTCAACTGCCCAAGAGCGAGCGCTATACGGACGAGACCGGTGTGGAACTGGGCGACCGGTGGACGGCGGTGGAGTCAGCTGGGCTTTATGTTCCGGGCGGGTCGGCGTCGTATCCGTCGTCCGTTTTGATGAACGCGCTGCCGGCGATCGTGGCCGGTGTGCCGCGCATCGTGATGGTGGTGCCTTGTCCGCGCGGGGAGTTGAACCCGCTGGTGCTGGCGGCGGCGCGGCTGTGTGGCGTGACCGAGATTTATCGTATCGGCGGGGCACAGGCGGTGGCGGCGCTGGCATACGGCACGGAGACTATTGCGCCCGTCGTAAAGATCGTGGGGCCGGGGAACGCCTATGTGGCGGCGGCTAAGCGGCAAGTGTTTGGAACGGTCGGCATTGACAGTATTGCGGGGCCTTCGGAAGTTCTCGTGATCGCGGACAAGGACAACGATCCGGAGTGGATCGCGGCCGATTTGTTGGCGCAGGCGGAACACGACAAGGCGGCGCAGTCCATTTTGATGACGGACGACGCGGGATTTGCAAAAGCCGTGGAAGCCGCTGTTGGCCGGCAGCTGGCGACACTGCCGCGCGGGAACATCGCGGGCGAAAGCTGGAACGTGTTTGGCGCATCGATCGTTTTGAAGTCGCTCGACGAGGCGCCGGCGCTGGCCGACCGGATCGCGGCGGAACATCTCGAAATCGCGACTGCCGACAGCGAAGGGCTGGCGGGGAAGATCCGCAATGCGGGTGCGATCTTTATTGGCGCTTACACCCCGGAAGTGATCGGCGACTACGTGGCGGGTTCGAACCACGTTCTTCCGACAGCGCGATCCGCGCGGTTCTCATCGGGGCTTGGCGTGCTCGATTTTATGAAGCGGACATCGCTGTTGAAGCTCGACGCAGCGTCGCTGGCGCGGGTCGCGGATGCGGCGATGACTCTGGCGCGTTCGGAGGGGCTGGAAGCGCATCGCCGTTCGGTCGAGATCCGGCTTCAGGGCCGCGGGTGAGGTTTGAAGTGACGCCATGACGGATAACCCAGCTGATCGCACGCTCGACGCCCGCAACCGCATTGCATCCATCCGAATCGACGATGGATCGATCGCACGGGGAAATTCCAACATCGAGCACGAGCGGGAAGTCGCGATTTTCGACATTCTCGACGGTAATTCGTTTGTTCTGGAGGGGATCGACAAGGGGCCGTATCGGCTGGAAATCGCGATTGCGGACGACCGGCTGGTGTTGTCGGCGTTTCCCGAAGGCGGGGATGAGGCGGCGGCCGTGCATATGTTGACGATGACGCCGCTGAAGCGGCTCATCAAAGATTATTTCATGGTGCTCGACAGCTACTATCAGGCGATCCGGTCGGGGCAGCCGTCGCGCATCGAAGCCATCGACGTGGGGCGGCGGGGCCTGCACGACGAAGGCAGCCGGCTGTTGCAGGAGCGGCTAGCGGGCAAAATCACGCTCGATTTCGACACGGCGCGGCGGATTTTTACCCTCATTACCGCGCTGCATTGGAAGGGCTAGGCCCGGTGGCCGAACCCTGCGAGGCGCCACCAAGAATACTGTTTGCCTGCACGCTCAACGCCGTTCGCTCGCCGATGGCGGCGGCCATTTTGCATCAGCTGGCCGGGCCGCGTTTGGCGGTGACGTCGGCGGGGGTGCGGCGGGGTCATGCAGACCCGTTCGTGATGGCGGTGATGGACGAGATTGGGATCGACGTGACGGCGCATCAGCCGCGCATCTTTGCAGAGCTGGAGCGGCAGACGTTTTCGACCATCATCACGCTGTCGCCGGAAGCGCAGCATCATGCGGTGGAGCTGACACGGATCATGAAGGCGGAAGTTGAATACTGGCCGACGTTCGATCCGTCGATGATTCCGCCGGCCGCTGGGCGCGCGGTGCTAATAAAGGCGTATCGCAAGCTCAGGGACGACCTCGCCGACAAGATCAAAGGGCGGTTTGACATCGTAGGCGGGCCGTCGGTCTGATCGGGCTACGGCGCGGGGGCTTTGAGAAAGAAAACTTCGCGCGGGCCGAGACCCTTGATCTCGACCTGGCCACGGCTCTCGAATTCAAAGGCATTTTCGAGGAGCTTTTTGCAGCGCGGGCAAACGAGGATGCGGCCCGGCTGCGAGAGATTTTCCAGGCGCGCGGCAAGGTTCACGGCGTCGCCCCAGACATCGTAGCTAAATTTTTGCTTGCCGATGACACCGGCCATGACAGGGCCGGACGCGAGGCCGACGCGCATCGCGATCGGGATGTTGCGCCCGGCTGCGATCCGCTCGACGGCCGCGAGCATCGATACACCCATGTGAGCGAGCCGCAAGAGATGATCGTCGCGCGGTTCGGGGATGCCGGAGGCCACCATGTAGGCGTCGCCGATGGTCTTTATTTTTTCGACGCCGTGGTGTTTGGCCAGATCGTCGAACTCGGTCACGATCTCGTTGAGAAGCGCGACGGTCTTGGCGGAGCCGAGTGTGAGGGCGAGTGCGACGAAGCCGGATATGTCGGCGAAGAGAACCGAGGCGTCGTTGAACTGGTCGGCGATGACGGCCTCGGGTTTGGCCTTCAGGCGTTCCACGATGGCGTCGGGCAGGATGTTGCGCAGGAGATTGTCGGTCTCGGCCTTGGCTTGTTCGGCCAACCGGAAGGCGTAGTAGACGGAGGCGGCGATGAGACCGAAAGTCGTGATGGCGGCTTGAACGTAGAGGCTGTCGATCACCTCCTTGTCGGCCGGAATGCGTGCTGCGTCTTCCGGGAACCAGAACCAAGATGCAAGGTGGAGAGCGAGCCCCGATAGAATGACGGCTGCCACGAGCCAGAGACGATTGAGACCCAGAACGACGAACGGCGCTGCGGCCCCGACGAAGTATTGAAGGTGAACGCCGGAGTGGTGGCCCAAATACATTGTGAACGCGATCAGGGCCGCCCACTCGGCGCTGACGATGACGAGTGCGCCAGCGATCTCGTTGATCCGGTGCGCGAACGGCACGGCTGCGGCGGCGAAGATGAGAGCGATATTGATCCAAATGATCGGCTTGTAGGTGTCGTAGTCGAGGACTGAGTGTTGAACGACGTAGACCAGCGTCGAGGCGATGATGAGGTATGAGATCAGGTTGAGGATCATCAACCGGCGCTTGATTTCTGGTGGATAGCCGGCGGTGCCGGCTTCTCCCAGGCCACCAATGACGCGGCCGATAGCCCGCAACTGCGGCAGGTCGCCGATGGTTGCGATGCCGGCGCCGATGGGGGCCAGAGCGCGCTTTAATGCGTTGATCACGGCCGGCGGTCTCGCGCGGTCTTGCGGGTGCGCGGGGGGAAATTCCTCACGCGGTGCCCGCGATGTTTTCTAACTCGTCGATATCGCAGATCATCGATTTATCGCTTTTTTCAACCGCGCCGCTGTCTTGCAAGAGTTGGAGGGCGGCATTCACTTTCGGGCGGCTGGCGCCGATGAGGAGGGCGAGTTCGCTCTGCGAGATCGGCAAGTCGAGCGTGACGCGGGTCCCGGGTTTCGCAGAGCCCTTCTGGCGCGCGGCGGCGAGGAAGAAGCGGGCGAGGCGGACTTCGATCGGATAAAGGGCGATGCCTTCGAGCTGCTGGTCGGCCTCGCGGACGCGGTTGCAGAGGAAGCGGATGACGGACTCGCGGACGGGCGCCCGGGTTTCGACGAGGCGCATCAGGGCGGATTTGGACAGGGTTTGGGCGACGACCTTGGAGACGGCGGTGGCATCGGCCGTGCGCACGCCGCCATCCAGGACGGCGATTTCGCCGAAGACCTGACCGGCTTCCGCATGGGCGAAGGAGAGTTCGCGGCCTTCGGGCGTCAGGATCGATAGGCGGACGCGGCCTTCGGCGACGAAGTAGATATCCCGGCCGGCGTCGCCGCGGCCGAATACGATCTGGCCAGAGGCGTACTGCACTTCGCGCATTTCTTGCGCGATGGACCGGCGCTCGTCCGGATCGAGGGCACCGAAAAGCGTCGTCGCGCCGAGAAGGTCGACCAAGCGGTCCTTGGACATATTTCCTCCGAACTCACCGCAGCTCGTTGGCTCATATCGCCTCAGTTGATGCCAGAGCGCAACGCGAATGGCCATTCAATACGACTTGGTTTAACGCTCGGGGTTCGCATGTGACCGGTTGTATCCGCCTGAATTGAGGTGCGCTGCTCGATGGTGAATGGTGGGGGCGAGGCGTGCTATAGAGCGGCCGACGACCGCCCGCCCCTCGGCCAACGGAGCCCGCCCCGGATGTCGACTGCCAAATCGGCCCTGCTTTCCGCATTTTCCCGCACTGACAATCCGCGCCGCGAGACCTTGCGGTCGGAACTGGCCAAGTCTGCGTCGCGGGAGACCGGCATGCTGCCGCGCCCCAAGCTGGTGCTGGCGAGTGCCAGTCCGCGGCGGCTGATGCTCTTGGAACAGGCCGGCATCAAGCCGGATGCGCTGCGGCCCGCCTCGCTCGACGAGACGCCGAAGAAGGGGGAGATGCCGCGCGCGCTTGTCGCCCGGTTGGCGCGCGCCAAGGCGGAGGCGGCGCGGGATCAGATCGCGAACGACCGCGATATTGCGGATGCTTACGTTTTGGCCGCCGATACGATCGTTTCCAACAACATGAAAATCTTCGGCAAGCCGCAGCAGGTGGAAGAGGCGGTTGAGTTTCTGAACCGGTTGTCGGGGCGGTCACATCGCGTGCTGACAGCGGTGTGCTTGATTGCGCCCAATGACAAGGTTCGCACCAAAATCGTCGATACCAAGGTGCGGTTCAAATATCTGACGAAGGGCGAGATCGAGGCCTACATCGCGACACGCGAATGGCGCGATAAGGC
>LNFM01010624.1_pt1 | contig 13804 bp, 7 predicted proteins | sample 596031 | NCBI WGS metagenome assembly LNFM01 (sample SAMN04254537, study PRJNA301005) | activated carbon metagenome | isolation source: dual media filters at the Ann Arbor, Michigan drinking water treatment plant | place: USA: Ann Arbor
AAGGTGACGCTGCGCCTCATCGTGTTCGATATCGACGAGGATACCGGCTCCAAGTCCATCAAGGACATCAAGGAGCAGGACGTGTACATGGGCGACATGCCGCTCATGACGCTGAACGGCACGTTCATCATCAACGGCACCGAGCGCGTCATCGTCTCGCAGATGCACCGTTCGCCGGGCGTCTTCTTCGACCATGACAAGGGCAAGTCGCATTCGTCGGGCAAGCTGCTGTTTGCCGCGCGCGTCATCCCCTATCGCGGTTCCTGGCTCGACATCGAGTTCGACTCCAAGGACGTCGTGCATGCGCGCATCGACCGCCGCCGCAAGATTCCGGCGACGTCGCTCCTGATGGCGCTCGGCATGGACGGCGAGGAGATCCTGTCGACCTTCTACAACAAGATCACCTACGAGCGTTCGGGCGACCATTGGCGCATCCCGTTCTCGATCGACCGCTTCCGCGGGCTGAAGGCCGTCAACGACCTGGTTGACGCCGACACCGGCGAAGTCGTGGTCGAGCAGGGCAAGAAGATTACCGCCCGCCAGGCCAAGCTGCTCGCCGACAAGGGCCTCAAGGCCATCAAGGCGACCCAGGACGACCTGCACGGCGCCTATCTCGCCGAGGATATCGTCAACTACCAGACCGGCGAGATCTTCCTCGAGGCCGGCGACGAGATCGACGAGAAGTCGCTGAAGACGCTGCTGTCGACCGGCGCGGACGAGTTCACCGTGCTCGACATCGATCATATCAACATCGGCGGCTACATCCGCAACACGCTCGCCGTGGACAAGAACGAGAGCCGCCAGGACGCGCTGTTCGACATCTACCGCGTGATGCGTCCCGGCGAGCCACCGACGCTCGAGACCGCGGAAGCGATGTTCAACTCGCTGTTCTTCGATTCGGACCGCTACGACCTCTCGGCCGTCGGCCGCGTCAAGATGAACATGCGCCTCGACCTCAAGGCCGAGGACACGGTTCGCGTGCTGCGCAAGGAAGACATCATCGCGGTGGTGCGCACGCTGGTCGAGCTGCGCGACGGCAAGGGCGAGATCGACGACATCGACAATCTCGGCAACCGCCGCGTGCGTTCGGTCGGCGAGCTCATGGAGAACCAGTACCGCGTCGGCCTGCTGCGCATGGAGCGCGCGATCAAGGAGCGCATGTCCTCGATCGAGATCGATACGGTCATGCCGCAGGACCTGATCAACGCCAAGCCGGCGGCTGCCGCCGTGCGCGAGTTCTTCGGCTCCTCGCAGCTGTCGCAGTTCATGGACCAGACCAACCCGCTGTCGGAAATCACCCACAAGCGCCGTCTCTCGGCGCTTGGACCGGGCGGTTTGACCCGCGAGCGCGCCGGCTTCGAGGTGCGCGACGTGCATCCGACGCATTATGGCCGCATCTGCCCGATCGAGACGCCGGAAGGCCCGAACATCGGCCTTATCAACTCGCTGGCGACGTTTGCTCGCGTCAACAAGTACGGCTTCATCGAGACGCCGTACCGCAAGATCGTCGACAACAAGGTGACGCTCGACGTCAGCTATCTCTCGGCGATGGAAGAGTCCAAGCACTATGTCGCGCAGGCCAACGCCGCGCTCGACAAGGACGGCCGCTTCGTCGACGAGTTCGTCATCTGCCGCCATGCCGGCGAAGTGATGATGGCGCCGCGCGAAAACGTCGACCTTATGGACGTGTCGCCCAAGCAGCTCGTCTCGGTTGCCGCCGCGCTCATTCCGTTCCTCGAGAACGATGACGCCAACCGCGCCCTGATGGGTTCGAACATGCAGCGACAGGCCGTGCCGCTGGTGCGCGCCGAAGCGCCGTTTGTCGGTACCGGCATGGAGCCGATCGTCGCCCGAGATTCGGGTGCCGCGATCGGCGCGCGCCGCACCGGCATCGTCGACCAGGTGGACGCGACGCGTATCGTCATCCGCGCCACGGAAGATCTCGTGCCCGGCAAGTCGGGCGTCGACATCTACCGGCTGATGAAGTTCCAGCGCTCGAACCAGAACACCTGCATCAACCAGCGTCCGCTGGTGCGCATGGGCGACCGGATCGAGAAGGGCGACATCATCGCCGATGGTCCGTCGACCGATCTTGGTGATCTGGCGCTCGGCCGCAACGTGCTCGTCGCGTTCATGCCGTGGAATGGCTACAACTACGAGGATTCGATCCTGCTTTCCGAGCGGATCGTCGCCGACGACGTCTTCACCTCGATCCATATCGAGGAGTTCGAGGTCATGGCGCGCGACACCAAGCTCGGTCCGGAGGAAATCACGCGCGACATTCCGAACGTTTCGGAAGAGGCGCTGAAGAACCTCGACGAAGCCGGCATCGTCTATATCGGCGCTGAAGTGCTTCCGGGAGACATCCTGGTCGGCAAGATCACGCCGAAGGGCGAAAGCCCGATGACGCCGGAAGAAAAGCTCCTGCGCGCCATTTTTGGCGAGAAGGCGTCGGACGTTCGCGACACCTCGATGCGGATGCCTCCGGGCACCTACGGTACGGTCGTCGAAGTGCGTGTCTTCAACCGCCACGGCGTCGAGAAGGACGAGCGCGCCATGGCGATCGAGCGTGAGGAGATCGAACGCCTCGCCAAGGACCGCGACGACGAGCAGGCGATCCTGGACCGCAACGTGTATTCGCGCCTGACCGACCTCCTGGTCGGCAAGGAAGCCATCGCGGGGCCGAAGGGCTTCAAGAAGGGCACCGCGATCACCAGGGAGATGCTCGGCGACTATCCGCGCTCGCAGTGGTGGCAGTTCGCGCTGGAAGCCGAAGGAAGCCAGTCCGAGCTCGAGGCTCTGCGCGGCCAGTATGACGACTCCAAGAAGGCGCTCGAGCAGCGCTTCATGGACAAGGTCGAGAAGGTGCAGCGCGGCGACGAGATGCCTCCCGGCGTCATGAAGATGGTCAAGGTCTTCGTGGCCGTGAAGCGCAAGATGCAGCCCGGCGACAAGATGGCCGGCCGTCACGGCAACAAGGGTGTCGTGAGCCGCATCGTGCCGGTGGAAGACATGCCGTTCCTGGAAGATGGAACGCATGCCGACATCGTGCTCAACCCGCTCGGCGTGCCCAGCCGCATGAATGTCGGCCAGATCCTGGAGACGCATCTGGGCTGGGCCTGCGCAGGCATGGGCCGCAAGATCGGCGAACTGGTCGATGCCTACAGGGCCGGCGGCGACATCAAGCCGCTCAAGCAGACGATCGAGGATCTCATCCCGGACAACGACCGCAACGAGCCGGTCCGCAGGTTCGACGACGAGAGCATCGTGCGTCTTGGCGAGCAGATGCGGCGCGGCGTCTCGATTGCGACGCCCGTGTTCGACGGCGCGCATGAGGAGCACATCAACGAGATGCTGGCACAGGCCGGCCTGCACGAAAGCGGCCAGTCGACGCTCTATGACGGGCGTACCGGCGAGGCTTTCGACCGCAAGGTGACTATGGGCTACATCTACATGCTCAAGCTGCACCACCTCGTGGACGACAAGATCCACGCGCGCTCGATCGGACCGTACTCGCTGGTCACCCAGCAGCCGCTGGGCGGCAAGGCGCAGTTCGGCGGCCAGCGCTTCGGCGAGATGGAGGTGTGGGCACTCGAGGCCTATGGCGCCGCCTACACGCTGCAGGAAATGCTGACGGTGAAATCCGACGACGTGGCCGGCCGCACGAAGGTCTACGAGGCGATCGTGCGCGGCGACGACAGTTTCGAGGCGGGCATCCCCGAGAGCTTCAACGTTCTCGTCAAGGAAATGCGCTCGCTCGGACTGAACGTCGAGCTCGAGAACACGTTGATGGAAGATGGTACGCCGCGTCTGAAGGACGCCGCGGAGTAAGCCAAGCAATCACCGCCGCGGGCCAATCCGGGCCCGCGACGGCGGAATTGACGAGGGAGCGGCCTTCCCAGCCGCCCGACATAGGCATCCGGAGGCGCACGCGACGCGGCGGCGCTCCCCCCGGATGGTGAATGGGCTATTTCGCCCGCAGATTTTAGAGGGACTTCGGTCCCGAGAAGGAGAACGGCATGAACCAAGAGGTCATGAATCTCTTCAATACCAACGCCCCGGCGCAGGTGTTCGATTCGATCCGTATTTCGCTCGCCAGCCCGGAAAAGATCCTGTCCTGGTCCTTTGGCGAGATCAAGAAGCCGGAGACGATCAACTACCGCACGTTCAAGCCCGAGCGTGACGGCCTGTTCTGCGCGCGCATCTTTGGACCGATCAAGGACTACGAGTGCCTGTGCGGCAAGTACAAGCGCATGAAGTACAAGGGCGTCATCTGCGAGAAGTGCGGCGTCGAAGTCACGCTGTCGCGCGTCCGTCGCGAGCGCATGGGCCATATCGAGCTGGCCGCGCCCGTCGCGCATATCTGGTTCCTGAAGTCCCTGCCGAGCCGCATCGGCACGCTGCTTGATATGACGCTGAAAGACATCGAGCGGGTTCTCTACTTCGAGAACTACATCGTTACTGAGCCCGGCCTGACGGCCCTCAAGGAGAACCAGCTTCTCTCCGAAGAGGACTACATGGTCGCGGTCGAGGAGTACGGCGAGGACGCGTTCACCGCCATGATCGGCGCCGAGGCCATTCATAGCCTGCTGGCCGAGATGAAGCTCGAGAAGATCGCCGGCGATCTGCGTACGGAGCTTGCGACGACGACGTCAGAGCTCAAGCAGAAGAAGTATCTGAAGCGGCTCAAGGTCGTCGAGAACTTCATGGAGTCCGGCAACCGTCCGGAGTGGATGATCATGAAGGTCATCCCGGTCATCCCGCCGGACCTGCGCCCGCTGGTTCCGCTGGACGGCGGCCGCTTTGCGACGTCGGATCTGAACGATCTCTACCGCCGCGTGATCAACCGCAACAACCGCCTGAAGCGCCTGATCGAACTGCGCGCGCCCGGCATCATCATCCGCAACGAGAAGCGCATGCTTCAGGAAGCGGTCGATGCGCTGTTCGACAACGGCCGCCGCGGCCGCGTCATCACGGGTGCCAACAAGCGTCCGCTGAAGTCGCTGTCCGACATGCTCAAGGGCAAGCAGGGACGGTTCCGCCAGAACCTGCTCGGCAAGCGCGTCGACTATTCCGGCCGCTCCGTCATCGTGACGGGTCCGGAACTGAAGCTGCACCAGTGCGGTCTGCCGAAGAAGATGGCGCTCGAGCTGTTCAAGCCGTTCATCTACGCCCGCCTCGACGCGAAGGGATATTCCTCGACCGTCAAGCAGGCCAAGAAGCTGGTCGAGAAAGAAAAGCCGGAAGTCTGGGATATCCTGGACGAGGTCATCCGCGAGCACCCGGTTCTGCTGAACCGCGCGCCGACGCTGCACCGTCTCGGCATCCAGGCGTTCGAGCCGATCCTGATCGAAGGCAAGGCGATCCAGCTTCACCCGCTGGTCTGCACGGCCTTCAACGCCGACTTCGACGGCGACCAGATGGCCGTTCACGTGCCGCTTTCGCTGGAAGCCCAGCTCGAAGCGCGCGTGCTCATGATGTCGACCAACAACATCCTGCACCCGGCGTCCGGCGCACCGATCATCGTGCCGTCGCAGGACATGGTGCTTGGCCTCTACTACCTGTCGATCGTCAACCAGAACGAGCCGGGCGAAGGCATGGCGTTTGCCGACATGGGCGAACTCCAGCATGCGCTCGAGACCAAGGCAGTGACGCTGCACACCAAGATCAAGGGCCGCTTCAAGTCCGTCGACAAGGACGGCAAGGTCGTGTCGAAGATCTATGACACGACTCCTGGCCGCATGATCCTGGGCGAACTCCTGCCCAAGAACGTCAACGTTCCCTACGAGACGGCCAACCAGGAGATGACCAAGAAGAACATCTCCAAGATGATCGACACGGTCTATCGCCACTGCGGCCAGAAGGAGACGGTCATTTTCTGCGACCGGATCATGCAGCTCGGCTTCAGCCATGCCTGCCGCGCCGGCATCTCGTTCGGCAAGGACGACATGGTCATCCCCGTCACCAAGGCTGGCGAAGTCGCCAAGACCGAGGCGCTCGCCAAGGAATACGAGCAGCAGTACAATGACGGCCTGATCACCCAGGGCGAGAAGTACAACAAGGTCGTCGACGCATGGGCAAAGTGCTCGGAACGCGTCGCCGACCAGATGATGGCACGCATCAAGGCGGTGGAATTCGAGGACAATGGCCGTCAGAAGCCGATGAACTCGATCTACATGATGTCGCATTCGGGAGCGCGCGGTTCGCCCACGCAGATGCGCCAGCTGGCCGGCATGCGCGGCCTGATGGCCAAGCCCTCGGGCGAGATCATCGAGACGCCGATCATTTCCAACTTCAAGGAAGGCCTGACGGTTCTCGAATACTTCAACTCGACCCACGGCGCCCGCAAGGGTCTCGCCGACACGGCTCTGAAGACGGCCAACTCCGGCTATCTGACGCGTCGCCTCGTCGACGTGGCACAGGACTGCATCGTCAACTCGGTCGACTGCGGCACCGACAAGGGCCTCACCATGCAGCCGATCGTGGACGCCGGCCAGGTGGTCGCGTCGCTCGGGCTTCGCATCCTCGGCCGCACGGCGCTGGACGACATCAATCACCCGGTCACGGGCGATCTGATCGTCAAGGCCGGTACGCTGATGGACGAGCGCGACATCGAGCAGATCGAGAAGGCCGCCATCCAGTCGGTGCGTATTCGTTCGGCCCTGACCTGCGACGTCAAGGTCGGCGTCTGCGCGGTCTGCTACGGACGCGATCTTGCCCGCGGCACGCCCGTCAACCAGGGCGAGGCCGTCGGCGTCATCGCGGCGCAGTCGATCGGCGAGCCGGGCACGCAGCTCACGATGCGTACCTTCCACATGGGCGGCACCGCCCAGGTGGTCGATAGCTCGTTCCTCGAAGCTTCGTATGAAGGCACGGTCCAGGTGCGCAACCGCAACGTGGTGCGCAACTCGGATGGCCAGAACATGGTGATGGGCCGCAACATGGCGGTGCTGATCCTCGACGAGGCCGGCAAGGAGCGCGCGACGCACAGGCTGACCTACGGTTCGCGCCTGTTCGTCGACGATGGCGACAAGGTCAAGCGCGGGCAGCGTATCGCCGAGTGGGATCCCTATACCCGCCCGGTGCTGACCGAAATCGAAGGCAAGGTGCTCTACGAGGATCTGGTCGACGGCATTTCCGTCCAGGAAACCGCCGACGAGTCCACCGGCATCACCAAGCGCGAGGTCATCGACTGGCGTTCGACGCCGCGTGGTTCGGATCTGAAGCCGGCCATCTCGGTGCTCGATTCAAAGGGCAAGGTCGGCAAGCTGTCGAAGGGTGGCGATGCCCGCTTCCTGCTCTCGGTCGAGGCGATTCTCTCGGTCGAGCCAGGCGCAACGGTGCGTCCGGGCGACGTGCTGGCGCGTATTCCGATGGAAAGCGCGAAGACGAAGGACATCACCGGCGGTCTGCCGCGTGTTGCCGAACTCTTCGAGGCACGCCGTCCGAAGGACCACGCCATCATCGCTGAACTCGACGGCACGATCCGCTTCGGTCGCGACTACAAGAACAAGCGCCGCATCATCATCGAGCCGCATGATTCGACGCTCGAGCCTGTCGAGTACCTGATCCCGAAGGGCAAGCCGTTCCATCTCCAGGACGGCGACGCCATCGAGAAGGGCGACTACGTCATGGACGGCAACCCGGCGCCGCATGACATCCTGGCGATCAAGGGCGTGGAGGCACTCGCCTCCTACCTCGTGAACGAAATCCAGGAGGTCTATCGTCTGCAGGGCGTGTCGATCAACGACAAGCACATCGAGGTGATCGTTCGCCAGATGCTGCAGAAGGTGGAGATCACGGCGCAGGGCGACTCGATCTACATCCCCGGCGATCATGTCGACGTCATCGAGTTCGACGAGATCAACGACCGCCTGATCGAGGAAGGCAAGAAGCCGGCGGAGGGCCAGCCGGTCCTGCTCGGCATCACCAAGGCCTCGCTGCAGACGCCGTCCTTCATCTCGGCCGCCTCCTTCCAGGAGACGACCCGCGTGCTGACCGAGGCGGCCGTGGCCGGCAAGGTGGACACGCTGCAGGGCCTGAAGGAGAACGTCATCGTCGGCCGCCTGATCCCGGCCGGCACGGGCGGAACGATGAGCCAGATCCGGCGCATCGCCATGTCGCGCGACGAACTCATCCTCGACGAACGCCGCAAGGCGTCCGGCTCGGAAGTTGCGACGCCGATGCTGACGGAAATGACCAACGCCGCCGAATAGGCTTCGGTCGACATGGAATGACGAAAGGCCGTCGGGGCGACCCGGCGGCCCTTTTTCCGTCAGTGGGTGGCGCCAGATGAAGGAGTTGCGGCACAGCGGAACCTGTCCGCTAATTCGTGCAGTCTGCGGTCGCGGCTCCAAAGGGACGCGCCTGCCGTAAGACGGCAGGACACAAAAAGGTGGAAGTCGAGATAGCCAACGCCCATGCCGTGAAGGTCAAAGGATTTGATGTAGCGCAGCACCTCACGGTCCTCGGCGAGCAACGCTTGCGGCAAGTCCCCCAGCAGATCGAGGAAGGCCTCCTGGTTCTTGATCGACCCTGCGGCGAGTTCGCCGATTACAAACGGATGAGCGAGGACCTGACGGGCATCAAGAAGTTCGAGCAGGGCATTGTCCGAACGCCGCAAACGGTCGATCCAGATCGACGTGTCGACGAGGATCACGTCTCGTCCGGCCGCCGTTTCGGCGCGGCGGTTGCATAGGGATCGCTGCCGCCCAGCCTGGCGAGACGGCGCGCGGCCTCACGCTGGACTAAAGCCTCAAGACCCATCCTGATCAGGGTTGCTCGCTCCTTTATGCCGGTATAACGCTCGGCTCGCGCCAACAAATCGTCGTCCAACGTTACCGTCGTGCGCATCGCTGCCTCCTGTCCGACATCAAACATCACATCAAATGACGCTCATCTAAATGCCGAACAGACTGGGCTCTCAAAGCGCCTCGTCGAAGGTGACGATCGCAACCTCGCCCTCGAGCGCGCCCTGATAGGCGGAGACATGCGGCTCCTCGTCGGGTGCGCCATCCATGTCGCCGATCTGGTCGAGCTCGGCCTCGACGTAGCCTTCCTTGGCCAGGGACTCCAGTGCCGTACGCACGGCCGAGTCGTCGTCGGGCGCGACCAGCATCACGTGGACGCCCTTCGACTTGCCGCCCTTCTTGCGCCAGACGCGCCCGGTGATGATCGTGACGGGCCGTGCTTCGTTGTCGTTCATGCGGGCGATTCCTTTCTGTCCTTGCCGACTCGCTTGAGATCGGAGGCGGGGAGGGGCGGTCGGCCTTGTGATCGGCGCTTTTTGGCATGGCCGCCCGACGAGCGACAGGCCAAAATGGGACAGTATCGGTTTGACTGGGGCGTTGAAACGCAACAATATTGCGCAGCCAAGCCTGCGTCGGCGGCGTATCGTCGATGCGATGCGAAATTCCCGCCTTGGGCTTGACGCTTCGGGGGGATGGGGGTAGAAGCCGCCTCGTCTGAGCCGATGTGCGGTGTTGATTTCCGGGACGTCTCGTCCTGGAGTTTGCCGCAAACAGGGTTCGTCTTACGAACGTATAACCATTTCCGGCATGCACGAAGCGCTTGGCGCTTCCTCTGCTTTTCGTTCGGGCAAAACCGCGGTTGCGGTTTATGGCCCGAACTTGCGTATGGAAAATGCGTTCAGAGCAAGCCTCAGACTGGCCTAGACACGGAATTTGTAGAGAAGAGGGTATTAATGCCTACCGTCAACCAGCTGATCCGCAAGCCGCGCATAGCGCCGGTGAAGCGCAACAAGGTTCCGGCCATGCAGGCCAACCCGCAGAAGCGGGGCGTCTGCACGCGCGTTTACACCACGACGCCGAAGAAGCCGAACTCGGCGCTTCGCAAGGTCGCCAAAATCCGCCTGACCAATGGCTTCGAAGTGATTGGCTACATTCCGGGCGAGGGTCACAACCTCCAGGAGCACTCGGTCGTCATGATCCGCGGCGGCCGCGTCAAGGATCTTCCTGGCGTGCGCTATCACATCATCCGCGGCGTGCTCGACACGCAGGGCGTGAAGAACCGCAAGCAGCGCCGCTCGAAGTATGGCGCCAAGCGTCCGAAGTAAGGGTTTCCGGCCTCGGCGCCTCAAGGCAGCCCGGCTTCGAAAGTGAGAGACAAGAAACATGTCCCGTCGTCACAGTGCAGAAAAGCGTGAGATCAACCCGGATCCCAAGTTCGGCGATCTCGTGGTCACCAAGTTCATGAACGCCGTCATGTATGACGGCAAGAAGTCGATCGCCGAGACGATCGTCTACGGCGCGCTCGACCAGGTGCAGTCCAAGACCAAGCAGGAGCCGGTGACGGTCTTCCATCAGGCGCTCGACAATGTCGCGCCGCATGTCGAAGTCCGTTCGCGCCGCGTCGGCGGTGCCACCTACCAGGTGCCGGTCGACGTCCGTCCCGAGCGCCGCCAGGCGCTTGCCATTCGCTGGCTGATCACGGCTGCGCGCAACCGCAACGAGACGACGATGGTCGACCGCCTGTCGGGCGAATTGATGGATGCCGCCAACAACCGTGGCACCGCCGTCAAGAAGCGTGAAGACACCCACAAGATGGCGGAAGCCAACCGCGCCTTCGCACACTACCGCTGGTAAAGCGCGAACGAGACTGAGAGGCAGCAATCATGGCCCGCGAATACAAGATCGAAGACTACCGCAATTTCGGTATCATGGCGCATATCGACGCCGGCAAGACCACGACGACCGAGCGCGTGCTCTATTACACGGGCAAGTCGCACAAGATCGGCGAAGTGCACGACGGCGCTGCCACCATGGATTGGATGGAGCAGGAGCAGGAGCGCGGCATCACGATCACGTCGGCTGCCACCACGACCTTCTGGAAGGGTCGCGACGGCACGATGCGCCGCTTCAACATCATCGACACGCCCGGCCACGTCGACTTCACCATCGAGGTCGAGCGCAGCTTGCGCGTTCTCGACGGCGCCATCGCGCTTTTGGATGCCAATGCCGGCGTCGAGCCGCAGACGGAAACCGTCTGGCGCCAGGCTGACAAGTATCACGTGCCGCGCCTCATCTTCTGCAACAAGATGGATAAGGTCGGGGCCGACTTCTACCGCTCCTACGACATGATCAAGACGCGCCTCGGCGCGCAGGCTGTCGTCATGCAGCTGCCGATCGGTGCGGAGACCGAGTTCAAGGGCGTTATCGACCTGGTCGAGATGAAGGCGCTTGTCTGGCGCAACGAGGAGCTCGGCGCCCAGTGGGACGTCGTCGAGATTCCTGCCGACATGCAGGCTCGCGCCGAGGAATTCCGCGAGAAGATGATCGAGGCCGCCGTCGACATGGACGAGACGTCCATGGAGAACTACCTCGAAGGCAAAATGCCTGACAATGACGAGATCCGCGCGCTGATCCGCAAGGGCACGATCGCGGTCAAGTTCTTCCCGATGTTCTGTGGCTCGGCCTTCAAGAACAAGGGCGTGCAGCCTCTGCTCGACGCCGTTGTCGAGTATCTGCCGTCGCCGCTCGACGTTCCCGCCATCAAGGGCGTCGACGCCAAGACGGATGCCGAGATCGAGCGTCACGCCGATGACAACGAGCCGCTGTCGATGCTGGCCTTCAAGATCATGAACGATCCCTTCGTGGGCTCGCTGACCTTCGCCCGCATCTATTCGGGCAAGCTGACCAAGGGCACCGCCGTCGACAACACGGTCAAGGGCAAGAAGGAACGCATCGGCCGCATGCTGCAGATGCACGCAAACAGCCGCGCCGACGTGGAAGAGGCTTTCGCGGGCGACATTGTTGCGCTCGCCGGCCTCAAGGACACGACGACGGGCGACACGCTTTGCGATCCCGCGCATCCGGTGATCCTGGAGCGCATGGAGTTCCCAGATCCGGTCATCCAGATCGCGATCGAGCCGAAGACCAAGAACGACCAGGAGAAGATGGGCCTCGCGCTGCATCGTCTGGCTGCCGAGGATCCGTCCTTCCGCGTCAAGACCGATGAAGAGTCCGGCCAGACCATCATTTCCGGCATGGGCGAACTGCATCTCGACATCATCGTCGACCGCATGCGCCGCGAGTTCAAGGTCGAGGCCAATGTCGGTGCGCCGCAGGTGGCCTATCGCGAGACGATCACCCGCAAGCACGAGCAGGACTACACGCACAAGAAGCAGACCGGCGGTACGGGCCAGTTCGCCCGCGTCAAGATTCAGTTCGAGCCGGATCCGGAAAGCACCGAATTCCAGTTCGAGTCGAAGATCGTCGGCGGTTCGGTGCCGAAGGAATACATCCCCGGCGTCGAAAAGGGCATCAACAGCGTCATGTCGTCGGGTCCGTTCGCTGGCTTCCCGATGATCGGCGTCAAGGCGACGTTGATCGACGGCGCGTTCCACGACGTGGACTCGAGCGTTCTGGCCTTCGAAATCGCCGGCCGCGCCTGCTTCCGCGAAGCCGCACCCAAGCTTGGCGTGCAGCTGCTCGAGCCGATCATGAAGGTCGAAGTCGTGACGCCGGAAGATTATGTCGGCAACGTCATCGGCGACCTGAACGGCCGCCGTGGCCAGATCCAGGGACAGGAATCGCGCGGTGTCGCCGTCGTCGTCAATGCGATGGTGCCGCTCGCCAACATGTTCAAGTACGTCGACAATCTGCGTTCGATGAGCCAGGGCCGCGCCCAGTACACGATGCAGTTCGATCACTATGAGCCGGTGCCGACGGCAGTGGCCACAGAAGTCCAGAAGAAATACGCGTAGTTTCAAGGAACTGCATCGCTAACTTAATTAAACGCCTTAACCGGCTTCTAGGAATGGAGACCTCACATGGGTAAGAGCAAATTCGAGCGCAACAAGCCGCATGTGAACATCGGCACGATCGGCCATGTCGACCATGGCAAGACGTCGCTGACGGCTGCGATATTTTGGCGAGTACAAGCGCTACGACCAGATCGACGCGGCGCCGGAAGAGAAGGCCCGCGGCATCACGATCTCGACGGCGCATGTCGAGTATGAGACGCCGGCGCGCCACTACGCCCATGTCGATTGCCCCGGCCACGCCGACTATGTGAAGAACATGATCACGGGTGCGGCGCAGATGGACGGCGCGATCCTGGTTGTCTCGGCCGCCGACGGCCCGATGCCGCAGACGCGCGAGCACATCCTGCTCGCCCGCCAGGTCGGCGTGCCCTCGATCGTGGTGTTCCTGAACAAGGTCGACCAGGTCGACGATCCGGAACTGCTCGAGCTCGTCGAGCTCGAGGTTCGCGAGCTTCTGTCGAAGAACGAGTTCCCCGGCGACGACATTCCGATCATCCCCGGCTCGGCGCTTGCAGCACTTGAAGACTCGAACAAGGAGATCGGCGAGGACGCGATCCGCAAGCTGATGGCGGCGGTCGATGCCTACATCCCGACGCCGGAGCGTCCGATCAACCTCCCGTTCCTGATGCCGATCGAGGACGTGTTCTCGATTTCGGGCCGCGGCACGGTGGTGACGGGTCGCGTCGAGCGCGGCATCGTCAAGGTCGGCGAGGAACTCGAGATCGTGGGCATCCGCCCGACGGTCAAGACGACCTGCACGGGCGTCGAAATGTTCCGCAAGCTGCTCGACCAGGGCCAGGCGGGCGACAACATCGGCGCTCTCCTGCGCGGCATCGACCGCGAGGGCGTGGAGCGCGGCCAGGTTCTGGCCAAGCCGGGCTCGGTCAAGCCGCACAAGAAGTTCAAGGCGGAAGCCTACATCCTGACGAAGGAGGAGGGTGGCCGTCACACGCCGTTCTTCACCAACTACCGTCCGCAGTTCTATTTCCGCACGACGGACGTGACGGGCATCGTGTCGCT
>LNFM01013731.1_pt1 | contig 13804 bp, 15 predicted proteins | sample 596031 | NCBI WGS metagenome assembly LNFM01 (sample SAMN04254537, study PRJNA301005) | activated carbon metagenome | isolation source: dual media filters at the Ann Arbor, Michigan drinking water treatment plant | place: USA: Ann Arbor
CGCGGTTGTTGACGTTGACGGTATTGATGTCGGGATTGGAGCCGACCTCGAAGCTGACGGTGAGCGTGTAGCTGCCGTCGCCGCCCGACGTCGATTTCATGTAAAGCATGCGCTCGACGCCGTTCACCTGGGCCTCGATCACCTGCGCCACGCTTTCCTCGACCGCCTGGGCCGAGGCGCCGGGATAGGTCGCGGTGACGCGGACCTGCGGCGGCACGATGTCGGGGAACTGCGCCACCGGCATCGCCGTCATGGCGATGAGGCCGGCGATGGTGATGACGGTGGAGACGACGAACGCCAGCCGCGGGCGGCGAATGAACAGCGACGAGATCGTCATGGCTTACTGCTTCTGCGTCGAGGCCGAGGGTGGCGCCACGCTGGGATTGACCGTCATGCCCGGCCGCACGCGCTGCTGGCCCTGGACGATCACGCGCTCGCCGGCCTTCAGCCCTTCGGTGATGGCGACCAGCCCGTCGCGCGCGACGCCTACCTTGACGCGCTTCTGCTCGGCCACGTTCTTGTCGTTGACGATGAAGAGATAAGGGCCGCTCTGGTCCTGGGCGATCGCAGCCTGCGGCACGGCGACCACGGTCGGCACCTTCTCGCCTTCGACGATTACGCGCACCGTCTGGCCATCGGTCAGCAGGCCCTGCTTGTTGTCGAACACCGCCCGCACCAGTTGGCCGTCGGTCTTGGCATCGGCGGTGACATCGATGAAGTCGAGCTTGCCCTTGTCCGCGTAAAGGGTGCCGTCGGCCAGTCGCAGGCGCACGACGAGGCCATCGCCCGACGCGCCGGAGTCGCGCCGCGCCTCGAGCAATTCGCGCTGGGTGATGGAGAACAGCACGCGGATCGGGTTCTCGCTGACCACGGTGGCGAGGACGCCCGAATCGGGGCCGACGATGTTGCCCGGCGAGACCGCGGCACGACCGATGCGGCCGGCGATCGGCGACTTGATCTGGGTGTAGGAGAGCTGGATCTCGGCGTCGCGGAGCTGGGCCGAGGCATCCTCGAGCTGCGCCTTTGCCTGGAGCTGCTCCGACAGCCGCTGGTCGTAGGTCACCTGGGTGCCGGTCCGGGTACGCAGAAGCTCTTCGGCCCGTGTGAGCTGCACCTCGGCGTTGGCAAGCGCGGCCTTTGCGGCGTCGCGCTGGGCGATCTTCTGGTCGACCGCGGCCTGGTAGGGTTCGGGTTCGATGGTGAACAGGACCTGGCCTTCCTTCACCAGGTCGCCGTCGCTGAACTTGCGCGGGCCGAGGAAGCCTTTGACCCGGGCGCGCAGCTCGACCTTGTCGACGGCGGCGGCGCGGCCGATGAACTCGGACTGGTCGGCGATCGGCTTCATCTCGGCGGGTTGGACCAGCACGGCAGGGGGCGGTGCTCCCTGCTGGGCCCCGGCCGGCAGGCCGGGAAATGCCGTCCCCAGAGCCGCCCCGAGAAGCGCCAAAACCCGCAAACGCCGCTCTTGCATTGTCATCGCCCCCAGTCGTCCGTAACGTTCGGACACTGCCTTAATTCGACAAAACGGTCACTGTATTTCCGGGCGGGAAAGGAAGGGTGTATGGCAGTGATGCGTTGGTTTTGTCTCGTTCTGTCGCTGGTGCTCGCCTTTGCGGCCCCAGGTGTTTCCGCCCAGACTCGGAACAGTTTCTCGAATCCGGCCGAATACGACTCCTACATGACGGCGCTCAACACGCGCGATGCGGCCAAGCGTGCCACGGCGATGGAGGTCTTCATCGCCTGGTATCCCAACACCACGCTCAAGACCGAAGCCCACGAGCAGGCGATTGCCGCGTGGCAGGCCGCCGGCCAGCCGGCCAAGGCCGACGTCATCGCAGCGCGGCTGCTGCAGTTCGATCCCGACAATGTGCGGGCGCTGGCCAATCGCGCCTATGCCGGACGCATGCGCGCCGCTTCGGGCGATGCGGCGGCCCTGGCACCCGCGGTCGTCGCGGCCGAGCGCGGCCTGGCGGCGCTGCCCAAGTGGCAGAAGCCGCTCACGCTCACCGATGCTGCTTTTGCGCGGACCAGGGAACAGATGGCGGGAGTCTTCCACGGCACGCTGGGCTTCGCCGCGTTTCAGGCCAAGGACTACGACCAGGCACGACGCCACTATCGCCAGTCGGTTGCGGCCGAGCCCGACAATCTGCAGGACGTCTACCAGCTCGCCGTCGCGCAACTCGAAGGTACGCCACTCGACGCCACGGGCTTCTGGTACGCGGCGCGTGCGATCGCGATTGCGCGCGCAGCGAAGAACGATGCGGCGGCCAACGACATCGACCGCTATGTCCGCTCCCGCTACCGCGTCTATCGCGGCAGCGAGGAAGGGTGGGCCGAACTGGTCGCGCGCGTCGTGGCCGGCGAGCGCGCGCCGCCGGATAATTTCGCCAAATCGATCCCGCGCCTGCTGACGCCGCCCGAGGCCGCGCTGGTACTGGTCGAGGACAACGATCCCGCGACGCTGTCGTTCGCCAACTGGGCGCTGGTGCTACGCCATCGCGACGCGACGCCTGCCAACAAGGCGGCGGCCGAGAAGGTCTGGCAGGCGATCCTCGACAGGCAGAAGGGCGGCGGCGCGCGCCTCAAGATTCCGGTGAAGGTGATCTCGGCCACACCCGATCGCCTCGAGGCGGCGATCACCGACGAAAGCCAGGCCGCCAACACGGCCGACCTCGTCGTGATGATGGCGCGTCCGCTCAGCCCGCTGCCGGCCGTCGGCGCCGGCATCTCCATCGTCGGCACGTTGAGCGACTATCGCGCCCAGCCGTTCACGTTTCTGATGACGCGGGCCGAGCTGGCGCCGGAATCGCTGCCTGTGGCCGGCGGGCGCTGTGCCGATCCCCGGCCGCAGATGTGCACCCGCGATTACCGGCCGGCCTGCGGGCTGCGCCGCGACAACAGCCGCAAGACCTACGGCAATGCCTGCAGCGCCTGCGCCGACCCCGATGTGGTGACCCAGGAGGCCGGCGCCTGCCCCTGAAAATTTGTCGCTGAAGGCTTAGTGCGCCATCAACAGGGGCACGCGACAGGACGAGATCACCTTGCCGGTGGCGCCGCCCAGACCGAGGAAGCTCAACACCTGGCCGCGGCCATAGGCGCCCATGACCAGCAGGTCGGCGCCCTTGCCGTGCGTGTAGTCGAGCAGGGCGCGGCCGCGGGCGCGGCCCGAGACGATGCCGGGATCGATCGCGTCGATGGTGGTGGCGATGCCGTGCCGTCCGAGATTGCGTGCCAGATAGGACGCGCCGACATCGTCGGGCTTGCTGCCGGCCACCAGGACGGTGATCTTCGCGGCCGCCTTCAGGAACGGCAGCGCATATTCGACGGCGCGGGCGGCCTGGAAGCTGCCGTTCCACGCCACGATCACCGAGCCGAACGCGCCGGTCGCGGCGGTCGGCGGCGCGATCATGACGGCGCGGGCGCATTCGTAGATGGCGGCCTCGACGGTCGCCGGTGCCACGTTCTCGGGGTCGGCGCCGGGACGGCCCAGCACCACGATGTCCGAACAGCGGCCCATTGCCACCAGCGTATCGAGGGTGGCGGTCTTGGCCGAGGTATAGGTGGCGCCCTTGGTCGACGCCACGATCTCCTTGTAGGCGCGCTCGGATTCCTTGGCGCGCTCCTCCAGCCGCTCGTCATCGACATCGATCAGCAGCGGCATCGCCTCGCCGCTCATGGCCAGGCCGCCGACCATGCCGCCCGCGGGACCGACCGGCAGATGAAGCGCGTCCACGGTTCCGTCGAAGTTGGCGGCCACGCGGGTGGCCAGACGGAACGACATGGCGGCATCGGGACCGCCTTCGGACACGGCCAGAACGGACTTGATCATCGCGGACTCTCCCCCATGGACAAATAGACGGGCGATTAAGAAGCGGTGGCGTCCGGCGTGCAAGCCGAGACTTTCGTCAGGCACGCGCGGCCCTTGGGCGCGCGCGGATCTGGCCAGCCCGCAGGGCGGAGGACGGTGAGCGTCCTAATGCATGATGAAGGTATTGTTGGCGATCTCGCGCTTGCGGATCCAGTGCACGACCGGCAGCGCCAGCAGCACCATCCACAATTTGCCGAGGATCTGGCCCGCGACATAGTCGAGGCTGCCGAAGGCCAGCCACAGGAAGAGCACGCTGTCGACGACCAGGCCCACGACGCTGCTCGCCAGGACGGCCAGCACCAGGCCGCGCGATTGCAGGGGCGTGTAGACCGCGAAGTCGGCCAGCTCGGAAAGCAGGAAGGCCACCGTCGATGCCACGATCAGCTGCGGCGGGGCGACGGCGCCCGACAGCGCCGCCCCGGCCACGATCGCGACGATCGTCACCCCGCGGCCGAGCCTGCGCTGCACCAGGTCGCGCAGCACCAGGGCGAGGCCGATCATCAGCACCCCCGAGGGCGCCATCAGCGGGTGCCCGCCTGGTCCCCAGGGCGACACCGGCACAAGGCAAGGGCCCTGCGGGACGCAGACGGTGCCGACGTGGCCGATCATCCAGTTGGCGATGGGAATGCAGGCGATGAAGGCCAGGAAATAGGCGAGGGCCTCGGCCTTCTTTCGGAACGTCGTCATACGCGGCGCTCCTAGCAGGTCTTTTGCCGGTCGGGAACCCGGTCCCGACGCGGGCGTTACTAGGCGACACCTCTAGGAGATTCCCAAGATGCTCATCGCCCGTCGCGCTGCCCTGAAACTCGCCCTGGCGGCTGTTCCGGCCGCCTATGTCTCGACCGCGTTCGTGTCGAGCGCCCTCCTGTCACCCGCCTATGCCGTCGATGCCCTGCCGGCTGCCCGGTTTGTCGGCTGGGCCCAGAACTTCAACGACTATGAAATCGCTGCCGGCCGCATGGCGCTTGCCAAGTCGGGCAACGAAATCGTGCGCGGCTTCGCGACCCGCATGATCGCCGAGCATACCGAGGCGGCCGAGATCCTGGTGAAGTCGCGCTCCGAGGCGGGCGTGTCCTATGCGCCGGATCCCGCGGCCCAGCCCAATACGGTGGCCGTCCTGCAGCGCCTTAATGCGCTCCAGGGACCGGAATTCGACACCGCCTATGCCAATGCCGAGGTCGGCAGCCACATGAATGCCGTCGACCAGCTCGGTGCCTATTCGCAGAACGGCGACAACGGGGCCTTGCGCCGTTACGCCCAGGCTCAGTTTCCCAAGGCCAAGGAGCAGCTTGAAGTTGCCAGGCGCATGGCCGGCGGCCGCAGCTAGACGACTTTCCGACCCTCGCGCCAGGCGACGTAGCCCCGCTTGCGCAAAACGCAGGCGGGGCATTCGCCGCAACCTCGGCCCCAGTCCTGGCGTGGCCCGCGCTCGCTTTGATAGCAGGTGTGGGTGTGTTTGAGGATGATGTCGACCAGGGGCGTGCCACCCAGCTTCTGGGCGAGCGCCCAGGTCTCGGACTTGTCGAGCCACATCAGGGGCGTGTGCAGCACGAAGCTCCTGTCCATGCCGAGGTTCAGCGTCACCTGCAGCGCCTTGATGGTGTTGTCGCGGCAGTCGGGATAGCCGGAGAAATCCGTCTCGCACATGCCGCCCACCAGGTTGCGGATCCCGCGCCGCCAGGCGACGGCCGCGGCGAAGGTGAAGAACAGGAGGTTGCGTCCCGGCACGAAGGTGTTGGGCAGCCCGTCCCTTTCCACCTCGAAGGCGACGTTGCGCGTGAGCGAAGTCTCGCTGATCTGGCCCAGCACGCCCATGTCGATGAAATGGTCTTCGCCCAGGCGACTTGCCCACCGCGGGAAACGCCGCCGAATCTCGTCCAGCACCACAAGCCGTTGATCCAGCTCGATTCTGTGCCGCTGGCGGTAGTCGAAAGCGACCGTCTCGACATGCGAAAATCGTTCTAGCGCCCAGGCCAGACAAGTGGTGGAATCCTGACCACCGGAGAACAGGACGAGGGCCGCCGCCGAGTTGTTGGGGGCGTCGTTCATGAGGGGTTTATGGCCCGCAACCTTTCTCCGCGCCACAACGTTGCTTCGCGCACTTGGCTGATCGTTTTGTCCTGACCATTTTGCCACGAGAGGGGGGAACCATGTTCGTCTCCGATATTCTTTCGCAGAAGGGCAGCTTTGTCTTCACCGTGACACCCGGCACATCGATTGCCCAAGTCGCCCAGCAGCTGAGCGTCCGGCGTATCGGCTCGGTGCTGGTGCTGGACCTGGAAGGCACAGTTGCCGGCATCGTGTCCGAACGCGATCTCGTGCGTGCTCTGGCGACACACGGCAACAAGGCCCTCGAACTCGAGGCCAGGCAGGTCATGACCCGCGAGGTCGTGACGTGCGATCCCGACGATTCGATCGATAAGGTGATGGAGAGCATGACCCGCGGCCGCTTCCGCCACCTGCCGGTGGTGCGTCACGGCGAACTGCTCGGGCTCGTATCGATCGGCGACATCGTCAAGTGGCGGCTCGAGGAAACCCGGCACGAGGCCGAGGCCCTGAAGGCCTACATCGTCGCTGGCTAGGCCGGAGCGTTCCCGGTCGCTGTCGCCAGCCATTTGCGCGCCGCCCCGACGGCTTTTTGGACTTTCGGGGGCGGTCTGCCGGGCTAGTTCTTTTTTTGGCTTTCTGTTTGCTGTAACGGAGATGAAGTAGCCCTTCATCTATCGTGAAAGCTTGCCTCATGCCGGCACGGCCGACTGCAAAGCGCTCCGCGGGCATCGTTCTGCTCGCAATCCTGTTGGCCTCTCCCTTGGTCGCGCATGCGCAGGAGGTGCCGACAGTCAGGATCGGTCAGGTCACCAAGAAGACGGTTGGGACAGTCACCGCCACGAACAGCGGCGATGTCGCCTGCTATCTCACGCTCAAGGACGATCGCGGCGTCGTCTTCGAGGAAATGGCGGATTTCGAGATTTGCGACCAGAAGCCGCCGCTCAAAGGCAAGCGGGTAACGCTGACCTACGCGCTGCAGAAGGTGATGTCGGACGAATGCCAGGGCGATCCGGCCTGCAAGAAGACCCGCACGGTGGCCCTCGTCAGTGCCGCACGCATCATCGATGCCAGCAGCACGACAAGCACCGGCGCCAAGCCGGCCGCCCAGCGCACATCGTTCTGCACGCCGGCGGAGACGGTCGTCTTCGCCTGCCGCACCGGCGCGAAGATGGCCTCGGTCTGCGCGTCGAAGGACGGCGGCCCGAAAGCCTATCTGCAGTACCGCTTCGGCAAGCTCGACGGCAGCGAGCCGCTCGAGCAGGTGCTGCCGGAAGGCGGCCAGGTCGCTGCGGCGCGGGCGGCGACCGGCGAGAGCGTGCCGTTCTCCGGCGGTGGCGGCGCCTGGCTTCGTTTCCGCAAGGGCCAGTTCACCTACACGGTCTACACCGGCATCGGGAACTGGGGCCCGAAGGGCGAGAAGCGCACCAAGGCGGGGCTGCACATCGAACACGCCGGTAAGCCGCTGGCCACGCTCAAGTGCCAGGAAGAGCCGATCAGCCTGCTCGGTCCGGACTGGTTCGAGAAGGTTGGCGTGAAGCCCGGCAAGGAAGAGTTCGATTTTCCGGACTGAGTGTCATCAATTGGCAGGAAATGGAATGCGGTCCCCGGTCTTCCTGTTCGTGCTTCTGCTGCTCGTGTCCTCGGCGTCCGCGCAATCGTCGGGCGGATGGCTTCGGAACGAGCTGACCGGGTGCTACGCCTGGAACTCCAATCCAGAAATCGGCACGACGTTCAATTGGTCGGGAAACTGCTCCAACAACGTCGCGGATGGGCCGGGGATGATGCAGTGGTACGTGAACGGCTCTCCGAGCGGCCGCTTCGTGGGCGAATACGACGGCGGCCGCATGAGCGGCCGGGGTGTCTTCCAGTATCGCAACGGCGACCGCTACGACGGCGAATTCCGCGACGACAAGCCAAATGGCTACGGCACGCTCAGTCGCGCCGGCGGCGCCCGCTACAGCGGCTTGTTCCGCGACGGCCAACCGGTGCAGAACGAGACGGTGACCGCCGACAGCAACGTCGTTGAGGCCGAGCCTCGGGAAGCAGTTGCGACCCGCGGCGAGAAGGGCTTTGCCGACGGCAGCCGCTACGAAGGCGACTTCCACCGCGGCAAGATGAGCGGCTGGGGCGTGTTCACGACCAGGGCAGGCGACCGCTACGAGGGCGAGTTCGCCGATGACAGGCCCAACGGCTTCGGCACCTACAAGGAAGCCGACGGCAGCACCTACGCCGGACTATGGAAGAACGGCTGTTTCCGGCAGCGCGACCGCGTGGCGGCGGTCATGGCGACCGAGAAGGAATGCAGCTTTGGTGTTAGAGGTAGGCCTTACTAGGGCGCACGCGGGGGATATGCAGGTGGGGACTGAGGACAAGGCACTGCGCGGCAAGGTCGCGCTCGTCACCGGCGCCGGCAGGAACATCGGCCGCGGCATCGCGCTTGCGCTCGCCCGCGACGGCGCCGCCATCGTGGTGAACGGCCGCGCCGACAGGGCGGCGGTCGATGCGGTGGTGGGCGAGATCGAGGCGGCGGGTGGCCGGGCGGTGGCCGCCATGGGCGACGTCTCCGATCCGGCGGTACCGCCACGGTTGGCGGCCGAGGCCGCGGCAAAATTCGGCGGCGTCGATATCCTGGTCAGCAATGCCGGACTGCGGCGTCAGACATCGTTCCTGGAAATGTCGTTCGAGGAATGGCGCGAGATCATGTCGGTGGCGCTCGATGGCGCGTTCCTGCTCGGCAAGGCGATCGTGCCGCAGATGGTGGCGCGGGGCGGCGGCGCCTTCGTCGCCCTCTCCGGCGTCTCGACTCACGTCGGCACGCCCAACCGCTGCCACGTCTCGGCCTCCAAGTCGGGCCTCGAAGGCCTGATGCGCGCGCTGGCGGTCGAGCTGGCGCCGCACAAGATCACCTGCAATGCGCTGGCGCCGGGCGCCATCGACACCGCTCGCGGCGCGGCGGCCGGCCCGCGTCCCGTGGGGAACCGGCCGATTCCGCTGAAGCGTTTCGGCACGGTCGACGAGATCGCGGCCATGGTGCGCCTGCTGGTCGGCCCCGAGGGCACTTTCATCACCGGCCAGACGATCCACGTGAACGGCGGCGAGTTCCTGACGTGAGGAACCTGATCACCGATGTGCCAGGGGTGCTGGTCGGCAACGCCCAGGACATGCGCGCCGCGACCGGCGCGACCGTGGCGATCTTCGAACGTGGCGCTGTCGCGAGCGTGGCGACGTTGGGCGGCGCACCGGGCGATCGCATGGTGACGTCGCTCGAGCCCGAGATGGTGGGCCAGATGATCGACGCGGTCGTGCTGTCGGGGGGCTCGGTCTACGGTCTCGACGCGGCGGGTGGCGCCTCGGCGGTTCTCTGCCAGCGCGGCCAGGGCCGCACCTTCGGCGGCCTCGCCATTCCCGTCGCGGTGCAGGCCATCCTGTTCGACCTGGTCAATGGCGGCGAGAAGGACTGGATGCACGAGCCGGTCACGAAGAAGCCGCCCTACTGGGATCTCGGCCGCGATGCCGCCCTCGTGGCCGCGCACGATTTCGCGCTGGGCACGGCGGGCGCCGGCGTCGGCGCCACGACCGCCGGCCTGAAAGGCGGGTTGGGCTCGACCAGCGCCAAGACCAGCCAGGGCTTTACCGTCGGCGCATTGGTCGCGGTGAATGCGGTGGGCTCGGCCACGATCGGCACCGGCCCGCACTTCTGGGCGGGCGCCTATGAACGCGGCAACGAGTTCGGCGGGCTGGGTTGGCCCGCCAGGCTGCCCGACGATGCGCTGAAAATCCGCTTCAAGGGACAGCCGCTGCCGGCGACGGCGACGACCATCGCGCTGGTGGCGACCGATGCCAGCCTCACCAAGGCCGAGTGCAAGCGGCTCGCCATCATGGCCAACGATGGATTGTCCAAGGCATTGCGCCCCGTGCACGCACCGAACGACGGCGACACGGTGTTTGCGGCGGCGACCGGAATCGCAGGCCGCGGCGGCGATCCGCCGGTGCTGACGGAACTCGGCACCGTGGCAGCCGACTGTCTCGCGCGGGCGGTGGCGCGCGGTGTCTACGAGGCGACGGCGCTGCCGTTTTCGGGCGCCGTGCCCGACTGGAAGGCGCGTTTCGGAGGAGGAGAGAAGAGATGAGAGCGACGTCGGCACTCCTGGCGATGGCGATCGCCTTGCCGATCTCGGCGATCGCGCAGACGCCGCCGCCCTACCAGCCCGGTATGGGCGATCTCATGGTGATGATCGTCCAGCCCCGGCATCTCAAGCTCGGGCTCGCGGGCCAGGCGCGCAACTGGGACTACGCCGACTATGCCCACATTCCGAAATGGCGGGACTTCGACGTGGTGCAGCTCATGGCGGCGACCGTGAAACAGCCGCTCGAAGAAATCGAGAAGGCGGTGAAGGCCAGGAACGCCGCGGCTTTCGATGCCGCCTATCGGCAGCTCACGGAGTCCTGCAACGCCTGCCATCGCAGCACCAACCTGCCGGCCATCGTCATCAAGGTGCCGGACGCGGCGGCTTTCCCCAACCAGGAATTTCGCGGCGGCAGGCCATAACGTCACGGGAGCCTCGCACATGATGTCCTATCTCGTGGTGTTCGTGGGCGCCGGTATCGGTGGCGCGGCCCGGCACGGCATGAACATCTGGGTCGCACGCCTGATAGGCACGCACTTCCCCTGGCACACGCTCGCGATCAACATCCTGGGCTCTATCCTGATGGGCGCGATCGTCGGCTGGTTCGCCGAGCGGCTGGGGGCCGCCGGCCATCTGCGCCTGTTCCTCGCGACCGGCATCATGGGCGGCTTCACCACCTTTTCGGCTTTTTCGCTCGACGCCGTGCTGCTCTGGGAGCGGCACGAGTATCTGATGGCGGCGCTCTATGTCGGTGGCTCGGTGGCGGGCGCGATCGCGGGCCTCGCCGTGGCGCTCTGGATCATGGGCAAGGCACTGGCGTGAGCCGGGCACAGGCGTTCGACGTCGTCGTCCTGGGCGCCGGTGCTGCCGGCCTGATGTGCGCCATCCGCGCCGGCCAGCGCGGCCGCCGCGTGCTGCTGCTCGATCATGCCGAGAAGGTCGGCAAGAAGATCCTGATCTCGGGCGGCGGGCGCTGCAACTTCACCAATACCGACAGCCGGCCCGAGGCGTTCCTGTCGGACAATCCGCATTTCGCCAAGTCGGCGCTGGCCCGCTACACGCAGCAGGATTTCATCGCGCTCGTGGAGAAACACGGCATCGCCTGGCACGAGAAGACGCTGGGCCAGCTCTTCTGCGACGGCTCGGCGCGGCAGATCGTGGTCATGCTGCTGGCCGAATGCGATGCGGTGGGGGTCGATGTCCGCGTGGCGCACCGGATCACCGGCGTCGAGAAATCCGACCGCTTCGCCGTGCGCACCGATCATGGCGACTTCGATGCCGCCTCGGTCGTGCTGGCGACCGGTGGACTGTCGATTCCCAAGATGGGTGCCTCAGGCTTCGCGCACGATGCGGCGCGCCGATTCGGCCTCAAACTCACGGAGACTCGGCCGGGCCTGGTGCCCTTCACCGCGCGGGTACCGGATATCGCCGGCGTGTCGCTCGATGTCGTGGCCAGCGTCGGCCGCGTGAACTTCCGCGAGGCCATGTTGTTCACCCATCGCGGCCTCTCAGGCCCGGCGATCCTGCAGATCTCGTCCTACTGGCATCAGGGCCAGGAGATCGCCATCGACCTGCTGCCCGACAGCGACGACCCTGCGATCTTCCTGAAGGGACGCAAGCGGCTCCGGCCCAAGGCCGAGCTGCGCAACATCGTGGGCGACCTGATGCCGGATCGCCTCGCCCAGGCGCTGGCGCCGGAAGGCGTGATCGGCGAGCGCCGCGACAAGGATCTCGAGGCGCTGGCGGCCGACCTCAAGCGCTGGCACGTGACGCCCACCGGCACCGAGGGCTACGCCAAGGCCGAGGTGACCGTGGGCGGCATCGACACCAACGAACTCTCGTCGAAGACGATGGAAGCGAAAAAGGTGCCGGGCCTCTATGCCATCGGCGAGGCGGTCGACGTCACCGGCTGGCTGGGCGGCTACAATTTCCAGTGGGCCTGGTCGAGCGGATGGGTGGCGGGGGAGGCGGTGTAGGCAGAAGTGTTGACCGTGACCGGCATGTCGGGCCAATTGGGCAAGTGACTTGGCTGGGAGCCACCTGGGGGGTTAATTGATGGCAACAAGCTGTGCTGACTTGTACGCGGCCAAGCTCACGACCGCCGACAAGGCCGTTGCAGGCGTTCCCGATGGGGCAACGGTTTCCCTCGGCATGGCGATCGGCCAGCCGCCGGCCTTGTTGGCGGCGCTCGCCGGCCGGCTGCGGTCCAACGATCTCAAGCAGATTCGACTCTACTACAAGATCGCCATGGAGCCGTTGGCCAAGTCGCTGCTGGCCGAGGATGTCATCGAGAAGGTCGATGCCCACAGCTTCTTCATCGGCGGTCCCGACCACGAGATCATCAAGCGGCAGATCAAGACCGGGAAGAAGCTGTTGAGCTTCGTTCCCGTCAACTTCAGCCAGATCCCCCGCCTGTTCGAGGAATTCATCGCCCTCGACACCTTCGTCGTGACCGTCTCGCCGATGGACAGGGGCGGATTTTTCTCGCTGGGTACAGACAACGATTTCGCCTCGACCGCCGCGCGGCGGTGCAAGCGCCTGATCGTCGAGGTCAATCGCAACATGCCGCGGGTGTTCGGACAGTCGCAGATTCACGTGAGCGAAGTGGCGGCGATCGTCGAAAACCACGTTCCGCTGATCGAGGCCGGTGTGGCCGAGCCATCGGCCGAGGGACGCGCCATCGGCGCTTTGGTGGCGCCCATGGTGCCGAACGGCGCCACGATCCAGCTCGGCATCGGCAAGATTCCCTCAGGCGTTGCCATGGCCCTGGAGAAGCATTCGGACCTCGGCATCCACACCGAGTTGTTCTCGCCGGCCATGGCTGACCTGATCCAGAAGGGCGTCATCACGGGCGCGCGCAAGACGCTTCACCCCGGCAAGCATGTCTTCACTGTGGCTTTCGGCACGACCGATTCCTACGCCTTCATGAACGACAACAGCGCCTTCGAGAGCTACGCTTCGTCCTACGTGAACGACATCCGCGTCATCGCGCAGCACGACGATTTCATCTCGGTCAATACGGCGATCGAGATCGACCTCTATGGGCAGGTCAACGCCGAGTTCATTGGCGAGCACGAATACAGCGGGTCGGGCGGGCAGTTCGACTTCGTGAAGGGCGCTTCGCTGGCGAAGCGCGGCAAGTCGATCATCGCGATCCAGTCGACGGCGCGAAAGGGAACGGTCTCCAGCATCGTGCCGAAGGTCGGGATGGTCACCGACCTTCGTATGGACGTCGAATGGGTGGTCACCGAACACGGTGCGGTGAACCTGCGCGGCAAGTCGACCAAGGAACGCGCCCTCGCGCTGATCGGAATTGCCCATCCCGCCTTTCGCGACGAGCTGACGTCGGCGGCGCGCAAAGTCACGTTGATCTGAGGATCGATCACATGCCGCTGATCCGGACTTCGCTCGCCGACAAGATCGGCACCATCGCCTTCGACCACGACGACAAGCGCAACGCCCTCGGCGCCGACCTGATCGCCGAGATGATTGCGGCCCTGGAGTCCTTCAAGGCCGATGGCGTGCGAGTGGTGGTGCTGCGCAGCGCCTCCGGTGGCAAGGTCTGGTCGGCCGGTCACGACGTCGGCGAGCTGCCGAGGGCGGACGTCGATCCGCTGCCCTACAGCGATCCGCTGGAACAGTTGCTGCGGGCGGTCAAGGCGTTCCCGGCCCCGGTGATCGCCATGGTTCACGGGTCGGCGTGGGGCGGCGCGTGCGATCTGGTCATGGCCTGCGACATCGTGATGGGCGACGAGACCTG
>LNFM01009764.1_pt1 | contig 13803 bp, 11 predicted proteins | sample 596031 | NCBI WGS metagenome assembly LNFM01 (sample SAMN04254537, study PRJNA301005) | activated carbon metagenome | isolation source: dual media filters at the Ann Arbor, Michigan drinking water treatment plant | place: USA: Ann Arbor
GTTTGATTTCATGGGTCGTGATCGCGACCCTCGCGCTGTCGCTGTGCCTCTATCTGGTCGCCGCCGCTCGTCGCGCGCCCTGGGCGGATTGGGGCGGACCCGACGACGCTCGCGGGCTCGTCGCGCACCTGAGCGCGGCGCGCGTTCGCGCGGCGTTCTCTTCGCAAATGGGCGGAGCAAACGCCTTCGCCGCGCTGCAAGAGGCGCTCTCGACGGTCGCGGCTGACCTCGGTCCGGTGGTCCTCGGGCTCGGCGTGATCGGCGCCTTCCACGCGCTCGCTCGCGCGCGCTCGGCGCTCGGGCTCGCGCTCGTATTCGCCGCGCTCTTCGACCTCGCGTACACGGTCCTGATCAACCCGATGGGGACCAAAGACCTGCAGACGCTCTTTGTCGCAGAAGCCTGCGTGGTCGTCCTCGCGGCCCGAGGCGCCGCTGTGGCGTGCGCGAGCCCGTTTACGGTCAATCATCAGCGTTTCGCTGCGCCAGGTCTCTCGGCGATCGTCGCGCTCGTCGCGCTCTTTCGCGCGGATCTTCGCTACGCAGGCGCTCGCGAGGGCTGGGCCTCGGTCGAGATCTTCGGCGGCCCTGGAGCGATCGGCGATGCGCCTCCCAGAGCCGTGATCCTCTGCGAGTCCGACGAGCTCTGCGGCGGATCGCTCTTCGCGCGCGTGTGCGAGGGTGAGCGGCCCGACGTCGTGGTCCTTCCGCGGCAACACCTGTGGGACCGCACGACGTGGCGTCGGCTTCGCGTCGCCCTCGGACACGCGCCCCGCGAGCGCTTCGCGCCACGAACCGCGGACGACGCGCTGCGCGTGCGGAGGCTGCGATCGATCCTCTCTGTATTCGGAGCGCGCGTCCGCTGGGAGCAGGGCGAACGAACCGACGAGCAGCTCGCGGCGATCTCCGTCCTTCCGTCAGAGAGCCCCGCGCTCGCGAGGGTCACCTCGCGAAGCGCTTCGAGCCCCAGCGAACCGGCGCAGCGTGCTCCGGGCGCAGAGGTCGTGATCGAGCGCGCGCAGGACGTGTCACGATGGCTCGCCCCGCGCGAGAGTCAGGGCGTGCTCGCGCGAAGGCTGTCGGCGACCGTGCTCTTTTCTGCGGGGATGCGCGCGGCGAACCGCGGACTCGCGGCGGCCGGCCCCTTCTTCGAGGCGTCTTTGTCCCGAGATCCTTCGCATGTCGGCGCGCTCACCAACCTCGCCGTCGTCCGCGCAGCCGAGGGCAACCTCGCGGACGCCATCGCCCTCACCGAGCGCGCCCTTCGGATCGACCCTTCGAGATCGGTTGCGAGAGCCAACCTCGCGCGGTACCGAGCAGAGCGACGATGACCTTGAATGTTTTCGCCCACCCTCGCGTCGAGCCGGAGCGACGCTGGCGATGAAGTCGACAACACCCCGTGAACGCTCGCGCCTCGCGCGTGTGCGTGCCGCTTTGCTGGTCGCGGTGCTGTCCCTCGGCGCCGGCGCCAGAGCGCAGAACCTGCTCGGCCCCGCAGGCTCGACCCGCATCGAGGCTTCGGTGCGCGTGTCCCAGGCGCGCGCGGCGATTCGTCGCGGCGACGAGCCCGAGGCCGTGCGATTGCTCCGTGAGTCGATTCGTCTCGACGCCACCCCAGAGGCCCTTCGCGAGCTCGCGATGATCCTCGAGCGGCGCAACGAGCGACGGGCTGCCGCAGAGCTCTGGACCAGACTCTCGGGCTTGGGGCGATCGCAGACAGATCGGGCGCAGGCCGCCGAGCGCGCAGAGCTCTTGCGTCGCACTCCGTCGATGCTCCGCGTGTGGGTGTTGCCCGTGGACGCCAGCCGCCGGGCGAGGGTGTGGTTCGATCGGGATGCTCCGAGAAATGTTCCCGTCGGTGGAGCCGAAGCGCTGGTCGAGGGCGGCCCGCATCGAGTTCGCGTCGAATCGCCCGGCTACGAGCCGTTCGAAGTGATGGTCCCTACCGCGTACGGCGAGGCCCGCGAGGTAGCCGCGCGCATGCAGCGAGTCGGCGAGCGGCCCGACGCCGGGGCGCAGCCGGACGCGGGCCGCGATCGCTGATCGTCACTGCGACGCGCGCAGCGCTGCGACGGCCATCGCGCCGGTGACGAAGACGCTCAGCATCGCGCTCCACCGCAAGAATCGCCGCCAGAACGCGCTCGAGGCCGAATCGCTCCTCGCCGCAACCACCGCGATCACCTGCGCGAGCATCCACGCTGCAGCCACCGCCGCAAGGCCGTCGGCGCCCAGCCTCCCCGCGAGCGTCGCGAGCAGCCCGCGCTTCGGCTGCGCGCCGTCGAAGTCGAGCCTCACGCCGTCGGCCGTCGCCAGAAACAGCGCTCGTCCCGCCTGGTCCCGCACGATCATCGCGCGCTCGACGCGCACGTCTCGATCGACCGACGTGCGCTTCTTGTCGACGGATACCCAGGGATTTTCTACGCGAAATCCTCGCAGCGAACCGACCTCGACCCGGTCGCACCGGGCCGTCACCGAACGCTCGCCGATCGACGCGCTGCCCACCTCGCGATCGATCGCGCAGCGCTTGGAGACCCAGCGGCCGCCCTCGAGCGCAGACCACGCGAGGCCCCCGCCGGTCGATGGTGCGATCGCGGGCTCGTCTCGCGCCGCGCACTGCCCGGGCCGAACGACGGCGAGCTCTTCGAGCGTCCGGCACGGGGACACCGAGAGCCTTGCGAGCAGGTCGTACGGTTCGCTGCGAGCGGTCGAACGCGCGCCGCGAGCCACGACGACGAGCGTGACGCTCGCGCTGGCGATGCCTTCGGTTCGCACGAACACCGCTCGTTCTGCGATCGCATAAGCCCCGACCACCCTCCCGCGAAGAGGCTCGGACGGAGCCATGTCGAGCAGCGTAGGGCGCGGAAGGCGGTAAAGCGCGATGGCGAGGACCGCGTCCGCGAGCAGCGTCGCGAGGGCCCATCGCGCGAGCGGGCGAGGGGCTGGGGCTTTGCCGTCTTCGGCGCTCATGATAGGCAACCGCGGTTTTTCTGGTCGATCGGACCAAACGTCTCGGCGCCAAAACGTCCGAGCACGACCTGAGGATTCCACAGTCCCGCTGGGACTGCTCGAACGAGGAGATTTGTATCGTGAGCGTGTTGGTCGTTGGATCGATGGCGGTGGACACCGTCGAGTTTGCGGGCACGGGCGAGAAATTCGAGTGGGCCGCAGGGTCCGCGACGTTCGCCGCGCTCGCCGCGTCGTTTTTCACGACGCCGCGCGTGGTGGGCGTCGTCGGCGACGACTTTCCCGCAGAGATGATGGAGGCGTTGAAGAAGCGCGGCGCCGAGCTCGAAGGCGTCGAAGTCGTCTCGGGCGGAAGGACCTTTCGCTGGCACGGGCGATACGCGCCCGACCTCTCGTCGCGCGAGTCGCTGGCGACGCACCTCAACGTGTTCGAGACGTTTTCGCCGAAGATTCCCAGCAGCTTTCGGGCGTCTCGGTACGTGTTGCTCGGCAATATCCACCCCGCGCTCCAGGCTAGCGTGCTCGATCAAGTCGAGACGCCGGACCTGGTCGCCGCCGACACGATGAACTTTTGGATCCACGGCGAGCGCGCGAAGCTCGAGGCGCTGCTCCCGCGCCTCGACCTGCTCATCATCAACGAGGACGAGTCCCGCGACCTGTCCGGCGAGCGATACATCTCGCGCATCGGAAAGCGCCTCCTGGCGATGGGCCCCAAGCGCGTGATCGTCAAGCAGGGCGAGTACGGCGCGTATCTGTTCGACGAGCACGGGACCTTTCACGCGCCCGCGTATCCCGTCGATCAGGTCGTCGACCCGACGGGCGCAGGCGACTCGTTCGCCGGTGCCCTCTTGGGATACCTCGACGCCCAGCCCAAGCTCGACCGCGGAGCGCTGCGACGCGCCGTGGTGATGGGGTCGGCCGCCGCCTCGATTTGCGTGGAAAAATACGGCACAAAGGGCCTGCTCGAGGCGACCCATGACACCGTGCTCGAGCGCGCGAGAGAGTTCGCCAGCCTCGTGAGCACGCACTGAGCTGTGCCTGCGAGGGCGAAAATAGGGTACGTTTCGCTTCGAGCGGTCACGGAGTGGTCGCGCGACACACCAGTCTTTTGGTTTCGTTCGGAGGAAGAGGGTTCATGATGCAGCGGCGAATCGGCTCGATGTTGGGCGCAATGGCTCTGGTTGCGGGGTGCGCGCCGGCTCCGGTGACTCCCCCGCCGGACACCGGCGTCACGACGGACTCTGCGGTCGCGACGGACGGCTCGATGATGATGGGCGAGGGCGGGACGTGCAACGAGTTCGGCGCGATCGTCACGCCGTCGCGCAACATGGACATGGGCTGTGAAGGCTTTCAGGCCGCGCCCTGCAACGCTGCAGAGACAGAGTTCTGTCCGCGCTTTCGCAACAACGAGCCGATGCGGCGCAAGTTCGTGCTCACGCAGATCGACATTCAAACGCCGGCGAGCTTGCTCTCGACCCAGCCGGTCGGTCGCTTGCTCAACACGTCGATCCGCAACGCAGCGTTCTCGTGGGGCGTCGACCTCGACCTGGGCATGATGCGCATTCGGACCGGCACGATCCGCCAGCCGGTCAACCGCGTGTTCGGCACGGGGTATTTCGCGCAGGACATGCAGTTCGTCATGGGCGGCGCGCCGGGCATGGGCGGCGGCGACCGATGGAACCCGGTCACCGCGCCGATCACCAACGTCGGCGGCCTCCTCGGAATGCCGATGAACATGACCGTCCCGCTCATCACCATCCCGGTGTACGACGAGATGGATCGCAGCATGCTGCTCACCGAGCTGCCGCTGCGCGACGCGCGCATCGGCGACCTTCGCCTCACGGCGAACGGCAACTGCATCGGCACCGCGAAGCCCAACTTCGACTCGTGCGCGGCCAACACCACCCGGTGGAACACGTCGTCCGGCGACGCCCCGATGGTCACGCCCTACGGCGTTCTCGAAGCGAAGCTGACCTTCGAGGACACTCTCAACGTGCAGGTCGTCTCGCTCAACATGCCGCTCTGCAACATCATCGCTCGCTCGCCCTGCCGCGACGCCACGACGATGATGCCGGTCAACCCGATGTCCCTCACGATCCCGCCGGACACGACGGTCAACGTCGGCGGCATGATGAAGCCCGCCTGGACGCTCCGCGCGTTTATCGCCGGCGCCGCGGTCAACATCACGAACTGAACCCCCGCGACGCCGAAGGTTGGAAGAAGACACGCCCCGGGTTCACTCGAGCGCGTGTCGCCAACCGATGGTGGAGCGATTGTCAGCGACGCCGAAGGTTGGAAGAAGACACGCCCCGGGTTCACTCGAGCGCGTGTCGCCAACCGAAGGCGGCGCTGAAATCAAGCGACGCCGAAGGTTGGAAGAAGACACGCCCCGGGTTCACTCGAGCGCGTGTCGCCAACCGATGCCGTTGTGTTACGGCCCGCGCTCGATGCGCACGTCGCGCTCGCGCCCGTCGGGGCGTCGCACTCGAAGCACGACGAAGGTCCCGACGTCCCCGCGGACGCGCTCGCGCAGCTCGCTCTCGGTCATGTCGTGCGTCGAGACCCCGTCGATCGCGAGGACCAGCTCTCCCGGCTGAAGTCCGGCTCGCGCCGAGGGCCCTCCCTCTTCCACGCGGTCGACCGAGAGCGTGTGCGCGGCCGCTTGCATGCGCAACGACGCGCGAATGCCTCCGCTCCATACAGGCGCGCACTGCGTCGCGACCCACGCGAGCGCCACGCACCACGCGCGGGTCGTCAAAACAGATACCGCTCGCCGGTGTCGCACAGCACTGTCACCACGCGCTGACCCGCGGTCAGCGTCCTTGCGATCTCGCACGCAGCATGGATGTTCGCGCCCGCGGACGTCCCGACGAGCAGCCCCTCTTCGCGCGCCAACCTGCTCGCCATTCGCTCTGCCGCGACGTCGCTCACGGTCATCACAGAGTCGATCCGCGCGCGCTCGAGCACCGGCGGAACAAACCCGGCCCCGAGCCCCTGAATTCCATGCAGCCCGGGGGCGCGTCCCGAGAGCACCGCGGAGGCCGCTGGCTCGACCGCGACGATCTTCACCGTCGCGATCGCCTTCGCGAGGACGCGCGCCACGCCCGTGATCGTTCCGCCCGTGCCCACACCGGCGACGAAGACGTCCACCGCGCCGCCGCACTGCTCGAGGATCTCCTGCCCCGTCGTCTCCTCGTGGATGTCCGGATTGGCCGTGTTCTCGAACTGCTGCGACATCCACGCGCCAGGAATTTCTGCAATCAACGCCCGCGCCCTCGCGACCGCGCCTTGCATCCCGTCGAGCGGCGAGGTGAGCACGAGCTCGGCGCCGTACGCTTGCAGCAAGAGCCTTCGCGCCAGCGACATGTCCTCTGGCATCACCAGAACGCACCGGTAGCCGCGGACGGCGGCGATCATCGCCAGTGAAATTCCAGTGTTTCCGCTCGTAGCCTCGACGATGACCCCGCGGCCACGGGTTAGCTTTCCTGCGCGTTCGGCGGCGAGCACCATCCCGAGCGCCGCGCGGTCCTTCACGCTTCCGCCCGGATTCTTCGACTCGAGCTTCGCCACGACCTCTGCAGGCCCAGAATTGACGCGGTTGAGTCGCACCATGGGCGTGCGACCCACGAGCGCGAGCACATCGTCGGCGATATCTCCTCGACTCACGGGCATATTCCGAACCGTCGCAGAGAGTATCGCAGCGCTTGCTCCGATGCCCATGGACGGGCGAGCATTGCCCCATCGTGGTTCACGGTGGAAGCGATGACGAACAAGCGCCCTCCGAGCTTGGCGGATGGCGGTTGGTCGAGCTGCTCGGCCGCGGCGGGATGGGCGAGGTCTGGCGCGCCGAGCGAGAGGGCCCAGGCGGTGTTCGTCGACGCGCTGCGCTCAAGCGAATGCTCACGAGGCTTCGGGGCGACGGCGAGCTCTTGCAGCGCTTCATGGCCGAAGCGAGGATTTCCTCGCGCCTCGAGCACTCCAACATCGTTCAGGTCATCGACTTCGGCGATCAGCCAGAGCCCTACCTCGTCTTCGAGTACGTCGAAGGAATCTCCGCGGCCGAGCTGCTCCAGGAGTCCTCGCGCTCGCGCATCAAGCTGCCCGCCGCTGCGGCGGCGTTCGTGTGCGCCGAGGTCGCGACGGGCCTCGACTACGCGCACCGCAAGCGCGACGAGCAAGGGCGCGCGCTGGAGATCGTCCACCGAGACGTATCGCCGCACAACGTGCTGCTGAGCATCGAGGGCGCGGTCAAGGTCGCGGATTTCGGCGTCGCTCGCGCGGTCGACAACACCCTCCGAACCCGCGCAGGAATTCAAGTCGGCAAGCTCGTCTACATGGCGCCCGAGCAGGCCGCCGGCGGCCCGATCGACGGACGCGCAGACGTGTTTTCGCTGGGCATCGTGCTCTGGGAGCTGCTCACGTTGCAGCCGCTCTTTCCCAGGGACGACGCGGCGACGACGCTCAAGCGCTTGCAGACCGGGGACATCCCCGCGCCTTCGAAGGTCGAGCCCAGGATTCCGCCAGCGCTCGATCAGATCGTGCTCACCGCGCTCGCGCTCTATCCCGAGCAGCGCTTCGCGTCGGCTGGCGCCTTCGCGCAGGCGCTCCGAGGCTTCGTTCACTCGGTCGCTCCTGGCTTCGACTCGAGCGAGCTCATCCGAATCCTGCACAAGATCGCGCCTTCGGTCTCTTGGCATGTGGCGACACCCCCGCCGGGAGACAACGCGCGCGACCGAGCGCCTGTTGCTCCGCGCGCTGCCGCGCCCGCGGCCAAGGCCATGCCCGCCGTCGCGATGCCCGCCATGGCGCCTCCGCCTGGCAGTCTGGCGCAGCCTTCTGCAGCACCACCTCCAGCCGCCGCGCCGCGCCCCGCAGCGGCGCCAGCTGCTCCTGCTGCGTACGCCGTCGCCGCGCCGCACGCGAGCGCGGTCGCGAGCGCCGCGCCGCACGCGAGCGCCGCGCCGACTGGCGCGCCCGCGCAATACGCAGCCCCCGCGCCGCAACACGTTCCCGCGCCGAGCCCCTTTGCTGCGCCAGCCCCGCAGTCGTCCACGTCATGGCCGTCGTCCGCGCCCGCGCAGCCTCCTGCGAGAAGCGGCGGACGCGTCGCGCTCTTCGTCGCGCTCGCCGTCGTGGGAACGGTGCTCCTGGTTGGAGGGCTCGCGCTCGCGTTCGGAGCCTTCCGCCGCGGCGACGCAGACCGATCGGCCAGCGACGGTGAGCCCGACGCGAGCAACGCCGCCGTCGCGCCGACGCAAATCACGATTCCGTCGGTGCCTTCGCTCACCACGACGCTCCCTGCGATCTTGGGAACCAACGCGCTGGCCATCCCCGATGATGTTGTCGTCGCTCCGCAGCCGTCGGTCGAAGACTCTCCGACCGACGCTGGCGCCGAGCAAGAGCCACCGATCACCAACCCGTCGATCGCGCGCGTCGTCGGCGCGATCCAACGCCAGCTCTCGCAGAGCGAGTCGCAGTTCGCGCAGTGCGTGACGGTGCCGTCCGGCACTCGAACGAGGGTCACGCTGCGCGTTCAGTACGACGGAAGCGCGAGGCTCGTCCGCTTCGTCGAAGCGACCTCGACGCGGGGCGCGCTGCCGATCGAGGCGCAACAATGCCTGAAGAACATCGCGCAGCGCGTCGTGCGCCCCGCGGGAGCGAGCGGGACAGTCACGGCCCGCTGGTCGTTTTGGGTCGAGGCGCGGAGCATCGTCGGACTCGAGACCTCACCGCATCGCAGCGGACGCTGAGAGCCCGACCGGCAAGAGCAGCTCGAACAACCCCGTGCGGTCTGCGACGTCTTCGGCGACGGGCACATCGATCGTGCTCATCATCGCGCTCTGCGACTCGTACGCGACTCGCCCGAACGCGCGCACGCGAGCGCCCGGAGCTCCGAGCGACGATCCCGGAGTGTTTACTCGGCCGCGCAGCGTGAGCGGCGGACGGGCGACCAGCGCCAGCTCTGCGCGCGCGGTGTCCATGCGCACTTCGACGGGCGTCGGGTGAACGACCGCCGCGAAGCCAGTCGACGGGTCTGGGCGCGCCACGATCACGTAGCGGCCTGGGTCGAGCTCGAGCGAGAAGCGCCCGGTCGCATCGGTGACCGACGTCGTCGCGCGCGCGGTGGCGACCGGCAGGTTGAGCGTGCTCGCGTCGAGCGGACGCGCTTCGATCTCGACGCCGCCCATGCCGACGCTGCGCGAGGTCTCTGCGCGAAGCGATCCCTGCAGCACCGGTCGCAGCGGCACCGAGAAAGTCCGTCCGCGCACCATCGTCGAGACGCGGAGCGTGCTCTGGGTGAGGGCGAATGCCTCGTCTTCTGGCGTGATAATCACCTGGTAATTTCCAGGCAATACAGCAGTTGTGATCGAGCCCGAGGCGGTGCTGCGCGCGAGCACTTCGAACCACGCCTGGTGTCCCATCGGCAGCTGCTCGAGCTGCCCGCGCATGTAGATCGTCGCGAGCAGCCCCGATGGCGCGTCCGGCGAGCGAACGGCGCGCTCGACGGTGGCCTCCACGTCGACGCACCCGACACACGCGCCATCGGGCGTGCGCGAGAGCCGCTGCAGGCCCGGGATGCGCACTTGCAGCCCCGTCAGCGCTCCTCCGCCGGACACGAGCGCGCTGCTCGCGATGCGATAGACCATTCGCGCGGTGGTCGGCGGCATGCGCGCAGCGGCGGTCGTCGACGGTGTATCTCCCGTCGAGACCTCGAGAAACCACTCTGGGGATCGCTGATCCAGCATGATTCCGATGTTGAACGCGCCGTTGCCAGTGGCCGTCGTCCCGCGGGTCGAGATGAGCGCACCCCTCGAGTCGACCGCGCGCACAAGGAGCTCGCCGACACCGGCGCCGAGATCGCGATCGACGATGAAGCCCGACACCACGAGAGGCTCGCCATAGACCAGATTGTGGCGCTGCGGCTCGGAGCTGACGGCGTCGGCGTTGACCACCAAGAACTCCCGCTCGATGAGTGGCGGTCGCGTCTGCTGCATGTTCATCGGGTCGGGGGTCGCGACCACGCGAGGCTCGATGAACACGTCGTACGTTCCGGTCGCGAGAAACACGGAGAACCCCGACGTGGTCTCGTCTTCGGTCGCTGAAGAAAAGACCGATACGCCTGCCTCGTTGGTGCCCGAGCGCACGAAGCGCACGAGGGCGTTCACGAACGGCTCGCGGCTGCCGGGCGGCGCACGCACGACGCCGGTCACTTCGCGGGAGCGCGCGAGGGTCACGTCGACGGTCGACTGCGAGCGCACGACCTCTTGCGGGAGCGTGACCGGCGCAAAGGCGCGCTGGGAGTCGTTTTCTGCGGGGATCGCGGTGAGCACAACAGCGGTCGTCGCAGACGACTGCGCCACGCAGCGCGCCTCGACGCACATCGCCCCTTCGCCGCAATCGCCCGCGACGCCGCACGCATTGACCGGCGTCGCGCGGGGCGCAGAGAGCGCGCAGCCGCTGAGGGCGACGGTGAGCAAGAGCGCTGTGAAGCGAGTGAGTTTGGACATACGGCGCCTCCTCGGGCTCTACATGGACATCGTGACGTCCTTGCAGGCGTCGAGCGGGGGGTAGATTCCATTGATGCTCGGCACAACGACGTACCAGCGGGCGTGGGCGACCTCTCCCGGCCGCACGGGGACGTGCTGTTGCCCGGGAGTGTCGAGGAAGCGCGGCGACACATAGACGTCGACGCGCGTGCAGGTCGAAGCGACGAACTGGAGCGGAAACGAGAACGTGCGAGTCGGACCTGCGTCGGGCGCATTCAGAATCGAGCTGAACACGCCGTCTGCGATCTCGACTCCGCACGTCCGTCCAGAGATGCACGTGTCGAGGTTGCGATTGGTCCAGCCGCGCACGCGCAGCGCGACAGGAAACTCGTAGAACACCGTCACGCGAAACGTCTGGATGAACGGGATCGTCGCGCTGGTGGGCACGACGATGATCTCGCCTGGCAGCGGGTCGGTGAGCGTCATCGTTCCTGCGCGGCGCTGCGCGACGATCACGGGAGGCGACAATGGAGTGAGCCACTCGTCCTCACCGACGATCCGACGGTCCAACAAGCAACCCGAAGACTGGGCGCTGAAGGCAGAGAGCAAGATCGGACCGAGGGCTTTCGCCACGCGACCCATAGCAGCGAAAACCGTACCACGCGGGATCGGGCGCCGCTGTGACCGATCGGAGCTCGCGTTGATTGCGGTGGTTCGCAGCGTTTTCAAGAGCGGACCTGCGTCGTGCTCACGAGCGTACTCGCGCTCGGTGTGCTCGCGTGCATGACATCTCTGTCGCGACGTGGTCACTGCTCAGGAGGAACCGAGCCGCCTTGCGGGCCACCCGGGGGCGGGCCGCCCTCTTTCTCGAGGTAGCGAAAGATCGTCCGAGGATCGACGCCGAGATCGCGCGCGGTCTTCGTGCGGTTTCCGTTGTTTCGCTCGAGGACCTCGAGGATGTATCTGCGTTGAAACTCTTCTTTCGCCTTGTCGAGCGGGACGATCGGCTGAAGCTGCTCGGGCGTGAGGTCGAGGTCTTCGGGGCCGAGCAGGGTCTTTTCGCACAAGACCAGTCCCTTCTTGATGCGGTTCTCGAGCTGGCGAACGTTGCCCGGCCACTCGTACTTGCGGATCGCGACGAGCGCGTTCGGCGTAAAGCCCTTCACGGCCTTGTTCATCTCTGCGGAGTACTTCTGCAAGAGCGACTTGGCGATGACGATGATGTCGTCGCCGCGCTCGCGCAGCGGCGGCAGATAGATGTTCACGACGTTGAGTCGATAGTAGAGATCCTCGCGAAATCCGCCCTTCTTGATCTCTTCTTCGAGCTCGCGGTTGGTGGCGGCGATCACGCGGATGTCGACGCGCTCGGGCTTGCTGTCGCCGACCTTGGTGACGATGCGCTCTTGCAGCGCCCTGAGCAGCTTGACCTGCAAGGGAAGCGGGAGCTCCCCGACCTCGTCGAGAAAGAGCGTGCCCTTGTCGGCGGCTTGAAACTTTCCGAGCCGCGTCGCGACGGCGCCTGTGAAGGCTCCGCGGACGTGGCCGAAGAGCTCGCTCTCCATCAGGTTCTCGGGGATGGCGCCGCAGTTGATGATGACGAACGGCCCGTTGTTGCGGGTCGATCGGTTGTGGATCTCGCGGGCGATGAGCTCTTTGCCGGTCCCGGTCTCACCAGAAATCAAGACGAAGATGTCCGTCGGCGCGACCTTCTGCACCTTGCGAAACACCTCGAGCATCGAGGGGACGCTGCCGATGATCTCGCCGAATCGCTGGTCTTTGAGGCGCTTTTCGAGCTCGGTCTTGTCGGTCCGAAGCGAGTCGAGCAAGAGCGCGTTCTGCAAGATCATCGCGGCCTGCGCGGCGAAGATCGTGATCACGTCGATCGACCGCGGGGGAAAAAGGTTCGCCACGCGATCATTGCCGAGATAGAGCAGCCCCAACAGCTCGCCGCCGGCGATGAGCGGCGCGCAGAGTACAGACGACAAGCGCAGGTGCATCACGCTGTCGCTGCGCGAGAAGGCGCTGTCGCTCATCGCGTCGGCGACGATGATCGGACGGCGGGTCTCGATCACCTTGGCGACGATGCTGTCCGAGAGCTGTCGGACCGCGTCGGGGATGCTCTCTTGTCGGAGGTTTCGCGCGGCGCGCACCTCCGGCGTGTTGTCTCGCAGCAAGAGCACGAACCCGCGCTCGGCGCCGGTCACCTCGATGGCTCCATCGAGCACGGACTCGAGCAACGATTGAACGTCCCGCGTCACGAGCAGACGCTCGGAGAACTGAAGCAACCGACGGAGGCCGACGATTTCGGCCTGGGCGACGTCGTCTTTCGAAGCGCCCTTTCCTCCAGGGGCCTCTGCTTCTTCGAGCAACGAGAAGACCATCTCGGCGGTGCCGATCAAGACCTTGTCGTTGTGCTGCAGTCGGGCGCGGCGCTTGCGCTTGCCGTTGATCTGGATTTCAGCGACCGGGTCGACCTCGTCGAGCGAAAAATCCCTGCCGTCGAAGACGATTTGGGCGTGATAGTCCGCGACGCCACCAGCGTCGAGACAGACGTCGTTTCCCCCTGCGCGTCCAATGGATGAAACCGCTTTGTACAGGGGAAACAACTGGCCGCGACCCGCGGCGCCGATCCAGCGAAGACAGGGCATCGATTGACTCCCGCACAGCTCGCGAACGGGCCGCGGAACGAGGGGCCGTGAGCATAGCAAGTTCCCCGACGACGCTCTCGTTTCCGACAAGGTCAGAGCAAATCAGGAGCTGCCCGAAGTGAGCGCGGCAATTTCGATGCTTGACACAACGAATAGCATCACGGTACCAACCTCGCCCGTGCGGCGTTTCGCCCGCGTTTTGCCGTGGCAGGCAGTCGCACTCTATCTGGAGGACGAAGCAATGAAGCGGGTTCTGGTTCTTCTCTCGGTTACTGCCCTTGTGGGTGCTCTCGCCATGGCTTGTGGCGGCGGTTCTGCGGACACCTCGTCGGGGGCCGGCACCTCGTCGGGCACCGGCGCGTCGTCGGGCGGCACGGACACCACCGGTGGCAGCACCGGCGGCGCTGCGACCACCGACGCCGACGCGGGCGCGGCTCCTGCTTCGTCGGGCGGCGCGATGTGATTCAGTCGTCGCGCTTCACTGCGCGACGATCGAATTCGATGAAAGACGCTCTCTCCTCACGGAGGGGGCGTCTTTTTTCGTTTCTCCCGGACGATTGCTCCGCCTTCGGTTGGCGACACGCGCCCGAGTGAGCTCCATGCGTGTCTTCTTCCAACCGGGCGTCGGTTGATTTCGGCTCCGCCTTCGGTTGGCGACACGCGCCCGAATGAGCTCCATGCGTGTCTTCTTCCAACCGGGCGTCGGT
>LNFM01006040.1_pt1 | contig 13802 bp, 10 predicted proteins | sample 596031 | NCBI WGS metagenome assembly LNFM01 (sample SAMN04254537, study PRJNA301005) | activated carbon metagenome | isolation source: dual media filters at the Ann Arbor, Michigan drinking water treatment plant | place: USA: Ann Arbor
GGCGGCGTGGTGCGAAACGGCCTGATGGGATTGCCGATCACGGACATCGACATCGCAACGACGGCGCTGCCGCAAGACGTGATGCAGCTTGCGCGTGCCGTCGATCTGGGCGTTGCAGAGACGGGACTGCAGCACGGAACGGTGACGGTGATCGCGGACCATCATCCGTTCGAGGTGACGACGCTTCGGCGCGATGTCGAGAGCCACGGGCGGCACGCGACAGTGGCGTTCACCGACGACTGGGCCGAGGATGCACGGCGGCGCGATTTCACGATGAACGCTCTTTATTGCGATCGCGAGGGCCGGGTGCACGATCCACTCGGTGGGTACGCGGATCTGTTGGCGCGGCGCGTGCGCTTCATCGGCGAGGCGACAGACCGCATCCGCGAGGATTATCTGCGCATCCTCAGGTTCTTCCGCTTCACGGCGCAGTATGGCGTGGGTGATCCGGACCCCGAGGGACTAGTCGCGTGCACGCAGTTGCGGGAAGGGCTCGCGCAACTCTCCAAGGAGCGCATCCATCAGGAGATGACGCGGCTCCTCACGGCGCCGCGCGCCGTCAAAGCGATCGAAGCGATGCAAACGCATGGAATTCTCGCCGCGGTATTGCCGGCAGCGCCGAGGCCCGCCGTATTCAGTCGATTGACCGAAATCGAATCGGCCCACGGATGGAAGCCCGATGCGATGCTGCGTCTGGCGGCGCTCTGCGTCGTGATCGACGAGGACGCAGGCCGGATCGGTCGGGCGCTGAAAGTCTCGCGCGAGGAACGCGGCGTGCTAGATCTGGGCGCGCGAGAGGCCGCGCGCATGACCGCCGTGCCCAGCGAGCGAAGCGCGCGAGCAATGCTGTATGCGCTAGGCCCCGCAGGTTATCGGCGGTCATTGGCATTGTCGCTGGCGTGCGCGCTCGATTGCTCGACACAAGAACCTGCGTGGAGCGACGCCCTTTCGCTTCCTGCACGGTGGACCGCGCCGAAGCTACCCGTCAACGGTGCGGACGTCTTGGCCCGCGGTGTGACGGCAGGCCCTGCGATCGGCGATGCCCTTCGCCGCGTCGAAGCATGGTGGATCGCGCAGGACTTCGTGCCGGAGCGGGACGCGCTGCTGGCCAAACTCGCGGAAGAGTGACCGATCAGATATACGCCGACGCGACCAACGCCACAGCCTCGACGCAACGGGGGCATCCCGATATCGCGGCTGACCGATGGTGTCTGCCCGAGAGGGGCCACCCCCCTATTTGACGAGATCACCGAACAGCTCGCGGGCCCGCGTGATGACAGCCGGCGAGGCGTCGACGATACCGTCTGCGATCTTCTGGGCGTCCTCACCGCGCATCGCCTGGATGTCGATCTTGGACTTTGCTGCGTCGGCTAGAAGCTCGGGATCTTTCATCGTTGCGTCGAACGCGCGGCGCAACGCCTCGATTCGATCAGCCGGAACGTCGGGCGGGGCAACGAGTGCGCGCGCGATAGAGGTCTCGGCGGAAATGAACCTCAACACGTTGCGATCGAGATCGTTGCTCGCTAGCTCCAGCAGTAGCGGCACGTCGGGCAGTTCCTTGTCGCGCGTGAGGCCGACCTGCACGAGAATGTTGAGTTTGCCGTCCTTCAGCCAATCGGGCTTCGTCGATTTCCAGGACGACCAGGAGTTGGAGCCCCGGCCCTGGACCTCACCTCGCTCCATGGCGATGTTGACCTCGCCACCGCCGGGATAGCCCGTCACCAGCTTGACCTTCGCGCCGTAGACCTTTTGCAGCGCCGTCGCATAGAGAGCGCCGGCAGTGCCGACCGGCGCGCCGAGCACCAACTCCTGCGTCTTGGTTTGCTCGATTTTCGTAATGCCCGTCGTGCTCCATGAATTGACGACATTGGGCGAAGATGTGGTGTTGCCGATCCAGCGGAATTTGCGCGTGTCGAACTGCACGCCCTGCGCGCTCATCGCCTGCGCCGTCATCATGTTCGCCATGATCATGTAGAGCGTCGTGCCATCGCGCGGCGCGATCGTCGCCACGTAGTTGGTCGCGACCACGCCGCCGCCGCCCGGCATGTTGCGCGGCACGAGTTGCGGCTCGCCTGGTATATGGCGGCTCAGGTGGCGGGCGATCAGACGGCCGCGAAAATCGTAGTCGTTGCCGGCTGACGTACCGATGAGGATCGTCAAGGTCTTGCCCTTGAAGAACTCGGCGGGGGTTTGGGCGGCGAGAGGAGTGGCCAGCACCACAGATGCCGCAAAGACGGCACGAGCAATCCCGACAGACGGCGTGCGAGCGACTGGCTTACGAGCGTCTAGCTTCAAGGCGACCTCCCATTCGGTCCGGCGTTGTTCCGCCGGTGCGAGGCCAAGACTAGAGCATCATCCGCCCGGATGGAATGGGCAGCGGTGCAAGGTGTCAGCGGTGCAAGGTCGATGAGCCATCTCCGCAGAAGGCGAACGGCCTTTTTTCTGCCGAACACGGCATTTATCAACCGCGCTTCTGTGCTGATTGCCGCGGCTGCTGAACCGACGCAACCAGACAGGCCCGTATCATGCACCACGCATTGGAGCGCATCGACGCCAACAGACTCCGGGTTCATACACCCGAGAATCTCGACATCACTCTCTTCGCCAACGAGGCGGTCTTTCTCGACGCCACCAGCGTCGATGAAATTCTGTCGATAGCGACCCTCGACCGAACGATCGCTGCGCTCGATGCGCGTGGCACTTTCGGCGATGTGCCCGGTCGTATCGACCGGATCGTTCTCACGCCCGATTTCCATCGCGGCTCCGGCATTCCCGTCGGCACCGTGCTCGATGCGCGGGGCTTCGTCCTTCCCAAGGCTGTCGGGACAGACATCGGCTGCGGTATGCGGCTGCTGGCGACCGACGTCACGGCGGACGAATTCGCACAGCTAGGCGACGGTTTCGACCAGCACCTCCGGCACATCTTCTTCGAGGGCGGGCGCAACATCCCGCTCAGTGCAGGCCAGCGGACGGGCATCTTCCGATCGGGCGTGCGAGGCCTGATGGAGCACGCGCATGCTGGCGAGGGACTTTGGGGCTATTGGGATCAGCGTTCGCAAGAACACGATCTACGACGCACACACAAGCTCGGTGCGTTCGATACCAGCGGGGTCTACGATCTCGATGGCTTCATCCATGGCGCAGATACGGCGTTCACGCGTGATGGGCAGATCGGATCGATCGGCGGCGGCAACCACTTCGTCGAGATCCAGCGCGTCGAGGAGATCTTCGATGGCGCTACCGCACGCGCATGGGGGCTCGCCAAGGGCCGCCTCGCGATCATGGCTCACTCGGGCTCGGTCGGGATCGGACACCTCGTCGGTACACGGTTCACGGACCGTGCAAAGGCCGAATTTCCGGCTGGGCTGACGCATCCGGCGAACGGCTTCTATCCGCTGCCGACCGCGCGGGAGAGTGGGCAGGCGTATCTCTCGGCAATGGGCAACGCGGCCAACTTCGCATTCGCTAATCGGCTTTTCCTCGGGCTCATGGTGGTGCGCGCGCTGTCGGAAGCTCTCCGGCGGGAGGTCGAGGCTAAGCTCGTCTACGATGCGCCGCACAACCTCGTTTGGGATGAGGGCGACCATCGGATGATCCATCGCAAGGGCGCTTGCCCGGCCGATGGGCCGTCTCCAGACACAACGTCGACGGAGGACCCGTTCGCATGGGGGCATCCCGTCATCATTCCAGGGTCGATGGGAGCGTCGAGCTTCGTGCTGCGCGGGCATGGCTCGGTTGCGAGCCTGTGTTCGTCATGTCACGGGGCGGGCCGGATCGCGGCGCGACAGCAGGCGCGGCTCGGGCCGACGAGCGAGCTGGCGCCATTGCGCGTCGTGACCAAGGTCGATGGGCGTCGGCTGCGGCGGGATATCCGCGACGAGTGGGAGCGCTCGCTGCTCGAGGAAGCGCCGTCACGCTACAAGGACGTGACGCCGGTGATCGATACCGTCGTCGACGGCGATGTCGCTAGTAAGGTGGTGCGCCTCTGGCCGCTGTTGACGATCAAGGGTCTATGAGGAACGAAAAAGGTGCCGGACCTCAGGGCCCGGCACCGACGATTCCGTGCAGTGAAGGTGTCGGGCCGATGCCGATGGCCAGCTTTCGCGGGACGGGTTCGACACCTGTTCGACAGGCAGAAATCAATACCGGTAGGCTTCGCCCTTGAAGGGGCCCTTCTCGTTCAGGCCGAGATACTCCGCCTGGGACTTCGTGAGCTTGGTCAGCGTCGCGCCGACCTTGGCCAAGTGCAGCATCGCGACCTTCTCGTCGAGGTGCTTGGGCAGCACGTACACCTTCTTCTCGTACTTGCCCTGGTTCGCAAACAGCTCGATCTGCGCGAGCGTCTGGTTGGTGAACGACGCCGACATCACGAACGACGGATGGCCCATCGCGTTGCCGAGATTCACAAGGCGGCCCTGGCTCAGCAGGATAATGCGGTTGCCGCCGGGGAATTCGATCTCGTCGACCTGGTCCTTGATGTTCACCCACTTCATGTTCTTGAGGCCGCCGACATCGATCTCGTTGTCGAAGTGGCCGATGTTGCAGACGATGGCGCGGTCCTTCATCGCCCGCATGTGGTCGACGGTGATGATGTCCTTGTTGCCCGTGGCGGTGACGAAGATGTCGGCGCGCTTGACCGCGTCCTCCATCGTCACGACCTCGTAGCCTTCCATCGCCGCCTGCAGCGCGCAGATCGGATCGATTTCGGAGACCATCACGCGGCAGCCGGCCTGGCGCAGCGATGCGGCCGAGCCCTTGCCGACGTCGCCATAGCCCGCAACCATCGCGACCTTGCCCGACATCATCACGTCAGTGCCCCGGCGGATGCCATCGACCAGCGACTCGCGGCAGCCATAGAGGTTGTCGAACTTCGACTTGGTGACGCTGTCGTTGACGTTGATGCAGGGGAACAGCAGCGTGCCGTTCTTCTCGCGCTCATAAAGGCGATGAACACCCGTGGTCGTTTCCTCGGAGACGCCCTTGATGGAAGCGGCGAGCTGAGCGAACCAGCCGGGCTTTTCCTTCAGCGTGCGCTTGACGAGCGCGAACAGGATCTCTTCTTCCTCGACCGTGGGCTTTTCGAGCTGGGCGAGGACGGCCTTGTCGCCTTTCTCGGCGAAGTAGCCGAGATGGACGAACAGTGTCGCGTCACCGCCGTCGTCTAGGATCATGTTGGGGACGCCGCCGTCCGACCACTCGAGGATCTTGCGGGTGTACTCCCAGTAGTCCTTGAGGCTCTCGCCCTTCACCGCGAACACGGGAATGCCCTTGGCGGCGATAGCGGCGGCGGCGTGGTCCTGGGTCGAATAGATGTTGCAAGAAGCCCAACGGATATCGGCGCCGAGCTCGGCCAGCGTCTCGATCAGCACGGCGGTCTGGATCGTCATATGGAGCGAACCGGCGATGCGAGCGCCCTTCAGCGGCTTCGACTTACCGTATTCGGCGCGCGTGGACATCAGGCCGGGCATCTCAGTCTCGGCGATGTTCAGCTCCTTGCGGCCGAACTCGGCCAGGCCAATGTCCTTGACCACGTAGTCTTGCGACTTCGACATCTGATCCTCTCAGGGATGAATTTCGGCTGCGCCCCTCCGAATGGAACCTCTGCGAATTGAGGCCGGGTCGGCAGCGTGCATGCTCGCGCCGCGTCTATACCCCCGCCCCGGAGGCTGCGCAAGAGCACATAAAGAAATGTTTATGTCTCCATCCCGATTTCTGAATACCCCGTTGTCTCCTCGGCGGTCGCCACACCGGCGCTTCGGAGGGGCGTCAGTTACCAGAGACGCCGCAGGAGCCACGGTTCTTGCATCTGTTCGACACCCGTCTCGCGTCGACGCGCCGGCCTTCGAAAACGCCCGCGAGCACCGAATGCGACGAGCCCGGTCAATTTGAAACAAGAATAACCAAACGCATACACGCTTACTTCATTTTTATGGATTACCTTCACACGTCATCAAGCAATCAAATTGCATAAAATTTCTCGTTATTTACTCGCTTTTATCGATTTCCGCGCATGCTCCGTGTACGGGGTCAGCGAAGGTCGAAAAATGTACCAGTTCATGCGTCGAATTCCGAACACCACAGCGTGCAGTCGCTTCGTTCAGGACCGCTCCGGCAACGTCGCAATCATCTTCGGATTCTCTGTCCTGACACTCTTCGCGTCGGTTGGTGGCGCCATAGACTATGCGCGTTGGTACGGAGCCCGCACCAAGATGCAGAGCGCGATGGATAGCGCTTCGCTCGCCGGAGGCCGCGCACTTCAGCTCACGACGGGGAGCGACTACACCGTCGGCATCAACGCGGCGACGACCTACTTCGACAAGATGAAGCCCGAGAACGTCACCGGCGGAACTCCGTCATTCGCGATCACGGAAGGTGGGACGGTCTTGCGCGGCACGGTCGACTTCGCCATGCCCAGCCCGTTCCTCGCCCTTCTCGGCTTCCACTCGATCCCCGGCCGCATCGTCTCCGAGACGGTGATCGCGGCAGGCGGCAACGCCGGGACCAATCTCGAAGTCTCGCTGATGCTCGATACGACAGGCTCGATGGCTGGTCAGAAGATCATCGATCTCAGGGACGCAGCCCAGGATCTCGTCGACATCGTCGTCTGGGACGATCAGAGCCAGTATACGTCCAAGGTCGCCCTCGCTCCGTTCTCTCAGCGCGTCAACGTGGGTGAATACCTCGATCGCGTCACCGATGTGCAGAAGACACGCAACTTCAGCGGCAACAATCTCAAGGGCATCACGTGCGTCACCGAACGCACCGGTCCGGAAGCGTTCACCGACGCCAAGCCTGTCGGCAACGATTCTCTCAACGCCTACAGCGGCGACATCGGCAATGCCGCCAAGACGAACCCTTCCAACTACAGTACCGGCGGCGCATGCATGACGACGGGCTGGAATCCCGTCGAAATCCCCACCATCAAGCCACTGTCGAACGACAAGGCTGCGCTGAAGGACCATATCAGCGCATTGCCGGCCGCCGGCGCCACAGCCGGTGCGCTCGGCACGGCTTGGGCCTGGTATCTGTTGTCGCCGAACTGGAATGGCATCTGGGACCACGCCAGCACGCCTGCGCCCTATAGCGACCTCACCACGCTCAATTCAAAGGGGCAGCCAAAGCTGAAGAAAGTCGCGGTGCTGATGACCGACGGTGTCTATAATACCTTCGGCGGCGGCAGCGCTGACGAGTCCTCGGTGTCGGCAAAGGCGATTTTACTTTGCAACAACATGAAGGCGGCTGGCATCACCGTCTACACCGTAGGCTTCCAGCTCGAAGGTAACGAGACAGCGATAACCACGATGCGGCAGTGCGCCTCGCGCGGCGAAGCGGAAACAGCAGCCAATACCAGCTATTTCTTCAATGCTTCCTCGGGCGATGAACTCCGCGCCTCGTTCCGGCAGATCGCGCTGGCGCTATCGACCCTGCGCATCCGGAATTGATTCACTCCTGGAATCGTCAGACAGAGGGCGCGGTAATCCCTGCGCCCTCGACTCTCTGGATCAGTCCCTAAAGATCGTCGACCATTTCTTCGCCAAAGCCGGCAACGACGAGTGCGACCAGGGCCTCAACAGCTTTCAGGGCGTCTGGTCCGGTCGCGCTCAAATGGATCTCGGTGCCGGGGCCGGCGGCAAGCATCATCAGACCCATGATCGATGTCCCGCCGACGGACTGGCCGTCCCGGGTGACCGTTACCTCGGCGTCGAAAGTCTCCGTGCATTTGACGAATTTCGCCGACGCCCTGGCGTGAAGCCCTTTTCGATTGCGGATTACGACATTGGCTTCAGGTGCGACTGGACGTGTTTCCCGTTGCATCGGCGACGACTCCTGTTCCCGAATGCCGAGATCCCCTCGGGGTCCCATCGAACGACTGCGCGCTGAACAATTCGCGGCGGTCAGTTCTCGCCCGTCAGTACCTGGCTCGCAACGCTGATGTACTTTCGTCCAGATTCCTTGGCCTGATCAACCGCCTTCGCAAGGGGGGCGTCCGAGCGGACGCTCGCGAGCTTGATCAGCATGGGAAGATTGACGCCTGCGATAACCTCGACCTTAGCCTCGTCCATGACGGAAATCGCGAGATTGGAAGGAGTTCCTCCGAACATGTCGGTGAGAATGACGACGCCTCTGCCACATTCCGCTCTTTTCACCGCTGCCAGTATATCACTGCGGCGAAGCTCCATGTCGTCCTCGGGGCCGATCGATATCGTCTCGAGCTGCGTCTGAGGGCCGACCACGTGCTCGAGAGCAGCGCGGAACTCACCGGCCAGACCGCCGTGCGTCACGATGACGATGCCAATCATGGACCCGACCTTGCTCCCCAGACTACCCTAGAGCAGATTTCGACCAGACGTGATCGCCGTTGGCGATCGAATGATCGGATGAAACCGCTCCAGTCTCTTGACTTCAGAGCATCGTCCTCCCACCGCCCAACCGCGAAAGCGATACAGACCGGACGGATGATGCTCTACGTGTGGCAACTGTTTGCCGCAATCGCAAGATGATCGAAAGAGATAAACTGAACCCAGCGGATATTTTAGAATTGGGGGCTGACGGGTGTGACGGCGGGGTTTCACCCTCGCCGGGGCGGTGGTCGGGGCGGTGTCAGAGGCTGTCGCAAAGATTTTCCACCGCGAGAACCAGCTTCAAGGCCGCGGAGGGTTCGAACGGCGCGAGCCCGATGCGCCGGACCGGCACACCGCAAATCTCGGCCGTGTCATCCTGCTCCGGCAGGCGCGGTACGTGATCCGGGCCCACAAGGTCCACGACCAGGACCAGCCTCGCCTCCGCGACGGCGGGAACAGTCACGATACCGATGCCGCGTACTTCGATCAACCCTATGATCGCGCTGGGACAAGTCAGCGTCAGGACACCGTTCCTCCGGACGACGAGCACGCGATCGTCGGCGACGAGAACCGGCTGTTCGGGAACCAGCTGGCCTGAGCCCAGTGCCATCGCGCGCAAGGCGAGGTCTGATTTTCCCGATCCCGAGGGGCCGCGGATCAGTATTCCGCGATCTCCGATCGCCAGCGCTGTTCCATGAAGGTTCGTGGTTTCGCCAACGTCGTCAGCCATCGCACGCCTTCCCCTCGATCAGGCGCGCCAAGCCCGCGACGGCTGCGTTCGATACTGCTGCCCGACGCGCTGCGGAGCGGGAATCGTCACAACGAACCGCGCGCCGCGCCGCTTTCCGTCGACGATGCCGTTATCCGTAAGTTCGGGCTGGAGGTTTTCCGCCCAGATCCTACCATCGTGCGCTTTCACGATTTCGCGGGTGATCGACAGACCGAGCCCCGAATTGTTACCACGGCTCGTCGTGGCCGTCGGACGGTAGGTGTAGAAGCGCTCGAACACCTTCTCGAGCTTGTCGACATCGATGCCCGGCCCTTCGTCCTCGACCGAGAACCGGACCAAGTCGCCGTCGCGACGCAGCGAGATCCGAATGGCGCCGTCCGATGGCGAGAACGAGATCGCGTTGTCGATCAGGTTGGTGGCGACCTGCCCCAGGCGGCCGTCCTGGCCCAGCACGACGAGATCGTCCGGACCGCCCATCGCGACGTCGAGTTCGATCGCGCGGCCGGAGCCGCTGGTGAGGTCGCGGAAGCTGGCCGCGACATTGCGCAGTACCTCGGCCATATCGACCGGCTCGCGCTGCTGCAGCGCCAGTTCCGCGTCGAGCCGCGAGGCGTTCGAGACGTCGCTGATCAGGCGGTTGAGGCGCTTCAGCTCGCTGCGAATCTGCACGACGAGCTGGTCGCGTTCGTCATCTGTGCGAGCATACGAGAGTGACTGGGCGGTCGCGTTGGCTGCCGTCAGGGGATTCTTCAACTCATGGGCGACATCGGCGGCGAACTTCTCGCTCGCCTCGATGCGGCGGTAAAGCGAGGCCGTCATTGCCCTGAAACTCTGCGCGAGGTGGGCAACCTCATCTCTGCGGTCGGTGAAATCCGGCAACCGATGGCGCGCATTGATATCGACGCTCACGGCTTGCGCCGCCTCGGCCAGCTTGTGGATCGGGCCGGCGACGGAATAGGCGAGAAGCATCGAGACGAGGAAACTGGCGGTCAATGCCAGGCCGGCGAGCTTGATGATCGCGTTACGCTCCTTGTTCAGCACCTTCTCGATCTCGCCGGGATCAGTCGAAAGCAGCAGCACGCCGTGGATCTTGCGCGCACGCACGATGGGTGCCGCGTAAGAAACGATCTGATGGCCTTCCTCGTTCAGCAGTAACATCGGCGTGCCGGTGCCGGACATGGCGCTACGCACGGGGGGATAGTAGTTGCCATTGGCACGATCCAACTCGCGCAGCACCGGCAGTTCTGACGCGAAGAGAAACTCCGTCATGCGTGTCCAGAGGTTCTTGGTGCGCGGCTTTTCGGGCGTTCCGTCGGTCTTGCGAGGATCGACGAGCTTCCGTTTCGAGAGGAACTCGACGGTATCGACGATCAAGCGGCCTTCCCGGTCGTAGACGCGGGCGCGGATATCCGGCTGGATCAGGCGACGAAGGATCGGGGCGACCTTCTCGGGTCCGAGAGAGAACGACAACGAGGCGAAGCCGTCGTCTCGATAGTCGTCGAGCGGAGGAGCGGTGTCGGGCTGCGCCTCGGGGTCGACGACGAGACGCTGGCCATCGAGCGTGGCATTGGCGGCAATCGCCTGCGCGATGATCTCGCCCTGCGCGGTGAGGCTATCCAGCTTGGCATCGACCAACCAGTCCTTGTACTGGTTCAAGTACCAATAGCCGCCGAGTAGAATCATGAGCCCGATCGCATTGGAAAAGAAAATGCGGCGAGCGAGGCTGCGCGAGAACCAGCGCACGATCGGCAATCGATCGAAGAAGCGGCGCACATAGCCACCGACCGTCTCCAACACGCGCAGAAGCGGCGCGAACGTCGTCGACGCCCACTGCGCAGCCGCCCTGCTGCTCGCCAGAGCATCGCCCACGATTTTCGGTTGTCCGCCGTCGAAGGGCATCGGGTGCCGAAGCCTCACAGGTTTCACATCGAATGGTTCGACCTCCAGAGAGGGTTCACCTTTCGAAGTTGCAGTCTCGCCGAGATCCACGCACAGGTTCGAGATTTCCGGAAAGCGGTCTCCGATCCGCGTTCCGGAACCCACCGATCAAATTTCACCCGACGAGCCCCTTCCCCCCGAAACAGCCAGGCGTCAAGGGCCGTTCGGAAGTCGACGCGGGATCACCGGCCGGCGCCCGTTGCCTCAGGCAGCTTCCTTGAAACGATAACCGACGCCATAGAGCGTCTCGATCACGTCGAAGTCGTCATCGACCTGCTTGAACTTCTTGCGCAGCCGCTTGATGTGGCTGTCGATGGTGCGGTCGTCGACATAGACCTGATCGTCGTAGGCCGCATCCATCAGCGCATCGCGCGTCTTGACGACGCCCGGCCGCGTTGCCAGCGCCTGCAGGATCAGGAACTCGGTCACGGTCAATGTGACCGCCTTGTTGTCCCAATGGCAGGTATGGCGCTCCGGATCGAGCTTCAGCTTGCCACGCTCGACGATGGCGCGGGCTGCCTCCGGCGTCTGCGGCGCGCCGTCCTTGGCGCCGATGCGGCGCAGCACAGCCTTTACGCGCTCGACCACGAGGCGGAGTGAGAACGGCTTGGCGATGTAGTCGTCGGCGCCCATCTTAAGGCCGAACAACTCGTCGATCTCCTCGTCCTTCGAGGTGAGGAAGATCACCGGCATGTCCGACTGCTGGCGCATCCGGCGCAGCAGTTCCATGCCATCCATGCGCGGCATCTTGATATCGAAGACGCCGAGATCCGCGGGCTCTTCCGTCAGAGCCTCGAGAGCCGCCATGCCATCGGAATAGGTGCGGACCTTGTAACCTTCCGCCTCCAAGGCCGTTCTGAGCGACTTCAGGATGTTCTGCTCGTCGTCGACAAGCACGATCGTGCTTTTTTCCTTCATGGGATCACTCGCCTCACCGCACCGGCTGAGCCGGGCCACACGATTTTGCCGCCTCTAAGGTTTCAACACGAGAGAAATGTGGCAACATTACCCTCTGCCCGGTCGGCTGAATGGCCAGTGAATGTCATCGGGCCAGCATCCAGCCGACCCTCTAGGCCGCCACGCCCGGTGTCGAAATGGGCTAGAGACGTTTTCTTAGCACGCAAATCGCGAGCACGCACATGGCAAGCGACGATATCACCGCCGCGCGTTCCCAGGACGGTGGAAAAGAAGCCGCGGCGCGGTTGGCGCGCGACCTCGTCCGCACGGCGTGGAAGGCGTCGTTGGGCACCATCGATCGCACCGGTGGATATCCCTACGCCTCGCTCGTCGCCGCCGCCACGCAACCAGACGGCTCACCGCTGTTGCTGCTGTCGGGCCTTGCGGAACACGCGAAGAACATCGCTGCCGATCAGAGGTGCAGCATCTTGTTCGATGGGACGAGCGCGGATCGTGCGGCACTGACGGGCGCCCGCGTAACGCTGGTCGGGCGGTTGCGCGAGGCCGAGCCGGCGACCGCGCGCCGACGCTATCTGGCCCGGCATCCCGATGCTAGCGGGTTCGTCGATTTCGCGGACTTCAAACTCTATCAGCTCGACATCGAGTGGGCGCATCTGGTGGCGGGGTTCGGGCGGATCTTGCGGCTGCAGGTCGACGACCTTTCGATCACGACCAGCGATGCCGCGGCCATCATCGATGCCGAGCCCGGCATTCTGGAACACATGAATGCCGATCATGCAGACGCGATAGCGGCCATGGCTATGGCGCACAGCGGAGCAGCCAACCTCGATGGCCGCCTGAATTCCGGGCAACCGGTCGGATCGCCGATCGACGAATGGCGAATGGTCGGTTGCGATCCGGAGGGTTTCGACCTGACCGATGGGCACCGTGCCGTTCGCATCCGTTTTGCGACCCGGGTCACTACGACCGATGCTGTTCGGAGGGAACTCGTCGCGATCACCGCAGCGGCGCGAACAAGATCAGCTGGTTAATCTCTATTGTTGCACCGCGACATTTCTGTGTGCGCTGCAACATAGAATGCACTCTCCACAGCGAAACTAATCACTAAAGCAATAGTCTCGAGACACGAAGTACCTTCTGCAACTGAAGCATGTCTTTAGAAGTTGTTGCCTATTCTTGTAGCAACGGTTGCGAATGCTGGACCTTCGCTTAACCCGAATATCAAACGCGACGATTCGACCGCGAATTTCCGCTTGCCTTGAAGGGTCACGACTGATTTTTATGCTGCCTTCGTCGGTGGCGCGCTTCGTGCTTGCCCCGGCTTAGCTGGGCACCGATCCTCCATTTTCAGTGACGACGGCTTCAGTGACGACGGTGGTCGATGTAGCTGCGGTTCTGCCGCAGGCGCTTCACTCAACCTTCGATCACCCTGTCTTTCGCTCACTCCACCTCTCCGGCGCCTCGATGCCAGCGTTCGCAGACTTCGATATTGCCATCAAACCTGGAACAGCGATGAGCACCGAAACTTTCCCGCTGAGCGCGGCCGGCAAGGTCCACCTCAACAATTCTCCTGTCGAGCTGATCGAAGCCTCGATCCGCCGCGGTGAGGCACGCTTCGCCTCGACCGGCGCTCTGGTCGCAGTCACCGGCGAGCACACCGGCCGCTCGGTCAAGGACAAGTTCACGGTGCGCGACGAGCTCACCGAAGGCAAGGTTTGGTGGGACAACAACTACTCGATGTCGCGCGAGCACTTCGAGAACCTGCTCGCCGACTTCCAGGCGCACGCTAAAAAGCTCGACCTGTATGTGCAGGACCTGCACGTCGGCGCCGATCCGACTTACCGCTACAACACCCGGATCATGTGCGAATACGC
>LNFM01012911.1_pt1 | contig 13802 bp, 15 predicted proteins | sample 596031 | NCBI WGS metagenome assembly LNFM01 (sample SAMN04254537, study PRJNA301005) | activated carbon metagenome | isolation source: dual media filters at the Ann Arbor, Michigan drinking water treatment plant | place: USA: Ann Arbor
CCAGCGTGTGGCGCAACGGCCGCTCGCAGGCGGCGGCCAAGGTCGACGCGCTGGCCAGCAACGGCATGGACGAGATCGAGATCCCGGCCTTCCTCAGGAAGCAGGCTGACTGAGGCAGGACGCAGGACGCCGGAAGGCGTTCTGCGCCTGCCGAAGGCCAGACCGCGATTTCACGCGGGCTGGCTGAGGCCGTAGACAGGACGCCGGAAGGCGTTCTGCGCCTGCCGAAGGCCAGACCGCGATTTCACGCGGGCTGGCTGAGGCCGTAGACAGGACGCCGCAAGGCGTTCTGCGCCCCCTCGAGGCCTCGGGTCAGGCGTAGAGGGAGTGCGCGTTCTCGTGCAGCAGCGCGTTCCGCCCTGCGGCGTCCAGGTTCGCGAGCACGGGCGCCATCGTCGACCCGTACGCGGGCAGGCGGTCGGGGACAGCACCGGATTCCATTCAAGCACCTCGTAGCCCTTGAGTCCCGCTTCGTCCATCGACGGCAGGTCCGGCAGCACTCGCGAACGCAGCTTGGACGTCACGGCCAGGGCCCGCAGGCGGCCGGACTGGATGTGCCCGAGCGACGAGGCCACGTTGGCGCAGAAGAGCGGCACCTGCCCGCCCATCACGTCGTTCAGCGCCGGGCCACCGCCGCGGTAGGGGATGTGCGTCATGTCGACCTTGGCCATCGCCTCGAACAGCGCGCCGGCCAGGTGCTGGGCCGAGCCGTTGCCGGAGGATGCATAGGCCAGCGTGCCAGGCTTCGCCCTGGCCAGGCGCAGCACGTCGGCCACCGTCTTCGCCTCGAAGCCCGCGGTGCACACCAGCACGTTCGGGTACAGCGCCAGCACGGCCAGTGGCGCGAAACTGGTGGCCGCGTCTTAGGGCAGCTTGTCGAACAGCGACGGCTTGACGGCGAATGACGACGCGTCCAGTAGCTGGGTGGAGCCGTCGGGCGTGGCCCGCGCGACCTGTGCGGCAGCGATCGTGCCGCTGGCGCCCGGCTTGTTGTCGACGATCACGGGCTGGCCCAGGGCGTCGGCCAGGCGCGGTGCGATCAGCCGCGCCATCACGTCGGCGCCGCCGCCTGCGGGGTAGCTGACCACCAGCGTGATCGGCTTGCCGCCGGCGATGTCGCCGGCCGCGAACGCGCGCCCCAGCGGCGCCGCCAGCAGGGCGGCGCCAGCGGCCAGCATGCCGCGGCGGTTCGAGAGGTGGGGAGTCGTCATGGGCATCCTCAGGTGATCGAAACCGTGTAGTGGAAGGCGTTGGCGTCGCCCAGCGTCGTGCGCCACTCGACACAGCGGCCCGACAGGTCGAAGGCCTGCCGCTGCACGCGCGCGCAGGGGTGACCCGCCGGCAGACGCAGGGCCCGGGCGTGCAGGGCGGGTTGGCTGCCGACCGAGCGCAGACGTCTCAGCCGCAAGGCCTGCTCGCCGGGGCCGCAGCCCAGGACGACCAGGCCCTGCTCGGCGAGCAAGTCCAGCGCCCGCCGCATCGTGCCGAGCGCGACGCCGTGTTCGGCGGCCAGGGTGTGCTCGGCAGGGATGGCGCTTCCAGGCGGCCACTCGCCCGCGACGATGCGCGCTCGCATGGCCGCCGCCAACGCGGCATAGCGGCTCTGCCCGGGTTCGGATTCGACAAGGCGAACCGTCGACATATCTAGTCCTCTATAGGAGTAGATCTCGTACCGTCTCTCAATCCGCGTCAAGCGGCGAAGCATGAGCGACGCCTGCAAGCAGGTCACCGCTCAAACGACGCAGCAGCTCAACCCGATGCCGGCCAGCGCCGCGAGGGTGTGCTGGTGGCCATCACACGGCCGGGCAAGCTCATGGAGATGTCCTTCCAGCAACAGATGCAGAAGTCCTGAGCGTGCACCCTGCGGAAGACGCGCGCCGCAATCGGCTGCCTGACTTCCGGCACAGCCAGAGGCTCGGCACGACCTTGCACTCTCCGTCCCTGTCCTGACAGCCGCGAAGCAGAGAACCGATGCCCGACACGGCCGGCATCGTCACGCTGACGGTGCGCCATGCGGTGGGCGAGGTCAGCAGCGCGCAGCTCGTCATATGCGACGGCAACATGCCCGATAGGAGCTGGCCGCTGGCCGACGGCGCCTTGTTCGTGCCCGGCGTGGCCATCGTCATCTCGGCGGGTCATGGCAACAGCGAAACCCCAATCTTCAGCGGCATCGTGGTCAAACTGGGTCTGCGCGTAGCGGGCGATGACGACAGCCACCTGGTCGTCGAGTGCCGCGACAAGGCCATCAAGATGCCGGCGGGCCGCAGGAACGCCAGCTACGGCGACCAGACGGACAGCGACATCATGGCCCTGCTGGCCGGCAACCATGGCCTGCATCACGACATCGATGCCACGAGCGAAGCCCGCGCGATGCTGCTGCAGTACGACTGCAGCGACTGGGACTTCCTGATGCCGCGGGCAGAGTTCAACGGCCTGCTGGTCACCACCGACGGCGGCAAGGTCGTCGTCAAGGCACCGGCGGTGACGACCTCGCCGGCGCTGAAGGTCACGTGGGGCGTCGACCTGATGGAGATCAGCGCCGACACCGATGCGCGGCACCAGTGCAGCGAGGCCAGCGCCGTGGCCTGGGATCCGGCGCAGCAGGCCTTCATCACACAAAGCGCACGACCGCAGACGCTCAATGCACAAGGCAATCTCAGCACCGCCATGCTGGCCGCGGTGATGAGCCCATCCACACTGCGCCTGCAGGGCAACGCGATGCTGAGCAGGGGCGATCTCAGCACCTGGAGCAAGGCACAGCAGGTGCGCGCCGGGCTCTCGCGCATACGCGGCACGATGACGTTCCACGGCTCGGCGCTGGCCCGGCCGGCCGAGCTCATCGAACAGGCCGGCATGGGCGCCCGCTTCAACGGCAACGTCTTCGTCAGCGCGGTGGAGCATCGCATCGCGCACAGCTTGGCTGCCGATCACGGCACCGTCGGGTCGGGCGCGTCTCCGTGGACGACGCGCGGGTCGCCGCATCAGTCGGTGGTGATCTTGCGCTCGCGGATGATGCTCACGTAGCGGCGTGAGTCCGCTTCGATCACCTGACCGAACTGTTCGGGCGTGATCGGTGTCGGCTCGGCGCCGATGTTGCGGATCGCGTCGCTCACGGCCTTCTCGCTCATGGTGCGGTTGATCTCGCGGTTCATGCGCTCGACGATGGCCGCCGGCGTGCGCGCGGGGTACCAGAAGCCGTGTGTGGTGCCGGCGTCGAAGCCGGCGAGGCCCGATTCAGCCAGCGTCGGCGTCTCGGGAAACAGCGCCGAGCGTTTGGCCGATCCCACGGCCAGCAGCTTCAGGCGCCCGCTGCGCACGTGCGGGAAGGCCGTGCCGGGGTCGAACGAGTAGTCGATGCGGCCGGCGAGCATGTCCTGCACCACCGCGGCCGAGCCGCGATACGGGATGTGCACGGAAAACACATTGGCCTGCGACTTCATCATCTCGCCAGCGATGTGGGGCGACGAGCCGTTGCCCGGCGAAGCGTAGGACAGCCGGCCCGGGTTGGCGCGCAGGTAGCGCAGGAATTCCTGGATGTTGTTGACCGGCAGGTCGCCGCGCGTGACCAGGTACACCTCCAGCCGCGCGCCGGCGGCCACCGGCACCACGTCCTTCAGGTCGTAGGGCAGGCGCTGCAGGTGCGGCACGATGGACATCGCGCTCCCCGAGGACAGCAGCAGCGTGTAGCCATCGGGAGCCGACTTGGCCACCGCATCGACTCCGATGGTGCCCGAGGCCCCGGAACGGTTCTCCACCACCACCTGCTGGCCGAGAGCCTGCGACAGCGGCGCCGCCACCGCCCGCCCGATGATGTCGGGCGACCCGCCCGGAGGAAAGTTGATGATCATGCGCACCGGCCGCGTGGGAAAGCTCTGTTGCGCGAAGGCCCGCGGTGCCAGCGAAGCCCCCGCGGCGAAGACCACGTGGCGGCGATGGATGGGCATGTTCGTCTCCTCTGTGTTTCGTGTTTGCGTCAGCCAGCGTGCCGGGCGATGACCTCACGCACGCAGCGCGCCTGTCGGCCATGCGCGACCCGAAATCGTAGAGTGAGCGCTTCACCCCAGCCAAACTGGGGTCGCGCAGGTGTTCCAGCGCGCCAGCCCGCCCCAAGGCAACTTCGGCACGGACGCCTTGTCCCAGGAGCTGCGCAGCGTGGCGATGGCGATGCCGGTGTTCAAGGCCACGGGGCTGCCCGCCCCGGTCTTGCTCGAGGTGTTCCCGAGCCTGGCCCACTTCGGACAAAGGCCATTGCCGTTGCCGAGGGCCTGAAGGCCCCTCCATCTTGCGGACCCGTGGAGCGTCCAGTTCGACGGCGCGTCCCTGAATGCCTCGAAGACGCCAGGCCGACATGGCGGGACGCAGGCGTGCGACCGAGGGATTCGCACTGCAAGCCATCTCTGGTGAGGCACATGCTGCGCCCTCTTGAATCGTTTGCTCGCCGTGGCCGTGGCGGTTGCTGCGTGCTCAGTCCGGATGTCCGGGCATGCCCTCCAGCAGGTCGGCCAGCTCGTCGGCATGCTCTTCTTCCACCGCCTGGATCTGCTTGAGCAACTCGCTGGTGGTCGGGTCCTGGTCACCCAGATAGCGCACCATGTCGCGGTAGCTGTCGATGGCGATGCGCTCGGCCACCAGGTCCTCCCGGATCATCTGCGTCAGCGTGTCGCCGGCCACGTACTCTGCATGGCTGCGCTCGCTCAGGTGGTCGGGCGAGAAGTCGGGTTCGCCCCCCAGCTGCACGATGCGCGCGGCCAGCAGATCGGCGTGGCCCTGCTCTTCCTTCGAATGCGCGAGGAACTCGGCACCGACGCTCTGGCCATGGATGCCGCGCGCCATGAAGTGGTGGCGCCGGTAGCGCAGCACGCACACGATCTCGGTGGCCAGTGCCTCGTTCAGCATCTTCAGCACCTGTTCGCGGTCGGCGCCGTAGCCGGCGGTGACGGCACCACGCTCGATCTGCTTTCGCGCCTGGGCGCGCAGGGTGGCGACGTCGGTCAACGGACGGGGGCTGTTCACGGCGTCACTTTCGGGTCGTTGACGGCCGGGACGGCCAGCGCCGTGCCCGCAAGCAGGTGGGGGAGGGTCAGGTTCAAGGGGGTTCTCCAGTGCGTGGTCGAAGGTGATGCCACTGACCATAAGGGCTCGCACCGGACGCATCTGTGCGCTGACAGACACAAGCATCGTCCTGCACATCCAGCGACAGGAAAAGAAGGCGGGGCGGGCGCCTCAAGTTGCAGGGGAGAACGACCGTTACCGTCATCGTCCGGGGGCTTGGATCGTGTCGACCCGGCAGCCCTCATCCCCCACAGAAGTTTCAAGGAGACCTCAGTCATGACCGCCGCGACCATGAACACCGTCGGCTTCGGCAAGTCCGATGTCGAGAACGTCCTTTCGAAGATGAATGACGCCCAGCTCAACAACCTCGCCTTCGGTGCCATCGAGCTCGACGCCACCGGCAAGATCCTGAAGTACAACGCGGTCGAAGGCGCGATCACGGGCCGTGACCCGAAGGCAGTCATCGGCAAGAGCTTCTTCACCGAAGTGGCGCCCTGCACCAACCGTCCCGAGTTCAAGGGCGTCTTCGATGCCGGCGTGCGCGCGAACAACCTCAACACGCTGTTCGAGTACGTGTTCGACCACCAGATGAAGCCGACCAAGGTCAAGATCCACATGAAGCGGGCGATCTCGGGGAACACCTACTGGGTGTTCGTGAAGCGCGTCTGAACCCGATGACCGCCGACCCGACCCCAGCCGAACCGCAGCCATGGCATCGGCGCCCGGGGGCCCTGGCGCGCTTCGTCGCTGACCTCGTGGGCGACGAACTGGCGCACCTGCGCCCGGGCGGCGTGCGCTTGCCCGGCCAGCCCTGGGCAGCGGACATGGCCATCGACGAGCAAGGGCTGGGTCTCGACTCGCTCGAGCGCCTCTCGGTGGCTGCGGCCCTCAACGAGGCGCTGCACCTGCACGAGAGCGGGATCGAAGACCTGCTGCTGGCCCGGGGGCGCTTCGGCGAATGGCTGGAGGTCGCCGCCGAAGGCCTGGCCACGTACGACGCGTCGATGACCTTTCGCACCTCGGGCAGCAGTGGGGTCGCCAAGGCCTGTCCGCACGCCCTGGGGAATCTTTGGCAGGAGGTCGAACACCTGTCCTGCCTCGTGTCCGATCACGCGCCCGGCGTGCGGCGCGTGCTGTCCGCCGTGCCGGCGCACCACGTGTACGGCTTCCTGTTCACCGTCCTGCTGCCTCACCGTCTGGGTTGCAGTGACGTCATCGACATCAGACGCCTGACGCCGCAGGCGCTGGTCGCGATGATGCAGCCGGGTGATCTCGTCGTCAGCCATCCGGCGCACTGGTCGGTGGTGGCCAGACACGCGCAGCGCCTGCCGCCCGGCGTGAACGGGGTCACGTCCACGGCACCTTGTCCCGATCCCTTGGCGAGGTGTCTGGAGGACATCGGGCTCGCCACGCTGATCCAGGTCTACGGCAGCTCGGAAACCGCTGGGATCGGCACGAGGACGGCCCCCGGGAGCGCCTTCCAGCTGATGCCGTTCTGGTCACGCGATCCACTGGATGGGCACGCTCTGTTGCGTGCGTCGTCGGATGGCGCCCGCAGTTCGCATGCACCGCAGGACCGGCTGGATTGGCTGGACGCGCTTCGGTTCGGCATCCGCGGCCGGATGGATGAAGCCGTCCAGGTGGGCGGTACCAACGTCTTTCCGGCGCGGGTGCGGCAGGTGCTGTTGGACCATCCGCAGGTGGTTGACGCTCAGGTGCGCCTGATGACGCCCGAAGAGGGCTCGCGACTCAAGGCCTTCGTGGTCCCGGCGCAAGGTACCGACCCCGAGGCCCTTCAGAAGGACCTGTGGCGCTGGACCGGGTCGCGATTGACCGCACCCGAGCGGCCCAAGGCGTTCACCCTGGGCCACCAACTGCCCCGCAACCCCATCGGCAAGCTGACGGACTGGCCGGTGGCCAGTGAGTCTCAGCAGGCGGCAAGCCCGTAGCCCCAGCGTGGCCTTGCTCTGCGTCGGCTCAGAGGGCTCGGGTCGCATGCGGACGGGTCTGCCTGCGGATGGCGACAATCGATTCCCGGCCACCGCGATAGCGTCCTAGCATCGCGCCAAGCCAAGCCAAGCCAAGCCAAGCCAAGCCCAGCCCCGTACCGTACCGTACCGTCAGGACCTCGCTCGATGGCCATGCCCAGACCCCGTCGGCAGCCGATCACCGCCACCATCAACGGGCGGCCGATCACCGTCGGGCCGCACGAGACCTTGCTGACCGCGGCACTGCGACAGGGGGTGGCCCTGCCGTTCAGCTGCCGTGTCGGGGGCTGCGGCAGCTGCAAGTGCCGGCTCGTCGACGGGCGGGTGGAGGAACTCACCGAGACGGGCTACATCCTGTCGGACGACGACATCGCCCAGGGGAGCATCCTGGCCTGCCAGAGCGTGCCGCAGACCGACGTGCACATCGAGGTGGACCTGTCCGCCCAGCCGCTGCGGCGCAGCATCGCCGGTCGCGTCGTCGCGCAACGCCGGCTCACGCACGACATCACCGCGCTCGACGTACAGCTCGATCAGGGCCTGCCCTACCTGCCGGGACAGCATGCCAGCGTGAGCATCGGCGCCTTGCCGGGCGTGGTCCGCAACTACTCCTTCGCTGCGCCGGTGCGGCCTGACGCCCAGGTGAGCTTCTTCGTGCGCAAGGTGCCTCAAGGCGCGTTCTCGACGCTGGTGGACGAGCAGGATCTGATCGGCCAGCCCGTGCAGGTGGACGGCCCCGTTGGCGACTTCTGGCTGCGACCAGGCGCTTCGCCACTGCTCTTCGTGGCCGGCGGCAGCGGGCTGGCCCCCGTGCTGGCCATGCTGCAGTACGCCGTGGACTCGGACGCCGACCACTGCAGCGCGACCCTGCTGTTCGGCGCGCGCGAGCGACGCGACCTGTATGCGCTGGAACAGATCGACGCCATCGTCCGCCGCTGGCGCGGCGGCCTGCGTTTCGTGCCGGTGCTGTCCGAGTGCCGGGACGATGCGGCATGGACCGGCGCACGGGGCCTGGTGACCGACTTCGTGGCCGATGTGCTGCAGCCCGGCACCCAGGCCTACCTGTGCGGGCCTCCGGCCATGATCGACGCCGCGGTGGCGCTGCTGCAGCGGCAAGGCGTGCAGCGGGAGCACATCCACGCCGATCGCTTCACCACGCAACCGCCGTCGGCGGCCTCGCTGTCTCGCCCTCGGGATGCTGCGAGGCCACCGGCAGCGGCCACCGAGGCCGGCGTGCTCGACTACCTGAAGTACTTCCTGTTCCATGCCGTGAGCCTGGTGAGTGCGGTGGCCCTGGTGGCCGGCGGCGGCGCCATCACGGCCGCCCTGTTGGGCGTGCTGGTGTTCTACATGCTCGGTGACGCCGTGTGCGGCGACGACATCTCGACGCCGCGCTATCGGCATCCCGGCATCCTGACCGCGCAGCTGTGGGCCGCCTTGCCCTTGCTGGCCTTGACCGTGTTCGCCGCGGTGTGGGGCGTGAGCCCGGGCGACCCGCTCGGGTTCGGCGCCTGGGTCACGCAGTGGAGCGGGCGCGACGTGCTGGCCGCCAAGGCGGCAGCGGGCTGGGGGCATCACGTCTCGGCGGTGCTGCTCACTGGTCTGATGATCGGCTTCGTGGGCACCATCACGGCCCACGAGCTGATCCACCGCACCTGGGACCGCGTGTCCATGGCCATCGGCCGCTGGCTGCTGGCCTTCAGCTTCGACACCATCTTCTCCATCGAGCACGTGTACGGCCACCATCGGTATGTCTCGACGCGGGAAGACCCCGCCACGGCGCCGCGCGGTCGCAACGTCTACGCGCACATCGTCGTCTCCACCGTCAAGGGCAACCTCAGCGCCTGGAAGATCGAGCGCCAGCGTCTGCGCCGCAGGGGCCTGGCGGTCTTCTCGTGGCACAACGCGGTGATCCGCGGCCATTCCATGAGCCTGGGACTCGTGGCCCTGGCCGGAGCCCTGGGCGGATGGACGGCGGCATCCTTCTTCGTGCTGTGCGCCCTGTGGGGCAAGGCGCTGCTGGAGATCGTGAACTACATGGAGCACTACGGCATGGTGCGCGACCCGGCCACGCCGGTGCAGCCGCGGCACTCTTGGAACACCAACCGGCGCCTCAGTTCCTGGAGCATGTTCAACCTGACGCGGCACTCGCACCACCATGCCCAGGGCGAGGTGCCCTACCAGGACCTCAAGCCCTTTCCCGATGCGCCCATGATGATCGGCGGCTATCTCACGACCGTCGTGGTCGCGATGGTGCCGCCGCTGTGGCACCGGCTGATGACGCCCAGGGTGATGCAGTGGGACCGGGAGCACGCCAGCGACGAAGAGCGCGCACTGGCGGCGCAGGCGAATGCCTGCAGCGGCATCGCCCGGCTCCAGGCGCAGGCGAGCCTGGTGGGCAGGCCTGTCGACTGATTCCTTCGGGGAGCAGAGCCAGAGGCCCGTGGAAACTCTGCGGCAGCCGTTCCCGAGTGACTCAGTCGATCAGCTTGCCACCGTCGTGGAACGGATAGGGCCCGTCGAACCGCCCCACGGCCGCCACGTGCGTCACCATGCGCCCCGGACCGCTCCAGGCGTGCAGGTGGAAGCCGGGCGGCTCCAGGATCCAGGCCGAGGCGGCGTCGGGCGCCAGGTCCAGGCAGACCTGGTGCGCAGGGCTCGGTGCGGTGGACACGACGGCGCCGCCGATCCGGCTGTAGATCGTGCGGTGCAGGTGCCCGCAGACCACGCGCTCGACCGTCGGGTGACCGGTCAGGATCTCGGCCAGCGCGTCGGCGCCTTCCAGCAGGCCGATGCGGTCCATGTGGCCGATCAGCGTCTCGAAGGGCGGGTGGTGCATGGCGATGACCACGGGCTCGCCGCGGTGTCGGTCCAGCGCATCGGCCAGCCACTGCAGGCGCTTGCTGCACAGGCGGCCATGCGGGGCGCCGGGCTCCACCGTGTCCAGTGCCAGCAGCCGCAGGCCGTGCTCGCCCAGGCTCACGCTGTACTGCACGAACTCGCCGTCGCCCAGATACGCATGGGCCTTGAAGCTGCGCCGCAGCTGCGCACGCTCGTCGTGATTGCCGGGCAACAGGAACAGCGGCATCGACAGCGGCGCGAGCATGTCCGCCAGGTGCTCGTACTCGGCCGCACGGCCGAAGTCGGTGAGGTCGCCGGTCAGCACCACCGCATCCGGGCGTTGCGGCAGCGCGCCGATGGCCTGCACGGCCGCGCGCAGGTAGGGAGCGGTGTCCAGGCGGCCATAGGCCAGCCGGCCCGGCTCGCGGATGTGCAGGTCGGTCAGCTGTGCGAGCAGGGTCTTCATGCGCTGTCTTTCAGGGCGGCCGCCATCAGGCGCGTCGGGTCGATGCTGATGCAGACGGAGTCGCCCGCGGCTGCGGGACAGTCGCGCGACTGGTCGGAGACGATGGCATCGGCCTGCCCCGCCACCGACAGCCGCAGGTGCACGCGGTCGCCCAGGAAGGTGCGTTGCAAGACGCGCGCCCGGCCCCAGGGGCCACCGTGCGAGGCCGGCGCCGGCGGCAGGTCGCCGGTGTGCACCTGAACGTCTTCCGGCCGCACCAGCACGGTGTCGTGTCCCGACAAGGCTGCAGGGCAGGGCATCTCGACGCCACCCAGCGGCAGCGTGCGTTGTCCATCGACCTGCAGGCGGTTCACGCGGCCGAGGAACTCGGCGACGAAGGGGTGGCCGGGCTGGCGGTAGAGGTCTTCGCCGCGGCCGACCTGCACGATGCGCCCGGCCTGCATGACGGCCAGCCGGTCGGCGATGGCCAGGGCCTCGTGACGTGCACGGCGGTGATGTGCAGCTCGCGCAGCAGCTGCGCCAGCTCGTCGCGCAGCGCCTCCTTCAGCTTGGCGTCCAGCGCGGTCAGCGGCTCGTCCAGCAGCAGCACGCGCGGCTGCACGGCCACCGCCCGCGCCAGGGCCACGCGCTGCCGCTGGCCGCCCGAGAGCTGTGCCGGGCGGCGCTGCTCCAGCCCGCCCAGGCGCACCAGGTCGATGACCTCGCCCACCCGCTGGCGGATCCTGTCCGGCGCGATGCCCCGCACGCGCAGCCCGTAGCCGATGTTGGCCTCGACCGTCATCTGCGGGAACAGCGCGTAGTGCTGGAACACCATGCCCACCGCGCGCTGTTCGATCGGTCGCGCGGTGACGTCGTCGCCGTTGAAGACGATGCGCCCGCTGCGGTCGGGGTCGATCAGCCCGGCGATCACGCGCAGCAGCGTGGTCTTGCCGCAGCCCGAAGGCCCGAGCAGCGCCAGCACCTCGCCCGGCTCCACCGTCAGCGTGGTGGGGCGCAGCACCTGCGCCCCGCCGGGGTAGGTCTTGGCGCAGTCGATGATCTCGACGCGCGTGCGTTCAGCGGCGGAGGCCGGGGGAGCTTCCATGGGTGTTCTCGATCCAGCGTGCCAGCACCTGCATGGCCCAGAGGATGGGCAGGATGACGATGAAGAAGACCAGCGTGTAGGCCGAGCCGATCTCGATGCGCATCGAGGCGTAGCTGTCGGCCAGGCCCACCGGCAGCGTGCGCGTGAGCGGTGTGTGCAGCATCCAGGTCAGGTTGAACTCGCCCACCGACAGCGTGAAGACCATCAGGCTGCCGGCCACGATGGACGGCGCCACGGCGGGTACCAGCACGCCCAGGAAGCGCTGCAGGAAGCTGGCGCCCAGCGAACGCGCGGCTTCGTCCAGGGACTGCAGGTCGTCGCGCGCGAAGGCCGCCGACACCGTGCGCACCATGAAGGGCAGCGTGAACACCACGTGGCCGACGAGGATGAAGGCGAAGCTCCTGGCCATAGGCCAGGATGAGGGCCAGCGCCGTGGCCAGCCCCGGCACGGCCACTGGCAGGGTCAGCAGTTCCTCGAAGAGGCGCGCGGCCCGCGTGCGGCTGCGCGCCAGCGCCCAGGCGCAGGGCACGCCCACCAGCAGCCCCACCACCACGCAGGCCAGCGCCAGCAGCACCGAGCGCCATGCGGTGGAGCCGTAGAGGGCCCACACCTCCTCGATCCAGCGCGTGGTCAGGCCGCTGGCCAGGCCGCGGCTGAAGTTGTTGGTCAGCCCCGCGGTGATGGACACCAGCATGGGCAGCACGGTGAACAGCGTCACCGCCACCGTGATGACCAGCAGCACCGGGGCGTCGACGCGGCCGCGCTGTCGCGTCGTCATGCACCCGCTCCGATGGCGGAGCCGCCGAAGCGACGCGCGACGAACAGCACCGCCCAGGTCATCAGCCCCAGCGCGATGGACAGCGAAGCCGCCAGCGCGAAATTGGCGTAGTTGGTGAACTCGTTGTAGATGGTGATGGGCAGCACCTCGTAGCGGCTGGCCAGCGTGAAGGCGGTGCCGAACGCGCCCATCGCGGTGGCGAAGAGGATGGCGCCGACCGCCAGCGCCGTGGGCTGCAGGGCGGGCCACCAGACGTCGCGCACGATGTGCCAGCGCCGCGCGCCCAGCGAGCGCGCAGCCTCTTCGAGCTCGTGTTCCATGCGCTCGACCACCGCGGTGAACGAGGCGATGGCGCGTGGCAGCGAGAAGTACACGTAGGCCAGGAACAGCCCGGTGACGCCGTAGGCGAAGGTGATGCGCTCGCCGATCACGGCGTCGGTGAAGCTGGCGAACGGCCCTTGCCGTCCGCCGATCAGGATCACGAAGAAGCCCACGATCACGCCCGGAAAGGACAGCGGCAGCGTCAGCACGGCCAGCAGCAGCCGGCGCCCGGCGAACGACCGCCGGCCGAGGTACAGGCCCACGGCCGCGGCCACCACCAGCGACACCACCGTCACCGCCGCCGAGAGCAGCGTGGTCTGCACCAGGCTCTGCAGGTAGCGCGGCTCGGTGAGCACCACGAAGTAGGTGGCCGCGCCCTTGCTGGCGGGCAGCACCACCAGCTGCACCATGGGCAGCAGCCAGAAGGCCGCGAACACCACGGCCGCCGGCGCGGCGCAGGCCGCCAGCAACAACTACTGGGCCTCGCGCAGGTAGCGGTCGGAGAAGGCCTTCTGCACCTCGGCCATGCGGCCGTAGTCGACGGTACGGGCGCGCGCGTATTCACTGGCCGGCAGGAAGCGCGCCTGCGCCTCCTTGCTGATGGCCGACGAACGCACGGGGCGCAGGAAGGCGTTGGCCCAGATCGCCTGGCCTTCGTTGGACAGGATGAAGTCCAGCGCCTTCTGCCCGTTGGCCGCGTTCGGGCCGCGGGCCACCGCGCTCATCACGTAGGGCACGACGACGGTGCCTTCTGCGGGGATCACGAACTCGACGTTCGCCTTGTCCTTGTGCTTGGCGCGGTAGGCGTTGAAGTCGTAGTCGAGCAGGATCGCGATCTCGCCCGACAGCACGCGCGCGTACGAGGTCTGCTTCGGCACGATGGGTTCGTTCTTCTTCAGCGCCTTGAACCACTCGATGGCCGGGCCGAAGTTGTCCAGGCTGCCGCCACGGGCGTTGTTCACCGCCACCGCGCCCACGTAGCCGACGAAGGCCGAGGCCGGATCGAGGTAGCCCACCAGGCCCTTGTACTCGGGCTTCAGCAGGTCGGCCCAGGAGCGCGGCACGGGCTTGCCCTTGAGCGCGTCGACGTTGACCATGAAGCCCAGCGTGCCCGAGTGGATGGTGAACCAGTGGCCTTCGGGGTCCTTCAGGCCGTCGGGGATCTCGGCCCAGCCGGCGGGCTTGTAGGCCGCCGTCACGCCTTCCTTCTTGGCCTGGATGCCGAAGGTGACGCCGTAGTAGGCCATGTCGGCCACCGGGCTGGCCTTCTCGGC
>LNFM01010271.1_pt1 | contig 13799 bp, 12 predicted proteins | sample 596031 | NCBI WGS metagenome assembly LNFM01 (sample SAMN04254537, study PRJNA301005) | activated carbon metagenome | isolation source: dual media filters at the Ann Arbor, Michigan drinking water treatment plant | place: USA: Ann Arbor
CCGCCGCCACCTTCGGGCACCGCCCAGTCGATGTTCTGCGCCGGGTCCTTGATGTCGCATGTCTTGCAGTGCACGCAATTCTGCGCGTTGATCTGGAAGCGCGGCTGGCCGTTGTCGGCCGTCACAACTTCGTAAACGCCCGCCGGACAGTAGCGCTGCGCGGGCTCGGCATAGAGCGGCAGGTTGACGGCGATCGGGATCGACGGATCGCGCAGCTTCAGGTGAACCGGCTGATCCTCCTCGTGGTTGGTGTTCGAGAGGAACACCGAGGAGAGCTTGTCGAACGAGATCACGCCGTCGGGCTTGGGATACTGGATCGGCTGGAATTCGCTGGCCGGCCGCAGGGTCTCGTGATCGGCCTTCTTGTGGTGGAAGGTCCACGGCAGACGGATGCCGAGATCGTGCATCCACATGTCGAAGCCGCCGTAGATCGTGCCCACTACGGTGCCCCAGGAGAGCGCCGGCTTGACGTTGCGGACCTTGTCGAGATCCTTCCAGATCCACGACGCCTTCACCTTCACCGGATAGGCGATGAGCTCGTCGCCGCCGGTCTTGCCCGCCGCCAGCGCCTCGAACGCGGCTTCGGCCGCCAGCATGCCGCTCTTGATCGCATTGTGGCTGCCCTTGATGCGCGGCAGGTTGACGAAGCCGGCCGAGCAGCCGATCAGCGCACCGCCCGGAAAGGTGAGCTTCGGTACCGACTGCACGCCGCCTTCGTTGATGGCGCGCGAACCGTAGGCCAGCCGCTTGCCACCCTGCAGGTACTTGGCGACCTCGGGATGGGTCTTGAAGCGCTGGAATTCGTCGAACGGCGAGAGGTACGGGTTCTCGTAGGAGAGGTGGATCACGAACCCGATCGACACGAGATTGTCGCCGAAGTGATACATGAACGAGCCGCCGGCACTACCCGTCTCCGACAGCGGCCAGCCCTGCGAATGCACGACCAGGCCCTTCTTGAACTTGGCCGGATCGACCTGCCACAGCTCCTTCAGGCCAATGCCGAACTTCTGCGGATCGACGCCGTCGCGCAGGTCGAACTTCGACATCAGCATCTTGGACAGCGACCCGCGCGCGCCTTCGGCGATCAGCGTGTACTTGGCATGCAACTCCATGCCCGGCGTGTAGCTGTCCTTGTGCGTGCCGTCCTTGGCGATGCCCATGTCGCCGGTGGCGACACCCTTCACCGATCCATCCTCGTTGTAGAGCACCTCGGCGGCGGCGAAGCCCGGATAGATTTCCACGCCCAGGGCCTCGGCCTGCTGGCCGAGCCAGCGGCAGACGTCGCCCAGGCTGACGATGTAGTTGCCGTGGTTGTTCATCAGCCGCGGCATCGTGAAATTGGGGAAGCGGAACGAGCCCGCCTTGGTGAGCCACAGGAACTGGTCGTCCTCGACCTGGGTTTCCAGCGGGGCGCCCTTTTCCTTCCAGTCGGGAATGAGCTCGTTGAGGCCGATCGGATCGACCACGGCGCCGGACAGGATGTGGGCGCCGATCTCGGAGCCCTTCTCGAGCAGGCAGACGGAGACCTCGTGATTGCGCTCGGCCGCGAGCTGCTTCAGTCGGATCGCTGCCGACAGCCCGGCCGGGCCGCCGCCCACGATCACCACGTCGTATTCCATCGCCTCGCGCGTCATACCTGTCTCGCTCTGCAGTGCCTTTTCCAGATGGACGCGCCGCCGGCCGGCGGCGATCCTTCTGCTGTAGATAGCCTGTCGGGGGCAGGATCGCCACCCGCGGAAAAGGGGATTTCCCGTGGCGGCGTTGACTGAAATCGACAGCAAAATCTTCTCTGCCCGTGAATTCCGGCTGGAAAGTGGCCAGACGCTCCCCGTTCTCGAACTCGCCTACGAGACATACGGCGTGCGCTCTCCCCGGGGCGACAATGGTATCCTGGTGGTCCATGGCTACACATCGAGCCACCACGCCGCCGGCCACAACGCCAAGGGCAGGCAGGGCCGCGGCGTAACCGAGGGTGCGGCGGGCTGGTTCGACGGGCTGATTGGACCGGGCAAGGCGATCGACACCGACCGCTATTTCGTCGTCTCGGTGAATGCGCTGGGCTCGGCGCACGGCAGCAGCGGTCCCAACGGCATCGATCCGCGCACCGGCAAGCCCTACGGCCCGACGTTTCCCGAGATCACCCTGCGCGACATGGTGGCAAGCCAGAAGCTTCTGGTCGATTCGCTGGGATTGAAGAGCCTGGTCGCCGTCGTCGGCCCCTCGATGGGTGGCTTTCAGTCGTTCCAGTGGGCGGCCTCCTACCCCGGCTTCATGAAGGGAATCGCGGCATCCGTTACCGCGCCCCGCGCGCCCGGGCGCCTCGGTGGCCTTGAGGCGCTGCAGAAGCGATTGGCCAGCGACCCGAACTGGAACGGTGGCTGGTACTACGAGAATGGCGGCATTTCCGGCACGCTCGAACAGATTCGCTACGAGACTCTGCTGAACTACGGCCAGGGTGAGGCCGAGGCCAAGATCGCCGCGAAGAGCTGGGCGAAGATCTACGACGGCCATTCGCTGGTCACCCTGCGGCGCGCGATCGACGGCTTCGATATCACCAGGCAGTACGACCGGCTCAAGAAGACCAAAGTTCTGTACGTCATCTCCAAGACCGACAAGTTGTTCGACCTCACCGATTGCGCGGCCCACGCGCTCGAGATGCGCAAGGCCGGCGTCGACCTCACCTATGTCGAGATGCCGTCGAACAAGGGACACATGGCCAGCCACGCCGATGCCGCCATGTGGGCACCGATCCTAGGCGCCTTCGTGAAGAGCCTCGGATGAACGAAGCAGCCTTCCCACATGAGGATGTCGCCTCGCTGCTGAAATGGTACGTCGACCATGGGCTCGACGAGACCATTGGTGAGGAAGCGATCGACCGCTTCGCCCTGCCGCCTTCCGTCGCTGCCGCTCCGGCGGTCGCTCCTTCGCAAGGTGCCGCGGCGCCGACGCCGATCCGCGCCCCTCTGCAGGCGCCAATGGTCCGCGCGCCGGTACCGCTCGAATCGCCGCAGCTCGCCGAGGATGCGCGCGAGCTCGCGCGGCGCTGCACCACCATCTCCGAACTCGAGGAGGCGGTGCGCGCCTTCGAAGGCTGCGCGCTGAAGCGCACCGCCAAGAACACCGTATTCGCCGACGGCGTGGCGGGCGCGCCGGTCATGGTCGTGGGCGAGGCGCCCGGCGCCGACGAGGACCGCCTCGGCAAGCCGTTCGTGGGCGTCAGCGGCCAGCTCATGGACCGCATGTTCGACGCCATCGGCATGAGCCGCGAGCGCGACCTCTACATCACCAACATCCTGTTCTGGCGGCCGCCGGGCAACCGCACGCCGACGCTGGCCGAGCAGGCGGTCTGCCTCGCCTTCACGCGCCGTCACATCGAACTCGCCAAGCCGAAGCTGCTGGTGCTGGCCGGCGGCACGGCGGCCAAGGCGGTGCTCGACACCACCGAAGGCATCATGCGCCTGCGCGGCAAGTGGACGAACCTGAAGCTCGACGACGGCACCGAGGTGCCGACGATGCCGACTTTCCATCCCGCCTATCTTTTGCGGACGCCCGCCAGCAAGCGCCAGAGCTGGCTCGACCTGCTGGCGATCGACAAGAGGCTGAAGGAGCTGACGGCGTAGCCGTCACCGCGCGCGGGGTAGTCCCCGCGCTGGAGCGAAGTCGAGGCGTCTCGCCTCGTCCAGAAAAGATCCCTCCACTCCGCTTCGCTTCGGTCGGGATGACTACGTCAGCTTCTTCCTGAGGAAGAATTTCTTGTGGCCCTTGGGGTAGTCGTCGAGCGTGCCGAAGACTTCGTAGCCGCGCTTCTCGTAGAACGGCCGCGCCTGGAAGGAATGCGTATCGAGTGTGGCCAGGTGGCAATAGCGTTCGCGGGCATAGGCCTCCGCGGCATCCATCATCCGAGTGGCATTGCCCTCGCCGCGCACCGCCTCGTCGACCCAAAGGATCGAAATGTGCAGGCAGCCGCCCCAGATCATGCCGAGCAAGCCGCCCATCAACTCGCCGCGCTCGTTCTTGAGGAAAAAATTGGCGGGGTAGTAGGCCGAAAGACCTGTCGCGGCAAAATTGTGGAAGATGACGCCGTTCTTTACCCGCTCGGCCGAAGGGCTGTTCTCCGCCGGGTCGAATACCAGTTCGAGCTTAGCCATTTGTCCCGTCTCCGCGCGTTGGATCGGCGCGGAAATGGTGTGGCCGATGCCGGCTAGGCTGACAATCCCTTTTCGGGAACCTTCACTGCCTTCAGGCGGCCGACGGCCTCGCGGACGGGGCCGTCCAGACCGGCGCCGCCCGCGGCCAGGTGCGCCACGATGGCGGCGCGCATGCGCGGGTCCCAGAACTTCTCCAGATGGTCGGCGATCGCGACGGCCGGATCGGCGTCGCGCTGGGGTGTGAAGAAACGCCCGATCTGATTGGCCATCATCACCAGCTTGTCGGCGGATGCGGACATGGTCTGCTACTCCGCCGCGACCTTGGTGGCGATCCGCCGGCTCTGCTCGGCCTGCTCGGCATAGTCCTTCTGCCACTCGCTGGGGCCGTTGGACGGCGAGACCTGGACGGCAGTGACCTTGTACTCTGGACAGTTCGTCGCCCAGTCGGAGAACTCGGTGGTGACGACGTTGGCCTGCGTCTCGGGATGATGGAAGGTCGTGTAGACCACGCCCGGCGCCACACGGTCGGTGATGCGCGCATGCAAGGCCGTGCCGCCGGCCCGGCTGTCGAGCTTCACCCAGTCGCCGTCGCGCACGCCGCGCTCCTCGGCGTCGTGCGGATGGATTTCCAGCACATCCTCGTCGTGCCACACCACGTTGTCGGTGCGCCGTGTCTGGGCGCCGACATTGTACTGCGACAGGATCCGTCCCGTGGTCAGGAGCAGCGGGAAGCGCGGCCCCACCTTTTCGTCGGTGGCGACATACTCGGTGATCATGAAGTTGCCCTTGCCGCGAGCGAAACCCCCGATGTGCATGATCGGCGTGCCGGTCGGCGCCTTCTCATTGCACGGCCACTGGACCGAGCCTTCCTTGTCGAGAAGATCGTAGGAGACGCCAGCGAAGGTCGGCGTCAGCTCGGCGATCTCGTCCATGATCTCGGACGGATGATTGTAGGGCATCTCGAAGCCCATCGCCTTGGCGATGGCGAGCGTGATCTCCCAGTCGGCCATGCCGTTCTTGGGCGTCATGACCTTGCGCACACGGTTGATGCGGCGCTCGGCGTTGGTGAAGGTGCCGTCCTTCTCGAGGAAGGTCGAGCCCGGCAGGAAGACGTGGGCGTAGTTGGCCGTCTCGTTCAGGAACAGGTCCTGCACCACGACGCACTCCATCGCTGCCAGCGCCTTCTTGACATGGACGGTGTTGGGATCGGACTGGAGGATGTCCTCGCCCTGGACGTAGATGCCCCGGAAGCTGCCGTCGATCGCCGCATCGAACATGTTGGGAATGCGCAGGCCGGGCTCGTTGTCGAGCGGCACGCCCCACAGTTTCTCGAACATGGTGCGCGTGGCGTCGTCGGAGATGTGGCGATAACCGGTGAGTTCATGCGGGAAGGAGCCCATGTCACAGGCACCCTGGACATTGTTCTGGCCGCGCAGCGGGTTCACACCGACGCCCTGCCGTCCGAGATTGCCGGTGGCCATCGCCAGATTGGCGAGCGCCATGACCGCCGTGGTGCCCTGGCTGTGCTCGGTGACGCCGAGACCGTAGTAGATCGCGCCATTGCCGCCGGTGGCATAGAGGCGCGCGGCGCCGCGGATCGCCTCGGCCGACACGCCGGCCATCGGGCCCACCGTCTCCGGGCTGTTCTGCGGCTCGGAGACGAACGTCGCCCAATGCTCGAAGGCATCGAGATCGCAGAAATTGCGGACGAAGGCCTCGTTGACCAGCCCTTCGGTGACAATGGTGTGCGCCAGCGCGTTCAGAATCGCGGCATTGGTGCCCGGCCGCAGCGGCAGATGATACTGCGCCTCGATATGCGGCATGCGCACGATATCGGTGCGGCGCGGGTCGATCACGATCAGCTTGGCGCCGCCGCGCAGCCGCTTCTTCATGCGTGAAGCGAACACCGGATGGGCGTCGGTCGGATTGGCGCCGATGATCAGGATCACATCGGCCTGGTCGACCGAATCGAAATCCTGCGTTCCGGCCGAGGTGCCGAAGGTGGCTTTCAGGCCATAGCCGGTCGGCGAATGGCAGACGCGGGCGCAGGTATCGACGTTGTTGTTGCCGAAGCCGCCGCGCACCAGCTTCTGCACCAGATACGTCTCCTCGTTGGTACAGCGCGACGAGGTGATGCCGCCGATTGCCAACCGGCCGTGCTTCTGCTGCAGGCGCTTGAACTCCGAGGCGACACGGGCAATCGCGACCTCCCAGCTCACTTCGCGCCACGGCTGGTCGATGCTCTCGCGGATCATCGGATTTAGGATGCGTTCCTTGTGGTTTGCATAGCCCCACGCGAAGCGGCCTTTTACGCAGGAATGGCCGTGGTTGGCCTTGCCCTCCTTGTAGGGAACCATGCGCACCAGCTCCTCGCCGCGCATCTCGGCCTTGAAGCTGCAACCGACGCCGCAATAGGCGCAGGTGGTGACCACCGAATGCTCGGGCTGGCCGATATCGATCAGCGACTTCTCCGACAGCGTGGCGGTCGGGCAGGCCTGCACGCAGGCGCCGCAGGACACGCACTCGGAACTCAGGAAATTGTCGCCGAAAGCGCCGGCGGAGACCTTGGAGTCGAAGCCGCGGCCCTGGATGGTGAGCGCAAAGGTGCCCTGCACTTCCTCGCAAGCGCGCACGCAGCGCGAGCAGACGATGCACTTGGAGGCATCGAAGGTGAAGTACGGGTTGGACTCGTCCTTCTCGAGCGCGAGATGGTTCTCGCCCGCATAGCCATAGCGCACGTCGCGCAAACCGACGGCGCCTGCCATGTCCTGCAACTCGCAATCGCCGTTGGCGGCGCAGGTCAGGCAATCCAGCGGATGATCGGAGATGTAGAGCTCCATCACGCCTTTACGAACCTGTTTCAGCCTCTCGGTCTGCGTGGAGACCACCATGCCCGGTGCGACTGGCGTCGTGCACGACGCGGGGGTGCCGGCGCGGCCGGCGATCTCGACCAGGCAGAGCCGGCACGAACCGAAAGCATCGACCGAGTCGGTGGCGCAGAGTTTCGGCACTTTTATGCCGGCGTCCATGGCGGCCCGCATGATCGAGGTGCCGGCGGGGACCTGGACTTCGTTGCCGTCGATGGTGAGCTTGACCGTTTCGGCCGACTTGCTGGCCGGCGTGCCGTAGTCGATTTCATGAACGAGAGACATGGCGCTCTCCTCTCTATTCGGCCACTGCCGCGAGGCGCGGGCGGGTGAAGTCCTCGGGGAAATGCTTTATGGCGCTCATCACCGGATAGGGCGTGAAGCCGCCCAGCGCGCAGAGCGAGCCGAATTTCAGCGTCTGGCAAAGGTCTAGGATCAGCGCCAGGTTGGCCTCGGGCCGGTCGCCCGCGATGATCTTGTCCATCGTCTCGGTGCCGCGGACCGAGCCGATGCGGCAGGGCGTGCACTTGCCGCAGGATTCGATGGCACAGAATTCCAGCGCGAATCGCGCCTGCTTGGCCATGTCGACGCTGTCGTCGAACACCACGACGCCGCCGTGCCCGATCAATCCGTCCTTGGCGGTAAAAGCCTCGTAGTCGAAAGGCGTATCGAACAGGGCGCGGGGGAAGTAGGCCCCCAGCGGCCCGCCGACCTGCACGGCGCGCGCCGGCCGGCCACTGGCCGTGCCGCCACCGATGTCGTCGACGATCTCGCCCAGGGTGAGGCCGAAGGCCGCCTCGAACAGGCCGCCGTGCTTGACGTTGCCGGCGAGCTGGATCGGCATGGTGCCGCGCGAGCGGCCCATGCCGAGATCGGCATAATGCCTGGCGCCATCGGCCAGGATGGCGGGTACGGTGGCGAGCGAAATCAGATTGTTGATGACGGTGGGCTTGCCGAACAGACCCTTGTGCGCCGGCAGCGGCGGCTTGGCGCGCACCTGGCCGCGTTTGCCTTCAAGGCTTTCGAGCAGCGAGGTCTCCTCGCCGCAAACATAGGCCCCGGCACCGACGCGGATCTCGATGTCGAACTTCGCCTCGGCACCCAGCAGCCCTTCGGCTTCGGCCAGCACGACGGCGCGTTCCATGACGCGGATGGCGTCGGGATATTCCGAGCGTATGTAGATGTAGCCCTTGGTCGCACCGACGGCGAAACCCGCGATGGTCATGCCCTCGATCAGCAGGAAAGGATCGCCTTCCATGATCATGCGGTCGGCGTAGGTGCCCGAGTCGCCTTCGTCGGCGTTGCAGACGATGTATTTGCGGTCTGCCGTCGTGTCGGCGACGGTCTTCCACTTGATGCCGGTCGGGAAGCCCGCGCCGCCGCGGCCGCGCAGGCCCGATTTCGTGACCTCTTCGACCGTAGCGGCAGCCCCCAGGCTCCTGGCGCGCTCGAGGCCGCGATAGCCGCCATGGGCGCGATAGTCGGCAAGGGACAGCGGATCGACGATGCCGCAACGCGCGAAGGTGATCCGCGTCTGGCGCTTCAGGAAGGGAATTTCCTCGGGCCGGCCGACGCACAGCGGGTGGGCGGCACTGAACGGCGCGGCGCCCGCAAAGAGACCCGGAACGTCCTTGGCCGTCATCGGCCCGAAAGCGATGCGTCCCTCAGGCGTTTCGACCTCAACCATCGGCTCTAGCCAGAACAGGCCACGCGAGCCGGTGCGGACAACATCGACCGCAAGACCGAGGCGCTTGGCCTCAGCGAGCATGGCCGCGGCAACGCGATCGGCGCCGACCGCGCGGGCGGCGGCATCGCGCGGCACGAAGATCTTAGTCGTCATCGTCCGGCCTCGCGCACGATGTCCTGAAGCGATGCCGGCGTCAGCCGCGCGACCGGCTCTCCATCGAGCATCGCCGAAGGCGCGCAGGCGCAGAGACCCAGACAGTAAGTGGCTTCGACGGTGAGGCGGCCATCCGGCGTGGTGTCACCCCACTCGAGGCCCAGCCGATCGAGGAGCTCGCGCGCCAGCTGCTCGCCGTCCATCGACTGGCAGGCCTCGGCGCGGCAAAGCTTCAGCACATGACGGCCGGCCGGTTGCTCGCGGAAGTCGTGATAGAAACTGACCACGCCATGGACCTCGGCGCGGGTGAGATTGAGTACGTCGGCAACGAGCCGCACGGCCGCCGGAGGCACACAGCCGAAAACGGCTTGCAGATCGTGCAGGATGGGCAGCATCGAGCCCTCCCGCCCGTCATGTCGGCGGATGATCTCTCTGGCCTCGGCTTCGTCCCACGCGGCGGCCTTGGGCAAGCTCAGTCTCCCTTTAGTTGCGGGACGATCTGCCTGCGCAAAGCGTTGATCAATAAAGCTGTTCGGTGCTGCGATAGAACATTTCTATCACTAAAGACAATTTGCTCTGGTTTGAGACGATATGATGTCTAATATATTGATAACAATCACTTTTTATCCCAAGGTCTCGGCCAGCAGCTTGGCCTCGGCCACCAAGGCGGCGGCCAGGGGCGGCATGGGTTCGCGGTCCGGGACCACAAGTCCGATGGCGTGAACCGCCTCCGGCTCGACGATAGGGATCGAGCGCAGGTGCTCGGTCAGGCCCAAAGTGTCGGCAAGCTTCTCGGGCATCACGCTCGCCCAGCGACCTGTTCGCACATGTGAGAACAGCACGATCATCGAGTTCGATTCGAGCGTGGGATCGGGCACACCGCCGCCTGCCTCGCGCAACAGCTGGTCGATGATGCGTCGGTTCTGCATGTCCGGCGTCAGCAGGCAAAGCGGGATCTTGGCGACCTCGGCCCAGGTGACGCTGTCGCGGTCGCCGAGCGGGCTCGTCTCCGAGGTCAGCAATCGATACTGCTCGATGTAGAGCGGCACCGCGCGCACGCGGCCGAGCGGTTCGTTGTCGATATAGGTGAGCCCGGCATCGATCTCGAGATTCTCGAGCATCGAGAGAATCTCGATCGAGGTCCGCGACAGAACGGTAAAGGTCACGTTGGGGTGCCTGGCGCGGTAGGGCGTGGTGAGTGCCGATACCATGGGAAGCGCGGTCGGGATCGCAGCAACCTTCAGCCGGCCGACCAGGCCGTGCTTGAGGGCCCGCAGTTCCTGCCTCATCGCGCGACTGTCGGCCACGATGCCGCGCGCCCATTCGAGGACGCGTTCGCCCTCGGCGGTGAAGGCGATGAAGCGCGACTTGCGGTGAACGAGAAGCACCCCGAGCGTCGCCTCGAGCTGTTTGATGCCCGCGGAAAAGGTCGGCTGGGTCACGCCGCACTGCTCGGCGGCCTTGCCGAAATTCTTCTCCCGCGCCAGGGCGAGAAGGAATTCGAGTTTGTCGATCATGTCGCCTGTACGGGATCCGAGTACCGGCGCTCGACCGGTCGCAAAAACCATTGTAGAATTTTTCCAAGAACTACCAAGAAAAGAACTCTGGGGGACCATAGCCATGATCGAATCATTTCGATTTCGTGCGCTTGTCGTTGCGGCTTCCGCCGCTGCGACGGCGATTTTCTGCGCGACACCGGCGGCGGCCTGGGATCCGTCGCGCAACGTGGAATTCATCGTTCCCGCCGGCACCGGCGGCGGCGCCGACCAGATGGCCCGCATGATCCAGGGCATCGTCGCCAAGCACAACTTGATGAAGCAGAGCATGGTCGTCATCAACAAGGCGGGGGGCGCCGGCGGTGAAGGCTTCCTCGATATCAAGGGTGCGAAGGCCAATCCGCACAAGCTGGTCATCACGCTCTCGAACCTTTTCACCACGCCGCTTGCCACGGGCATACCCTTCTCGTGGAAGGAGATGACGCCGGTGGCGATGCTGGCGCTCGACGAGTTCGTGCTCTGGGTCAATGCCGACTCGCCCTACAACACGGTTCAGGAATACGTGGCGGCGATCAAGGCGGGCGCTGACGGCCAGTTCAAGATGGGCGGCACCGGCTCGAAGCAGGAAGACCAGATCATCACCGTTGCCATTGAAAAAGCGATCGGCAAGAAGATGACCTATGTGCCCTACAAGGGCGGCGGCGAGGTCGCGGTCCAGCTCGTCGGCAAGCATGTCGATTCCACCGTCAACAATCCGATCGAGGCCGTGGCGCAGTGGCGTGCCGGCAAGCTGCGTCCGCTCTGCGTGTTCGACAGCAAGACGCTGCCGTACACGGACAAGGTCGCCGGCGACAAGTCGTGGGCCGACATCCCGACCTGCAAGTCGCAGGGGCTGGACATCGAGTATCTGATGCTGCGCGGCGTCTTCATGCCGGCGGGCGTTCCGAAGGATGTGGTCGACTACTACGTCGAGCTGTTCAAGAAGGTGCGCGCCACGCCGGAATGGGCGCAGCTCATGAAGGATGGCGCCTTCAATCAGTCCTCCATGACCGGCGCCGAGTACAGCAAATGGGTCGAGAACGAGGAAAAGCGCCATCGCGACCTCATGAAGGAAGCGGGCTTCCTGGCCACTAACTGATTGCCACGGGCTAGCCGCGTCTCAGCGCCGAAAGCGCCAACGAAAGGTCGTCGATGTCCCAATCGCCGGATGATCCCAGCTTGGCCGGGCCGCGCCAGCGCCACGTCGAGATGGGCGTCGCAATCTTCATGATGGTGCTGGGTGCCATTACCATTTTGGGCAGCCTGAAGGTCGGCATCGGTTGGGGCGCGGAAGGGCCGAAGTCCGGCTTCTTTCCCTTCTGGATCGGATTGATCATCGTCGGCACCAGCGGCTTCAACCTGGTCCGGGCCTATGCCACCCCGAACCGCAAGTTGTTCGCCGAATGGGGGCAGATCGCCCAGGTCATGAAGATCGTCTGGCCGATGACGATCTATGTCGCAGCTGTCCCGTGGCTCGGCATCTACGTCTCGTCCGCCGTGTTGATCGTCGGCTTCATGCGCTGGCTCGGCCGCTATGGCTGGCCCCTCTGCCTGGGCATCGGCCTCGGGTTGCAGGTCATCGTCTACGTGACGTTCGAAAAGTGGTTTCTCCTGTCGTTGCCGAAGGGACCGCTCGAGGACCTGCTTGGCCTGTAGAACCCGAGGACAATAAGGAAATCCGGGGAATCGATGGAAAGCATTGGCGATCTGATGGGCGGCTTCGCCGTCGTGCTCAGTTGGCAGAACCTGCTTTACATGGTGATCGGCATCGTGCTGGGCGTGATCATCGGCGTGCTGCCCGGCCTCGGCGGTGCCAATGGCGTGGCGATCCTGCTGCCCCTCACCTTCAGCATGTCGCCGACGTCGGCCATCATCCTGCTCTCCTGCATCTACTGGGGCGCGCTGTTCGGCGGCGCCATCACATCGATCCTGTTCAACATCCCGGGCGAGCCGTGGTCGGTCGCGACCACCTTCGACGGCCACCCCATGGCGCAGAACGGCAAGGCCGGTGAGGCTCTGACGGCGGCCTTCACCTCGTCCTTCGTGGGCGCCCTGTTCGCCGTCGTCGTCATCACCCTGGCAGCGCCGCTGGTCGCGAGCTTCGCCCTTCAGTTTGGCCCGGCGGAGAAGTTTTCGGTTTTCTTCCTGGCGTTCTGCAGTTTCGTCGGCATGGGCAAGGAGCCGCCGACCAAGACCATCGCGGCGATGATGCTGGGCTTCGCGCTTGCCGCGGTCGGCACCGACACCGTGACCGGCCAGCTTCGCCTGACCTTCGGCTCCACCGAACTTTTAGGCGGTTTCGATTTCCTGATCGCCGTGATCGGCCTGTTCGGCATCGGCGAGATCCTGCTGACCATGGAGGAAGGGCTGCACTTCAAGGGCAAGGCCGCGGGCATCAACCCCGCCGTCGTCTTGCAGACCTGGAAGGAATTGCCGCGCTATTGGGTGACCTCGCTGCGCTCCTGCCTGATCGGATGCTGGATGGGCATCACCCCCGCTGGTGCTACGCCCGCCTCGTTCATGAGCTACGGCATCGCCAAGCGCGCCTCGAAGAACGGCGACAAATTCGGCACCGGCGAGGTCGAGGGCGTGATCGCGCCCGAGACGGCGGCACACGCCGCCGGCACGTCGGCGCTGTTGCCGATGCTGTCGCTCGGCGTGCCGGGATCGCCCACCGCCGCCGTGCTGCTGGGCGGCCTCTTGATCTGGGGCCTGCAGCCCGGTCCGCTGCTGTTCGTCGAACAGAAGGAATTCGTCTGGGGCCTGATCGCCAGCATGTATCTCGGCAATATCGTCGGCCTCATCGTCGTGCTCACCATGGTGCCGTTCTTCGCGGCGATCCTGCGCATCCCCTTCGCCATCATCGGATCTGCGCCATCGGCGCCTACACGGTGCACAACAGCACCTTCGACGTGGTGATGATGATGGTCTTCGGCGTCGCCGGCTATTTCCTGAAGAAGTGCAACTACCCGCTGGCGCCGCTCGTGCTGGCGATCGTTCTGGGCGACAAAGCCGAGGAGGCGTTCCGCCAGTCGCTGCTGATCTCCCAAGGCAGCCTGGGCGTGTTCTGGTCGAGCGGCCTGGTCTCCACGATCATGACCCTGGGCCTGATCGCCCTGTTCTGGCCGTTCCTGTCGAACCTCTACGGCAGGATCCTGACGCCGGCGCTTCGCAAATAATCACGGGCTTTTCGGCGGCTCGCAGGAGACCGGTGATTGACGCCTCTGGACTCGGTGGCATTATGTATTACAGGGGTCAGGGGAGGACAATTGGTGAGCGAAAGTCGCGTGGTGGTCGGTCCGATCGACAGCCCGGAGACGTTCAAGGACAAGGCCTACACGGCCTTGCGGAACGTCATCGTGTCGTCGGACGTCTACCGCTCGCGCACCGATATCCGGCTCGACGAACG
>LNFM01009765.1_pt1 | contig 13797 bp, 13 predicted proteins | sample 596031 | NCBI WGS metagenome assembly LNFM01 (sample SAMN04254537, study PRJNA301005) | activated carbon metagenome | isolation source: dual media filters at the Ann Arbor, Michigan drinking water treatment plant | place: USA: Ann Arbor
AAGCAGATGACCATGGTGATGGCGCCGAAATAAGCGCCGGATTCATCGCCACGTATTCCGAACCCCCGCCTCGCGCGGGGGTTCGTGTTTTCACCCAGCCGTCAATACCGCTCCACCTCGTAGCCCTTGGCCCGCAACATGGCGATGACGCTCTTGTCGCCCACCAGGTGAGCAGCGCCGACGACGACGAAATAGCTGCCGCCATTCTTGATCAGGGCGTCGATCTTCAGTACCCAAGCGGCGTTCCGGCGGGTGAGGAAGCGGTCGTAGACGCCCTCGTGCTTGTCCAGGTCCTCGCGGATCAGCCGGTCCATGGCATCCGCGTCGCCGGTCCGCCACGCCGTCAGTACCTGCTGCAGCAGGCCGGTGGAGTCGTCGAGAAACCGGATCATGTCGGTGATCATCAGGTCCGGGTCCTCTTTCGACAGGGTGGCGAGCACGTCGAGCTGCCCGTCGACGGTTTCGAGGCCGCCGACCCGCTTGCCGGCCGCCTTGGCGTCGCGGGTCAGCGTGCTGTCGACGCCGCTGCCCGGATCGGCGCCCTTGCTGGCCATGTAGCCGACCAGCAGGCCGCTCGCCGCCAGCCAGGGCTGCATCGGCTCCAGCCGGGCCATGTCCATGCCGAACCTGCCGGCGGCCAACTGCAGTTCGCCGTAGGTTTCAGGCGTCAGCACGTCATGCAACTTCTTGCCGTCGGGCAGCGACGCCCGGCTGACGATCTTCGCCGCCATCTCGGGCTTGTCCATCTCGCCGAGGTCCACCTCGAACAGCACCGTCTGGGCCTCGCCGAGCGCCGTGCCGATGCGCTTGTCGTCGCGCCATGTGATGCTGGGCGGCAGAATGTGGAACGAGCCGAGGAAGTAGACCGTCGCGTTGCCGGTCCGCAGCGTCCACATCGCCGGGCCTTTCGCCTCGGACGTGGCCTGTGCGGCGGTGGGCCCGCCCCATGTCGCGGCGACCAGCAGCCCGAACAGAATGAACCAGCGGTGCGGCATTCGGTGTCTCCCGTCATCGATGGAGCATCATAGACAGCGGCAGGCACCCGTCGCTACGGCGCTTGCAACCTCGGAACGCCGACGCTATAAAGCGCGCCTTGATCGCCCGGCCGGCAGGGCATGCCGTGGCGATCTGTATCGCTGAACAACATTCGACCAAAAGGAAAGCGAAATGCCCAAGCTGAAAACCAAATCGGGCGCTAAGAAGCGCTTTAGCCTGACGGCGTCGGGAAAGGTTCGCTCCAACCAGGCGAACAAGCGGCACGGCATGATCAAGCGGACCAACAAGCAGATCCGCAATCAGCGCGGCACCACCATTCTGTGTGATGCCGATGCGCGTATCGTCAAAAAATTCCTCCCTTACGGCTAAGGAGCTCGCAGCATGGCACGCGTAAAGCGCGGTGTGACGACGCACGCCCGTCACAAGAAGATCATCGATGCGGCGAAGGGCTACTATGGCCGCCGCAAGAATACCATCCGCATCGCCACCCAGGCGGTGGAGAAAGCCGGTCAGTACGCCTATCGCGACCGCCGGGCGAAGAAGCGCACGTTCCGCGCCCTGTGGATCCAGCGCATCAACGCCGCCGCGCGCGAGCACGGCCTGACCTATTCGCGATTTATCAACGGGCTCGTCCTCAGCGGCATCGAGCTCGATCGCAAGGTCCTCTCGGATATCGCCGTCCACGAGCCCGCCACCTTCGCTTCGCTGGCCAAGCAGGCGCAGGACGCGCTGGCGAAGGCCGCCTGATCCGGGCCTCCTTGCCTTAGTGTTTCGGAAAAGGGGGCTGTGTGCCCCCTTTTTCATGGGAATTTTCCGATGCAGGACACCGACTCTCTCCGGAACGACCTTCTCTCCCAGATCGCCGCCGCGACCGACGCGGGCGCGCTGGAACAGATCAGGGTTTCCGCCCTGGGCAAAAAGGGCGCCATCTCCGAACTGATGCGCGGCCTGGGCCAGATGAGCCCGGACGAGCGCAAGGCCGCCGGCCCCGCGCTCAACCGCCTGAAGGATGACGTCGACGCCGCCATCCGGGCAGCCAGGGAGAAACTCGACGAAGCCGCGCTCGACGCCCGCCTCGCCGGCGAGCGGATCGACGTCACCCTGCCGGTGCTGCCCGAGGCGCGCGGCACCATCCATCCGGTGAGCCAGGTGATCGACGAGGTCACCGAGATCTTCGCCCAGATGGGCTTCTCGGTGGCCGAAGGCCCGGACATCGAGGAGGATTTCTACAACTTCACCGCCCTCAACATCCCGCCGGAACACCCTGCCCGGCAGATGCACGACACTTTCTACCTGCCCGAGCGGCCGGACGGGACGCGGCGCGTGCTGCGCACCCATACCAGCCCGGTGCAGATCCGCACCATGCTGAGTTCCAAGCCGCCACTGCGCATCATCGCGCCGGGCCGCACCTTCCGCTGCGACAGCGACCAGACGCACACGCCCATGTTCCACCAGGTCGAGGCGCTGGTGATCGACGAATCGACCCATATGGGCCACCTGAAGGGCTGCATCGAGGCGTTCTGCCGCGCGTTCTTCGAGGTCGACGAGGTGAAGATGCGCTTCCGCCCCAGCTATTTCCCGTTCACCGAACCGTCGGCCGAGGTCGACATCGGCTGCCGCCGCGACGGCGGCGAACTGCGCATCGGCGAGGGCGACGACTGGCTGGAGATCATGGGCTGCGGCATGGTGCACCCGAAGGTGCTGGAGCACGGCGGCATCGATCCCTCCAAGTACCAGGGCTTCGCCTTCGGCATGGGCATCGACCGCATCGCCATGCTGAAATACGGCGCGCCCGACCTGCGCGCGTTCTTCGACAGCGATCTGCGCTGGCTGCGCCATTATGGCTTCTCCTCACTGAACGTACCGACCCTTGGACAGGGGATCAGCCGATGAAGTTCACGCTGTCCTGGCTGAAGGACCATCTGGACACCACGGCCGACCTGAAGACCATCACCGACACGCTGACCGCCATCGGGCTGGAGGTCGAGAGCGTCACCGACAACGGCGCGGCGCTGGCGCCGTTCACCGTCGCCTATGTCCAGAAGGCCGAGCCGCACCCCAACGCCGACAAGCTGCGGGTCTGCGTCGTCGAGACCGGCACCGAGACGGTCCAGGTGGTCTGCGGCGCGCCCAACGCGCGCACCGGCATGAAGGCGGTGTTCGCCCGCAGCGGCCTCACCGTCCCCGGCACCGGCCTGACGCTGAAGCCCAGCGAGATCCGCGGCGTCGCCTCGAACGGCATGCTGGTATCGGAGCGCGAGATGGGCCTGTCGGAAGCCCATGACGGCATCATCGAGATGCCCGGGGACGCGCCGCTCGGCGTGCCGTTCGCGCAGGTGCTCGGCCTCGACGATCCGGTCATCGAGATCAATATCACGCCCAACCGGCAGGACTGTCTGGGCGTGCGCGGCATCGCCCGCGACCTGGCCGCCGCCGGCATCGGCGCGCTGAAGCCGGCAGGTTCCGTTTCCGTGCCGGGCACGTTCCGCAGCCTGGTCGGTATCTCGCTGAAGCTCGAAGGTGTCGACGGCGCTGCCTGTCCGGTCTTCGTCGGCCGCACCATCCGCGGCGTCCGCAACGGGCCGAGCCCGGCCTGGATGCAGCGCCGGCTGAAGTCCATCGGCCTGCGGCCGATCTCGGCGCTGGTCGACGTCACCAACTACCTGTCCTACGACCGGGCACGGCCGCTGCATGTCTATGACGCCGCCAAGCTGACCGGCGGCATCCATGTGCGCGTGTCGAACCCCGGCGAGGAACTGGCCGCGCTTGACGGCAGGACCTACGCCCTGCCCGAGGGCGTCTGCGTGATCGCCGACGACGCCGGCGCGCTGGGCCTGGGCGGCGTGATGGGCGGCGAAAGCTCGGGCTGCACGCCCGAGACCACCGAGGTGGTGCTGGAATCGGCGCTGTTCGACCCGGTGCGGACCGCCTACACCGGCCGCATGCTGGGCATCAACAGCGACGCCCGCTACCGCTTCGAGCGCGGCGTCGACAGCCAGTACGTGATCGGCGGCGCCGAGGACGCGACGCGGCTGATCCTGGAGATCTGCGGCGGCGAGGCCAGCGAGCTGGTGATCGCCGGCGCCGTGCCCGAATGGAGCAGGACCGCGGAAATGCGCCCCGACCGGGTGCGCACCCTGACCGGCATCGACATCCCGGCGGCCGACTCCGTGCGCCGGCTGGAATCGTTGGGTTTCGAGGCCGAAGAAATCGGCGGCGTCATCCAGGCGCGCGTGCCGAGCTGGCGCACCGACATCGAGGGCGAGGCCGACCTGGTCGAGGAAGTGGCCCGCATCCACGGGTTCCACGCCATTCCGTCGACCATGCTGCCGCCGGTCAGCGAGACCATCAAGCCGGCGGTCAACACCCGCCAGCGGCTGGTCCGCGCCGCCCGCCGCGTGCTGGCCGCGCGCGGCATGAACGAGGCGGTGACCTGGTCGTTCACCTCGTCGGCCAGCGCCGCCCTGTTCGGCGGCGGGTCGCCAGCGCTGGCGCTCGCCAACCCGATCAGCGCCGACCTGGACGCCATGCGCCCCAGCGTGCTGCCCAACCTGGTCGAGGCCGCCGGCCGCAACGCCGACCGGGGCTTCACCTCGGTCGCCCTGTTCGAGGTCGGCCCGCAATATGCAGGCGACGCGCCGGAGGACCAGTCGACGGTGGCGGGCGGCGTGCGCTCCGGCGTGGGCCACCAGCGCCACTGGTCCGACGCGACCGGCCCGGTGACGGTGTTCGACGCCAAGGCCGATGCCCTCGCCGTGCTCGACGCGCTGGGCGCCGCGACCGCCAATCTGCGCATCGCCACCGACGCGCCCGGCTGGTTTCACCCGGGCCGCAGCGGCCGGCTGATGCTGGGTCCCAAGAACTGCCTCGCCCAGTTCGGCGAGCTGCACCCGAAAGTGCTGAAGGCGCTCGACGTCAAGGGGCCGGTGGTCGCGTTCGAGGTGTTCGTCGACAACATCCCGGTGAAGGAGCGCAAGCGCACGTCGAAGCCCGCGCTGACCGCGTCGCCGTTCCAGGCGGTGGAGCGCGACTTCGCCTTCATCGTCGGCCAGGCCGTCACCGCGCACGACGTGATGAATGCCGCGTCCGGCGCGGACAAGCTGCTGATCGAGAGTGTGTCTCTGTTCGACGTCTATGACGGCCCCGGCGTCGGCGACGGCAACAAGTCGCTCGCCATCGCGGTGCGCCTGCAGCCCACCGACCGGACGCTGACCGACGCCGACATCGACGCGGTGTCGAAGAAGATCGTCGCCGCCGTCGAGAAGGCCACGGGCGGGAAGCTACGCGGCTGAGTTGCCCATGATGATTCTTTTTCCCAACTTGCTGGTAGAAGGTTGTCGACCTATGTCGCGAGGTTAAAGGGAGTTTCTTGTGGCCGAGCCGAAATTGTCCGTACGAAGCGCGAAAGCGCGCGATCTTGCCCACCGACTTGCGCTGCGGGAAAATCGATCGATCGCCGAAATCGTCGAGCGTGCGCTGGAAGCGTATGAAGTGCGCGAAGCCGAATACGAGCCAGCGGCCGCGTTCTATGCAAGGCTGTCGGCGCGGTACGGCACCGACATCGACCTCGAGGCTATCATCCGCGAAAACCGGAAGCCCCACGCTGGGTTGGACCTTTGATCTTCCTCGACACCAATTTCAGGGCCAGAGGCCTCTAATTGATTTCTCCTGGGCCTTCCGAGCCCCGCGAATCCGCCGCTTGTGACGCGCACTTCCCCCGTGTACAAACCCCGCCCATGACCGATCCCTCGCTTATCCGTAACTTCGCGATCATCGCCCATATCGACCACGGCAAGTCGACGCTATCGGATCGCCTGATCCAGACGTGTGGCGGCCTGACCGCGCGCGAGATGACCGAGCAGGTGCTCGACAGCATGGACATCGAGCGCGAGCGCGGCATCACCATCAAGGCGCAGACCGTGCGCCTGAACTACACGGCGAAGGACGGCAAGACCTACGTCTACAATCTGATGGACACGCCCGGCCACGTCGATTTCGCCTACGAGGTCAGCCGGTCGCTGGCGGCGTGCGAAGGCTCGGTGCTGGTGGTCGACGCGTCGCAGGGCGTGGAGGCGCAGACGCTGGCCAACGTCTACAAGGCGATCGAGAACGACCACGAGATCATCCCGGTGCTCAACAAGATCGACCTGCCGGCCGCCGAGCCGGAGCGGGTGCGCGAGCAGATCGAGGACGTCATCGGCCTCGATGCGTCCGACGCCATCGCCACCTCGGCCAAGACCGGCGTCGGCATCGACGAGCTGCTGGAGGCCATCCACAGCCGCCTGCCGCCGCCCAAGGGCGACCGCGACGCGCCGCTCAAGGTGATGCTGGTCGACAGCTGGTACGACCCCTATCTGGGCGTCATGATCCTGGTCCGCGTCGTCGACGGCGTGCTCAAGCGCGGCCAGCAGATCCGCATGATGGCCGCGAAAACCACCCACACCATCGAGCGCGTCGGCGTGTTCACGCCCAAGCCGGAATCCATCGACGAACTCGGTCCCGGCGAGATGGGCTTCATCAACGCCGCCATCAAGGAAGTGGCCGAGACCAATGTCGGCGACACCATCACCGAGGAAAAACGCCAGGCCGCCGAGGCGCTGCCCGGCTTCAAGCCGAGCCAGCCGGTGGTGTTCTGCGGCCTGTTCCCGACCGACGCCGGCGAGTTCGAGGAGCTGCGCACCAGCCTGGCCAAGCTGCGCCTCAACGACGCCAGCTTCGAATACGAGATGGAGACCTCGGCCGCGCTGGGCTTCGGCTTCCGCTGCGGCTTCCTGGGCCTGCTCCACCTGGAGATCATCCAGGAGCGGCTGGAGCGCGAATTCAACCTGGACCTGATCACCACCGCGCCCAGCGTGGTCTACCGCATGCACATGACCGACGGCACCATGGTCGAGCTGCACAATCCGGCCGACATGCCCGATCCGGTGAAGATCGACCGCATCGAGGAGCCGTGGATCAAGGCCTCGATCATCGTCCCCGACGAGTATCTCGGCTCGATCCTGAAGCTGTGCGAGGACCGCCGCGGCAGCCAGATCGAGCTGACCTATGCCGGCGCCCGCGCCATGGCGGTCTACCGCCTGCCGCTGAACGAGGTGGTGTTCGACTTCTACGACCGGCTGAAGTCGGTCTCGCGCGGCTATGCCAGCTTCGACTACAGCCTGGACGGCTACGAGGAAGGCGACCTGGTGAAGATGTCGGTGCTGGTCAATGGCGAACCGGTCGACGCGCTGTCGATGATCGTCCACCGCGGCAAGGCGGAAAACCGCGGCCGCGGCATGTGCGAGAAGCTGAAGGACCTGATCCCGAGGCAGCTGTTTAAGATCCCGATCCAGGCGGCGATCGGCGGCCGGGTCGTCGCCCGCGAAACCATCAGCGCCATGCGCAAGGACGTGACCGCCAAGTGCTATGGCGGCGACGTGACCCGCAAGAAGAAGCTGCTGGAGAAGCAGAAAGAGGGCAAGAAGCGGATGCGCACCTTCGGCAAGGTGGAGATTCCGCAGGAAGCCTTCATCGCCGCCCTGAAGATGGACGACTGATCAGCCGTGCCTTAGACGGGCGGAACCGCCAGAACGGGCTCGTCCGCCCGCACCCGGTGCCGGTAGGTGACGTTGACCCGCCGCGAGCGCAGCAGGTAGAGCGTGAACATTACGCCCCAGGCGATCCAGAACAGCGCACGGGCGATGACCTCGAGGTCCATCAACAGCCCGGGCACGACGAACACGCCCAGGCTGAACAGGACGCTCGCCCAGTAGCAGGCGATCGACACCGGCGGCATGGCGCGGGCCGTCATCGGCGCCATCAGCAGGAACGGCAGGTGGAGCGCGACCTGCAGCCACATGATGCCGAAGGACGGGTTGGCCAGTTGCTCGATGCCGTAGTGCCGCGCCACCCTCACGACGCCTTCGAGAGTGAACGCCAGGGTGAGAACCTCGACCGCGTAGACGCCGTAGAGCCAGCCGCCGAACCCATGGAGCGGGTGCAGCCGCGCGTCGTCCTCGGTGATGGCCGTCCACTTCACCGGCGTTCCCCCTGCCGCGATGCCGCCCCAGACTACGCCAATCCGGAACCCGAACAAAATGCCGCGAAACGGGCCGGAAACATTGCCAGCGGCGCGTGATCGGCTATAGTGCGCCGCGTTCGCGGAGGGGTGGCCGAGCGGTTGAAGGCGCACGCCTGGAAAGTGTGTAAGGGTGCAAGCCCTTCGTGGGTTCGAATCCCATCCCCTCCGCCAGTTCTATCCTATTGTTTTCACGATTTGTTTTTGACTTCAAAGTGGGAAGGCCGTCTTGATCGTTCAGGGATTTCTTCCAGTTTGGGGGATATCCGATGCGAGAGCGGATTGGTGACCCACATTTGATTGGTCCCCAATCAAATCCCAGACGCCCTCTGATGGCCAGCTCAAGGAAGCGCTCCAGTTCATCCATGGATCAGGCCCAGCCAGTCGCATCCCGCCGCTCGCCGACTTGCCGGCCGCAGTCAGCCCATGGGTGGATTTTTCGGGAAACGGGGCAGCCCATCATTCGATGGCATCCACGGCTGGGCGCTTTCGCACCAGATGTGCATGGACGGCTTCATGATCTCTGGATCATCCAGGCTTCCCGCCTTGACGATCCATATGCCAGGTGCCGCCTTCAGCTCGCTGAACAGGGGGGTGCCGCAATTCGGGCAGAACTTGCGACTGACAACATTGCCTGATTCCGCGGCCACGTCGAAGGCCCTGGGCTCGCCCGCCGTGAGCCGGAACGAAGCAGCCGGCACGGCGAGGACCGAGCTGAACCCGGTACCCGAGGCGTACTGGCAATCGCGGCAATGGCAATGCGCGGCAAAAATGGGTTCGGCACTCGCCTCGTAGCGGATCTGGCCGCAACGGCATCCTCCGGTGAACGACATCATCTAACCTCCCTGCTGGATCACGCCACAGTACCGCCTGCTTCGAGCAATGCTTGCCGCCAGGCATGCGGCAGTGTACGTGGCCTTACTTGTGCCGCCAGCGATAAGAGAACGGCTCGCCGAGAAGGCTTCAGAGCTGCCTCATTCGCCGTCGATACCAGGTGTTCTGGCCGCCATGCCGAACGAATTAAGGCCAAGATTTTCGCGGAGATCGGTCGTCGCATCAGTCGCCATTGCGTCAAGCGGAATGCCTGTTGCATCGGCGACCCGCACCATGCGCTCGAAGTTCCCTACGACGGCGGCGGCATCGACGAATCCATCGCCCCCCACGGCCGCAATTACTGCCGCACGGGCATCGGCCAGTTCCCCGTCGCTCCCCGAAATGACGGCCTCGGCGAAACGCGCGAGGGTTTTGCCATGCGGCACCCGGTCATCTACCGCATCGGCACCAATGACAACGCCAGACAAATCGACCTCCTCGCCCTTTGTTCCCATGCTCAAACTGAGCATCATCGCGTGCGAGGCGGTTCAATAGAAACAGTCGTTAATCGCAGACACGCGTGCCGCGAGGAGTTCCAACTGTTCGCGGCCGAGCGTCCGTCCGTGCGAGAAGTCAGTCGCTCGGTCAAGGGGAATGTATTGGGCGGCGCTGAGAATGCGCAGGTCGCGTACAGCATCGGGCACCAGGCTCATGGCCCGCAGTCCATAGTAGATGCTGCTGTCATCCCATAAATCGTCATTTGGTGGCGCCGGCTGGCGGGCCGGCATCATGGCCACGAAGGCATCGCCGGCAGGTTCGACCTCAGGGCGAATGCGGCTGGGTTCGCCGGCAAGGGGTGCTGGTAATCGATGGAGCGGTACGCCCAGACCTCGACACGCCTGGTCAATGCTGCGCAGTGCAACACCGATGCCGAGAGCCTCCACATAATGCGCGTCGCTCAGTCCTGCGCTTGCAAGGCGTTCAATCGCCGTGGCCGTCATCCGCGTGGGGTTGGTCATCGCGAGATGAAGAATATCGATAATCTCTACCGGCAGCACGCCGTCATGGACTGGATCGGTTACGTGAGTGCCCACAATAGAATAGGGACTCAGCGCGGCCTTGCGTTCTTCACAGAAACTACATTTGTGGACCGTCCGCGAATTCGCCGCGATGGCGACCCGTTCCGCGCCGGTCCACCACGCACCTGGCATGGCAAGGCGAGTCAGGAACAGCGCGTGAGCGCCAATGATGTCGTCGCGAACCGGCACCTGACAATGGCCCATATCCTCAATGACGGATTGAAGAATTGCGTCATCGGCTACCTGATCGGTTCTCGGCATGGAATTTGCCCGCTCCCTTTGAACCCCAAGGGTTAATCTTACGCCACCATCGGCGTCAGCACCAATCATTGGAGTGCCACGGGAAGAGATTGCGCGATGGTGGTTCTGTATAGCTGCTAACCCTGGAAAATACGGACGTCTTCGCGGCGCCGCGTTATCTTTTTCTTGTCGAGATACTCAAGCAGCGGTTGAAGATATTTGCGCGTCACGCCGAGATGTTCCCGTGCTTCGCCCAATCGGAACTGGGCAGGAGGCGGCCAGGCCCTACGCAGGGACGTTACCGCCTGCTCGATATCCACTACATGAAACAGAAACAGGTTTTTGCGCTTGAAGTCGTACAACGGCACCAGGCGGCCGGTCTCGATCAGGAGTTCGATCCGGGAGGCGTTGCGCTTGTCGTTTGCAAGGACCTCCTCCATGGTTGGGGGCATCAGCGGGATTTCCCGGATCTTGGCTTCCAGCTGCTGAATTCGGCCACGCTCGGTGCCGTCAAGCCCCGCCAAGGGGTCGAAACCCCTGACGCCAATCCGGTCACCATTCGAATCCAGGTCGCCCCGGGCACAAAGCGCAGCGATTACAAGATCACCTGATGGCTTGGAGATGCCAAGTTTCTCGACCAACTGGAGGCGTGTAATTCCGATGCGCGTCGGGAAAGCCAGGTGATGGGCCTGGACGAGTTTGATCGCCATTTGTGAGAGCATCTCGGCCTGGCGGGGCGCCAGAACGTGCCCTTCCATGCTGATAAGCGCCTGGCCATTGGTCAGAGCGAATCGCACGTCCTCGACAGGGGTCCCAAAGCGCTCCGCCATCATCGTCAGCGTAGTGCCGCCTGGTCCAGCCTGTTCCGCGACGGCCAGAACAGCGCTTTGCCGGTCACTACCGCTGGCGGCCAAAAGCTGCGCAATGGCGGTCTGATCATGCCGTTTCACGCAGGTGGCGCGTGTATTCAGAAAACGCCCGCCGCCGACGGTTTCGAGCGGCGAAATGGTTCTGACAATGAAGTGGTCCTGATCCCACGCAGCCTCGGGCGGTTTCATCCTGAACTGGACGATTGCGCTCTCCCCCGGATTGAGATCGTCGCGGTCAAGTATGCGCAGGTTGACGATGGTCTCCCTGGTGCCGTAAAGCAGCCGAACGGGCTTACCATTGTGAAGGCTTGTCTCTATGTCGCGCGCCATCTGCAGCGTCGCCGTCCACCATTCGGATCGGGCGAGCCAACCTGGAGACGCCAACGATTGACCTCGCTTTAGCCTGACCCCGCTTTCGACCCGGAGATTAACCGCTACTCTTTGTCCCGGCGCCGCCCGTACTGCTTCCGCTCCGTGGACCTCGAGGCGGCGCACCTTTGCAGCAATGCCCAGATCGGGCACTTCGGCTTCGTCGCCCACTTCCAGACTTCCGGCGCGCAATGTTCCAGTAACCACGGTGCCGAACCCTGGCATCGTGAACACCCGGTCAAACGGCAGATAGAATTTTCCTGTGTCAGGCCGTTTTGTCCTTTCGGCGAACAGGTCATCGAGCGCGGCGACCAGACTGGCAAGCCCCTCGCCGGTGCGCGCGCAAACCGGAACGATCGCCGCACTTTCAAATCCCATGCGCGCAAGGTCTTCACCTATGGCCGTTTGCCGTACCGTCAGGTCGCTGGCTGTGACCAGATCAGTTTTAGTGAGGGCGATGACCGACCTTGTGATGCCCAGAAGAGAGATGATCCGAAGGTGTTCGCGGGTCTGAGGCATGATCCCCTCGTTCGCAGCAATGCAGACGAGCGCAGCGTCAATTCCCGTCGCGCCTGAGATCATGGTGCGGACAAAATCAGCGTGTCCCGGAGAGTCGATGAAGTCGATCAGACCTGTAGACGTCTTGAGATAGGCAAACCCCAGTACGATGGTCAGTCCGCGTTCGCGTTCTTCGGGAAGGCGGTCCGTTTCGATGCCGGTCAAGGCTTTGACCAGCGTAGTCTTGCCATGATCAACATGGCCGATAACGCCGATCGACAGATGCTCATCCACCGGAATCAGCCACTGTCGGCTATGGCGGCGATCGCGCCTGCGATGTCAGCGATGTCGTCGTCCATCAGCGTGCGGACATCCAGGGTAAAACACTCGCCGATAATCCTGCCGATGATCGCTGGCTCGTGGGCCCTTAACGCGGCAGTCAAATGCTCCGCGGAAATGCCCTCCAGCGTAATCCTCACGCCGACGGACTCAAGGTCAACCCCGGGAAGCGACCCGCCCCCCGCCTTCGATTGTACATGCGCTACCTCGGCCTTGGCTCCGGCGACAGAAGTGATCGCCTTTGCAAGCTTTCGGGCCTGTTTTGCAAGATCCGATGGGTCGGCTGTGAGCATCCTCAGCACAGGGATATCTTTGAGTGGATTGTGTGGTGCGCGGTAGAGCCGCAGCGTCGCCTCGAGAGCCGCAAGCGAAAGCTTGTCGACCCGCATCGCCCGCAACAGCGGGTTCTTGCGAATTTTCGCGAGCAATGAGGATCTTCCGACCATGATCCCGCATTGCGGCCCGCCGAGCAGTTTGTCGCCGGAGAATGTCACCAGATCGACCCCGGACCGGATGCTCTGGGAAACCGTTGGCTCGTCACCAAGACCATGGGCGGCCAGGTCGACGATAGTGCCGCTGCCCAGATCCTCGACAAGAAGAAGTCCATTTTTGTGGGCCAGGTCGGCAAGGGTGGCCAGCGAAGGCTTTGTGGTGAACCCGACGAGCCTGTAGTTGCTGGTATGGGTGCGCAGAATGACGGCAGTTTCTTCGCCTATGGCTCCTTCGTAGTCGGCAAGGTGCGTCCTGTTGGTCGTTCCGACTTCGTGCAATCGAGCGCCGTTCTGAGAAATGACGTCAGGCACCCGAAATGAACCGCCTATTTCGACCAGTTCACCGCGTGAGACGATTACCTCCCGGTTCCGCGCGAATGTAGCCATGGCGATGGTCACCGCCGCCGCACAATTGTTAACGACAACCGCGTCCTCGGCGCCGGTCAACTCGCACAGAATATCCCGGACATGATCGTAGCGGGAGCCGCGCGCGCCCTTCTCGAGGTCGTATTCGATGTTGGCATAGCCCCGGGCCACGTCCTCCATGGCGGCAATCGCCTCTGGGGCCAACGGTGCCCGTCCCAGGTTTGTATGGATGATAATCCCGGTGCCATTTATGACGCGGCGGAGATTTGAGCGCCTTCTCGCTTCGAGCACTTGTTCCAGTCGGTTGACAAAGGTGTCTGACTCAAAATCGGGCAGACTACCTCCATCCGTCAGATCGCGCCTGACCCTGTCGAACAGTTCCCGAAGCGCCGCGACAAGCTCAGCACGGGACCAATGCTCACGGAGGCCGGTAACCGCAGGCGATTCCAACACTTCGTTGACTTGGGGAATCCGCCTGAAGAGCTTCTTATCCATTGAACTGATTGTATCCCGCTTTCTCCCGACGATCCTAGACAAAGCAGGCGCAATTCCAACGGCAATTAGTCCGCAACAATTGTGCCGGTTGGCCCCTCGGTTACCTCACCGATATGCCACACCTGTTCGCCTGCCTCATGGAAGGCCGTCAATACGCGGCTCAGCGCTTCCGGCGCGACAGCGAC
>LNFM01009766.1_pt1 | contig 13797 bp, 13 predicted proteins | sample 596031 | NCBI WGS metagenome assembly LNFM01 (sample SAMN04254537, study PRJNA301005) | activated carbon metagenome | isolation source: dual media filters at the Ann Arbor, Michigan drinking water treatment plant | place: USA: Ann Arbor
TGTAGCTCGTGACGTTGAAGAACCAGGGCAGCTCCTGCAGCTTGGTCTCGATCTTGTCGGTGACCTGCTGCTCGACCTCGCGCGAGGTGGCGCCGGGCCACACCGCCGATACCACCATCTGCTTGATGGTGAAGGGCGGATCCTCGGCGCGGCCGAGATTGATGAAGGCCCAGACGCCCGCGATGCTGAGGGCGACCATGAAGAAGACGGTCAGCGTGCTGTACTTGAGCGCCAGCGCCGACAGGTTCGTCCGGGCGGTCATGGCCGGGCGGCTTGCAGCACCGGCTTCACCCTTTGGCCGGCCTCGAGCTTGTGGACGCCCGCGGTGGCAATCAGCTCGCCGTCCCTGACGCCCGAGGCGATCGCCGCGGTGTCGTTGCGCCAACGCGCGATGATGACGGGCCGAAGCTCGACCGCGCCGCTCGCCTTGTCTACCACCCAAACGGCCGGCCGCGTGCCCTGCTGGAAGATCGCGGCCAGCGGCACTTCGGCCACCGGCATTGCATCGGGGCGCTCGAAGCGGAGCGTCGCGGTCATGCCGAGGCCGATGAATTCAGGCGGATCGATGATGCTGAAGCGCGCCGGATAGGTACGCGAAGTCGGGTCGGCGCTGGGCGAGAGCTCGCGCAACCTGGCGGCATGGCGCTTGCCCGGATCGGACCAGAGCTCGAAGCCGGCGGCGGCGGAGTCCCGCACCACCTTCAGTCGATGCTCGGGCACGCCCACCAGAATTTCCAGCTCGTCCATTCGGGCGACGCGGACGACGCCCTGGCCCTGCGGCAGCACTTGGCCCACTTCGGCCTGCACGGCGGTGACGATGCCCGCGACGTCGGCGCGGAGATCGGCGTAGGCGAGGTTGTTCTCGGCCGAGGACAGCTGGCTGCGGGCCTGGTCGACGCGTGCCTGCGCGGTCGCGGAGAGCGACTGGCGCTGGTCCAGCGTCTGTTGGGTGAAGGCGCCGCCGCCGCGCAGGGCGAGGTAGCGATCATGGTCAGCCCGGGCGCGCGCATAATCGGCTTCGGCGGAGGCCAGCGCGGCCCGCGCATTGTCGACGGCCAGGCGATAGTCGGAAGGATCGAGTTGGGCGATCAGGTCGCCCGGCTTGACCGAGGCTCCGACATCGACGGCGCGTTGCACCAGCTTGCCGGCCACCCGGAAGCCCAAAGTGCTCTCGATGCGGGGAATGACGGTTCCCGCCAGAACGAGGGACTGGACCCGCCTGGCGTAGGCGATTTCCAGGACACGCGCCGGGCGCACGACCGGCTCGTTGGCCGAGACGCGAGATGCATTGGCGGTCAGCGATAAAGCGGCAAAACCTGCTGCCCCAGTCGCAATCGCGCCGAGGGCTATGGCGATGACCTTGATCGGGAGACGCATGGCGGGCCTTCCTTCCGAGGTTTACAATGTTAAGTGTCGCTTAACTGACCATTGATAACTTATCGTTGATAACTTATCTTCGTTAAGTTGAGAGTCAAGAGCAGGGAGTTCGAATTGGCAGCCCCATCGACAGCCGTGGCGTCCAGTCGCAAGAAGCGGGGCGAGGGCCATACGCGCCGGGAGGAGATCCTCCTGGCGGCCAAGGAGCTGTTCCTGGAAGCCGGATACGATGCCACGACGATCCGCAGGATCGCCGACCGGGTGGGCGTCTCGGCACCCGCGCTCTATCTCTACTTCCACGACAAGGAAGCGATGATGCTGGCGCTCTGCGACCAGACTTTCGGTCATCTGATCGAACGCATCGCCGAAATCGAAAAGATCGTGACCGATCCCCTGGAGCGGGTGCGCCGTTTCGGCGACGCCTACGCGCGCTTCGGCTTGGAACATCCCGATGAGTACCGACTGATATTCCTCGGCAACAACATTCCGGAATCGGTGCGCAAGGTCGGCCATCGCATGCCGATCGACGATCCCACGCGCCCTGGCGTCGGGGGCGCGCTCGTCTTTAGTCGCCTGGTGGCAATGCTCTCCCTGCTCGAGGCGTCAGGCGTCAAATTGAACTACCCACCGGATACCTGTGCCGAATTATGTTGGATGGGCATCCACGGCGTCGTCGCGGCCATGATCATGAAGCCCGACTTTCCCTGGTCAAATCGCGAGACCCTCATCCAAGGCATGCAGGACATCGTCATCAAGGGAATCCTGCGCCAAGGCTGAAGATCTGGGCCGAAGATCAGGCCGCGGCTTTCTTGGCCGTGCGCAACCGCAACAGCCGCAGCAAGCCATAGGTTGCGGCGGCGCCGACCGCGATAATGGCGATACCGACGATCGGTCGATACCACAGCCAACCGACGGCGATCACCAGCGGAGCGATCGCCGCCGTGCACAGGAGGCCGACGAAGCCGGCGCCGGCGCGGATCACGTCACCCAGAATCGGGATGACGTCGCCCAGCACCCCGAGCGGCCGCAGGATCAGGCCAAAGCCCACGAACATCAGAACGACGCCGACGGCCCGCAGGATCCAAGTGAGCGTGGCGTTTTCAGCCTGCGCGGCTTGGAACATCGCGGTGGCGGGCACCGCTCCGGCAGAGATCAGCTGAACCGACGTGCCTTGCTGGGTCATGTAGGAGCCGAAACCCGCGCCCGCCTGCGCGGCAACGACGCTGGCCACTTGGAGTGGAACCTGAAGAAAGGAAATCTTCATGTCCCCGACGGCTGGTTGCGACGGATCGCGGCCCGCGTAGAGGATACCATCGATGGCGACGACTGGCTTGTTGATGCGGATTTGCAGCGCGCCAGCCTGGGCGTCGGTGACGGCGAGTGACTTGGCTTCGCCGAAGCCGCGCAGCATGCTGTCTGGAACCGCGAAGCCGCCCAGTCTCGTGCCGGGAGCGATCGTTTCGCGCGACTGATGGGTCATGGAAGGATTGGTATGCCCGCGCGGCTCCTTGAACTTGGCTGAATCGATCGGCTTGTCCGACCACGCCCGGACATATTTGTATGTCGTGGTACGCTCCTCGCCGCCGCCCAGCTTGGTGCGGGTCTCGGTCTGGGTTTCCTCCTTCCACACATACATTTCGACGTGACGCGACAGGCGTATGGCGGAGGTCCTGACTCCAAATTCGGTATCAGCGACGGGGCCGCCGGTCGACAGCATGCCGGTCACATAGACGAGCTTGCCATCGTTCGACGGATCGGCCCTGTCGGCGGAGACGCTGCGGACGATGCCCGCGCCCTCGTCCAGGCCGCGCGCGGTCTTGATGGCGCGGCCCTCGTTCCAGAACAGCACGACCGTCGACACGGGAATTAGCAGGAAGCCGATCAGCACGCCGGCGAAGGCCTGCCCGATCCGCTGGAACCACGATGTGTTGGTGACTTCGGTGACCTGGTCGGGCCCGCGCTCTTCTTCCATGACGTCCTCCCCCAAGGCTCGGGGGAAAGACTACCGCTTCGGCCAGACCCGCGGGAAGAGCTCACAGGTCATCAGGGCGCCGGCCGCCAGGTCGGGCTTGTGGGGAAACTGGAAGGTCCCCGGGCGTGGGTCGTAGCGCGCATCGTCGCCGGTGTAGCGGAGCGCGAGGCCGCGGCGGCGCGCCCCGGGCGTGAGGTTGCCTGGTGCGCCGTGCACGATCATGGCGTGGAAGACCAGACAGTCGCCGGGTTCCATCCGCCACCATTTGATGTCGTACTTGCTGCGGTCGGCGTCGACGTCGGGGATCGGCACGAGGGCACTGTCGGTGAACTTCACCTCGTGGCCCTTGCGGAAGGGAGTCGGCCGGTAGTTCACGCCCCAGCGGTGGGAGCCGGCGATGAATTCGACGGCGCCGTTGCTATGATCGACCGGATCGAGGGCAATCCAGACCGACGCGATCTGCCAGCCCTTGACCGGCCAGTAGGGCTGGTCTTGGTGCCACGGCGTCGGATGGGCTGTGCCGGGCTCCTTAACGAACAACTGGTCGTAGAAGAAGTCCGCCGTGTTGGATCCCATCAGACGCGCCGCGATGACAGCGGCAGGCGACTCCAGCGCGGCGGCGCGGAAATCGGGGTCGTGCCGCCACATGAACATGTCGCCGAAGAATTTGCCCGCGCTGCTACCCTCGGCGAAGTTGGTGGCGTTGGGGCCCGGGGCGGCAAGGTCGCGCTCGACCGCGGCGCGCAGGCGCTCGATCCAGCGGGCGTCGAACCGGTCGCGCAGGCAGACGACGCCGTCGCGCTGGTAGGCTTCGACGTCGCTGTCGGCGATCAAGCGTTCTGCAGCACGTGGACGGCGCGGCTGGCGACGAGATCCTTGTTCTTCTCGCCGTAGGCCTTCATGTGCGCGGACGCGCCGTGCGCCTTGAGATCGTCCATGCTCGCCCATTTCTCGATCACGACGAAAGTGTCAGGACCGAACTTGGCGAACGGGCCGCCATCGGTGTCCACCGTGGCGCCGTACTCTATGCAGCCCTTCTCGGCATGCACGGCGGGCACGTTGGCCTTGAAGTTCTTCAGGATTTCGGCGCGCTTGCCGGGCTTGGCCGTGATGATGGCGATGACGTGGATCATTGTTCTCTCCCCAAAACTGTTCAGGCAGCGCGGCCGTGGCGCAGCAGGCGGCCCGGCAGCCGGTCGCCGGCGCCGAACGTGTCTTTGTTGTCTTGGCGAATGACGCGGCCGTTCACGATCACCGCGTCGATTCCGCTCGCCTCGGAAACCAGTCGGTCGGCGCCGGCCGGCAGGTCGTAGACACGCTTCAGCGGGCCAGGACCCACGGTCTTGGGATCGAACACCACGACGTCCGCGGGGCGGCCGGTGGCCAGCACGCCGCGGTCGGTGATGCCGAACATTTCGGCGGGCCGCTGCGTCAGGTGGTGCACGGCCTGCTCGACGGTTAGCGTCTTCTTCTCGCGCACCCAGTGGCCGAGCAGGTAGGTCGCATAGCAGGCGTCGCACAGCTGGTTGGCGTGGGCGCCGGCGTCGCTGAGCGCGATGATGGTGTGCGGGTCGGTGATCAGCTCCGCCACTTCCGTCTCGTCGAAGTTCATGACGGCCATGCGGAAGCGCGCCTGCAGGTCGTTGGCGAGCGCCAGATCGAGGGCGAGGTCGACCGGATCCTTGCCGGTCCGGCGCGCCGCCTCAGCGAGCGGCATCTCCTCGAGTTCCCTGTGCGAGGGTGCCCAGGCGATGACCACGCGATCCCACCAGCGCTGGAAGAGCGGCGTCACCTCGCTCCTAAGCTTTTCGCGCCAGGCCGGATCGGCATAGGCGCGGCGGCGCGTGCCGGGTGCCTTGGCGTCCGCCATGGCAAGCTCGTTCATGAACTTCATGACGTCGAAGATGAACGGCTCGCCGAAGGTGAACTCGAAGTTGAGCGGCCGACAGCTCACCTGCGGGATCACCATGGCGCCCGACTTGCGCTGCTCGGCGGCAAGGTCGAGCTGCTTCCTGTGTCCGCCCGGGCCGTAGAGATAGGAGAGCAGCGCCGTCCACGTCACGGGTACGCCATACTTGCGGCTGACCTCGGCCATGTGCCGCGTGGAAAACTCGCGGCCGATGGTGATCTGCATCAAGCCGCGTTTCATCTCGCCCATCACCGAGACCAGCGCATCCATCTCCTCGGGCGTCGCCTGGCGGCTGGGCACTGGCTTGCCGGCGTAGCCGTTGTGGCTCACCGACACCGAGGTGCCGAAGCCGATGGCGCCGGCCTCCATCGCCTCGCGCATCAGCTTCTTCATCGCGCCGATCTCGTCGGCCGTCGCGGCGCGCTCGGTTGATTCCTCGCCCATGACGTACATCCGAAGCGGCGTGTGGCCGAACAGGGCCGCGACGTTGATCGCAGAGCCGCGCTTTTCGACGGCGTCGAGATACTGCGGGAAGGTCTCGAACGGCCAGACCTCGCCCAGGCCAGCCTGCAGCGCATCGAGGCTCATGCCCTCGACCTTCTCAAGGGTCTGCAGGATGAGCTTGCGGTGGATGGCCTTGGTCGGCGCCACGCCGAAGCCGCAGTTGCCGATCACCGTCGTCGTGACGCCATGCCACGGCGAGATGCTGAGCATGCGGTCCCACAGAATCTGCGCGTCGTAGTGCGTGTGCACGTCGACAAATCCCGGCGACACGACCTTGCCCGTGGCGTCGATGGTTGCGACTGCGGCGCCCTCGGCCTTGCCGAGGGCCACGACCTTGCCATCCTTGATGCCGAGGTCGCCCACGAAGCCGGCCTTGCCGGTGCCGTCGACGATGGTCCCGCTAGTGATCTTGAGGTCGTAGGTCATGGCTGTCCCTGGTGAACGAGTGTTCATAGTGGCGGCCAATCCCGGCGCGGGCAAGCGCGCCGGGCTCAAAGGACCTATGCGATGGCGGCTACTTCGCAGCCAATGCCTCGATCTTCGCGAGGTCGAGCTTCTTGAGGTATTCCTCGGCGTGCGCGCGGGTGACACCGCCGTACTCCTGCCAGGAGACGGTGACGAACAGGTTGTTTTTCAGCAGGAAATAGATCGTGCCGCCACCGCCCGCCGCAGGTTTGCCCTCCATGGCGTCGCGGCCGGCGATCTTGGTCATGGTGAAGACGGTGCCGTCGTCCCACTTGCGCTTGGCCGGATCGCGCCATGCCTGGATGGCCGACGACGGCGAGCCATCCGGCTTGTTGTAGATCGCGATCTGAACGCGGTTGCGACTCACCGGATCGAATCCCAACTCGTAATAGCGGCTGGCCGACACGATACCCTCGTCGAACGGGCTGGGAGGACTGGCCTCGCTCTTCCTGTCGCCGGCCTTCCACCCCTGCAGCGGCTCCGGCAGGAACGGCGCGTAGGTCTTGGCGCGCGCTTCCCAGGCGATGCGCGGGTTCGGTCCGGCGGGAGCTGCTGGGCGGGGTGCGGCGGCGGTCGTCGTGGGTGGTGCCGCCGCCGGCGGTGCAGCACAGGCAGGGGCCGGAGTTGCGAACGCGATCGTGCCGGGCACCGAGGAGCCCCAGCTCCTGGTCGTGATGCCGTTGCGGGCCGAGCCCTCGAACTTGCCGCATCCTTCGGCGACATAGACCGTCACGGTGCCGCCGGGTTCGGGCAGTTTGCCGGCATGCCGCGCGGCGACACAGATCGGCGAATCGTTGCTGTAGCGATCGACGCCGTAGGCGGCGCCGACCTGCAGGTCGAGCGACTTGTCACAGACGCAGGTGAGGCTGTCTCCGGGCTTGTTCTTGTCCGACTGGGTGATGAAGGACGGGCACAGAGTCGCCGTCGATGAAGTCGCCGGCGCGCCGGCGGTGGCGGGTGCCGTGGCGGGCGCCGGTGCGGCAGCCACTGTCGCGCTTCCGCAAGCCGGGATCGTGGCGCCGAAGCCGAAGCTCTTTTCGTACGACGACCAGGTCGTGGTCGTGACGCCGTTGCGCGTCGAGCCGGCAAAGGCGGGGCAGGCACCGCCCACGACGACATCGACCGCGCCGCCACTCGCCGGGATCTTGCCGGCATGGACGGCGGCGGCGCAGATGGCCGAATCCGCCGTGTAGCGGTCGCTCCCGTAGACGCCACCAGATGCACCGGCCGCGCAGGCGCAGCTCAATTTGGCGCCATCTGCGAGGGCCGTGGCGTCGGCCGGACAGGTTGCCGGGGTCTGAGCCGGGGAAAGGCCTGGCGACAAAAGGGCGAGGAACGCGACGACGACGCTGCCAAAGCGAAATTTCGCGGACATGCTGCCTCCCCGAGCTTTTTATTTCATGATGGCAGCCTACCGCTGATAGGGTGCGACCCGCCAGCGGGAGGACAAGATGGCCAAGCATAAGATCGCGCTCATTCCAGGGGACGGAATCGGCAAGGAAGTTCTGCCGGAGGGCGTGCGCGTGCTGGAAGCCGCCGGGCGGCGCTTCGGTTTCGAGCTGGAATTCACCGATTTCGACTGGTCGTGCGACCGCTTCGCCAAGACCGGCAAGATGATGCCTGACGACGGCATGGAGACGCTGAAGCAGTATGAGAGCATCTTCCTCGGTGCCGTCGGCTGGCCGGGCGTGCCCGATCACGTCTCGCTGTGGGGTCTCCTGATCCCGATTCGCCGCGAATTCGACGAGTATGTGAACCTGCGCCCCGTGCGCCTGTTCGAGGGCGTGCCGAGCCCGCTCGCCAACCGCAAGCCGGGCGAGATCGATTTCTGGGTGGTGCGCGAGAACACCGAGGGTGAATACAGCTCGGTCGGCGGCCGCATGTTCCAGGGCACCGACGACGAGATGGCCATTCAGCAGGCGATCTTCACCCGCAAGGGCGTCGACCGCGTGTTGAAGTACGCCTTCGAGTTCGCCAGCACGACGAAGAAGAAGCACGTCACCTCGGCCACCAAGTCGAACGGCATCATCCATACGATGCCGTTCTGGGACGAACGCTTCGATGCGATGCGGAAGAAGTATCCGAACATCAAGGCGGACCAGTATCACATCGACATCCTGACGGCGCACTTCGTGCGCAACCCCGACTGGTTCGATGTCGTGGTGGGCTCCAACCTGTTCGGCGACATCCTGTCGGATCTCGGTCCCGCGCTCACCGGTTCGATCGGCGTGGCGCCGTCGGGCAACATCAATCCGGAGCGCAAGTTCCCGTCGATGTTCGAGCCCGTCCACGGCTCGGCGCCCGACATCGCAGGCAGGGGCATCGCCAACCCGATCGGCATGATCTGGTCCGGTGCCATGATGGTGCGCCATCTCGGCCACCCCGAGGCGGCCGAGGCAATCGAGCGCGCCATCGCAGCGTCCCTCGTCGAGGGTGGTCCGCGCACCAAGGACCTTGGTGGCAACGGCGACACGAAGACCGTGGGCGCTGCCATCGCGGAACTCGTGAAGACGGCCTGAACCCAATCCCTCCCCAGCGCGGAGTCCGCGCTGGGGAGGGGAAATTCTAGCCGAGCCCGATGGTCATGAAATCGAGGGTGACCTCGCGTTCGACGTTGCCAGTGAGGCCGCGCAGGGCGAGCGTGAGGCGGCGTTGCCGCCAGTCGACCTCGACCGTCCCGAAGTTCGCCTCGGCCAGCAGGTCGCCGATCCGGTTCGGCCCGGGTTCCTTGGCCGTCGCATAGACCCTGTTCAGGCCGCTCGATGTGATCTCGACCAGCGACGGGAGGCCGGGTGGCGTCTCGCGGTAGAGCGCACCGATGTGCCGGTCGCCGGAGAGGAAGATCACGCCGCGGGCGCCGGCGTTGGCGATGGTGTCGAACATCCTCTGGCGCTCGAGCGGCAGGTTGCCCCAGCGCTCCCAGCCGTGGCCCTCGGCCAGCACCTGGGTGCTCGACACGATCAGCCTCAGTTCGGCGGGCCGGCGCAACTCGGTGGCGAGCCAGGCCCACTGGGCATCACCCAGCATGGTCTTCGCCGGATCGGGATCGGGCAGATACCGTTGCTTGCCCGCGGCACCGCGCTGGTCGGTGGGTTTCAGCGGCGAGCGGAACCAACGCGTGTCGAGCAGGATGACCTGGACGCGCCGGCCGGGCGGGCCGAAGAGCTGCGAGGTGTAGAGGCCCTCGCGTGTGCGCCTGACGTCGCCGGGCGGCACCCTCCAGAATTTCAGGAACTCTTCCTTGGCGACCTGCTTGTGGGCGAACTCGACGCCGCCGTCGTTCAGGCCGTAGTCGTGGTCGTCCCAGATCGCGAGATACGGCACGGTCGCCATGAGCTGGGCATAGCCCGGTACCGACGCGGCCGTCGCGTAGGCCCGTTTCAGGGGCGCAGCGTCGGCTGTCTTGAAGTCGCCGTAGACATTGTCGCCGGCGAAGATGAAAAGGTCGGGACGCCAGGCGAGAATGGCGTCCCAGATCGGCTGTGGCTGGTTCTGGTCGGCGCAGGAGCCGAAGGCTATGCGCGACAGGGGCGGCGTCGATTGCGCGGCGGCGGCCGAGGGAAAGAGGGAGGCCGCGGCGACGAGCCGGGCCAGCGTGCGGCGTCTGAACATGGGATGCACCATAGTGGCATTTTTCACGATCGGGATGGCAGTTCGGTGAAGCATCGGCTGCGGCAGCTGCTCGAGCTTCTCCTGCTGCCGTTGGCGGCGGCGATCGTCTTCATCGAGGAAGTGCTGCTGCGCGCGCTTGGCCAGGCGATGGCGGCGCTGGCGCAGTGGCCGCCGGTCGCGCGGCTGGAGCGATGGCTGGCCGGCCTGCCGCCGTGGGCGGCGCTGCTCGCCTTCATAGCACCCTCGACCCTGGTGCTGCCGGTGAAGCTGACGGCGCTGTTCTTCGCCCTGCAGGGACATTTTGCCCTGGCCGTTGTGAGCATTGCGCTCGGCAAGACACTGGCGACGGCGATGTTGGCGCGGCTCTACCATGTGCTGCGGCCGACGCTGGTGACGATGCCGTGGTTCCTGCGTGCCGAGACCTGGCTGTTCGACTGGCGCGACCGGCTCTACGCCTTCGTCCGCGCCCTGCCGCCGTGGCAGAAGGCAGCGGCGATGGTGCGCCGCGTGCGGCTCTGGCTGGCGGGCCTGATGGCCGGACTGCGCATACGCTAAGGTGGACGGCCCGAGGTGAGGGCCCTCGACGACGCTTCGAGTCCGTCTTGCACGCCGGCCCAGGAACCGCGAAAACTCGGGCCGGTCCAGAATTCATCCGGGAAACCCAAAGAAATGCAGTTCGATGACGTCATCCTCGGTCGCCGCAGCATCCGCGGCTACAAGCCCGATCCGGTCCCCAGGGCGCTGATCGAGGAAATTATCGGCCTGGCGATGCGCGCGCCGTCGTCGATGAACACCCAGCCGTGGAACTTCTATATCGTCACCGGCGAACCGCTGAATCGGATTCGGGCCGGCAACACGGAGCGAATGGTGGCGGGAGTCCCGCAGTCGCGCGAGTTCCGAACCGGGCAGGGGTTTGCGGGGCAGCACCGCGACCGGCAGGTCGGCGTCGCCAAGCAGTTGTTCTCTGCCATGGGGATTGCGCGCGACGACAAGGACGGGCGCCAGGATTGGGTGCTGCGTGGCTTCCGGCAGTTCGACGCGCCGGTCTGCGTGATCGTGACCTACGACCGCGTGCTGGACGGCAGCGACGACACGCCCTTCGACTGCGGCGCCGTGGCGACCGCCCTGGTCAACGCCGCCTGGTCGCGCGGGCTGGGCGCCGTGATCAACAGCCAGGGCATCATGCAATCGCCCGTGGTGCGCGAGCACGCGGGAATCGCCGACGATCAGGTCATCATGAAAAGCATCGCGCTCGGCTGGCCGGATGACAGTTTCCCGGCCAATGCCGTCGTGTCCGAACGGAAATCCGTCAAGGAAGCCACGGTGTTCGTCGGTTTCGACGACTAGGGGTGAGAACCGAGGCAAGGCCGGCTGCCAGTGTCCGCCGGTCGTCCTGTCCCGGAGTGATTGATGACCGCTCGCCCACCCAACATCGTTCTGATCCTGGCCGATAACCTCGGGTGGGGCGAACTCGGCTGCTACGGCGGCGGCGTCCTGCGCGGCGCGCCGACGCTGCGGATCGATGCCCTGGCGGCGGAAGGCCTCACCTGCCTCAACTTCAACGTCGAGAGCGACTGCGTGCCGACCCGCTCGGCCCTGATGACGGGCCGCCATCCGATCCGCACCGGGGCGATGCAGTCGGTACCGGCCGGCCTGCCGCAGGGCCTGATCCCCTGGGAGATCACGCTGGGCGAGCTGCTGCAGGGGGCGGGCTACGCGACCGCCTGCTTCGGCAAGTGGCATCTGGGCGATCGCGAAGGGCGGCTGCCCAAGGACCGCGGTTTCGATGAATGGTACGGCATTCCCCGCACGTCGAACGAAGCCATGTTCACGGCCTCGCCTGGATTCGATCCCACGATCGTGCCGATGCCCTATGTCATGGAAGGCGTCAAAGGCGCGCCGGCCCGCACGCTCGCGGTCTACGACCTCGAGCAGCGCCGCCTCATCGACGGCGAACTCACCCGCCGCACGATCGATTTCATGGCGCGCCAGTCGGGCGCCGGGCGGCCGTTCTTCACCTATGTGCCGCTGACGCAGCTGCACTTCCCGACCTTGCCGCATCCCGACTTCGTCGGACGCACCGGTGCCGGCGACTTCGCCGATGCCATGGCCGAGATGGACCATCGCGTGGGCGAGGTGCTGGACGCCATCGATCGCCTGGGCTTGCGCGAGGACACGCTGGTGCTGTTCGGCAGCGACAACGGCCCCGAGTTCCGGCGGCCGTGGCGCGGCACCGCGGGGCCGTGGCGGGGCACCTACCACACCGCCATGGAGGGCGGCTTGCGGGTGCCCTTCCTCCTGCGCTGGCCGGGCCGCATCGCGCCGCGGCGCACGACCGACGTGCTGCACATCACCGATCTCTATCCGACGCTGGCGAAACTCGGCGGTGCCCGGCTGCCGACGGACCGGCCGATCGACGGCGTCGACCAGCTCGGCTTCTTCCTCGGCGAACGGCCGATGTCGGCCCGCGACGGCTTTCCCTTCTACATCAAGACCGAGCTGCGGGCCGTCAAATGGCGCGACTGGAAGATGCATCTCATGTGGGAGGTCGAACCCAACGAGGGGCCGATCAAGCTGGAGACGCCGTATCTCTTCAACCTCGTGCAGGACCCCAAGGAGGAGACCGACGCGAACATGGCAGGCGGCTGGGTGCGCGGCCCGATCCGGCGCCTGATCGAGTCGTTCCAGATGAGCCTTTTGGCCCATCCACCGATTCCCCCCGGCGCGCCGGACGACTTCATGCCGAGGGCGGGATGACTGGAGAGCCTTGTCTCCTTCGGCTACAGTGAAACATGCCTGAAATCGTTTCCTCCCAGGGCGCGCTCGGGGCGCGCATCGAAAATCTGGATCGCGGGACCGCGAATGAGCCCGCGGTCGCCGCGATGCTGAACCAGGCGCTGGCCGAGCATCTGCTGATCGTGATCCCGGGCGAGCCGATGAAGCCGGAAAAGACCCGCGATTTCGCGGCAGCGTTCGGCAAGCCGCAGACCCAGCTGCTGCGCTACAAGCGGAGCGGTGTCGTGCCCGAAGTGTCGGTAATGGTGAGCACGCTGATGGCCGACGGCACGACCGACAAGACGGCGATCCGGGCCGAGGACTGGCACACCGACGATTCGTATTTCGCGACGCCGGCCAAGGCGACCTTGCTGCACAGCATCGAGATTCCGAGCCACGGCGGCTCGACCTGGTTCTGCAACATGCACTCGGTCTATGACGCCCTGCCGGAGGCGACCAAGAAGCGGATCGAGGGCCGGCGCGCCATCCACGGCTACGACACGCCCCGGGCGCGCAACCGGCCGTCGCCGCGCACGCCGGAGGAAATCGCCGAGACGCCCGATGTCGAGCATCCGCTGGTGCGGACGCATCCGGTGACAGGCCGCAAAGCGCTCTATCTCAACCCCAACCGGCTAGACCGCATCGTCGGGATGGAGCGGGCGGAGAGCGACGCGCTGCTCGACGAACTGGCCGACGAGGCGCGCAAGCCGCGCCACCATTTCGGTCACGTCTGGCAGGTGGGCGACATCGTGGTGTGGGACAACCGCGCCACCATGCACCGCGTCATGATCGACTACCCGGTGGGCGAGAAGCGGATCATGCAGCGCGTGCTGATCGAGGGCGACCGGCCGGTGTGAGGTCCAGCGGAATCTGCATGGCAGGATTGAAATAGGATAGTTGCAAATTCAGACGGAATCGTCCTATATTTTTGCTATCGTCGTCCGAGGTCTGTCTCAGAGACCCGGGCCTTCAGATATCGCTCCGAAGACGTGACGATCCGAATCTTCGACCATGCCCCGCCCGGCGCGCCCGCCGGGTACGATCCCTGGAGGATGAGGGGCCGTCCCGCGGCCTTGCCCTTACCGGGTCCTGAGCCGTGAGTAGCAAGCACAAGGACGCTCCCGCCGACGATCCGTCCGGCAGTGGAGTGGACCGAGGCGCGAAAAACGCGTCCGAGGACTGA
>LNFM01009767.1_pt1 | contig 13794 bp, 5 predicted proteins | sample 596031 | NCBI WGS metagenome assembly LNFM01 (sample SAMN04254537, study PRJNA301005) | activated carbon metagenome | isolation source: dual media filters at the Ann Arbor, Michigan drinking water treatment plant | place: USA: Ann Arbor
CTGAATTCCCCATAAGTCTTTGAAAAATCGATGGTAAGCGTCCATTCTGACGGCCATTCTCCGACTGCGAGGCCGTCAAAATACTACGCTTTTGATTTCATTGGGAAAACTGCCAGAAAAAATTTTTCGCGGTTCCGGCATCTATCGAGGTCAATCGCCCCTCTGACCCGCTTTTTGCCTGCCCAGCGTAACCCCGGAGGCCGCCCGAAAGTACCGCCAGGCCTCCATAGCAGGACTCACTCTTCGGATCGAGTAGCCCGGGAACGGTAAAGGTGGCCAGCGCACGTCCGACGCCCCTAAACGTAGAACTTGAACGGCTGTCGCTCTGCTCCCGTAGCGCTGCCCATAGTGAGCACTTCGCCGACCTTGTCCGCGAAACGAATGGTGACCGGCAACCCGTCGCTGAAATTGCAGGCGTTGTAATTGATTTTCGTGAGGCCCAGTATGTCTGCCAGCACAGTCTCGATAGAGGGATAGTCACCGCTCGCGCGGAGCACGGTCACGAACAACGGGTTCGGAGTCTCGGGACCGATATAGGTGTCGATACGTGGCGCATACCCTGTGGTCCACAGATAAGCGTCTTTGTCTCCGAGCTGGATCGCCGTGCCGCGCAGGCACGGATAATCGCCATCGCGGAAGAGCTTGGTCTCGCCATGGGTCGATTGGATACGCACGCCTACGATATTGGTGCCGTCGGGCGCGGCTTTGCTAAAGGCCTCCCATTCCGCGTCGTTGAACTTGGTTCGGCCGTGAATGAACAGCTCTTTCGGATAAGTTCCGAAGCGTTGCTTGTAGGTATCCAGAACTGTCTTGATCAGGTTTTCGGCCGCCAGATCGCTGAGGTGAAACTCTCTGTTTTCAGTCTGCCACGGCCCGTTCGCCCCGCGAAAGACGACCCCGTCTCCTTCGCTCAGGAACATCTGCGCCGCACAGCAGGCGTGATTGTCAGCGTGATTGGGAAGGAGCTTAAACACCAAGCCAACGTAGCAGACGCCTGGCCGCATACGGGCGATCTTCCACGGGGGTTCCGCCTGCGTTTTGTAGAACAGGCCTGTGGCCAGATTCCAAGCGACGGTGGCAGAATCCTGAGTGCCACGTTTCGGATATCCTGCCTTGTTCACGAACTCTTCAGGGGCAAGGGTTGTCTCGCGAATAAGCTGAGATGTCATACCCAGCTTCAAAAGCTTCGCTTTGACCTGCCGGTGGAAGTCGGGAATGTCATCGAACACTGCTTCAAGCGTGTCATCAATAACACCGGCCAGTAGCGGAAGGTCGACGCGCCCTTTCTGGCGCCGGGACAATTCCCCCTTGAGAAGCTCGACCTTACGGCGCTGACCCGCAACTGGGCGGCAGGTTTCGAAGACGATTTCCGGCACAACGAAGATCCAAACGTCTACCGTCCGCTCCTCATTTTTCGCGTGCCGTTCAATAGGGTCGATGAACAGCTTAGTTGTGGTGGCCACCGCCTCGTGATGGTTCTCGATCGCAATCGCAGCACGGATATCAGCAGGCTCAATCTCGCATTTAATCATAGCGCCGGGATTGGCACGGATGCCGAAGGCTTCCTCGAGACCGGGAAAATCAGAAAGATGAAGCCGGAACTCTTTGTCGCGCTGACCCCGAGGCGGAATTGCGACGGGATTGCTGATTGCATCAAGCCAGCGGCAAAGGAGTTCTAGGCCATGTTTTGTACCAACCGCACCTATCGTAATCTGCGGGCGATCAGGCTTTGACGCGGGCCCGTAAAGGGTAAGGCCGTCCTTCGGATGATCCGAAGCCTGCCCGTGGCCAAATCCCAGCGGTGGTTCCGGAATGTAGAGAACCGGAACTGATTTCTCGGAAAATTCGATCAAGCGTCCTCCTCCTCGAAGTGGCCGCCTAGCGTTGTGGGATCGGCTTCTTCCGCATCCTCGCCCAGTCTGTTGGTCTGGCGCGCGGTCACAGGCGCCGTGAACTGGATCGGCATCGCATCGAGAGTGATGCTGCCGCCCGAGCCGACGGCAAGGTCGACATACGGACTGTCACCAGCCAACAGCTCCATGAAGGCCATCACACGCCCATGCCAAGCCTTGTTCCGCCAAGCCGAACAGATCGAACGCCGAAGGCGAAACTGGGCTTTGGGGTCTGGAATAGCGATCGGCTTGTTGTGCTCGCCGATGTCTGAAAACAGCACACGGCCCTTGAGCCGCATATGGGGATAAGGAAAGAGGCTGGGAATGACACTCACACCGTATTCCCAGATCTTCTTGCGGGCGACACCGCGTAGCATTGAGTTGCGGCTCTGACCCTGGCGGCCCCATGAAACGCGCTTCTTGAGACCTAATCTGTTCTCGCCAACATGGAAGGACACTCCGCTCGAGAACGAATGAGCAAGAAGCCCTTGGCGGGCGCAATGCTTCTCCCATGCCTGGCGCAAAAGATTCATCATGATCGACCGGGCATCGCGACTGTCGATCCCCACGTCCGATGACCCGTTCTCGAGAAAATCGATAACATCGAAGTCACGCTCGGCACGAAACGGCCCAACCTGCTCAAAATGTTCCGTCAGGTCCATTGGGCTGGCGAATGTCAGGAAGCCGTCGCCGAATTCGGCCATCGGGTATTCGAAGGACGCGCCGAGCTTACGCAGCAATGCCTCATTGGCACGATTCTTAGGCACCAAGTGATTGAGCTTGTCCGGCATCCTTAATATCCGGAGCCAATTGGACGTCAGGACCTCGGGAGCCGCCTCGATCTCGACTGCGCGCCGACGCAGATGAGCGTACCATTCGGGCTGAATGATGCCGCCGCCAGCCTTAGGCACATGCTGCCTTTCGAGCGATTTGAGCAAGCTATCCAACCCCTTCGCCCATCCGCTCTCGAAGTCGACATACTGCAGGCCGCCGATGCCGAAGAGCTTTTGGAAGGCACGCAGCTTCAACGGAATGATGAAGTTGGGATCCTGGAGTTGTTTCGTCAGGTCTTCCGCGATCGCGATCTCCTCGCGTACACCCCTTCTGGCGAGCGTCTCGTCGCTACAGCACAACAGCATCTTGAACGCACGAGTCTGAAGCGCCGCAGTAAGCTTGCCGCGCCATTCGTCTCCGGCATCAAGATCGAAGATGTCTGCAAAGACCTTGTAGCCGGCGGCTTCGAGCCGCGGCGCGAGCCACAACACGAACTGGTCATCACCAGGCGTCGCCTTGGAAATGAAAATCAGGTCGCGTTCAACAGGCCCGCCCCCGCTCATTTACTCGACCGCCTTGTCGATGAACCCGAGCGTATTGGCGTTTTCTACCAATGTCCGCACCTTTGCCCGGTCGAGTCCCGATGGAACTTCGGCGTCGATCTCTAGCTTCAGCTTCACCGAACTCCCCGGGATCGTCGTGAGCTGCTCGACGATCGCTTCGACAATCTGATGGATTTCGCGGGCTGGTCGTTCCGAAGAGATCATCACGCTGCCGGTGAAGCGAGTTGGCTTCCTCTCAGCAGGCGGAGGCTGAGGCGTACCGCCGTCTGGCTGTGACCCTGTATCCGGCGACGTCTCGCCTGGGCCTTGCGTACCCCCGCCACTACCAGGCTGCACAGGAGCCGGTCGATGGGCCTCGGCCACAGCTGGCTTAACAATGACACTGTCGCTGTCGATCACGACTGCCGCGTTCGCGGCGCGCTCGATGGCAAGGCCCAGATAGATGTCCGACTTCTCGTCCCATCGTTCGGCATAGGCGAAGGGTCCCGGGATCATCCCGCTTACCGAGGCCTGCACGGCCTTGATCAGAACCTCCTGGTTCTTCAGACGCGGCAGATAGATGTAGCGATTGAGATACTCCCGCAGATCCTTGAGCGAAAGATGCGGCTTGCCGTTCCAGATGTACTTCTGGAGGTCGCGATCGAGGCGCGTCGGCCCGAGTTCCGTGAGCAACCCTTCCTCGGCCACGAGCTTCTTGCTGGCCCGCGCCAGCAGCCCGTCCTGAGCCGGGATCTTGCCCGAGACCCATTCGACATCGGCTTGCGCGCTTTCCTGCGCCGGATAGTGGAGATAGCACCACGCCTCCTTGAGGCGTGTCTTCATCGTCTCGTTCGATTCAGCCAGCTTGGCCTTGGCCAGCGCGCTGTCGCTCTGCGTCAGATTGAGACGCTCTGTGTCGCGGACGATCTCGCCCCAGGCGAGGGACGCTCGCACCGCGTCTTTCAGATTATCGAGCTGGCGGGAATCCGCGGCGATGAAGACCAGCATGTTGCGATAGACACGCGGCGTGCTGCCACGCTGCATCAGGATATCCTTGGCTTCGACCAGCGCCTCGGAACCCTCGCGGCCATTATGCGGATGAGCGACGCCCAACACGACCGCCCGCACGCCTCCAGCTTCGTCCGGCACTTCCGCTGACGAGGCCGGCGCCACCTGAACGGCATCGAAGTGTCCACGATCAGCGAGGCTGTTCACATATTTGCCCAGCTCGGTGTCGATCGTCATCAGGACGAGCGCGGTCTCGATCTGTGCTGCCTTGTCGGCCGCGATGCGATTGAGGCTCGCCGACATCGAGTACCAGTAGCGCCCGAGATCGGCGTGCATGAACTTCGCCTGGTTGGTCAGCCGTCGCAGCGCGTCGCCGAAGATCGCGGGCCGCTCGCCCGGCTGCACGACGCCGAGGTTGATCTGCTTGTCGTCGAGGCCGGTGTTCTGCTGCTGGTGCGTAGGTGCCGTCCCCATGAAGATCGCGCGCGCGACGCGCCGCGTCGCTGAATAGCGATTGAGGTTTGGGGCCGACTGATCGATCTTGTAAGGCGTCGACGCGGTGCCATCCACATCACCGGCGATGATCGACTGCCAAGTCACGTCGAGATAGTGGAGCAGCTCCGGCTCAACGCGCGGCGAGCTCACCGCAACGCTGCCCGGCATGATCATCACTGACGGGTCGCCGTTCATCCAGAGCTCGTGGATCGCCTGCGCCATCAAGCGCAGCACGCCGCGCGTGCGCTGGAACTTCTCCAGCGAACCCCAGCTCGTATAGAGCTGGTCGAACAGCTCGGGATGGATCGGATAAGCCTTCTCCAGCTTGCGCCGGTAATCCTCGTCGGCGCAGCCCTGAGGGAAGTCGTTGGCGTTCTCGCGATACAGCTTGGCGAACTGCTTCAGCGTGTTGTCCCGGTGATGGAACTTGTCGCCCGGAATCTCCTTGAACAGCCGACGCCGCACGATCTCGTAGCTCTCCTCCTGGCTGGCGGGCCGCCATGAGGATTCAACACGGCTGAAGGTCTGCTTGAGACGCGCCAACGCCTCCTGGCCGCCCTCACCCCCGACCTCGATCTGCGACGCCGGCAAGGAAGCGACCAGCAAGGTGCCAGGGCTCGCCTTGACCGCTTCGGTGAGCGACTGGACGAACGAGAGGTTCGCATCGAACGAACCAGACGGCAGCCCTTCGACCCGATAGATCTGCCGCAGATACGCCACCCATTCGTCGATCAGAATCAGGCATGGGGCGTACTTCTTGAAGATCGTCTCGAGCAGGTGCGAGCCTGGCGCAATGCCGTTGGCATCATTCTCCGCAACCATGTCGAAGGCTTCGGCACCGCCGAGCTGCCACGCCAGTTCACCCCAGGTCGTGCGGATCTTGCGGCCGCCCTCGGCATTGAGGACGTCCTGCGGCCCGCGTGAGGTGCCAACCAGCACCGCGCGCTTGATGTTCTTGGGCACGGTCAGCTCGTGCTTTTCGAGCAGCTGATCGAGACCCGACAGGTCCTGAACCGGCGTCGGCCCCGCCATGTGGTAGAGGGCCAGCATCGAGTGCGTCTTGCCGCCGCCGAAGTTGGTTTGCAGTTCGACGACCGGATCGCCGCCGCTGCCCGACAGCCGCTTGGCGGCCCCGATCAGCAGCGCACTCAGCCCCTCGGTCAGATAAGTGCGGCTGTAGAACTGGCGCGGGTCGCGATATTCGGCGGGCGCGCTGCCCGAATGCACCTTGGCGAGGTCGGCCGCGAACTCGGCCTGCTGGAACTCGCCGGTCGCGACATCCTGGTGCGGCTCGACCACCTCCCGCCACGGAAGCAGACCCGCCACCGTCTCGACAGAGATTTCCAGCCGCTGGGTCTTTCGCCGTTCTTCGTTGCGCTGTAGCTCGGTGAACTTCGTGCGCAGGATGGTGTCGCGCATCTTCGAGAGCTGCTCGGCAGTCTCGCCGGCGCTGATCGCCTCCATCAGACGGCGCATGGAATCGAGCGCGCGCTCAGCGTCGTCGTAGGTGAAGGTCTCATTGTGCGAGAGCTTGTTGCGAACGTCGCTAAGCTCATTCACCCATGACCGCTCAGCACGGCCAAGAACGGCGCGGAAGGCGTCGTTCCAGAAGCGGTCCATCGCGTTAAACAGCGCGGCCTGGTCCCAGCCGACCTCGCCGTTGCTGTTGGGGCGCAGGCTCGGGAGCTTCTCCAGAACCTGGACCTGCCAATGACCCTTCAGCGAGCTTTCCAGCCGCTTCTCGACGAACGGAATGAGGGCTGCGGGCAGCAGCTCCATGCCCTCGAAAACATATTGGCGCGTGCTCTTGGCCACTGTCCCGTTCCCCCTCAGATATCCAGGCGGATCTGACGATCCCCGCTCGTGTCGTGGATGGCCGCAGCCTGCCGCGTCAGCTCGGTCCAGTCGGCAATCAGGGCGTTGTAGGCCGTGGCCTCCTTCGCATCCTTCCGCTTGTTGGCGCTGATGTCGTAGAGGCAGTAGGCGAGGTCCTTCACGGCCTCAGCTTTCGTGTCGATCTTCTTCAGCAGAACGGCGGTCTCGTGCGAGATACCGTCTTTCTCGTACTTGCGGACGAGATGCTGAAGGCATTCCCACACCGTGAGGTGAACGTCGCCTTCGGGCTCCCAATCATCATCCAGTTCGTCGCGCGGCAGGATGCGCACCTTGCCGGCAGCGCTCTCAATGATCCCGGCGTGCTTTACGCTCTCAACAGAGATGCCACGTGCACGCGCGAGGTTATCGGCGGCGCCATAGTCGCCCTTCGCCATGCCGTGCTGTTCGAACCAGGTGATCGCAAAGCGCGTATCGGCATCGAACTCGCCCTGGATGCCGCCGAGATACTCGTCGAGCTCTCGGTTGATCAGCTGCAGCGCGGCCTTCACGCTCATCGGGCTGTCGTCGGATTCCAGCACCGCCTTGTAGCGGGAGAAGACGCCCATGCCGGGCCCGATGGCCGACTGAGGCATGTCAGCCGGGGCGATGTTGGCAGCCTGGAGTTCGGCAATAGCCGGGGGAAGCTCGCGCTTTAGCGCGCGGATGAACTCGGCTCGCGTAACGACTTCGGCTGCCACCTCTTTCTTGCGGCAAACGAGAACAACCGAATTTGCCAGCGCATTGGTGCCCGACGCGATTGTCCTAGCCGCGCGCTCTGTACGCACAGGCCAAGTTCCGACAATCGCGTACCCTGCCGAAATCACTGACTGAAGGAACGTCGCCCACCCAGTGGACGATAGCCCTTCTTGTTCGATTTCACTCTGTTTGAAGGCGTAGTAGATCGTCGCAGGAAATTCTGAGGACGACTGAGCAGCTAAGCTGGAAATCGCCGATGTCATGCCGCTGAGAAAATGTGCTTCTGCATTAGCCCGTCCGCCATGACGATAAGGCGTTGCAACGAGTTCCTCAGTCTTGGGAACGGCAATTGTGCTGCTAAGGTCCGGATACACATCCTTGATGTTCTTGCGCAGCCATACATAGAAGTAATCCGAAAGGTCGGCGTATCCGATGTTGTCGTAATAAGGTGGATCGGTTGATACCACCGCTCCAGCAGGTAATTTCACGTTCTGTGCATCATGCTGAATTACGGTCCCTGTAGCATTCGGCCCGAACCCGAGCAGCGCCTTCCAAACCCAGTCGACCGCTCCCATAAAGTTGCCCGTACTGTCACTGAGTACGTTGCATTCGGCAAAGTCCCACGTCATTGGGATCGCTTGACGCGCAAATGTGAAACGAATGAACTCAGACGACGACCAAGTTGCAATCGAACTCCCGGCGTCGGCCAAGCGATCGACAGCAAATGCCAAGTACACGCTTAATGCTTCGGCATAAGCTACGGCCCCTCTACCTCCATCTCGGAGTAGAATGTGCCCGTCTGGCAGATTAGCGCGGATTGCATCCTTGGTGGCTTGTTCTCGCGCCTCATGCACCAATTCACTGAAAGTGTTCAGCGCCACCAACTGCCTGTCAGTGAACAAATCACCGAAGGTTTCCATCCCATAAGCTGGCGGCGAGAACCAGCGCGGGTTCTCAGGTTGACGCTGCTCAGGCTTCCAATTTGGCTTGGCAGAAAGTGCAAGCACCTCGTGTTCACTGGTTGGCGCGACGTAAGCGCGGCCAGATTTTCCGTCAGCTACGACGGCAATCAATGTCTGCTTCATAGTCCCAGCCTTACCGGCCGAGGTAACGTGTTTCGGCGTGATTGCAGTCTCGGACAGCAAGCAACGAAAATGCGACCCTCGTCCTGCTTTAGTACCCTCCTTCGCAGCTGCGATTTGAGCTTTGGTACCGCCACTCCGGATGCGGTATCGGATCGTCTTGGCAGCCTTGTCCACAATTGGTTCGATCCACGTTTCCTTTCCCGGCTTGGCACTCAGCAGGAAACTCGATGCGATCGGGACTTGCACACTAGAAAAGGCTGGATCAGGACTCGGGACGGTACGTGCCCATATCCAGGCGACCACAGTGGCTTTGCCACCACCCTGCTCCTTGGGTAGATCAACCTGTGGATAGAGATGGCCAATGCGGTCGCGTGCTTTCTCGCGCATCCAATCGCCGTAGTATTTGACGTCCTCGGCTAGCCCCTCGGCATTTCGGTAGAAGGACCGCTCCTTGATGCCGGGGTGAATCGGAGGCAGGTCCTTGAATTTCGGCGGGATCTCGATCATCGCCTTGCCGATCATCACCGCTACAGGGTTCAAGTCAGATCCGTAGGCGGGCAACCCGAGACGCTGCGCCTCAAGGGGGATCGACCCGCCGCCTGAGAACGGGTCGTAGACGGGTGGCAGCACGCCCCCGCAACTGCGTCGGATTTCCGCGCGTGCGCGTTCCAACACCTCCTCGTTGGTCGAATTCTCCCACTTCACGAGGTCTTCGATGATCTCGAACAGCCGCTTGCGCTCGATATCGGCCGCGCAATCCTCGAGAGTCGGTTTCGGCGTGTCCGGCACATTCCCCTGAGCGTCAGGCCGGCGATCGCGCCACGCCTTAAGGCGGATGGCCAGGTCTGCCTCCGCTCGGGCTCGAATCTTCGGATCATCGAGCAGCTTGTCAGCATAGCCAGAGGGGTCATCGACGAGCTGCGCGAACAGCACCGCCCGGCACGCCGCCAGCGGCCGCCGCGCCCACCAAAGATGCAGCGTGGACGGATGCCCATGCCGGATCGACTTCTCCCGCGCCGACGCCGCGTTGATCGCCTCAAGCGGAATGGCGACCTCGATGAGCTTCTTCTTGTACTTATTGGTCGAGGTCATAGACGAGCCTGTATGTTGCGGGGTGAATGGTGATCTCGCCGCCATCGCGCAGCGCGCGCAGGCGAGCACCCGTCATTTCGACGGGTTCACCCTCCGGGTTGACGAGAATGAATGAGTAGGCGTCGGGCTTCTGGTCGAGCAGGCCCCAGACGTCGGCCTCGATCTGAAGCGGTTCACGTTCCAGGCAGTGCTCTTTCGGATAGTAGTGCCGCTGCACCTCGCCGCTTGCCGAGCGCCGCTCCCACGGGAAGCGCGCGCCGTTGGCGCGGCCGATCCAGCTGCCATCCGCATGGCAGAAGCGATCCTCGCCATCGGGCTTATAGCCGAGCGCCGACGCGAAGCGGGCGATGACGCTAGGCCGCGCTGGCTTCTGCGGCGGGCGCGGACGGCTGACCGTCTCCGGCTCCAACAACCCGCCTTCGGCCTCCTGGAGCGGTGCCTCTGGTTCCGGCGGGTTCGTGGGATCCTCGTCCTCGGACAAGTCCTCTTCGATCACCGACCCGGCCTCGCCATGGTCCGACGCCGCCTGCTGAGAGTGTTCGGCCGGCTCATCGACCGCGTTGCCTCCAACAGGGGCAGCGGCAGGCGGAACCCCCAGCACAGGCGCGACCGTCGTCTGCTCTGGGCCGAGCGTGAAGTTCTCTTCGAGATAGTCCCTGATGTCAGCAGGTGACCGCTCGAACGCATAGGCCAGCGCGGCACGAATATCGGCGCTCAGGCCCTTGCCAATCTCTTCCGGCACGCGCTTGGCAAGCTTCGCCTTCGACAGCGGGCTGACGAACAGCTTGCCGTCCAGCCACAGAATATCCGTGAGCCGCGCCGTGCCAGCCGGCACGCCGTCCAGATAAGGGATGACTTCCAGCTTCGGGGCGGCGACCCAGCTGGCCGCCGCGATCGCCGCTGCGACTGTGCGCACGCGCTCGGTCTCGCCAGGGTCGGCCAGTTCGATGCGCGCAAGCTGCGTGCCGAAGGCCGTGAGCCAAGCGCGCCTGTCTTCCAGACCCGGGAAAAGGGGCGGCTGGTTGAAGCGCTCCTCGACGAGATCGGACAATGCCTGAAGCGACGAGAACGGCGGATTGCGCACCGTTTCGGCCGAAAGCTGCCGGAAATCGGCTGTCTTGCGCTTCACCCAGTCGTAGAGATGCCCATAGGTGAACAGGCTCTGCATGCTGAGCCCATAGGCGAGCGCGTCGGTTTCGACCCATTCGCCGGACATGTTCACCCAATGCCCGCACTCTTCCCAGATGCGGGTCGGGTATCGGGACATCAGCGTCCGCACACGGCGCGCGTCATCAGGCGAGAGCGCCTTGCCCGAGGCAAGCGTACCCAGCCATTGCAGCGCGAGATCAGCAGAGGGCCGTTCGGCGACGCCTACGCGCCGCCAAAGGCTGAGATCGAGCACCGAGGCCCGGATCACCGCAGCGCCCGGGACATCCTCCTCGTCACCGGCCAGGAACACCGCGCCCGATGTCACCCAGGTCCCGTCCTGTGCGAGGATCAGCTTCTCGGTCTTGAACGCGTCCTTGATGCTCTGGGCGTCAGGCGTGGAAGCGGCATCGAGCATCTGGTCGAGGCGGCGATACCATTTCTCGACCTCATGGGCCGGCGCCTTGTCTGACTTCGCCAGCGCGCGCAGCCGGTCGAGCAATCGACCTGGCCCGCTCGGCGAGCTGCGCACGCCGAGCAAATCGAGCAGCGGCCGCGTCGTCTCCCGGTCGAGGAGGCCGTGCACGAATGGCTCGACATCCATGAGCGATTCCGTCTCCGGCGTCCTCCGGAGCAGATCAGCAGGGACATGGATCATGTCGCGCGTATCGGGAAGGCAGGGCTTCGATCTGAGCTTCAGCAGCCAGTCCGCCAGCAGGGACTCTGACGTCAGCGAACGGGTCGACCCTGTGGTCGCGACCTGCGACAGGCGCGCACTTGAGGCACGGGACCAGTAGCTGTCCCGCTGCTCCAAAACCCGCCCGGCGACCTTGGCCCAAATCCGTGGGTCGGACTTCGACAGCGCCTCCCAGTGCCGCCAGTACTCCGCTGGGAAATCCCAATCCTCAACGACGAACTGGCTCGTCACATAGGGGTAGTAGAGCGCGCCGCGAAGGCCGCGCTTTTGGGCCTCGGAGTCAACCTGCTGGCGCCCATAGACGTTTGTCCGCTTTGCAGTCAGCGGCGCGAAGGTCTGTAGTCCCGAACGGCCGGACGACACCCACCGCAGCCAATCCTCGCGCGAACAGGAGGAGAAGCTGGCCACATAATCGGGGTGCAGGAGCTGCGTCTGCTGGGCGGTCTCCGGCAACAGGGCTTCAAGCGCGCCGTCTTCGTCATACAGAATCGCCTTGGCGATCGGTCGAAGCTTCAGATCGGAGCATGCGTAGCGGAATGATTCGCCCGCCGTCGCACCGAGCTTTGCGGCGATCTGGGCAAGCTGGACGCACTCGGCCAGCTTGATGCCGCTTGATCCAAAGAAATCAGCAGCAACTCGTTCGATCACCGCATTGACGTCGCTCGTGTCGTCGAGGCCGATTTTTTTCAGCACCGCAAAGGCGGCTTGGGTCGGGTCAGCTCGGCCATCGCCGTCGCCCTTGTCCCGGCGTTGCTCCGCCAGAAAGCGGGTCCAGTTCTGATTGAGGACAATCAGATGCCCCGCGAGAAACTCCCAGTCATCATTGGACTGGAGCAGCTTCTTCTCCCCGAGCCGCACCACCTCAGACGCCGAATAGAGCACTTCCTTGCCCTGGACGGGAACGATGCGGAGTCGCTCCGGTTGTTGGCTCTGCCATCCCGTCACCTCGGGCGCGATGTAAGTCCAAAGGTTCAGCAGATGCCGCCATGTGGACGGCCGAGGCAAGTGGCTTGTGCGGAGGCGAGCGAGAAGATCGCTCTTCGAAAACTCCTCGACCAGGTTCCAGTGAACCAGTTTGGTCCGGTCGGCGGCCGAGACATGCCGACACAAGGCGGGGCGCGACTTCTCATCCAACAGAGCCATCGCCTGCTCCGCCGGCCAGATATCGAAGATCGGCAGCGGGATCACGATCGCCGCGTCGGCGGCAACCAGCTTGCCCTCATCGGTCAGCAGGATCGGCCGGTCCTCGACCGCATCGGCGAACGCCAACTCGACGATGGCCGCGCAAGAGCCCTCAAGCGTGCTGGCCTCTCGGTCAACGTCAGGCAGCAGGCCATAGGCCGCAGCTCGATCCAGAACACCGGTCTTGGTCTGTTCGAGCCATTCCACCATCGCCTTGGCCGCGAGTTCGCCGGCACGTTTCAGCAGCCAGCGGTTTGTCGGCGAGGTCTCGGGGTCCTTGATCTTGAGGCGGGCGGGATCCTGGATGAACGGAGCGTTGCAGGCGAACGGGAGCGGCGTCTCAACCCCCGTTGGCAGCACGACATAGAGCCGGCCCTTCGCGCCCAGGACGATCTCGACCCGGCAGGGCGGGAAGTCGCCGCCGTCCTCGGCACCGAGCATCCGTTCCTTACGGATTTCGTCCAGCGCATCAGCGGGGAACGCTTCTTCCGCAGACCGGGCCAGGAGGAAGGCGTCATCGCCCTTGTCGTCCAGCGACATCCACTCGCTCTCGGCGACAGGGCCTGGTCCGAGGCTTTGCCAGTGGACCACCCGATCGCCAATCTGAAGACGGCGGATTTTCTTGAAGAACAGCAGCGAAACCGGGCTCTTCAGCCATTCTTCGAGGTTCTTCTCAACCTCGCGGCAGAGAAGAGGGTTGGCGATCGCCACCTCGACGCGCGTGACCCCCTGCGTCGTGCGGCGGCCGTCAATCCAATGCGGCTCCGTGAACCGGTTACGCTCGAAGGCCACAGACAATGTGGGGGTGAACAGCTCGACGCGATCACCCAGGCTGAACGTGCTTTTGAAGCCGATCCCTCGGAACCCGATGGTGTGAAGGGCGCGCTTGTTCGAGTAGCCGAAGCGGCAGATCGAGGCGAAGTGCGCTTCGACAAAATCTTCGCCGTTATGCTCAAACACGAAACGCTGGTCTTCGATCGAAACGCGCGCCTCGGTCGCGCCGGCATCGTCGGCATTCTGCAGCAGCTCGGACAGGATGTGGCGCGGGCTCTGCACCTGCTTGAACAGTTGGTGCCACGGCCCGGCAAGCTCGGGGTCGGCCTCAAGCTGATTCCAGCGCTTCGACGCGCCGTCCCTGATCGCGCGGAAGTAAACCGGTGGCTCAGCCACAACAGGCGCGGATTGGCGCTCCGCACTCATGATGGCGGCACCGCGCGTTCGAGCAGACGCCGCAGGTCAAACTGAATCGCTGTCTCCAGGAACGACGGCTCCCGATCAATCAGCGGGCCGCGCACATATCGCGGCTCGTG
>LNFM01009768.1_pt1 | contig 13791 bp, 9 predicted proteins | sample 596031 | NCBI WGS metagenome assembly LNFM01 (sample SAMN04254537, study PRJNA301005) | activated carbon metagenome | isolation source: dual media filters at the Ann Arbor, Michigan drinking water treatment plant | place: USA: Ann Arbor
ACTCGCCCTGGGCGGCGTCGACGACACCATCGCCGCAGCGCCCGCTGCACGAGTCCTCCGGCGCGAAGCGGCACAGCGTCGAGCATGCAAGTGCGCCGGTGTAGTAGCCGAAGTCGGTGCACGACGCCTGACCCAGCTGACTGCCATCACATTGCTCGAGGTCGTTGATCGTTCCATCCCCGCAATAGCGCTGCTCGCACGTCGCGGAGCACTCGGCGTCGAGATCATCGCTGTTCGTGAACCGACACGCAGCGGGCTTGGTGCCCGCATCGGCGCCACAGTCGCAGCCCTCGGTCACATCGACGATGCCGTTGCCGCACACCTCGAGCGAAGCGCAGTCGCTCGAACACCCATCTCCGTCAGCCGTATTGCCGTCGTCGCAGATCTCTCCCCGATCGATCACGCGGTTGCCGCACCCACTCGGCGTACAGACCCCCGACAAGCAGACGCCGACGGCTGCGCCCACGACGCAGTCGGCTCCTTCGACACGTTCGAAGCACGCTTCGACCTGATCGTTCGACGCACAGCGGCCGTCGACGCACAGCGATCCATTCGGGCACGACAGTTCGCCGCACGGGACAAGCTCGGCTTGAATGCAGCCCGCGAGGAAGCCGATGATCCCGAGCCATCGCACCATCGGCCTATCGTAGACCTGCGGGTTGGATGGTGGGGGGCCAGGTTCATCCGGGACGACGAACCGACGCGCATCGTGGGAATAGCCCCCGCGAACCAGGGTGCAGGCCAGCGCCTGCGTTGCTTCGAGCACGCGATTCGTCACTCGAGCAACGCATGCGGGCTCGCCGGCACGCTCCTAACTACGCGAGCACGCTCGGCGCGCCCGTGGCACGACGGCTGCTTTGTAGGTTCTCCATCAAGGAGGCTACTAGTTATGCTCGAAATCACTCTCGATTCTCTCTCGACGGTTCACGGCGGCCAGGTCCCTGGCCAGATCAACCAGCCGCAGGCGGTCGCCGCCGGCGCGCAGGGGGCGCAGACGGGCTCGACGATCGGTGGCGCGGTCGCGCCCGCCGTCATGCCGGGTAACCCGCTCGCGCGTCCCATCGGCCAGGCCGCCGGGGCGGTCGTCGGCGCGGGCGTGGGCTACGCAAACAACGTGTACAAGCAGGTTCGCGGCTGGTTCCGGTAGTCGGTTCGAGCCGGCGACACCGCTGGCCACGCGGGTGACCGGTCTGGGGAGATCGACTAGCGGAGCAGCCTGGGAGCGAACCAGGGGCTCCCCGCTCCACTGACCAGGGCCTTGTGATCACGGGGCCGCCGCCACCGTGATGGCCCCGCGATGACGGAACACGCGTTGCAATCATCGGCGGCATGCGTCGGCTGTGGCTCGCCCTGATCGTTGCACTCGCTCTGGGCGGCGGCCCCATCGCGTGCGTGGACACCGATGAGGACGAGACCGTGCCGATGCCGGACTGGGACTTCGGCAAGGCGGATGGGGTCGACCCCGGACCGCCGCCAGCGTTCGAGGACCCGACCCCCGGCCCCGGTGAAACCGTCACCGCGGCGCGTGCCCGTGCTCTCACGGCTTACGCCGCGACCCTCATGGACTGGATCCAGCCCGTGATCGACGAGACGTTCCGATTCCGCAAGCTCGACGGGGCTCGCCTCGACGAGACGTATCGCCTGCTTGTCGATGGCGGTAGCTGCTGGAGCGAAGCTCCTCGGTGGGGATCGAACAACGACATCGTCAGCGACAGCGACCGGCTTCGCATGGTGAGCCAGGTGCAGTTCGGCGTCGAATTCCTCCGCCGGTTCCACGAGGACGCCAACGGTCAGGGCAACCGCTCGTTCGACACGGTCGTGATCTGCCCGCGCGACGTCGTGGGGGCGCTCCTCAAGCTGGAAGGGAAGACACTCTTCATCGGCATCGACGTCGTCGCCACCCGCATCCAGGTCAAGGACGCGTTCGCCCTCCGGTCTGCGTGGACGGCGGGCGAGCATCTCGCGGCCAATGATCCGAGGCGTCGCGTGTGGCCGACGATCGACCCCGTCGGAAGTCTCGGCATTCAGCTTCGCGATGGCATCGCGTCGGCCGCGACCTATGTGGGTAGCCGGCTTCACGCGGTGCGCGACCTGACCGAAGTGCGGTTGCGCGCCGATCTTCGCGACCTCATCAGCGCTCATGTCGACTCCGAGCTCGAGGCCGCATCCGGCGCACGCTTTCGCGACGAGGCGCTCGCGCGAATCGAGACCCTCTCGGCGATGCAGTTGCGCGAGCTCGCAACGCTGTGGCGCGACTTCGTCAACGACCCCGATCACCACGAGGGCATGAAGGAAGCCGTCCTCGCCACGCACCAGGCCACGGCCAACAAGAGCTACGACGTGGACGTGCTGCAGATCGGGATCGTGAACGTCGGCAACTTCCACGACATCCAGGTGGCCGTCAGCCTCCAACTGTCGCGAGGGCGTGAGTTCGTGCCCTACGTGTCGATCGAGGTGATCCGGAACAGCATCCGGGTTCGGCAGATCGGCCTCGTGAACGTCTACACGATCGATAACGTCCAGGTGAACCTGAACGTCGCCGCGGACCGCGGAATCGAGACCGCAGGGCTGCGCTACGCGCTCGATCGCGTGCCCTAGCGAGGTCCGGCATCGATTCAGCGTGATGCCCGCGCGACGAGTCGCTCGACTCGCTCGATCACCTTCGCGAAGTGCTCGCGGAACACGACGCGCGGCCACCGGAGCACGACCTTGCCATCAGCACCGATCAGTACGGCCGAGGGAAGGATGCCCGGGACGTGCTGACCGTAGATCTGGTGCAGTCCCATCGCATCGTACGCAGCGATCATCTCCCCGGTGGGGTCGGTGAGCTGATGGCTCGGCGGGATCGTGTTCCTCGTCGAGTTCACGACCCGCTCGTTGCTCACTGCGAACGCATGGGCTCCAAGCCGCCGAAGCTTCGGAAGCGCCTCCACGAATGCATACGTGAGGCTCCGGTTGGGATCCGGGTAGAAGTGGAGAACCGTTGGCGTGCCCAACAGGCCGCTCGTCGAGATCTCGGCTCCATCACCCGCCACGAGCGCGAAGGCGGGTGCCGGCTGGCGGCTCTTGATGGGCATAGCTCCTACGGCCGCTTGCGATCCGAGCATGCAGCGACGGCGAGGAGAGCCACGATCCGGACTGCATGCACCACCGGGGACGGTACCAAACCCTTCGGCGCGAGCGGAAGCAGGTGCGCGTGGGGGCGCGGGCCTCGAAAGCCGCGCCTCGGGGGCAGGTCTACTTCCGCGGGCGAGCGAGGCCAAACTCGGTGAGGCGGCGAACGAGCGTCGCGCGCGAGATCCCGAGCGCCTTGGCCGCGCGGCTCTGATTCCCGGCGGCGACCCGCAGGGCCGCCTCGATGCGTTCGCGCTCGGTGAGCTCACCGGCGGCCGCGTGGGGCACGTGGTCGGTTCCGATCGGTACGCCGGTTCCGAATGCGAGGTGCGCGGGCTCGATCGGTGCGCCGCCCGCGAGCAGCACCGCCCGCTGGATCGTGCTCCTCAGCTCGCGCACGTTGCCCGGCCACGCATGAGCCTCGAGCGCTCGACGAGCCGCGGGGCTCAACGGGGGCGCATCGGCCGGCAAGAAGTGAGCGGCGAGCGCGAGAATGTCGTCGCGGCGCTCGCGTAGCGGCGGGATCGCCAGCGTGATGCCGGCGATCCGGAACAGCAGATCGAGCCGGAACGTCCCCGCATGGGTCATCGCCATCAGATCGCGGTGCGTCGCGGCGACCACCCGCGTGTCGATCCGGACCGGTGCGACGGCGCCGACGCGGGTGACCTCGCCGGTCTCGATCACACGGAGGAGCTTGGCCTGCATCTCGAGCGGCAGCTCACCGACCTCGTCGAGAAACAGCGTGCCCTTGTCGGCAGCCTCGAAGAGACCGATCTTGGTCTGCGTGGCTCCGGTGAAGGCGCCCTTCTCGTAACCGAAGAGCTCCGCTTCGAGGAGCGATGGCGCGAGAGCGGCGCAGTTGATCGCGATGATGCGGCCGGCCCGAGGCGACGACTGGTGCAGCGCTTGCGCGATCACCTCCTTGCCTGCGCCGGTCTCGCCAACGAGCAAGACGCCGATGGGACTCGGGGCAACGAGCTGGACGAGGCGACACAGCTCCTGCATGGCCGCGCTGACCGCGATCACCCCGGAGAGTGCGGGCCGATCGGCGCGCTTGATCGGGGTCCACGTGGGCTGCACCTGGGCGCGGGCGTCGCGCACGAGGAGGACCGCATCGCCGACCTCGATCACGCTACCGATCATGACCGGCATCCACTCGGTGCCGACCGGGCGCCCCTGCACGCGGGTCCCGTTGGTGCTCCTCAGATCGCGGACGGCCAGGGGCGTGACGCGAAGCTCGGCATGGCGCCGCGACACCGAGTCGTCGGCGACCTGGATGCTGCAGTCGCCGTCGCGTCCGATCACGTGCACCAGATGACCCTCGAGCTCGTGTTGCCGGGTCACGCCGCTGGGAGTCACGGAGGTGATGGCGGGCGTGGTCGGTCCGGACTCAGGAGCAGACGGCCTCGTTGCTGCCGGAGGACCACCCGCGCTCATGGCCACACCAGGCTACCCGGTTCGTCCTGGGCCGTGGCGTTGGTGAGCTGACGGAGCCAATCCACGAGCGCGAACGGGTTGGTGGGCAGGGCCAGGGGCCAGCGCGCGACCGTCTTGGCGAGGCTGTGATCACTGACCACCGCGACAATGCCGCGCGCGTCTTCCGTGAGCGTCGCCAGCATCGTCTCCGGAATGCCGCTGGGCCAGGCGAGATTGCCGGCAACGTCGATCAGGCTCGGATCGCGGCCTCCGATCGCGAGGGCAAGCTCGGCCGTGGCCGAGATGCTCGCCAGCGGGCCCTGCGCATCGACGAAGGCGATGGCCCCGGACGTGAGGTCGACGCGCGCAATGCGCCGGTCGGCCAGCTCGATGAGCACGTGAGCGCGGAAGGCGGCGAGATCGACGACCGCCTGTGGCAGCCGAGCAAGGACGGTCGGGCGCGAGCCTGAACGCCAGATCATGAGCCGGTCGGTGAGCGCGGCGATCACCGTACCGTCCGGGAGGAGCGCCGAGAGAGCAGGTGGCCCGAGCTCCGCGAGCTCTGGTGACGCTGCGCCACGCTGCCGCCAGTAGGTGCCGTCTTCCCACCAGATGCCACGCCACGTGCCGGCGCTCTCGAGCCCAACTGCGAGCCCGGTGCCCTCGGCCAGGATCCGGGTCGTGTTCGTTGCGAAGTCGCGCTCCTCGACGGCTCCAGGACCACGCTCGATCACGAGCGATGAGTCCGTGACGGCCACCGCGCCGATCGGACCCGCCATGGGGGTCAACGTCGGTCCAACGCTGGACGCGATGTACGCGGGCGCGTTGCGGTCGCCTTTCGTGAGAATGACCAGCGGATCGCCGGTGCGACTCGTGCTGACCAGAGGGATCCCGAGCGGCGCTGAGCGGGTCTGCACGGAGCCTCGCACGAAGTCGACCCAGGTCACGGAGTCGACCCCCACGAGGACCACGCTCTGGCCGGCGCCCCGGACGAGAACGGCCGGGTCGTCGACGGGGATCCGAGCGGGGACAAGGGGCCGGGTGGCCCAGACCGCAATCCGTCCGTTCCCGGCAGCGACGATATGGTCGGCGCTCGTCGAGAGGCGGGTGAGCCGCGGCAGGGGCCCGCGTAGTCGCGTCGAGCGCGCTCCGGTGGCCAGGATGATCTGTCCATCTTCGGATCCGATGACGGGGACGTCGTCGCCGGTCAGTCCGAACATGAAGTAGCTCGCCGGCACCGGGATCAGGTACGGATCCTGGTTCGTGCGCTCGATGCCCTGCGAGGTGAGGGCGACGAGTCCGGACTGATCGGCGAGAGCCCGGACAACACCTGCCAGTGGTCGTCGCTCGACGACCACAGGGGTGGGGAACCCGGCGATGCGAACGAGCTCGTCGTCGATGGCCGCCACCAGACTCGCGCTCCCCGCGGACCAGTCTTGCAGGCTCGGGATGCTCCCTGCGAACTGGGTCGTGGCCCCACTTGCAACTTCCAGCAGGAGCAGTCCGCTGGCCCGCGCGACGGCGAGCCACGTTCCATCGGGGGAGGCAACGAGATCGCGCGCGTCGGCGATGCCCAGGGCCCGAACGCTGCCGCTCGCGAGCTCGACGACGACGACCTCGCCGTTGTGGATGGCAAACACCCTCCCGGCGGCCGCGACGAGGCGGCCGAGGCTGCCGGTCAGGGGCAGCTCGCGCGGGGTCACGTCGGGGAGGGAGTACGAGAGGGCGCGGGTGTTGTCGTGAGCGATGAGCGTGGACGGGGCCGCGAACACCACGTGCGTCGAGCGGGGCGACAACGTGGTGAGCAGCGAGCTGGTGCGGCGTTCGAGATCGACGAGCCAGACGCTCCCGTCGAGGCCGGTGACGGCGGCGTGCCCTCCGGCGACCGCGATGGTTCTCGGGTCGAGCGGCCCGGGGGTCGTCCAGGTGGCGCCGCGGGTCAGTGCTTCGTGGGCAATCGCGCGGACCTCGCGCCAGTGCGGCGAGACCGCGAGTGGCTTGACGAGCGCGATCGCGGCCGTGGGATTGGTGGTGAGGAGCGAGCGCGCGTGGGTCAGTCGGAGCTGGTCGAGGGCGGTGGCCGTCGCCCGTTGCTCGATCACGGCGTGGGTGAGCGCAGCTTCGGTCTCTCGGTTCGCCGCGACGATTCGCGATGTCGCGACCGCGGCGCCGACGAGTAGCAGGGCGACCGCGATCGTGGCGACGAGGTGCTTGCGAACGAAGCGTACGAGGCGCTCGGTCGTGGAGTAGTGGCGAGCCGCGACGAGCTGGCCGGCCAGGAAGCGTTGGAGGTCCGCGGCGAGCTCGCCCGCGTCTCGATAGCGATCGTCGGCAGCGAAGGCGAGTGCCTTGTTGATGATGACAGCGAGGTCACGGGGGACGGCGGGCTCGACGTCGGCGATCGATCGCGCGGGTTCATGCGCGGCCCGCCTCAGGAGCTCTTCGACGCTCGTGCCGGCGTGGGGAGCGGAGCGGGCGAGGACGTAGAAGAGGGTGGCTCCAAGCGCGTAGACGTCGCAGCGGGCGTCGACCTCACTGCCCTGGATCTGCTCGGCGGGCATGTAGCCGGGCGTGCCGAGGACGGCGCCGGCCCGGGTCTCCGTCGAGTTGGGGATCGCGGCGGCGTCGACGGCGCGTTCTGCTTCGCCGATGATCTTCGCGAGGCCCCAGTCGATCACGACGGTCTGGCCGAAGTCGCCGACGAGGATATTGGTCGGCTTGAGATCGCGATGCAGGACCCCGCGCGCGTGGGCGTGGGCGATCGCCTGTGCGGCCGTGACAACGTGCCCGACGAGCGCGAGGCGGTCGGAGAGCGAGCCGCTGGCCGCGACCAGATCGGCGAGGGGATGGCCCGAGATCTTGCGCATCACGTAGAACGGCGTGCCGTCGGCGCTGGTGCCGGCGTCGTAGAGCGGCACGATCGCGGGGTGCTCGAGGCGCGCGGTGATCGAGGTCTCGCGGGCGAAGCGCGCGAGTGCTTCGGGGTCGGTGGTCAGGGCCTCTTTGAGTGCGACGGTGCGCGAGAGGCGGAGATCGGTGGCTTCCAGGACCCGCCCCATGCCGCCGCGTGCGATCTCGTGCTGGGCCGCGTAGCGGTCGAGGCGAGGCAGGCCGATGGCGTGCGGGACCTCGTCTCGCGCCATGGGGAGGGTTGCCGCCTCGATGAGGGCATTCCGCCCTGGGATCGTCGGGTCCTGCTCCGCCACACGCTGGGTGTATCGCGGACGGAAGCCGCTACGCGGCCAACGTGCGCACCCAGATCATCGCCGCTCGGGTTGCAATCGCGGGACGGGATGGCGGTTCGTCGCTGCGCTGCTAGGGAGTCTTGGCGCGCTTGTAGAGTAGGGCGTCCTCGAGCGGTCCCTTCGACGCATCATAGCCCTCTCCTGCGAGCGCATCCGTCGTGTCCTGACCGCCCACCGACGCCTGGACAGCCGTGCCGGCCGCGGTCTCCACGCCAGCCTGCGCGAGCCTGGAGAGGATGAGCTCGGCGAGCTTCTCGTCGTTCGCGGCGAGCGCCGTCTTGACCTGATCGGACAGGTGATCCGGGAGCTTGAGGTTGATGCCCTCGGCCACCAATGAACGGAGGAGCTCGACGGGGGACTGGTTGTCCTTGTAGGCGTCGCCCGTCGTTTCGATCGCGGCCTTCGTTCCCTTGCCGATCAGGTCCCACTTCGCCTTCCCGAGGCCTCCGATGCCTGCCTTGCCCGCCACGAACGTGCCGGCGAGCGCAGCGTCTGCGAGGCCCGTGTACAACAACACCTTCGCGTCGAGGCTCGGGTCGTAGGCCTCACCCATGATCGCCTCCTTGACCACCATATCGAGGGTCCCCTTGGCCAGGTCGAACGCGAGCGTCAACAACGGATTGGCTGCGAGCACGCTCGCGATCTTCGCCACATTCGCGATCATCGTCGTGACGCGATCGGCGAGCCGCTGCTTCGCGTCACCCTGAGCCTGGTTCGCCAGCGTCATGCCGCGATCGAGCGCCTGGAAGTCCTGTCGAGACGCTCCACTCGCGAGGCCATCGCCGAGGTTGGGCGTCGCGTGCAGCTTGGCGAGGCGGGTCTCCATCTGCGCGAACGTCGGAGACTGGTCGAGGTACATGCTGTAACCCATGTGTCCCTCCACCTTCGTGGGGGCGGATACACCGAGCGTCTTGTCCTGCAACAGGTCCCTCTGGGCGGCGAGGAGCTGGCGTTGCCAGGTCTGGGTCCCGCCGCCGGCCTCGTCCTCATCGTCATCCTCGAGCCAGTCGCTGTGGCTCTGCGTGTACTGCTGCGCCTGGAGCAGGTACTCGAGCTGAGCAGGTCGCGCCCCGACCGGCCCGTAGAGACGGAGGTTGTCCTTTCGTAGCTCGGCCGCGCTCATGTCTTCACGATCGTCCTCGCTCACCGAGTACATGTCCTCGAGGAACTTGTGCCTGTAGTCTGCGCGGAGCGCGTCGAGGCCTGCCTGGGTATCGATGCCCTCCATCACATCGGACTTCGCGGCATCGCCCTTCGCGCGCCGGACCTCGCTCGCGGTCGAGAGGTGTCCATCGATGTACAGCTCGTTCGTTCCGACCTTGTCCTTGCGGAGATCGGAGGCTCGGATCGCGTCCTCCGCGCCGCTGCCGAGGGCGAAGCCCGCGATCGACGCCTGCAGGTCCTGGTTCTGATGGGTCTTGAAGTGCTCTTCGAGCTGCTTCGCCGTGCTCCTGCCCGTCGCGCTGCGATCGTCGCCTCTCCCCGCGACGATCGAGCTAAGGCGTTGCGTGGTCTGATCGTGCTCGACGTTGTACAGCTCGAAGAACGCGTTCTCCTGCATGGTCGCGAGGGCTTTGGATCGGACGGCGTCGTCCTTCGACGACAGCTGATCGGAGGTCGGAACATCGTGGGCAAGCGCCGCCTCGATCATCGCCTGGTCGTCCCGGGTCACCCCCGCCTGGAATCGCAGGGCGCGATTTTTCGCCTTGTCTCCCCGCACCATCGCGAGGAGGCGCGCGTGTTGACTCTTGTCCTCGGCGTCCTCCCACCGCTCTGCGATCATCGACTCGAAGCTCTGCGAGTGATGCTTGTTCCACTCCTCGGCCGCGGCGCGCACTTCTTCGCCGGACATCGACTCGAACTCCTTCATGACGTTGCTCGACGCGCGGCGCTTGTAGTTCTCCTGCGCGACGAAGTCCGCCTCGAAGGCGAGGCCGCTCTTGTTGCTCTTCTGATCCTGCAGCAGGTTCCCGAGACGTTCGGCGTTCGCGCGATTCGTGTCGCCTGCGATCAAGGCCTCCAGCTCGGCGCGATCGGCGGGGTCCATGACGTACTTCAGGGAGGTCTTGTCGAGCTGCTTGCGCTCCTCGGGTAAGAGGCCCATCACCGCTTCGCGGCGGCGCGCCGGATCGAGCTCGTTCAAGAAGACCGCCTCCACGCTCTTGATCCGATCGCCGTCCAGCATGGCTACGGCGGCGTCCTCGTGGCCTCCCCGCATGCCGTTGTCGATGGCCTGGTACAGGTTCGACTCGCCGTGGGTTTGCCTGCGGACCGCCGCACGGATCATCTCGATCTCCACCGGGTTCCGGCCCTGGAGTGCGCGCAGGATCTTCTGCTGGTTCGCGGCGTCGTGGTCATGCGAGTACGTCGCCGCCAGGATCTGACTCGCGTACGCGTCCGCCTTCGCTTGCTCGATCTCGCGCAACGCGGGTGGCATGGCGCGAATCGCTTCGTTTGCTCTGTCGCGCTCGGGGTCGATCAGCCGCGCCGCCGCCGACCGGTCGCGTTCGGGGCCGTCATTGTTCCAGCCATGCGACTTCTCGATGAACGACGCGAGGTCCTGGTTCGTACTCGCGCGAAACTTCTTCCGCACTTGTTCTCGCAGGTTCGCGTCGTCGATCGAGTCGAGAACCTGGATGAGCTCCTTCCCCTTCGCGGCGTCCATGTTCTGGCTGGCCTTCACGAGCCTCGCCGTCAGCACGTTCGAAAACGGCTCGTTCATCGACGCTCGTATGACGGACTGCAGGTGGGCGTTCTGTGCGTTCTGCGCGTGCAGTTGCACGTTCCGAGAGAGCGCCATGAATTCTGTGACCGCCGCCTGCGCCTTCGGGTCGAAGATCTTCGGCGCGTCCACGTGGGGCTGCTGGAAGTCCTGATCGACGAACATCTGCAGCCCTGCCAGGTCCGGCGGGCCGCTGGCTGCGAGCGGGTTGTCGTCATCGGCATCCGTGACGCCCCGGTGGTTGGTGGGCTGGGCCGCCAGCGGGTGGTGATCGGGCGGAAGCGAATCGTGAGGCTTGGGCCCGGATCTCGGGTCGGCGACCGTCTCGTCGGTCTTCGGCACGAAGGGGAGATGCGTCATCACCATCGATAGGGAGCAACGCAAGTCCCGCACCACGCGCAGGTATGGACGATCACGACGCGCACGGTGGACCAGGGCTGGACCAAGGACCACGGCCGGTCCACCGTGCGCTGGACCAGTCGCAGCTCGCTTGCGACGGTCCAGGTCACGAAGTCAGGGAGCCAGCCATGTACCCTCTCCGTCGGATCGCAGTTGACCGCATGAGCGATCGAGGAAGGGACGTCCAGCATGCCCTCGTGCGACGAGAGATTCGACTTGATCGACCTGCACGACGCTCCGGTCGTGGCGTGCGCACGTGCTGACCACAAGATCGAGATCGACCTTGGCCATGTGATTCTGTCAGCCGAGCACCCCTCGAGCCCAACCGGAACGCCCGTCTTGCTGGGGCCGTGCAGGTTGGCCTTCTGCGGCGTCCTCACCGCAGAGGCCAAGCTGTTCGACGACGCAACCCAGCAGTGGGTCGCGCACCCAACCCCGGACCGGCCGCTCGATGCCGACGTCGTCAACTCACGTGTCGAGGACTGCGGCGACGTGAAGCGCTACGTGCTCGCGGGCATGCACCGGACTGGTTGGTCCGAATGGCACATTGTCGCGGTGGGCTTCACGCTCCAGTGGGACGCCATCCTTGGCGACCCTTGGTACGTCAGAGCCAACCGAGCGGGCAGCTGAGGCTCGCCTACGGCGCCGAAGCCATGGAGGCGAGCTCGCGTGCTACCGCGCGAGCGACGCCTGCGCCTTGTCGAGGGCAGGGCCGTAGACATCCTTCTCTTCGAGATCGTGGAGGGACACGCGCGCGATCTCCGTCCCGTCGCCACCGAGGATGACCACATCATCCCCCGCGAGGTCCTTGTCGAACTGGGTCTCGACGGTCGCGCCGGTTGCGCGGAGGCCCGCGAGCAGCGCGCTCTCCTCGACCGCGCGCCGCGCCTTCTCTTCCTGGCCGCTGGGCGAGTCCATGACAAAGGTCATCAAGCCGTAGACGACCCGAAACGAGGTCTCGCTCGCGGGCGCCGCGTCGGGCGCCGCGTTCGAGCTTGGTGCCTCGGTGGTGGTGGTCGTGTTCTGAGCGGGGGTGCTCGAGCTGCAGGCCACAGCCATGGCCAAAAGGCCGATCGTGAGTCGTCGCATCCGTCGATCTAACCTGGTTTCGACTCGCGGCGGGAGACAGCGGGACTCCCGTCAGACCGCGGCTTCACTTGTCGGCGACGACCTTGACGCCCTTCCAGAAGGCGACGCGGTCCGCGACCTGGGAGGCAGCGGACTTCGGTGTCGGGTAGTACCAGCAGGCGTCGGGGTTCTCCTTGCCGTCGACGACCAGCGTGAAGTAGCTCGCGGTGCCCTTCCACGAGCACACGGTGTGGGTCTCGCTGGGGCGCACGTAGGTGCGATCGAGCGAGGCCATGGGGAAGTAGTGGTTGCCCTCGACCACCACGGTGTCGGTGCTCTCGGCGATCGTCGCGTTGTTCCAGATTGCTTTCATGATGACGCCTCGCGGAGGTGTAGCTCCGAACCGGACCATGCGCCGCCGATGCGCACGGTCTATGGCGCGTACGCGAGCGTCACGCAGGCACTCGTCACGCGCATCATGCGGTCTTCTTCCTTGACCGCGAGCGAGTACAGATCGTTCCGGCGTCGTCGGTCAGCTCGAGCAGATCGCCCGCCTTGCCGACCAGGAGATCGCGAGCCCCGGGGCGAGCTCGAGCCACCGGAAACAGTCGCAGGCGAGATCGAGCGGGGAGGCGGACGCGGACTAGGGGCGCAGTTCGACGATGAGACCGCCGTCCCCGACGGCCCACGCCTGGTGCGCATTGGCGGCCCAGACGGCACCCAGCGTCACGGCTGGCACGGCGGCGCCCCGTGGATCGAGCGCCCAGGTCGAGCCACCGAAGTGGATGATGCGACCGGCCGTGCCGACCATCCAGGCGTCCGTCGGGGTCCGGGCGTAGACCCCACGCCAGTGGCCAGTGGTGGCGACCGGGGTCGTGTACGAGACGATGCTGGTGCCATCGAAGCGGGCGATGCCGTGATTGCTGCCCCGCGCGAACCAGATGTCGCTTGGTCCAGTGCCCGACATCCGGTACGCGTCCTGGGCGCCGAGGCTGATCCAGCCAGCGTCGCGTCGCAGCACCACTCCGTCACCGCGCGTCAACCAGGCCTGCGTCGGGCTTCCAGTCCAAACACTGGTCACGGCCACCGGCACGGAAGGACCACCTGAGACGTCCAGGGTCCACTCCGCCCCATCGAAGTGGCCGACGATGCCTACGACCACACCACCGCTCTGAGTGTTCCAGCCCACGACCCAAACATCGTCGGGGCCGCTGCCCCATACGTCGGTCAGGCTGTCGACGACCGTCGTGGGCCACGGCTGGCTGCGAGTCCACGTAGCGCCATCGAAGTGCAGGATCTCGGCGAAGTCCGATACGACCCACACGTCATCGGGCCCACTGCCCCATACCCCATAGAGCCTCGCCGTCGTGCCCGCGTTGACGCCGGTCCAGGCCACGCCGTTGTACTGCAGCAGCGTGCCGCCGTCCCCGACGGCCCAGACGTCATCGGGCCCGCTGCCCCAGACATCGCGAAGGGTCTGGGTCGTCGACGAGGGCACCACCTGCCAGACCCGTGTCCCCGCGCTCTGGCACGTGCCATCGCTGCACACTTGATTCGCCGCGCAGGCAGCGACCGGGATCCAGCCGGTGCATCCGGTCGGCAGCGCCATGCAGCGCGTGGTGCCCGCACCGTCCGCGCTACACGCGGTCGCGCCCAGCGCGCAGGCGTCGGTGCAGGTGGCCACGCAGACACCGTCGACGCAGGCGGCGCCGTCCACGCACGCCACCGCGGTGCCCCAGGCCGTGCAACCGGTTGGAGCGAGGGTGCAGGTCTGGGCCGCGTCGCCGGCACACCGCGTCGCGCCGGCCGCGCAGGCATCGGTGCAGG
>LNFM01009769.1_pt1 | contig 13790 bp, 10 predicted proteins | sample 596031 | NCBI WGS metagenome assembly LNFM01 (sample SAMN04254537, study PRJNA301005) | activated carbon metagenome | isolation source: dual media filters at the Ann Arbor, Michigan drinking water treatment plant | place: USA: Ann Arbor
GCGCGGGGGGGGACTCGAACCCCCACACCATTGCTGGCGTCAGGACCTAAACCTGGTGCGTCTACCAATTTCGCCACCCGCGCGGGTCCAAACAGAAAGGGGAGGCCCGCAGACCTCCCCATGAAATCGGTCAACCCGGCATTTTAACCCTGCCGGAAAGCCACTATTTCACCCCAAGCCGGGCAGCACCGGTGTTTCGCGTTTCACGCGGAACCAGGCAGGTCCGGCGCTTTGCGCCAGCCCCGCGGGCGGATTCATGGAGATGCCGGTGTTCCGCGTTTCACGCGGAACCATGCGGGGTCTGGCGCTACGCGCTGGCCCCCGCGGGCGGATTCAAGGTAACGCCGGTGTTCCGCGCTTCACGCGGAACCATGCGGCGTACATCGCCGGCAGGGCCAGCAGGGTCAGCACGGTGGCGACGATCAGCCCGCCCATGATGGCCACGGCCATGGGTCCCCAGAACACCGAGCGCGAGAGCGGGATCATGGCCAGCACGGCGGCAGCGGCGGTCAGCACGATGGGGCGCAGCCGGCGCACGGCCGATTCCACGATGGCATCCCAGGCCGGGATGCCGTAGGCGCGGTCCTGCTCGATCTGGTCGATCAGGATCACCGAGTTGCGCTGGATCATGCCCATGAGCGCGATCACGCCCAGCAGGGCCACGAAGCCGAAAGGCCGGTCGAGCAACAGCAGCGCACCCGCGACCCCGGCCAGACCGAGCGGGCCGGTCAGGAAGACCAGCATGGCGCGGCTGAAGCTCTGCAGCTGCAGCATCAGCAGCGTGAAGGTCAGGAACAGCATGATGGGCAGGCCGGCGGCGATCGAGCCCTGGCCCTTGCTGCTTTCCTCCACCGCGCCGGCCACCTCGATGCGATAGCCGTTGAGGCCGGCAAGATGCCACTTGGCCTCGAGAGCGCGCAGGGCCGGCAGCAGTTCGGCCGTCACGGTGGCCCCCTGCATGCCCTCGACGGCATCGCTTTGCACCGTGATGCCGTATTCGCGGTTCTCGCGCCACATCACGCCCGGCTCCCAGGTGAAGACCGGCTTGGCGATCTGGGTCAGCGGGATGGAACGCCCGCTGCTCGTGGGCAGATAGGCGTTGGCCAGATCGGTGATGGCGTTGCGCTCGTCCAGAGGCTGGCGCAGCACGATGTCGATGAGCTTGTCGCCCTCGCGGTACTGGCCCACGGTCTGGCCGATCAGCAGGGTGCGCGCCGCCTGGGCAATCGACTGGCTGCTCACGCCCAGCGCGCGCGCCTTGGCCTGGTCGATCTCCAGACGCAGCACCTTGACCGACTCGTTCCAGTTGTCGTTGACGCCGCGCGTGTTGGGACTGGCGCGCATGACGTCCTTGACCTCGTCGGCACGCGCACGCAGCACGACGGGGTCGCTGCCCACGACGCGGAACTGCACCGGATAAGGCACGGGCGGCCCGTTGGGCAGCAGCTTGACGCGCCCGCGCACCTCAGGGAACTCCTGGGCCAGCAGCACAGGCAGCTGCAGCTGCAGCCGCTCGCGAGCCTTGAGGTCGGTCGGCAGCACAATGAGCTGGGAGACGTTGGTCTGCGGGAAGACCTGGTCCAGCGGCAGGTAGAAACGCGGCACACCCGAACCGACCCAGGTGCTTACCGAGCCCACGCCGGCCTCGCCCATCAGGCGCTGCTCGACGCGGCGGGTAACGGCCTCATTGGCCGCAAAAGACGTGCCCTCAGGGAACCAGAGGTCGACCAGGATCTCGGGCCGGCTCGAATCCGGGAAGAACTGCTGCTGCACCTTGCCCATGCCCGCCAGCCCCAAGGCAAAGATCAGCACCGTGGCGGCTATGGTGAGCCAGCGGTGCTCGACGCACCAGTTCACCGCCTTGCGGAAGCGGTTGTAGAAGGGCGTGTCGAAGTGTTCGTGCGGGCCATCGGCGGGATCCGCCTGGGACGCCGCATGGTGCGGTTGCGCCTTGAGCAGCAGCGTGCCCAGATAGGGCACGAAATAGACCGAGACGATCCAGCTCAGCACCAGTGCCAGCGCCGTCACGCCGAAGATGGCGAAGGTGTACTCGCCCACGGTGGACTGGGCCATGCCGATGGGCAGGAAGCCGACCGCCGTGATCAGCGTGCCCGTGAGCATGGGCATGGCCGTGATCTCGTAGGCGAAGGTGGCGGCACGCACCTTGTCGTAGCCCTCCTCCATCTTGCGCACCATCATCTCCACGGCAATGATGGCGTCGTCGACCAGCAGGCCCAGCGCGATGATCAGCGAGCCGAGCGAGATCTTGTGCAGGCCGATGCCCCAGTACTGCATGCCCAGAAAGGTCAGCGCCAGTACCAGCGGGATGGTGATGCCCACCACCAGGCCCGGCCGCATATCCACGTAGTAGCGTTTCCAGAGCGGCAGATGCTGCGCGTTCTGGTGCTTGTGCAAGCCCAGGCTGATGAAGCTCACGGCCAGCACGATGATCACGGCCTCGATCAGCACCTTGACGAACTCGTTGACCGAGGTCGCCACCGCGCGCGGCTGGTCCTGCAGCTGGACGAGCTCGATACCCGCAGGCAGGGTCTTTTCGATGTGATCGGTCGCCGTCTTCAGCGCCTTGCCCAGCGCGATGATGTCCCCGCCCTTGGCCATGGAGATGCCCAGGGCGATGACCTGCCGGCCCTGGTGCCGTACCTTGACGCTGGCCGGGTCCACATAGCCGCGCTTGATCTCGGCAATGTCGCCCAGGCGCAGCTGGTTGCCCGTGCTGCCGCGGATGGGCATGGCGCGCAGCTGCTCCACGGCCTCGAACTGGCCGGCCACGCGCACCTGCACCACGTCCAGCGGCGTCTGCACCGCGCCCGCGCTCTCGACCGCGTTCTGCTGGCCCAGCTGGGCCAGCACCTGGTTCAGGTCCAGCCCCAGCTGCGAGAGGCGCTTGTGCGAGACCTCGATGTAGAGCTTCTCGTCCTGCACGCCAAACAGCTCGACCTTGGCCACGTCGGGCACGCGCAGCAAGCGCTGGCGGACCTCATCGGCAAAGACCTTGAGTTCGGCCTGGCTGAAACCATCCGTCTGCAAGGCATAGATCACACCATAGACATCACCGAACTCGTCGTTGAAGAACGGCCCCTGGACCCCGGCGGGCAGGGTGGCCCGCATGTCCCCGATCTTCTTGCGCACCGTGTACCAGGTCTGCGGCACGTCGTCCGGCCGCGACGAATCCTTGAGCTGGAAGATGATCAGCGATTCACCGGGCTTGGAATAGCTGCGGATCTTGTCGGCATCCTGCACCTCCTGCAGCGTGCGTTCGATCTTGTCGGTCACCTGCTCGGCCATCTGCTGGGCCGTGGCCCCGGGCCAGTAGGTGCGCACCACCATGGCCCGGAAGGTGAAGGGCGGGTCTTCGTCCTGCCCGAGCTGGAAATAAGCGGCAAACCCCAGCACCATGAGCACGATGAGCAGGTAGCGTGTGAGCGCCGGGTGTTCGATGGCCCAGCGCGAGAGGTTGAAGCCGGCGGCAGGATCCTTGCGGTTCATGCGCGCCTCACTTGCCGTTGGCCACAGGGACAGACGTCGTGTCCACCGTGGTCTGCGGCGGGCCGCTCAGGCTCTGCGCCGTCTTCTCGCGCCAGAGCATGACCTTCTGTCCCGGCGACAGCACATGCACGCCGGCCGTCACCACCTGCTGGCCTTCCTGCAGGCCCGCGGCCACCACGGCCTCGTTGCCGTCGGCCGTGGCGATCTGCACCGGCTGCGTAGACACCGTCATGGTCCTGGGATCGAGCACCCACACCGCCGTGGCCTGGCCATCCTGGCGCAGCGCACTCGTGGGCAGCTTGATGGCCTGCGGACGGTCGCCGTTCTTCACCTTGGGCTGCACCGTCACCGTGGCGCCCAGCGGCGGCAGCTCACGCCCCTGCAGGCCGACCTTGACCTGGTAGGTGCGCGTCACCGGATCGGCGCTGGCCGAGATCTCACGCACCTTGCAGGCCAGCTGGGTCTGGCCCGGCCAGACCCGCACATCGACAGCGGCCCCGTCACGCATCAGGCCCAGCTTGTCCTCGGGCACGGCAAACACCGCATCGCGCCCGCCATCCAGGGCCAGGCGCACCACGGGCTGGCCGGCGCTGACCACCTGCCCGGTCTCGGCCTCGACGGCCGTCACGACGCCCGCCGTGTCGGCCAACAGCGTGGTGTAGCTGCCCTGGTTGCTCTGACTGGCCAGCTGGGCCTGGGCCTGGTCCACCTGGGCCTGGGCCGCCTTGAGATGGGCCTCACGCCGCTCGAGCTCGGCACCGCTGATGAAGTTCTGCTCGCGCAATTCCTTGAAGCGCTTGAAGTCGGCCGCGGCCAGGTCGCGGTTGGTCACGGCCGCACCCAGTTGCGCCTGGGCTGCGTCGGCCGCCAGCCGGTAGTCCTGCGGATCCAGGCGCGCGAGCACCTGCCCGGCCTGCACGCGCTGACCCAGCTCCACCTCGCGGCTCACGAGCTTGCCCGCCACCCGGAAACCCAGGCGCGACTCGATGCGGGGCTTGACCTCCCCGGAGAATTCCTGGTTCGCCTCCAGGCTGCCGCTGCGCACGGTCATGACCTTGACGGCACGCACAGGTTCTTCGACCGGTGCGGAAGGGCTGCAGGCTGCCAGCAGGGCGAGCAAAGGCAGGGACAAGGCGGCACGGGCCAGACGATGCGCACGCAGGGCGTGGAGTTCGGACATGGAAAAACCCCGGAAGATGGCTGTGAAATTAATAACCGACCGGTCAGTAATCTAGGTAAAAACCCGATCCATGTCAAGCACGGCGAGAATCCACGGCGTGAACAAGCCCATCCCCGCCCCGGTCGACCACTACGAGAACTTCCCGGTCGCCTCCTGGCTCTGCCCGCCGCGGCTGCGTCCCCCGATCACCGCGATCTATCACTTTGCCCGCACCGCCGACGACCTCGCCGACGAGGGCGAGCTCAGCGCCGACCAGCGCCTGGACGACCTGGCCGCCTACCGCGCCGACCTGCTGGCCACGGCCCAGGGCCTGCCTCCCAGCGGGCGCTGGCCCCGGGTGTTTGCGCCGCTGGCCGCGCAGCTGCAGGCCTTCGAACTGCCCGTGCCCCTGCTCGACGAGCTGCTCGATGCCTTCGCCCAGGACGTGCGCAAGACCCGCGATGCCGAGGGCTATGCCGACCGCGCCGAGCTGCTGGACTACTGCCGCCGCTCGGCCAACCCCGTGGGCCGCCTGCTGCTGCACCTCTACGGTGTGCAGGACGAGGCCGCCCTGCGCCAGAGCGATGCCATCTGCAGCGCGCTGCAGCTCATCAACTTCTGGCAGGACATCAGCCGCGACGTCCCGCGCGGCCGCCATTACCTCAACGACGCCGACTGCGCCGCCCACGGCGTCACGCGCACCGACATCGCGGCCCTGCGCCCCACGCCCGCCCTGCTGGCCCTGGTCGCCAGCCAGGTGCGCTGGGCCCGCGAACTCATGCGCGAAGGCGCGCCGCTCGTGCACCGCGTGCCGGGCCGCGCGGGCTGGGAGCTGCGCCTCGTGGTCCAGGGCGGCCTGACCATCCTCGAGCGGATCGAGGCCCTGGGCTGCAACACCTTGCAGCACCGCCCCACGGTAGTCTTGGCCGACGCGCCGCGTCTGCTGTGGCGCGCGCTGTGGATGTGACAATCGGGACTGACCTTCCAGCCCCTATGAGCACCCCCGAGCAATACGTCCAGGACAAGGCCGCCGCCTCCGGCAGCAGCTTCTACTACGCCTTTCTCTTCCTGCCCAAGCCTAAGCGCGCGGCCATCACGGCCTTCTACGCCTTCTGCCGCGAGGTGGACGATGTGGTCGACGAAGTCTCCGATCCCGGTGTCGCCCAGACCAAGCTGGCCTGGTGGCAGGCCGAGGTGCAGCGTGCTTACGCAGGCCAGCCCGGCCACCCCGTGCTCAAAGCCCTCATGCCCCATGTGGCGACCTACGGCATCGAGGCGCGGCATCTGCTGGCCGTGATCGAAGGCTGCCAGCTGGATCTGCAGCAGACCCGCTACCTCGACTACCCCGGTCTGCAGAACTACTGCCACCTGGTCGCCGGCATCGTCGGTGAAGTCGCGGCCCGCATCTTCGGCCAAAGCGAAGAAGCCACCACGCGCTACGCCCACACCCTGGGCCTGGCCTTCCAGCTGACCAACATCATCCGCGACGTGGGTGAGGATGCGCTGCGCGGCCGCATCTACCTACCGGTCAACGAGCTGCAGCAGTTCGAGGTCAAGGCGCATGAAATCCTCAACCGCCAGTACTCCGAGCGCTTCACGGCGCTGATGAAGTTCCAGGCCGAGCGCGCGCACCGCCTCTACGACGAGGCCCTGGCCCTGCTGCCCGCGGCCGACCGGCGTGCGCAAAAGCCCGGCCTCATGATGGCCAGCATCTACCGCACCCTGCTGCGCGAGATCGAACGCGACAACTTCCAGGTGCTGCACCAGCGCACCAGCCTCACGCCGCTGCGCAAGCTCTGGCTGGCCTGGCGCGTGCAGGCGCTGGGCAAGCTATGAGGCTAGGTATCGTCGGCGCCGGCTGGGCCGGCCTCGCCGCCGCGGTACAGGCCGTGCAGGATGGCCACCAGGTCACGGTCTTCGAAGCGGCACGCACGCCGGGAGGCCGCGCACGCGGCCTGCAGATCACGCTGCCCGATGGACACAGCGTGACCGTGGACAACGGCCAGCACATCCTGATCGGGGCCTACACCGAAAGCCTGCGCCTCATGCGCGAAGTCGGTGTGGACGTGAAAGCCGGCCTGCAGCGCCTGCCGCTGACCCTGCAGTTTCCCGACGGCGCGGGCCTGCGCCTGCCCGAACTGCCCGTGCCGCTGGACGTGCTGGCCGGCATCCTGCGCAACCGCGCCTGGCCGTTGCGCGAGCGCCTGGGCCTGCTGCGTGCGGCCCTGGGCTGGAAGCTCGCGGGCTTTGCGTGCACCGATACGCTCAGCGTCGCTGAGCTTTGCGCCAAGCTCGGCCCGCGCGTGCAGGCCGAACTGATAGCACCGCTGTGCGTCTCCGCGCTCAACACGCCGGCCCACCAGGCCAGCGCCCGGGTCTTTCTTCGCGTGCTGCACGATGCCCTCTTCGCCGTGCGCGGCGGCTCGCAGCTGCTGCTGCCGCGCGCCGACCTCGGCGCCCTCTTCCCGCAGGCCGCCGTCGCCTGGCTGCAGGCGCAGGGCGCCACGGTCTGCACCGGCACTCGCATCACCGCCTTGCAGCAGGACGCCACCGGCTGGCAGCTCGACGGCCAGAGTTTCGACACCGTGCTGCTGGCCTGTTCCTCCACCGAGGCTGCGCGCCTGGCTGCGCCGTTCCAACCCGCGTGGTCCGCCACAGCCGATGCCCTGCATTTCGAGGCCATCACCACGGTCTACGCCTGGGCCCGGGACGCAAGACTCGCCGCCCCCATGCTGGCCCTGCGCCACGCTGAGCAGTGGCCCGCGCAGTTCGTCTTCGACCGCGGCCAGCTCGGCGGCCCGGCGGGCCTGCTGGCCTTTGTCATCAGCGCCAGCCGCGGCGAACGCGAAGCCCTGCAAGCCCAGGTACTGGCGCAGGCGCAAGCCCAGCTCGGGCGGCAGCTGCAGGCCGTGCAGACCGTGGTGGAAAAACGCGCCACCTTTGCCTGCACGCCGGGCCTGCAACGCCCGCCACCACAGATCGTGCCCGGCCTGCAGGCCTGCGGCGACTATGTGGCCGGGCCCTATCCGGCCACACTCGAAGGCGCGGTGCGCAGCGGCCTGGCCGCGGCACGCGCTCTTGCCCGATGATAAAAACGCGATGACATAAAACTGGAGCGCCGCTCACGATGAAACGCCTGTTCAAAGTCCTGTTCGTCCTGCTCATGGTGCTGCTGACCGCACTGGCCATCGCCGTGGCCGCCGGTGTCTGGCATGCACGCAGCAAGCTGCCGCAGCGCAGCGGCAGCCTGGCCCTGCAAGGTCTGCAGGCGCCCGTGCAGGTGAACTGGGACGAACGCGGCGTACCCCATCTGCAGGCGCAGAACGAGGCCGATCTCTACCGTGCCCTGGGTTTCCTGCACGCGCAGGACCGGCTGTTCCAGATGGAGATGGTGCGCCGTCTGGCGCGCGGCGAACTGGCCGAGATCCTCGGCCCCAAGCTCGTCGACACCGACCGCCTCTTCCGCACGCTGGAGCTGCGGGCCCATGCCGAGCAAAGCATCGAGCGCGTCGACCGCAACAGCCCGGCCTGGCAGGCCCTGCTGGCCTATCTGGACGGCATCAACGAGTTCCAGGACACGCGTCCCCTGCCCATCGAGTTCGAACTGCTGGGCATCCAGCCCCAGCACTACACGCCCGTGGACACCCTGGCCGTCGCCGGCTACCTGGCCTACAGTTTTGCCGCTGCGCTGCGCACCGAGCCTGCGCTCAGCTATGTGCGCGACCAGCTCGGCCCCGACTACCTGCGGGTCTTCGAGCTCGACTGGCGGCCGTTGGGCGTGCTGGGCCCGCTGGCGCAACGTCCGCGCAGCCAGCGCCCGCCGCGGCTGAGCCAGGCCGACTGGCAGTCGCTGGCCCGCGTGGCCGAGGTCAGCCAGCAGGCACTGGAGCTGGCCGGCGTGCCGCTGTTCGAAGGCAGCAATGCCTGGGCCATTGCCGGCAGCCGCACGGCCAGCGGCAAGCCCCTGCTCGCGGGCGACCCGCACATCGCCTTCAGCCTGCCCGCGGTCTGGTACGAGGCCCACCTCAACGCCCCGGGCTTCGAGCTCTATGGCCACTTCCAGGCCCTCAATCCCTTCGCGCTGCTCGGCCACAACCAGCAGTTCGGCTGGAGCCTCACGATGTTCCAGAACGACGACATGGACCTCGTGGCACTGCGGACCCACCCCGCCCGGCCCGGCCAGGTGGCCTACCAGGGCCAGTGGGTGGAGCTGCGCACGCGCACCGAACTCATCCAGGTCAAGGGGGCCGAGCCCGTGAGCCTCACGCTGCAGCGCTCGCCCTTCGGCCCGGTGATCAACCAGGCCTTCCCCGACAGCCTGGGCCAGGCCCCCGTGGCCCTGTGGTGGACCTTTCTCGAGACCGAGAACCCGCTCCTGGAAGCCTTCCACGAGCTCAACCGTGCCGACACCCTGGCCAAGGCGCGCAGCGCGGCCAGCAAGATCCATGCGCCGGGCCTGAACATCGTCTGGGCCAATGCCGCGGGCGACATCGCCTGGTGGGCCGCGGCCAAGCTGGTGCAGCGCCCGCTCAACGTGAATCCGGCCTTCATCCTCGACGGCGGGACGGCCCAGGCCGACAAGCCCGGGTTCTACCGCTTCGCCGACAACCCGCAGGAGGAGAACCCCGCGCGCGGCTACATCATGTCGGCCAACCACCAGCCCGTGCCGCGCAGCGGCGTGCCCGTGCCCGGCTACTACAACCTCTACGACCGTGCGCGCCGGCTCGACCAGCTGCTGCGCGCGCGCAGCGCGGGCTGGACGATGGAACACAGCCAGGCCCTGCAGCTCGACGCGACCACGGACTACGGGCCGCGCCTGCTGCGCCCCCTGCTGCCGCTGCTGCGCGCCATGGCCGGCGAGGACCCCGTGCAGCGCGCCCTGGTCGACCAGCTGGCCGTCTGGGACGGTGGCCACGGCAGCGACAGCATCGCCCCGACCCTCTTCAACCAGTTCCTCTACGAACTCGCGCGCGCCGCCATGGCCGACGAGATGGGCCCGCAATTCGCCAACCTGCTGCGTACCCGTGCCATCGACCACGCCCTGCCGCGTCTGGTGGCCGATGCGGCCTCGCCCTGGTGGGACGACCGTCGCACCGGCAAGCAGGAAAACCGCAACGACATCGTGCAGCAGGCCTGGCAGGCCGCGCTGAGCCATCTGCGCGAGACAGGCGGCACGTCACTGCCCGCCTGGACCTGGGGCCAGAACCACAGCGTGGTCCATGCCCATCCGCTGGGTCGCATCCAGCCCCTGGATCGGCTGTTCAATGTCGGCCCGCTGCCCGCACCCGGCGGCCGCGAACTGCCCAACAACCTGGCCCAGCCCCTGGGTCCTGCGCCCTGGAGCGTGACCTACGGCCCCTCGACGCGGCGCGTGATCGACTTCGCCGCGCCCGGCCAGGCCCGGGGCATCAATCCCGTGGGCCAGAGCGGCGTGCTCTTCGATGCGCACTACGACGACCAGGCCCGGGACTATCTGGCGGGGCAGTACCACCCCATGCACCTGGACGCGAGCGCGGTGCAAGGCGCCACACGCAGCACCCTGCAGCTGCAGCCGCGGGACTGAGCGACGCGCGCCTCGCGCAGCGCGCGTCGCCACGCTGGCACGTGCCTGGTCGGGCCGCCCTGTGTTCAACGACGCGCGCTGACCTCGTTGAACTGCGGGCGCAGGAGGGCGCACAGCGCGCTCATGTCGCTCACCGTGGCGTGCGGCCGGTGCGCCTCGTGCGTCCACGCCTGCCCTTCACGGTTGACCCAGACGGTCTGCAGGCCGGCGTCGAGCGCCCCCACCACGTCCAGCACCGCATCGTCGCCCACGTGCAGCACCTCGTGCGGCGCCACCCCCACCGCCTCGGCCGCGGCATGGAAGATGCGCGCATCGGGTTTGCCCACGCCGAACTCCTGCGCGCTGAAACCGGCGCTGAAATAAGGCCCCAGACCGATGCGCCGCACGTCGGCATTGCCGTTGGACACGGCCACGACCGGGAAGCGCTGCGCCAGCCAGGCCAGGGCCGGGCGAGCGTCGTCAAAGAGCTGCACGCGCATGCGCTCGGCGATGAAGACCTCGTAGGCCGGCCCCACCAGCGTCGTGTCCTCGCCCTGCTGCTGCAACGTCAGGCGGATCTGCTCCTGACGCAAGGCCCGCAGGTCGTGCCCGAGCTCGGGGCGCTCGGCCAGCAGCTGACGGCGCAGCGCCAGGCGCTGTTCGGTATCGGCCAGCCAGACCGCCGTCTTCGGCGCCCGCGGACGCAGCCAGTCCTGCAGCGCCTGTTCGGCACGGGCGATCACGGGCCAGATGGGCCAGAGCGTGTCGTCCAGGTCGAGAGAGATGGCCTTGATGCGGGAGAGATCGAGCGCGTGCTGCATGCCTGGGCGAGAATACCGCATGGCATTCAAAAAAGAACCCGCGTACACCCATGGCCAGGCGCCGTCCACGGCCATTCTGCTGTGCAATCTGGGGACGCCCGAGGCGCCCACCCCCGCCGCGCTGCGCCGCTACCTGGCCGAATTCCTCGCTGACCCCCGCGTGGTCGAGATCCCCAGGCCGATCTGGTGGCTGATCCTGCACGGCATCATCCTGCGCCTGCGGCCCGCGAAGTCGGCCGCCAAATACGCCAGCATCTGGACGCCCGAGGGCTCGCCGCTCAAGGTCTGGACCGAACGCCAGGCCCAGGCCCTGCAAGGCTGGCTGCAGCAGCAAGGCCACCACGTGACGGTGCGTTACGCCATGCGCTACGGCAACCCGTCCATCGCCAGCGAGCTCGATGCGCTCAAGGCCCAGGGCACCACGCGCGTGCTCATCCTGCCGGCCTACCCGCAGTACTCGGGCACCACGACCGCCAGCGTGATCGACGCCGTCACCAGCTGGTCGGCCCAAGTCCGCCACCTGCCCGAGCTGCGCTTCATCAACCGCTACCACGACGATACGGGCTATATCGACGCCCTGGCCGCGCGCATCAGCGCCTACTGGCAGGCGCACGGCCGCCCCGACAAGCTGGTGCTGAGCTTTCATGGCGTGCCCGAACGCACCCTGCATCTCGGTGACCCCTACCACTGCGAATGCCACAAGACCGCACGCCTGCTGGCGGAAAAGCTGGACCTGGCGCGCGATCAGGTGCAGCTGACCTTCCAGTCGCGCTTCGGCAAGGCCAAGTGGCTCGAGCCCTACACCGAGCCCACGCTGATCGCCCTGGCCCAGGCCGGCGTGAAGCGCGTGGACGTGGCCTGCCCGGGTTTCACCAGCGACTGCCTGGAGACGCTGGAGGAGATTGCGCAGGAGGCGCGCGAGGCCTTCCTGCACGCCGGCGGCGAGCAGTTCCATTACATCCCCTGCCTCAACGACAGCGCGCCCTGGGTCGAGGCCATGGGCCGCCTGTGCGAACAACACCTGGGGGGCTGGCCCACGCGCCAGGTGCCGGATGCCCAGGCGCTGGCGGCCTCACGCGCGGCCGCACTCGCTGCCGGCGCGAGAAACTAGGTCTTCTTCGGCGGACGCAGCGCCTGGTAGGCCGGGCGCGCGAGGCAGGCCGCGAGCCAGGCACGGGTCAGCGGGTAGCGCTCCATCAGCGTACGGGTGGCACGAACCCAGAGCAGCACACTGGCCACGCAGAGGTCGGCCACGGTGAAACGTTCGGCCGCCAGATGCGCTTCGCCGCGTGCCTGCCGGGCCGCCAGATGCTGCTCGAGCACGCGCAGCGGCACATGCAGGCGCTGCTCGGCCTTGTCGGCCAGCTCGGGCTTGCGTTGCTCGGGCGCCATGGCAAAGCGGTGCATGAGCACGGTCAGCGCGTCCTTCTCCACCTCGGTCATGACCCAGAAGGACCAGCGCAGCGCTTCGGCATCCTCACGCGGCGTGGCCGGCGTGATGCTGCGGCCATCGGCCGGGCCGTGCTGGCGCGCGATATAGAGCGCGCAGGCCATGCTCTCCCAGACGATCACCTCCCCTTCGGGCCGGTGGTCGACCACGACGGGAACACGGCCGTTGGGGTTGAGCGCCAGGAAGTCCGGCGTGCGCGAGGCGCCCGCGCGGTAGTCGGTCTGCACATGCTCGAAAGCCAGGCCCAGTTCGGTGGCGGCCCACAGGGGGCGCAGCGCGCGCGAGGCCTGGATGCCGTAGATGCTCAATGCCATGAAGTCTCCTGAATCAAAACTGACGGCATTGTGCCCAAGCCTGCGGGCAGGGCCGTGCGGGCCGGCTGCAGGTCATCGAAGTGCAGGGCTGCGGCCAGACGTCGCCCACGCCAGAACGCTCTGGGCATCGCGCGGCAGGGCGTCCTTTTTCCCTGCGGCAGTGGTACAGTGACCCGCATGTTCCGCCCTCCCCGCTATCCCTGAGATGGACACGCTGCGCATCGACAAATGGCTCTGGGCCGCGCGCTTCTACAAGACCCGCTCGCTGGCCGTGGAGGAGATAGGCAAGGGCCGTGTGCTCGTCAACGAGCAGACGGTGAAACCGGCGCGCGAGGTGCGGCCCGGTGACCGGGTCAGCGTTCGCCAGGGCGCCGTCGTTCGCGTCGTTCTGGTGCAGGGGCTGAGCGGTCAACGCGGCCCGGCGCCAGTCGCGCTGCAACTCTACGAAGAGACCGAGGCCAGCCGCGTCGCGCGCAGTTAGGGCGCCGAGTCAAGGCTATGCGCAAGCAGATTCGACTGACTCAGGAAGAGTTGGCGCAGGCCTGCGGCCTCTTTCGAACCTATATCGCCAGGATCGAGTCAGGAGCAGCCGACCCCACCGTTTCCACGCTGCATCGCTTGGCTGAGGCCTTAGGGGTTACTGTGAGTTCGCTGCTGGAAAATCAGGACACTCGCTCTCTGAGCTGAGCGCACGCTGTCGATGAAATCTATTGCATGAAATAGACCCAGCGTCGCTGTTGGCCGGCTCTACCCCTGAGTGCCTGTCATCGAGACGGGATACCTTCGCACGCAGGCTCCAGCGGCGCGCACCGCCTGCGCTCACTTGCAGGGTTTGAAATCAGCCGCAGAGTAGCGATCAGGCAAGAAAAAAACCCGTCAGCCCATGACTTGCGGGCTGTGCTCTGGCGGAGACGGAGGGATGGCTCGAAATTCGTCTGACGCGAATTTCTTGGGGCTGCGCGCGTCCCGAAACAGTCCCCCGGACTGTTTCAGAGCG
>LNFM01019204.1_pt1 | contig 13789 bp, 13 predicted proteins | sample 596031 | NCBI WGS metagenome assembly LNFM01 (sample SAMN04254537, study PRJNA301005) | activated carbon metagenome | isolation source: dual media filters at the Ann Arbor, Michigan drinking water treatment plant | place: USA: Ann Arbor
CACGCCGGGGGTCGCGGGTTCGAGCCCCGTCCACTCCGCCAGTCAAGAATCAAGTCACCGCGGTCGCAAGACCCCGGTGATTTTTTTCGTCTGTCGCTTTCGCACGCTTTGGGTCAGGTTGCCCGCTCCAGCCACCGAAACCGCACCAGCCCGGTGGAGAGCGCCGTGCCGCAGATGATCACCAGACCGCATCCCACCATCCACGGCGTGATGGTCTCGTTCAGGAACAGCGCGCCGTAGGCCAGTGCAAACACCGGCACGAGGAAAGTGACGGTGAGGGCCTTGCTCGGGCCGGCCTGTTCGATGATGTGGAAGAACAGGATGTAGGCGATGGATGTGCACAACAGCGCCACCGCCGCGACCGCAGCCCATGCCGTGAAGCTCACGGGTTCGGCGGGCCAGAACCACAGCATGGGCACGGCCAAGCCGAGCGCAGCGCCGATCTGACTGCCGGTGGCGGTGGCCAGGGGGTGGGCGCCGGTGAGGTAGCGCTTGGTGAAGCTGGCGGCCAGGCCGTAGCACAGCGTGGCGAGCAGGCAGGCCCCCATGGCCAGCAGCGTGATGCCGGTGGAGCCCGCACCGGCCACACCGGTGGCGCTGAATCCCGACTTCCCGACCACCAGCAGCGTGACCCCGGCAAAACCAATGGCCAGGCCCAGCATGCGCGAGCCACCGGGTCGGTCTTTCAGCCAGAGCCACGCAACGAGTGCACCCGTGAGCGGCACGGTGGCGTTGAGGATGGAGGTGAGCCCGGTGGTGATGTGCATCACCGCGAACGCGAACAGCATGAATGGAATGCCCGAGTTGAGCAGGCCGACGAACAGGATGGCTTTGGCCCGTTGGCGAAAGTCGGTCCAGACGCCTTTGACCAGAAACACCGGCAGCAAAAACAGCGCGGCCAGCAGCACGCGCAGACCGGCGGTGGGCACGATGCCGAATTCGGCAGCGCCCAGGCGCATGAAGAGGAACGACGAACCCCAGAGGGCGGCGAGCAGTACGAATTCGAGTGCGAGGGTGGGATTCATGGCGTCAAAGTATGCGGGGGCGCCGACGGTGCACAGGCATGGCATTGATGCCGGATGGCTGTGTCATTGATGCGCTGCACGCCTCAATAGGGTGTCTGTTCAAGGCAGGGTGGCGCCCTCCAAGGACAGCAGCGCGGTCTTGCGCTCCAGCCCGCCGGCATACCCGGTGAGCGACCCGTCGGCACCCAGCACGCGGTGGCAGGGCACGACGATGCTGACCGGGTTGCGGCCGACCGCGGCGCCCAGGGCACGCACGGCGGCGGGCTTGCCGATCGCTGCACTCAGGCTGCCGTAGCTGGTGGTCGCGCCCGGCGCAATGCGCAACAGCGCCTGCCACACCTGCTGCTGGAACGGCGTGCCGGCCTGTAGGTCCAGCGGCAGCTCGAAGACCGTGCGCCGGCCCGCGAAATACTGACCGAGTTGCTGGGTGGCGGCTTGCAGCACGGGGTGTGCGGCATCGCGGCGCCAGGCAGAGGTGTCGGGTCCGTGGCGCTGGCCGTCGAACCAGACGCCGCTCAGACCGCGCGGTGTGGCCGCCAGCGTCATGGCGCCGAGCGGGCCTGCCCACGAAGTGAAGACGGTGAGGGGATCGTGTTTCATGTGAGTGTTCCTGTGTGGGGGGCGATGTGTCCGGCCGACCAGGCGCGAAGCACGGCGTAGCTGCGCCAAGGTCGCCACGCTTGTGACAAAGCCTCGGCCTCGCGCGCCGGGTGTTTGAGCCCCTGCACGCCCAGCGCCTTGTGCAACGCCACGTCGCCGGCGGGAAAGGCGTCGGGCCAGCGCAGCGCGCGCATGGCGATGTACTGCGCCGTCCAGTCGCCGATGCCCGGCAGTGCCTTGAGCGATGCGATGGTGTTCGGCACATCGGCGCTGCCGTTGAGCACCAGTCCTTGTTCGACCACGCCCCGCGCCAGGCCCACGATGGCGGCCTGGCGCTGCTTGACCATGCCCAGTTCGCCGAGCGCATCACTGCCGGCCTGCGCCAGCACGGCGGGCGCAGGAAACAGCCGGGTGAGTTCCGCAAACGGTGTGTCAATGGGCTCGCCAAACCGGTTCACCAGCCGCTGCGCGAGCGTGCGCGCGGCGGCCACCGTGATCTGCTGGCCGAGCACGGCGCGCACCGCGAGCTCAAATCCGTCGAGCGCGCCGGGCACACGCAGGCCGTCACCGTCCGGGAACGCGCCGTGCAGCACCGCGTTGATCGCGCCCGGGTCGGCGTCCAGGTCGAGCGCGGCGCGCAGGCGGTGGATCACCTGTGGCAACACCTCGCGCAGCTCGTCGCTCACGCGCAGCACGAGTTGGCAACGTGCCTCGTCGAACTCGGCCAGCAGCCAGCCGCGGTGGCTGCGCTCGCCGATGTCCATGCGCAAGGTCTGCCCGAGGCGCAGCTTGTCGTCGACAAAGGCCACACCCTCGATCAGGCGCTGCCGAAAGAAAGCCAGCGTGGCCAGCACGTCGTAGGGTGGTCGGTAGCCCAGGCGCACGGCGGTGCCATGGCCGCTGCCCCGGCTGGTGCTCTCGCGCCGCAGTTGGGTCGGGTTCAAGCGGTAGTGATCGAGGAAGGCGGCGTTGAAGCGCCGCACGCTCGCAAAGCCGCTGGCCCCGGCGATCTGGGTGATGGGCAGGTCGGTGTCGGCGAGCAGTTGTTTGGCCGTGAGCAGCTTGCGCGTGAGCAGGTATTGCAGCGGCGAGACGCCGAGCCGGTCTTCGAACACGCGGCGCAGGTGGCGGTCGCTCACGCCCAGGCGCGTGGCCAGCCGCTCGCCCATGTTGCCGTCGGCATCCAGCCAGTGCTGGGGATCGTCGAGCCACAGCGTGGCTTGCTGCAACAGGATGGCGGAGGCGTCTTCGGTGGACCAGTGGCGGTCCATCGGTGCCAGCTCGGGGCGGCAGCGCAGGCAGGGGCGAAAGCCCGCGTGTTCCGCCTGCGCGGCGTGCGCGAAGAAGCGGCAGTTCTCGCGCCGGGGTGTGCGCACGCGGCAGACCGGGCGGCAATAGATTCCGGTGGACGTGACTGCGGTGAAGAACTGCCCGTCGAAGCGCGCGTCGTGCGAGCACAGCGCGCGGTAGCAGGCGTCGTCGTCGATGCGGTCTGGGCGGTTCATGGCCGTGATGGTAGGCCGTTCGGATGGGCGCGGCTGGCCGTTTCCGGACATGTGCCTTTTGAGGCGTGAAAGGCCACTCCTACAATGGCCCAACCTCCCCGACCCCAGGACACTCCCATGCAAGTCACCCCCTCGATTTTCAAGGCCTACGACATCCGCGGCGTGACGCCGACCGCCCTCAACGAAGAGGTGGCCGAGGCATTGGGTCTGGCCTTCGGCACGCAGGCCATGAAGCTCGGTGAGAAGAGCGTGGCGGTGGGGCGAGACGGTCGCCTGAGCGGCCCGGCCTTGTCGGCAGCGCTGATTCGCGGGCTGGTGGCTACCGGTGTGGACGTGATCGACATCGGCCTGGCCACCACGCCCATGCTGTACTTTGCCGCCGCCACGCTGTGCACCAGCGGCATCCAGGTCACAGGCAGCCACAACCCGAAGGACTACAACGGTTTCAAGATGGTGCTGGCCGGGCGCGCCATTTATGGCGACGACATCCAGGCGCTGCGCAAGATCATGGAAGCCGAATCACACACGCGCGTCGACGGCGGGCGTGTGCGGCTGATCAACGTGCAGGCGGCGTATCAGGCGCGCATCGTGGGCGACATCCAACTCTCGCGCCCCATGAAGATCGTGGTGGACTGCGGCAACGGCGTGGCCGGTGCGTCGGCACCCGCGATCTTTCGCGCGCTGGGCTGTGAGGTGGTGGAGCTCTTCAGCGAGGTGGACGGCAACTTCCCCAACCACCACCCGGACCCGAGCAAGCCCGAGAACCTGCAGGACGTGGTGCGCGCGCTGGTTGACACCGACGCCGAGCTCGGCCTGGCCTTCGACGGTGACGGTGACCGCCTCGGTATCGTCACCAAAGAAGGCAACAACATCTACCCCGACCGCCAGATGATTTTGTTCTCGCAAGACGTGCTCTCGCGCGTGCCCGGTGGCGACATCGTGTTTGACGTGAAGTGCTCGCAGCGGCTGGCGCCTGCCATCGAGGCCGCTGGCGGCGTGGCCCACATCTACAAGACGGGCCACTCGCTGATCAAGGCGCGCATGAAGGAGCTGGACAGCCCGTTGGGTGGCGAGATGAGCGGCCACATCTTCTTCAAGGAGCGTTGGTACGGCTTTGACGACGGCACCTACGCCGGTTCCCGCCTGCTTGAGATCGTGAGCCGCAGCCCGAACGCCAGCGAGGTGCTCAACGCCCTGCCCACCAGTTTCAGCACGCCCGAGCTCAACGTGGCCTGCGCCGAGGGCGAACCGCACGCGGTGGTCGACAAGCTGATCGCTCTGGCGAAGTTCGACGCACCGGCCAAGCTCTCCACCATCGACGGTGTGCGGGTCGACTGGCCCGATGGTTTTGGTTTGATCCGCGCTTCCAACACCACGCCGGTGCTGGTGCTGCGTTTTGAAGGCCAGAGCACCGAAGCGCTGCACCGCATCGAGGCGGTGATGTTGGCCTTGCTCAAGCAGGCCAAACCCGACGCCGTGGTGGGCGCCAGCGCCCACTGAACCCGATCAGCGCAAAGGCGGCAAGAGCGCCTGCACGCGTTCGATCACCGCTTCGGCCTGCGCGTCCACCAGCGCTGCGGTGTCCACAGGCCGGTTGGCGCTCCACACCGCCGCCACTTCAAGGGCCACGTCGGCTTCGCTGTTCACCAGCTGGGCCTGGCGCAGGCCGTCAAGCCGTTCGTAGCTCTCGGCGAAGTTCCACACGTTCGGTCCGTGCAGCACGGCGCAGCCCAGCGCCAGCGGCTCGTGCGGGTTGTGGCCACCCACGCTGGCAAACGAGCCGCCCACCAGCGCCACCGGCGCGAGCCGGTACCACAGACCCATTTCGCCGATGGTGTCTGCGATGTAGACCGGTGCTTCGGTCGCGATGTGGGTGCCCGTGCTGCGCAGGGGCACCTCTTGCAGGCCCGCGGCCGACGCGAGCGCAGCCACTTCAGGACCTCGCGCGGGCGCGCGCGGCGCGATGATCAGCAGCGCATCGGGACGCTGTTCACGCAGCCGCGCATGGGCCGCAAGCGCGAGCGCTTCCTCGCCCGGGTGGCTGGACGCCAGCAGCCACACCGGCCGGTCCGACAAGGCTTGCTGCCAGGCTTCCAGATCGTCCGCATCGCACCCCAGCGGCGGCACCAGCGCCTTGATCGTGCCGCTGATGGTGATGTGTTCGCGCGGCGCGCCCAGCACCACCAGCGCGTCGGCGGAAGCCGCGTTCTGCGCAAACACCGCGCGAAAACCCGGCAGCAGCGCCTGGTAGAGCCAGCGGCCCCAGCGGCGTTTGGCCAGCGATTCGGGCGACAGGCGCGCATTGACCAGGGCGCGTGGAATGGCACGCGAATCGGTCTCGGCAATCAGCGCCGGCCACAAGTCCATCTCGCACCACAGCGCCAGCGACGGGCGCCAATGGTCGAGAAAACGCGACACCGCCTCGGGCGTGTCGACTGGCGCGAACTGGTGCTGGCAGCGCGCGGGCAGGCCGGTGCGGCGCAGCGCGTCGCCCGAGGTGCGCGCGGTGGTGGTGATGAGAAAACTGCAATCGGGCCGCCGCTCGGCGAGCCGCGCGAACAGGCCGGCCAGCGCCATGGACTCGCCCACGCCCACCGCGTGGCCCCACACCAGCACCCCGGCGGGCCGGTCGGCGTATTCGCTGCCCAGCTTCTGCCGCACGCTGCGCGGCGTTTCCTTGCCGCGCAGCAAGCGCCGCTGCAGGCCCTTGCGCCACACCGGGGCGAGCCAGCGGGCCACCATCAGGTAGGCCCGCAGTGCCCAGGGCTGGCGCGTGCTCGTCATCGGGCTTCCAGCCAGGGCACGAGCGTGGCCATGTGTTTGGCGGTGGCACCACCGTGTTCGGCGTAGAACGCCTGCGCACCGGCGATGGCGCGCGCGTAGTCGGCAGGCGAGGTGAGCAGTTGCACCAGGGCGGCCGACAAGCTGGGGATCGTCATGTGCTGCTGCAAGACCCCCGCAGCCAGCGCTTCCACGCCCGGATATTCAATGCCCCAGATGCTGTGGCCCACCATCACCGGCTTTTTGAGCGCCAGCGGTTCGATCACGTTGTGCGCGCCCAGGGGAACGAAGGACGCGCCGACCACCACCACCTGCGAGAGCGCGAGGTAAAAGTACATCTCGCCCAGCGAATCGCCCATGAGCACGTCGATACCGGCCATGTCGGGCGCGTCGGGGGTGGGCTGCAAGGCAGCGTCGAGCATGCGGCTGCGCCGCGCCACGCGCAAGCCTGCCGCTTCAAACATTTCCACCACCACGTCAAAGCGCTGCGGGCTGCGCGGCACGTAGACCACCAGCGGTGGCGGCAGGCCCGCTGCTTGCAAACCGGTTTGCACCTGCCGGATGGCGTCGATGAACTGCTCGTCTTCGCCCACGATGGCACTGGCAAAACACAGCACCGGCCGTTGCCCGCTGGCGGCGGTGGCGAGCCGCCAGGGTGTGAGCAGGGCCTGCGCGGCGGCTATCTGCTGCGGCGACACCGGCAGGTCAAATCGCGTTTCGCCCGCGATCACCACGCGCTCACAACCCACGTCGCGAAAGCGCTGGGCGTGCGTTTCGGACTTGCACAGCACCAGCTCGTAAGCCTGGAAGATGCCGGCGCGAAAGCCGCCCCATTTCCGGTCGCGCACGATGCTCTTCCTGGGGTACTGGGCGTTGGCCATGGCCAGCGGCACGCCGCAGCGGCGGATGGTGGCCAGCAGCACGGGCCAGGTGTCGATCTCGGTCATGACCGCAGCGCGCGGTTGCACCCGGCGGATCAGGCGGCGCACCGCCCAGCCCAGCTCCAGCGGCACATAGCTCACCCGCAGGCGTTGCTGTGCAATGGCCTCCGCGAACAGCGTGTGGGCGGCGGTGCGGCCGGCCGGGGTGAGGGTGGTGATGAAGACCGGGTAGCCCGCAGCCAGCAGGGCGCGCACCAGCGGCGCGGCACCGCGCATCTCGCCCATGGAGGCGGAATGCATCCACACCGGGCGCTCCAGCCCCATGGGCGCGGCACCGAAGCGTTCCCCCACATGCTGCCGGTACAGCGGCTCGCGCTTGCCGCGACGCCAGAGAAACAGCAGGAACACCGGCAGCAGCAAATGCCACAGCATTTCGTACACGCCGATGAGCACGGACAGCCGCCAATTGGGCGGAAAAGGGCGGGACGCGGGGCGTGTGGAAGTGGGGGCGGCCATCGGGGGGAACGAAACGGGTCGGGCGGGGGTGCCTGCGCGTCGCACCTGGGGCTCCGGACGAAGGCCATTCAGTATAGTTACGCCCTTGGGCAGACCGGCACCGCGCGGCCTGCCTCCCCACACAGGAACACCCCGATGCCCCTTCCCACGCCGGCCTGGACCGCAGTCATTCCGCTGCGCGCCGGATCCAAGGGCCTGCCCTCGAAAAACATCCGCCCGCTGGCGGCAAGCGGGCGCCCAGCGCGTGGTGATCACCACCGACATCCCCGAAGTGCTCTGGGCCGAACTGCCCACCCAGGTGACCCTGGTGGAGCGGCCCCCCGAGCTGGCGGGCGACACCGTGCCCATGGCGCCGGTGCTGCAGCACGCCCTGCACACGGCCGACTGCCACGGCACGGTGGTGCTGCTGCAAGCCACCTCGCCCTTGCGACTGCCGAGCGACATTGAAGCCGCGCTGGCCGTGTTCGCCGGGGGCTATTTCGAACTCGTCATGTCGGTCACCAGCGCCGACCGGGGCGTGCTCAAGTGGGGCACGCTGCGCGGCAACCGCTTTCAGCCGCTCTCGGACCCGGCGCACTGTTTTGCCAACCGGCAGAGCCTGCCGCCGGTGGTGCGGCCCAACGGCGCGCTGTACGTGTTGAACGCCGAACGTTTTGTGGCCAGCGGCAGCTTTGTCTCCGAGCGCATCGGCGTGGTGGAAATGCCGGCCGAGCGCAGCCAGGACATCGACTCGGAGGCCGCGCACCGTGAATGAGATGAACACCGACTACATCGAGGCCTATGCCGCACCCACCTGGCAGTGCGTGATGGTTTGCTGGGGCACGAAGTACTCCACCGCGCTCATCAACAACCTGGTGCGCAGCATTGCCAGCAAGGCTTCGTCGCAGCCGCGATTCATCCTGATTTCGGACCGCGAGCGCCCCGATCTGGCGGACCGCATCGAGCTGGTGCGGTTTCCTGAGTACTGGTTGCAAGACCGGCTCAAGACCTCGGGCTGCCAGGCCAAGCTGGTGATGTTCGACCACGGCATCGTGCCCACCGACCTGCCGGCGATCTACGTCGATCTGGACACCATCGTGCTCGGCGATCTGGCCACCGGGCTGGATTTGATGGAGAACCGCCAGACCGTGGCCATCCTGCAGAGCGCGATCATTCCGTTTGGCTGGATCGGGCGCACGCTGTACCGATGGACCAACCGCCGCCGCTACGCGCGTGGCAACTCGTCTTTTGTGATCTACCACCCAGCCGAATGCCACTTCATCGCCGAGCGCTTCAAGGCCTTGCTGGAGAAAAACCCGCGGCTTGAATTCCGTCCCATGGCGGCCGACGAACGTTTCATGAGCTGGGTGGCGCAGGAACACATGGTGCGCATTCCCAACTCGTTTGCGGTCAAGTTTCCTGGCGAGTTCATGTTCTATTGGGGCTTCTGGCTCTACATCAAAGCCCGTCTGCCCTGGGTGCAAAAACGGCGCAAGGGCCTGGTGGCCGTCACGCTCAACGGCCTGATGATCAAGCCCGAAAAGCTGCTGTCGCTCAAAGAGGGCGACGTGATCGTTGACGAAAAATCCCGCAAGCTGATCTGGAGCGAAAAGACGCTCGGCTTCATGCGGTCCAAAAATTCGGCAAGAGGTCCCCATGAAAATCGCCCACCGCACCATCTCCCCTGCCCATCCCCCGCTGGTCGTGGCCGAAATCGGCATCAACCACGGCGGCAGTCTCGATGTGGCCAAAGGCATGGTGCTCGCTGCACACCGCGCTGGCTGCGAAATGGTCAAGCACCAGACCCACTTCGTCGACGACGAAATGACCGACGAGGCGAAACAGATCTTCCCGCCCAACGCCGACAAGTCGATTTGGGACGTGATGGAAGAGTGCGCGCTCTCCAAAGACGACGAGATTTCTCTCAAGGCGTACGCCGAATCGCTGGGCATGATCTACATCTCCACGCCGTTCTCGCGCGCTGCGGCCGATTTCCTCAACGACATCGGCGTGTCCGCGTTCAAGATCGGCTCGGGCGAGTGCAACCACGTGCCGCTGATCCGCCACATCGCCAGCTTCGGCAAGCCGATCATCATGAGCACCGGCATGCAGACCATCGACGGCATGCGGCCCTCGGTGAAGGCGCTGGACGATTCGGGCGTGGACTACGCGCTGCTGGAGTGCACCAACCTCTACCCGTCGCCGCCCGAGATCGTGAGCCTGCAGGGCATCACCGAGCTGAAAAGTGCCTTCCCGCGCGCCGTCATCGGTTTCTCCGACCACAGCATCGGCCCCGAGATGGCGCTGTCGGCTGTGGCGCTGGGCGCCTGCATTCTGGAACGCCACTTTACCGACACGCGCTACCGCAAGGGGCCCGACATTTCGTGCTCCATGGACCCGGCCGAGCTCAAGTTTTTGATCGACCGCTCGCGCGAGATCCACACCGCGCTGAACAACCCCAAGGTGCGCACCGCGCCCGAGGAAGACGTGTACCGCTTCGCGCGCGGCTCCATGGTGGCCGACCGCGATCTGCCCGCCGGCCACGTGGTCACGCCCAGCGACATCTGGGCACGCCGTCCCGGTTCGGGCGAGATCTCGGTGCAGCACTTCGACCGACTCGTGGGCGCGAAACTCACCCGCGCCGTCAAACGCAACCAGCAGTTGCTGTGGAGCGATCTGGACGGCGTGAAACCTCAAGCGAATTCGTGATGGCCAGCCGGCGCCTGCTCTTCGTCACCGGCACCCGGGCCGACTTCGGCAAGCTGGAGCCGCTCGCGCTGGCCGCGCAACAGGCCGGGTTTGCCGTGGGCTTCTTCATCACCGGCATGCACATGATGCGGCGCTACGGCGAAACGCGGCTGGAAGTGAAGCGCTTTCCCGGCGCCGAGTTCTTCGAGTTCGTGAACCAGCGCGAAGGCGACGCGCAGGATTTCATCCTCTCCAAAACCATCCTGGGTTTCTCCGACTTTGTGCACGAGCACCGGCCCGATCTGGTGGTGATCCACGGCGACCGTGTGGAAGCGCTGGCCGCGTCCATCGTCTGCGCCATGAAATACATCCCCTCGGCGCACATCGAAGGCGGTGAGGTCTCGGGCACCATCGACGAAAGCATCCGCCACTGCAACACCAAACTCTGCGCCGCACATTTTGTGAGCTCCGAAGGCGCGAAGCAGCGCGTGCTGGCACTCGGCGAATCGCCCGAGAGTGTCTACAACATCGGCTCGCCCGAACTCGACACCCACGCGCGGCCCTCGGGCGTGACGCTGGCGCAGGTGCAAGAGCGCTACGCGATCCCCTTCGACGACTACGGCATCGTGATCTTCCACCCCGTGACCTCCGAGGCCGACACCATCGGCGCGCAGGCGCAGGCGCTGTTCGCGCGGCTGGAAGCCAGCGGGCGCCATTTCGTGGTGATCGCCCCGAACAACGACCCCGGCACCGAAGACATCTTCGCGGTGCTGGAGAAGCTGCCCAAGGACCGCTTCCGGCTGATCCCGTCGATGCGGTTCAACTACTTCTCCGAACTCATGAAGAATGCCTCGGCGATGGTGGGCAACAGCAGCGCGGGCGTGCGCGAAGCGCCGTTTCTCGGTGTGCCCAGCCTGGACGTGGGCACGCGCCAGAACCGGCGCGCCAGCGGCGCGTCGATCACCGCGTGTTCGGCGATGGACCCGGATGTGATCGACGGCTTCCTCCACAACATCTGGGGAACCCGCTTCCAGACCGACACCACGTTTGGCGCCGGCCAGGCCGCCACAGGCTTCGTCGAGGTGCTCAACCGCCCCGACTTCTGGCTCAAGCCATTGCAGAAGGCCTTTGCGGGTGACTGAGCTTCACGCCTTGCGCGCGCGTTTTGAATCCGCCATGGACACCACCGCCAAAGGTGGCGCCGTGGTGTTGCTGCTCGGTGTGCCCACCTCGATTGCACTGGTCAACATCGGCATCCTCCTGATCCTGATCGGCTGGTTTCTGTCGGGCCGTTGGCCATGGAAATTCGATGTGATCCGCCACCACCCGATCACGCTGCCGGCGTTGTTGATCAGTGCCTTGGTGCTGATCGGCATCACCTACACCGATGCGCCCAAGGCCTACATCGGTCACCATCTGTATGTGTACAGCAAGCTGCCGCTCATGCTCATGTTGCTCACCTTGTTTCACGATCCCCGGTGGCAAAGCCGGGGTCTGCTGGCGTTTGCGGTGGGCTCGGTGATCACGGTGGTGAGCACCTACGCCAACATCTGGTTTGTCGTGCCTTGGTCCGACTCGAACAACCAGGGTCTGGGTGTCTCGCACCACGTGTTCAACGATTACATCGCCCAGGGTCTGGCCATGTCGTTCTTCACGGCGCTGGCTTTGGCAATGGCCATCGATGCAAGGGCGAAGACGCCTCGCTCTGCCTGGCTGCTGGTGGCAGCGTTCACGGCGTTCAGCATCACCCACTTGTTGCAGGGGCGCACCGGTCAGATGGTGTTGCTTGCCATGTTCTGCGCGCTCGCGTGGGTGGCCTCGCCCCCGGCATGGCGCTGGCGTGCACTGATCATGGTGGCTGCAGCCACGGTGCTGGTGTTTCTTTCATCGTCGCTGCTCCGTGATCGCGTCATCACGATGTTCGCGGAGTTTTCGCAGTACGCGAACGCCGGCGTGTTCACCACATCCACCGGCTACCGGCTGGACATGTGGAAAAACGCGCTGGAGATGTTCATGGCCAGTCCGCTGTGGGGGCACGGCACGGCGGGCTACCGCGTGTTGTCCGAACAGGTTTATGCCGACGCGATGGTGTGTGCGGTTGCGTGTGTGCATCCCCACAACCAGTTCCTGCTGCTGGCGGTTGATTTTGGCGTGCTGGGTCTGGTCGGTTATGTGCTGCTGCTCCAGCGGTCCTTCATGGCCGCGTTTGACCTGACCGTGCGTTACCGCAACCTGCTGGTGGCTTTCCTTGCCATTCTGTTTGTTGACAGTTTCATCAACGGACCCTTCTGGGTCACCACCGAGCGCCACCTGTTCGCCTCTGTCTTGCCGTTGCTGCTCGCAGGGTGGCGGTTACCTGCCGTGCCAAGTGCTGATGCGGTACGGGCTTCGTCGGTGCGCGCCGCATGATCCCGGCCTGGAAGATCCGGCGGGAGCTGGAGACCGCGCGCCAGCAACTGCAGGCCATCCCCGAACGCCTGATCGGCCCCGCCCGCCAGCGCCGGCTCGACAGCCAGTTCCCCAACGGCTTTCGCGTCATGAACGGTGCGGCTTCGCTGGGCCCCAAGGTGGCGATTTTTCTGGTGTACCAGCCGCGCGGCATGTCGGCCTCCGCCGTGGCGACCTGCCGCCACCTCAGCGAGCGCGGTTACTCGGTGGTGCTGGTCGCCAACTCGCCGGTGTCTGCGGCCGACGAAGCGTTGCTCGGCCGTTGGGTCTGGCGCTTCGTCGAGCGGGCATCCGCCTGTTGTGGCACTGGTCGGTGTCCCCGGAGAGTTTGATCATCCTGAACGACAGCGTGTGGTTTCCGCTGCATCAGAACGAGACCATGCTGGCATCGATGGAGGCCTCCAGCGCCGGCTTTCTGGGTGCGCTGCGGCATGTGGACCTGCCCGAGACAGACACCGAGCACGCCGGCATTTTTCTGTCCTACTTCTTCCTGATCAAACGCAGCGTGTTGACCTCGGAGGTGTTCGTCAACTACTGGAACAACTACGTCTCGACCAGCAACAAATACCTGACCGTGCGGCGCGGCGAGCGCGGCTTTTCCCGCACATTGTTTAAGGCCGGTGTGCCGAGTGAAGGCATGTACTCCCGAGACCGCTTCATGGCCGCGGTGGAGCAGCAGTCAGCGGCGTTCCTGCGCCAAACCCTGGTGTACGGCGCCTACACCGACCCGGCGCTGGAGCAAGCGCGAGATGTCTTGCTGCAGACCGACGAGATGTCGGAGGCGTGGCGCTTGCAGGTCATCGACCACATCCGCGTGGTGGTGAACAAGCGCAACTTCCACTCGTCGTTCTGCTTCGCCAGCATCCGCTTGCTGGGCATTCCCTTGCTCAAGAAAAACAAGGGTGAACTGCAGGTGCGGATGCGCCGTCAGTACCTGCGCGCGGTGAGTGCTGGCGATCTGCTGGCGCCCGAACCCGCGGTGTTGGCCGAGATCGAGGCCAGCACCCGCTGACAGGTGTGGCTCACGGCGCCAGCAGCGAATTGATCGGCAACAAATCCTCAGGCACCAGCCGGCCACTCGCCTGCTTCAGCCTCAGGCCGCCGAGCAGCACGTTGTAGCGCGCCTGGGCCAAATCGCGTTTGGTCTGAAACAACTGGCTCTGCGCGTTGAGCACGTCGATGTTGATGCGCACACCCACCTGGTAACCCAGGCGGTTGGCGTCCAGGGCGCTCTGGCTGGAGGCCTCGGCTGCTTCCAGGGCTTTGGCCTGGCCCTGGCCCGAGATCACGCCGAGGAATGCGCTGCGTGTGGCCAGGTCAACGCCGCGCTTGGCGGCTTCCAGATCGGTGCGGGCCTTGTCTTCGA
>LNFM01009770.1_pt1 | contig 13788 bp, 8 predicted proteins | sample 596031 | NCBI WGS metagenome assembly LNFM01 (sample SAMN04254537, study PRJNA301005) | activated carbon metagenome | isolation source: dual media filters at the Ann Arbor, Michigan drinking water treatment plant | place: USA: Ann Arbor
ATTTTTCCGAATTGGGCATCCAGACACCCTCCGCCCGCCTGCTGCTGGGGGCGCATCTGATCCTGGCCGAGGGCTGGACGGTGGATGGCGTGGACCAGAATTTCTCCGGCGAACGCTTCGCCGCCTCTCCGCTGGTGGAGGAGGAACGCGCGCTGCTGGGCAAGCTGGCGGGCCGCCCGCTGGTGCTGCCGCGCATGCCGGACGGGCCGCGGCTGAACCTGCCGGAATGGGCCATGCCGGGCCTGGTCACCCGCTTCGGCGACAAGCTGGCCGAGGAAGCCGCGGCGATGGAGGAGGCCGCCCCGCTCGACCTGCGGGCCAACCTGCTGAAAGTAACGCGGGAGGCGGCGCTGGCCGCACTGGCCGCGGAGGGTATTGCCGCCACCCCCACCCCGCTGTCTCCCTGGGGGATGCGCATCGCCGACCGCCGCCCGGTTTCCGCCACCAAGGCCTTCATGGAGGGGCTGATCGAGGTGCAGGACGAGGGCAGCCAGTTGGTGGCCCTGCTGACCGATGCCCGCCCCGGCATGCGGGTGGCCGATTTCTGCGCCGGCGCCGCCGGCAAGACCCTCGCACTCGCCGCAACCATGGCCAATAAGGGCCACATCGTTGCCTGCGATACCTCCGCCGCCCGTCTGGAAGGCGCCGGCCGCCGCCTGCGCCGCGCGGATGTGAACAATGCCGAGCGTCACCTGCTGACCAGCGGCGACAAGTGGCGCAAGCGAAATTCGAGAAAGTTTGACCGCGTGCTGGTGGATGCCCCCTGCACCGGCACCGGCACCTGGCGCCGCAACCCGGATGCCCGGATCCGCACCAATGGGCGGGACCTGGCGGAGCTGGTGCTGAAGCAGGCGATGATCCTGGATGACGCATCTGAATTGGTGCGCCCGGGCGGAAGGCTGGTCTACGCTACCTGCTCGCTGCTGCCCGAGGAGGATGAGATGCAGATGGCGGCCTTCCTGGATCGCCACCAGGACTTCACCGCGATGCCCTTCGCGGAGCTGTGGGATGTGCTGCGCCCCGGCGTGGCCGCACCTGGTCCCGGCCCCTACATGGCGCTGTCGCCCGGCAGCCATGGCACGGATGGCTTCTTCGCCGCGGTGCTGCAAAGGCACCCCACATGATCTCCATCCGCCGCGCCCGGCCGGGCGATGCCGCGGCGATCGCCGCGGTGCATGTCGCGGCCTGGCGCAGCGCCTATGCCGGCATCCTGCGGGATGGCTATCTGGCGGAGCTTTCCGAGATCCGGCTCGCCAGCTTCTACCACCGCGCCATCCTGGACCGGCGGGAAGGCCATGCGGTCTTCGTCGCCACCGCGACGGCGGAGGGCAGCGCGACCAGCCTGCCGCAGGTGGTGGGCTTCGCCTCCGGCGGCCGCGCCCGGCGACGGGGCCTGGCGGAAGGCGAGATAGAAACCCTCTATGTGCTGGATGACTACCGGGAACGCGGCTGCGGCCGGCGCCTGATGCGGGCCATGGCGGCGCATTTGCGGGCTGTCGGCTGCAATTCGGCCATGGCCTGGGTGCTGGAGGCCAATCCCAGCCGCTTCTTCTACCGCCACCTCGGCGGTCGCATGGCGATGCGGGAGATGATCCGCGTGGCCGGCCAGGCGGTGGAGCAGATTGCCCTGCTGTGGGACCCGATCGACACCCTGCTGGCCGCCACCGCCCCGGTGCCAGAGGGCCGGATGCGCGAGGAAGGCTGAGCCCGCCCATGGGGCCGCCTATCGCGCCGAAAGGCACGCCCCGCGTACCGCCCCTGCCGCCCCAGCCCTAGGCTGGCCGCATCGAAACCGAGATGCAGGAGGCAGCGATGCGCAGCACCCAGACCCTTTCCGACACCGCCCTGGCCCAGGTGGCCGGTGGCTTCACCGACCGGTTCGGCACCGAAGGCGCGGATGTCATCACCACCGGCGACGGCATGGACAAGATCTTCGGCGCTGGTGGCAACGACCAGATCCATAGCGGCGGTGGGCAGGATGAGGTGCATGCCGGCGAGGGCGATGACATCGTCGATGCGGGCGCCGGCGACGACAAGGTGTTCGGCGGTGCCGGCCATGATGTGCTGTTGGGCGGCAGCGGCACGGATGAACTGCATGGTGGCGACGGCCACGACCATCTGCGCGGCGGCGCCGGGCACGGCGACAAGGTGTTCGGTGGTGAGGGCAGCGACACGATGTGGTGGCGGGCCGGCGACGGCAATGACGAACTGCATGGCGGCAACGGCACCGACAATGTGATGCTGGAAGGCGTGACGATGGATCAGGTCCTGGCCGCGCTGCAGCTGTACCAGGGCGGCAATTATACGGTCTCCGGCAATGCCATCGCCTTCAGCGGCCCGGTCAACGGCCAGATCACCGTGGGGGGCGAGGTGCTGCGCTTCTTCCAGATCGAGCAGATCACCCTGGCGGGCTGAAGGCGCGGGGGGGCGGTTGCAAAACGGCTTGTCGATTGGGCGGCCTTGTGCTGTTAGGCGCCATGACACAAGCCGCCCCCGATGCCGCTTCCGCCCCGCTTGCGCAGCACCATGACAGGATCCTGATCCTCGATTTCGGCAGCCAGGTGACGCAGCTCATCGCCCGGCGGCTGCGCGAATCCGGTGTGTATTGCGAGGTCTGGCCATTCAATGCCGCGCCCGAGGCGCGCATCCAGGCCTTCGCGCCCAAGGGCATCATCCTCTCGGGCGGCCCGGCCAGCGTGACGGAGGAGGGCAGCCCCCGCGCCCCGGAGGCGATCTTCGGCATGGGCCTGCCGATTCTCGGCATCTGCTACGGCCAGCAGGTCATGGCACATCAGCTCGGCGGGCTGGTGGAAGGCGGGCACCTTCGGGAATTCGGCCGCGCCCATATCGACGTGACCGGCGACTGCGCCATCACCCAGGGCGTCTGGGCGCCCGGGGCGCGCGAGCAGGTCTGGATGAGCCATGGCGACCGCATCACCCGGCTGCCCGAGGGGTTCCGGGTGGTCGCGGCGAGCGAGGGCGCGCCCTTTGCCGTCATCGCCAATGACGAACGCCGCTACTACGGCACCATGTTCCACCCGGAGGTGGTGCACACGCCGCATGGCGCTGCCCTGCTGAAGAATTTCTCCCACATCGTCTGCGGCTGCTCCGGCGACTGGACCATGGGCGCCTTCCGGGCGGAGATGGTCGCCAAGATCCGGGCGCAGGTCGGCACCGGCCGGGTGATCTGCGGGCTTTCGGGCGGCGTCGATTCCTCGGTGGCGGCGGTGCTGCTGCATGAGGCGATTGGCGACCAGCTGACCTGCATCTATGTCGACCATGGGCTGATGCGGGCCAATGAATCCGAACAGGTGGTCGCCACCTTCCGAGACCGATTCAACATCAAGCTGGTGCATCGCGATGCCAGCGACCTGTTCCTGGGCCAGCTTTCCGGCGTCACGGACCCGGAGATCAAGCGCAAGACCATCGGCCGGCTGTTCATCGAGGTCTTCGAGGAGGAGCAGCAGAAGATCGGCGGCGCCGATTTCCTCGCCCAGGGCACGCTCTACCCGGACGTGATCGAGAGCGTCTCCGCCACCGGCGGCCCCTCCGTCACCATCAAGTCGCACCACAATGTCGGCGGCCTGCCGGAGGGCATGCGCATGAAGCTGGTGGAGCCGCTGCGCGACCTGTTCAAGGATGAGGTCCGCGTGCTGGGCCGCGAACTTGGCATCCCCGAGATCATCGTCGGCCGCCACCCCTTCCCCGGCCCGGGCCTCGCCATCCGCATCCCCGGCGAGGTGACGAAGGAGAAGGCCGACATCCTGCGCCACGCGGATACGATCTACCTGGAAGAGATCCGCAACGCCGGCCTCTACGACGTCATCTGGCAGGCCTTCGCCGTGCTGCTGCCGGTGCGGACCGTGGGCGTGATGGGCGATGGCCGCACCTACGATTCCGCCTGCGCGCTGCGCGCGGTGACCAGCACGGATGGCATGACGGCGGATGTCTATCCCTTCACCATGGAATTCCTGACGCGCGTCGCCGGCCGCATCGTGAACGAGGTGCGCGGCATCAACCGCGTGACCTACGACATCACGAGCAAGCCGCCGGGCACGATCGAGTGGGAGTGAGGGTTCGCCCACAGCATTTCCAGGCCTAGCGGCTCCGCAAGGCGACTCGGGAAATGCGATAGGACCGCGGCTCCATGCCCGTCAAACGTCGACGAGCCCGGCCCCCAGCATGTCGTGCAGGGCGCGGACGATCTGATCGGCCTGGAACGGCTTGCTGACCACCTGCTGGCGGGCGAAGCGTTCCGGCAGGACGGTGCCGCTGTTGTACCCGGTGGTGAAGATGAAGGGGATGTTGCGGTCCTGCAGGATGGCGGCAGCGGCCCAGGACATTTCCCCGTCGAGATTGACGTCGACCAGGGCCGCATCAATCGCCTCCATCTGCGCAAACACCAGCGCGTCGCTCAGCCGCATGGCAGGGCCGATGATATCCCAGCCGAGATCGGCGATCGCGTCCTCGATCACCATCAACACCAAGGCTGAATCCTCCACGACCAGAATGCGGCGCGCGGGCGTGTCGGGTCGCGTCAGAATCTCGCTCAGGTCCTTCTCCAGGTCGTTGTCCAGGAGTTGGGCGATACTCGCCCCCTCGGTGCGCTGCACCGCTGATGCGGGCAGCGTGATCGAGCACCTGACGCCATCGGGCTCAAAGGCAAGAATCGGACGCCCACCGGTCTCCAGCGCCAAGGCGCGCTCGATCAGCGTGGAGCCGAAGCCGCGCCGCTTGGGCTTCACGACAGGCGGCCCGCCGCTCTCCTGCCACAGCAGGTCGATCCTTCCGCTGCTGTCGATCCGCCAGCTGATATCGACGCGACCTGTGACGACCGACAAGGCGCCGTATTTGGCCGCATTGGTCGCGAGTTCATGAAAGGCGAGCGACAGGGCGAGTGCCGTCTTGGGGCTGAGAGCCAGCGCCGGCCCATCGAGCGCGATGTTGGGCGGGTCCGCGTTATAGGCGTCCAGTTCTTCATGGATCAGCGCCTCGAGAGACACGCTCACCCAACGGCTTTTCGTCAGCAGGCTGTGCGCGCGCGACATCGAGCGGATGCGACGGTCGAGGCCTTCGGTGAAGGCGGCCAGCGAATAGGCGCTGCGGCTGGTCCGCGAGATGATCGCCTGGATATTGGCCAGGGTGTTCTTCACGCGGTGGTCGAGTTCGGCCATCAGCAGCTGTTCCTGTTGCCAGGCCCGCAACCGCTCGCGCGCCGCCGCATCGATCCGCCGCAGCACGATTTCAAGCAGCGATACGCGCAGGTCGAAGGCCGCGTCGCTGTCGGATGAGGACCAGGGTGTGGACCGACCCACCACCGTCTCGGCCCAGGCCTCGAAGGATTTGCGCGGGGTGAGCCGGCTTCCATTCGGGCCGACTTCGACCGGCTTGCTCGGGTCCCCACCCCACTGCACGGTCTTGACGACTTCGGGCCTGAACCAGAGCACGAAATCCCGCGGCTCACGTGAGACCGAGACCGCGAGCAGCCCCGATGCGACGCCGGCATAGGCCTTGGCCGGCGGATAAATCTCACCCAGCCGATCGGTCACATAGACGCTCTCGGATTCCTTCATCTGCCGGGCCAGCCAATCGGTCAGAGCCCCGATCTGGTCGTCATCGGGCGTTCCGCCGAGCGAGGTGATCCCACTGTTGACGCGGATCGCGACGCCGCCCCGCGACTGCCCGACGCGCAGCGCGAGCCCGCCTGCCGCGATGTAGTCGAGCAAAGCCTGTTGCTGCGCCACCAGTCCGGCTGCGTAGTCATCCTCCTGCGCCAGCGCCTGCATGATGATGGAGAGTGCCTGGCGCGACAGCAGCCGCGCCTCCAGCTGTTCCGCACGCAGAAGCGCCTCCAGCTGGAGGGAGCAGATCGAACCGAACAGCTCGCACACCGCCCGCAGATGACGTGGCAGTCGGCGCGGCGTCTGGTGGTGACAGGCAATCAATCCCCAGAGCTTGCCTTCGACGATGATGGAAATCGACATGGACGCATCGACGCCCATGTTGCGCAGATACTCGCGATGGATGGGCGAGACATCGCGCAACGTCGCATAGCTCATGTCGAGCACCCGTCCGCTGCGCGGATTGATCGGGGGCAGCAGGGCCGCGGGTGTGTAGTCGACCTCCGTGATCAGGCGCAGCCAGCTGCTCAGATACAGCGCGCGGGCCTGCTTCGGAATGTCCGAGGCAGGATAGTGCAGATCGAGAAACGGATGCATGTCCTCGCGCCGCGCTTCGGCATAGACCCAGCCTGAATCGTCCGGCATGAAGCGATAGACCATCGCGCGGTCGTAGCCCGCGACCTGGCGCACCCGCTCGGCGGCAAGCTGGCAATAGGCCTGCATATCCGCCGCCTCGCCCAGACCGTCGATCATCTCCTGGACGCAGGCGAGCGGATCCTCGGCATGGCGATCGGCCAGGTCAGCGTCCTCGACCTCGATGACCAGGATGCCCTCGCTCAGGTGAATGCTCGCATCGATGGGTCGGTCGGGCAGCACCCGCATCGCAGGATCAAGCATGTGACGAGGGCGCGGGAGGCTGGACAGGCGCAGCAGCTCCCGCAGCCTTGCGATCTGGGTTTCGGTGAACAGCACCGAGAGACTTCGCCCGGCGAGCGCCGCAGAATCCCGGCCGAGCAGGCCAAGAGTGTCTCCCCCAACCTGCTCGATCAGCATCGTCGCGGGATCGACCGTGAGCATGGCGCCATGCGGCTGGATGGTGCCGGGAACATGGATCGGTTCGCGATCGCAGCTGGTCAGGTCGACGTTGGCACCGGGATGATCATCCATGCTCGATCATCCCGTCTTTTGCCGGCGGCAAACACCGCTGCCGTGGCGGGCAGCGGTGGTTGTGCCTCCACCCTGCGTGGCAAGGGCGCCGAATGAAACTGCCAGACGCACGCAGGTGATCACGTTCTTCTCCACGAGAAGACCGGGCCTGACCGGCAGTCCAGAGCGACTGCCCTATATCCTAGCCCAACACATTCTGAAATTTCTGCCTAGGTTAAGTTGGGCACATCTTGGTTACCACGAAGGCGATGCGAACTTTCGCCCGCGCCCAGGATGGGCCGCGCGGTCCGTCACGCGGGCATGCGCAACCCGCTCTCGGCCAGGGCGGCCTTCTCCGTCGCAGCTTCGCGCAGGCTGCCTTCCCAGCGCAGATCGCCCGCGTAGCGCCAGGCCATGCGACCTTCGTCGTCGAGCGCGAAAAGATGCAGCCAGCGGTTGTCGAACAGGGCGCGGAGCGCCGGGTGACGTTCCAGGATGCCGCCGATCACCTCACGCGGGGCCTCGACCAGCACGGAAAGCCGCAGCGGTTCGTGCATCAACCGCGCGCCATCATGCACGGATTGCCAGGGCAACCCCGCCCGCAACAGGCCGCCATTGCCCTCGACGACGCCAATGCCGCCGGTGACGTTGTGCAGCAGCTTGTTGCCGGCGCCGAAGACCTCGGGCGCGACGGTCGATCCGTAGTATTGCAGGCTGATCCAGCTGGCGACGACGACCGGCGCCGTCAGGATCAGCTCCAGCACGCCAAAGCCTTCGTCGCGCCGCCAGTCATAGTCGTGCAGGAAGGCCCGGCCCGCGAGGTCACGCCCGGCGGTGCGCGAACGGGGCGCCGCGATGAAGGCCTGGCAGCCGGCCAACGCCCATTCGGGGCGCAGCTCCGCCCAGTCCCGCGCACGCTGCGCGATGGCGTGCCCGCCTCCGGCGCGCGGCAGGCGCAGCGCCCGTTCCCCCCGCGCCAGCATGCCGGCCGCGGCCAGCCACTGCCGCGCCTGGTCCAGCGCCGCGGCATGGGCGGCGGCGGGATGATCGGCCGCGTAGATCGTGACGGCATCGGTCGTCGTGTCATGCAGCGCGCCGAGGAACAGGGTATCGTCGGGAATGACGATGCCGCGTGCGGCCAGGCCCGCGCGCACATCCTGGTCATTCAGCAGCGCCGCGAGCAGCCGCGCATTCACCTCCCCCGAATAGCCACCGCAGGCGCCGCAATGCAGCGCGCTGGCATGCGGGTTGTTGACCACATTGGCACCATGCCCGGCGAGCAGGACGAGGCGGGCGAAGCCTTCGGTCAGCGACATGGCCTTCAGCACGCTCGCGGCCATGCTGAGCCTTGTGCCGAGGTCGAGCGCCTGGGCCGGCCGCGGCGCAGGATCGTTGGGCGCCGCGTGGCGTGTCAGCCCCAGCCCGTCGCGCAGCAGCTTGCCGACATAGATCGGCCCCGCCGCCTCGACGAAGGCGAAGGAGGAGATGGCCGCCAGCTTGAAGCGGCCCCAGGCGCGCTTCGTGCGTGCCGTGATCCGCGCGGCCAGATCGGCAGCCTCCGTCGCGGGCGCGGGCTCTCCCGAGCAGGTGAAGACAGAAGGCGCAAGCAGCACCGGCAGGCGCGCCTCGACCACATCGGAGGCGAAGCGGCGATGGCCGATGCCCAGTCCGAAGAACCCGGCGAAGCCCGATGTCCGGATGGCGGGGTCGAGGCTTTCCAGCGCCCGGCGAAACACTTCCGAACGCACATCGATGCAGAAGGCCACATGCAATTCGGGCCGGCCCGGTGCCGCCGGTGCCAGGGGCGCCCCGGCGAGAAGGCCCTGCAACCGCCGCTGGGCGGCGCGCTCGGCGGCTTCCTGGAGGATGGCGTCGATGCCATCCGCCGCGGTGGCCGCGACCGGCTCGGCATGGGCCGCGACGCTGGCCTGCCAGGCGGGCGCGAGCGACGCGGCATGATGGCGCAGCAGCGCCACCTCCCAGGTGATGCGAATGGCCAGCAGATCGGTGACAGCGGCATCCGTCCCGCCCTGAAGCTCCGCCTGCCAGAGCCGATGGCGCGCCACCTGGCCCCAGCCGCCGAGGCTGGTGAGCAGCCGGTGGAAATAGCTCTCCAGCGCCGCCTCCGGCAGACCGAGGCGGGCGACGCTGTCGATCAGCGCCGCCTCGGCGGTCACGGGAGCGTCCGCAACGCTGCGTGCGAAGCCCGTGAGGCCGGCGATTTCCGGCGTCAGATCATGGGTGGCAACCTCCCGCCATGCCGCATAGGCACGGCGGTCCTGCGGGGCGGCCCAGAGCGCCTGGCCCTGGTCGAAATAGCCCGCGGCCCAGTGGCTGATGCGCTCATTGACCAGGCCCGGCCAGTCGATCGAGTCCATATCCCGTGCCAGTTCGGCGACCGTCGGGATGGCCTGCGGCAACGCGCCCTCGGCCTGGGCGGCCTGCTTCAGCGCGGCCAGGTTTGTGGGCCGCAATGAAGCGGGCGCTGCGTCGAAAGCGGCGTCCAGATCGTCATCGCCGATCGCGCCCGAAGCCAGCCGCTCGGCGTACCAGGAGCGCGGCATGGTCATGGCGATGCCGGCAACGCGCCGCAGACGCGCCGCCGCCGTCGCCAGCTTCTCCCCCGTCTGGCCCAGGAACGGATTGACCGCGACGCTGGAGGCCAGCGGCCAGAGCGGCGGAATGGCACGCGCCGCGCGCTGGGCCGCCGCGATGATCGCCTCGGGGGGCAGCGGGTTCGCGCTCATCGGCATTGTCCTTGAATTCATCGGATCACGACGCCTTGCGGATGGACCAGCCGCCGAGCAGGCGATCGATCGTGGCATTGGCGTAAAGCCCGTTGGAAAGATGCACGCGCAGCCCCGCCGCGGCGGGGTGCGAGGCCCAGAGCGGAAACAGCGCCTGCGCCACGGCGACCAGCCCGAAGCTCAGCACCGCCAGCGCCATCAGGGTCCATTCCAGACGGCCCGGCGCCGGCGTTATGGGCAGGACACCGGCCATCAGCCATTCGGCCGCGGTCTGCAGCGCGAAGTACCCCACCGCGGCAACCCCGGCGTAGATCGCCGTCTTGCGTGTCAGCAGGCGCGGCGCGGCATCGGCCAGGCCCTGGGCCAGCAGATAGGCGACACCGAAGATCAGGATGGCGCCGAGCGCGAGCGCCTGGGGCGATTTGTGCCCGAACCCGAAGGCGAAGCCGAAGGCGGCGCCGATCCCGGCATAGATCGCCAGCGCGATCAGGAAGGCGCGACCCACAGCGGGCCCATCGGGCACCGCGACGGGGCCGGGCCGGCGGATGGCCGCCACCTGCTCCACCGCCCCGCCGGAGGCCAGGAACGCATGCGCCTTATACAGCGAATGCGCGACGATGTGCAGCAGCGCCAGCGGGAACAGCGCCAAGCCGCATTGCAGCAGCATGAAGCCCATCTGCGCGACCGTCGACCAGGCCAGCGAGGTCTTCACCGCAGGCTGCGTCAGCATGACCAGCGCCCCGAACAGCGCCGTGAAGCCGCCCAGCATCGCCAGCACCGCGAGCACGCCCGGCGCTTGCAGCATCACATCGGCGAAGCGGATCAGCAGGAAGCCGCCGCCATTGATCACCCCGGCATGCAGCAGGGCCGAGACCGGCGTCGGCGCCTCCATCACCTCCGTCAGCCAGCCATGCGTCGGGAATTGCGCCGACTTCAACACCGCGGCGACCGCAAGCAGCGCGGCGGCCAGGTGGATGGTCCAGGCGGTATCGCCGGTGCGCGCCTGCGCGTTGATGGCGGCGATATCGGTCGTGCCGAAGCTGATCCAGACGAGAATGGCGGCCAGGATCAGCGCGGCCGCGTCGATGCGCGAAAACAGCCGCATCTTGCGCGCCGCGCGCTGCGCCGCGACGCGGTCCGGATAGAACAGCAGCAGCCGATGCAGCGCGACACTGGTGGCAATCCACGCCGCGACCAGCTGGGAAAGATTGCCCGCCTGGACCAGAAGCAGCACCGCCGCGAGCGCCGCGCAGAGCCAGCCGAGGAAACGGCCCTGCCCGGCCTCGCCATCCAGATAGGTGCGGGCGTAGCGCATAACGATCCAGCCCACGAAGGCGACGAGGAGAAGCATCGTTGCGCTCACCGCATCGAGCCGCACGGAGATGCCGAGGCCGCTCCAGCCAATCAGCCCGCTGCCGCCGGCGCCGCGCAGGATCAGGACCGCGAGCGATGCGAGGGCTGCCAGCAGCGCACCGAACGCGGCGCCCTCCGCCAGGGCCGGCGACAGGCGCTGGCCCCGCCGCATGCCGCCGATGGCGGCCGCGATGAGCAGCAGGAGCGGCGCGGCAAGCGGAAGCAGGTACAGCGACAAGACCATTCCCCAGGATCGGTGGAGGCGCTGGGTAACAGCCGGAGGGCCGCGCGAAAAATTCATTGTCCGCGCCGAATCGTTCGTTATTATCGAACGGTATGGCCACGCTCAATTACAACCACCTGCGCTACTTCTGGGCGGTCGCCCATGACGGCAACCTCACCCGCACGGCGGAGCGGCTGAACCTCACCCAATCCGCGCTGTCGGTGCAGATCCGCAAGCTGGAGGAACGCCTGGGTCACGCGCTGTTCGTGCGGCGGGGCCGGCAGTTGCATCTGACCGAAGCGGGGCAGATCGCGCTCGACCATGCCGATGCGATCTTTGCCACGGGTGAGGAATTGCTGGGCACGCTGCGGCAATCCGGCGCGGCGCGGCAGGCCTTGCGCGTCGGATCGCTGGCCACCCTGTCGCGCAACTTCCAGATGGAATTCCTGCGGCCGGTTCTCGGCCGGGCGGATATCGACCTCATTCTCCGCTCCGGCAGCGCCGGCGAATTGCTGCGCGCGATCGAGGCGCTCAAGCTCGACGTCGTGCTGCTCAACCAGGCGCCGGCCGGTGACGCGCTGACGCCCCTGGTCACGCATCGCCTGGCCGAACGCTCCGTCAGCCTGGTGGGCACGCCGGACCGCATGCGCGCGGCCGCCAGCCTGGCCGACCGCCTGCGGCAACACCCGGTCATCCTGCCGACCGCGGATAGCAGCGTGCGCATCGGCTTCGACGCGCTGGCGGACCGGCTGGGCGTCCGGCCGCAGATCGCCGCCGAGGTCGAGGACATGGCCATGATGCGGCTGTTGGCGCGCGAGGATATCGGGCTGGCCGTGCTGCCGCCGATCGTGGTCAAGGACGAGATCGCCGGCGGCGTGCTGGTGGAGGGCGACCATCTGCCCGGAATCCGGGAGACCTTCTACGCCGTGACCATGGCGCGGCGCTTCCCCAATCCGCTGGTGCGACTGCTTCTTCAACCGGCGCACGCGCCGGGCGAGGCTTAGGGCCTGTGGACAGTTGGGGGGATGGATCAGCGGCGGCGGCGGCGGCAAGATACCGCTCCCAAGGGGAGACCTCCGACAATGTCCGCCGAAAGCCGCCTGAGCGAATTGGGGCTGGCGCTGCCACCCTCGCCGAAGCCGATGGGCAACTACGTGCCGTGGCGCATCGGCGGCGGGCTGCTGTTCCTCTCGGGTGTCGGGCCGCGGCGGGCGGATGGCAGCTCCATCACCGGGCTGGTCGGCGCCGATCTCGATGTGCAGCAGGGCTACGAGGCTGCACGGCTCTGCGGCATCAACCTGCTGGCCAATATGCGCGATGCGCTCGGCTCGCTGGACCGGGTGGATACCATCCTGAAGGTGCTCGGCATGGTGCGCGCCGTGCCGGATTTCGGCCATCAGCCGGAGGTCATCAACGGCTGCACGGACCTGTTCGTGGAGGTGTTCGGCGAGGCCGGGCGCCCGGCGCGGTCCGCCGTGGGGCTCGCCAGCCTGCCGCGCGGCATCGCGGTGGAGATCGAGGCCGTGGTGCTGCTCAAGTGACCGATACCTTCGACTACGTCATCGTCGGCTCCGGCGCCGCGGGCTCCGTCATGGCCAATCGGCTCAGCGCCGATCCCAAGGTCACTGTTTGCGTTCTCGAAGCCGGGCCGCCGGATTGGAACCCCTTCATCCATATCCCGGCCGGCTTCATCAAGACGCTGTCCAACCCCTCCGTCACCTGGCAGTTCAAGACCGAGGCCATACCGATGACGGGCGGCCGGCGGATCAGCACGACGCAGGGGCGCACGCTGGGCGGGTCCTCCTCCGTCAACGGGCTGATCTACAATCGCGGCCAGCCGACGGACCTCGACAGTTGGGCGCAGCGCGGCAATCGCGGCTGGGGCTATGCCGACTGCCTGCCCTATTACCGGCGCAGCGAGAATCGCATCGGTGTGGGTGGAGAGACGCGCGGCCGCAATCCGGACGGCATCCCGATCACCGACATGGACTGGATCAACGAGGTCTCGGAAGCCTTCATCCGCGGCTGCGAGGGCATCGGGATTCCGCGCGCGCCCGACTACAACAGCGGCCACCAGGCCGGCGTCGGCTACTACCAGCGCACCATCCGCAACGGCCGCCGCATCTCGGCTGCCACCGCCTTCCTGAAGCCGGCGATGAAGCGGCCGAATATGGAGGTGCGCACCAATGCCCGCGCCAGCCGCATCCTGTTCGAGGGCACCCGCGCCAGCGGCGTGACCTACCTATCTTCGCGCAACGCGGCACCGAAGCAGGTGCTGGCGCGGCGGGAGGTGATTCTGTGCTGCGGCACGGTGAACACGGCGCGGCTGTTGCAGATCTCCGGCGTCGGGCCGGCCGATCTGCTGGGGCGGCTCGGCGTGCCGGTGGTGCGCGATGTGCGCGGCGTGGGCTCCAACTTCCGCGACCACTATGCCAGCCGCTTCGTGATGCGCGCCAAGCCGGGTGTCGAGACACTGAACGAGTTGGCACGCGGCTTGAAGCTCGGTGCGCAGATCGCCCGCTGGGCCACCGGTCGGCCGAGCATCCTCGCCACCACGCCATCCCACGTCCACGTCTTCTGGAAGAGTTTTGAGGGCCTCGACCAGCCCGACCTGCAATGCGTCTTCACCCCCGGCAGCTATGCCGAGGGCAAGGTCTATGTGCTGGACGACTACCCCGGCGTCACCGCCGGCGCCTGG
>LNFM01009772.1_pt1 | contig 13785 bp, 12 predicted proteins | sample 596031 | NCBI WGS metagenome assembly LNFM01 (sample SAMN04254537, study PRJNA301005) | activated carbon metagenome | isolation source: dual media filters at the Ann Arbor, Michigan drinking water treatment plant | place: USA: Ann Arbor
TCTGGTACATCGGCGGCATCATCAAGCACGCCAAGTCCCTGAACGCCTTCACCAACCCGTCGACCAACTCCTACAAGCGTCTGGTCCCGGGCTACGAGGCGCCGGTTCTCCTGGCCTACTCGGCCCGCAACCGCTCGGCGTCCTGCCGCATTCCGTGGACGGCCAACCCGAAGGCCAAGCGCGTCGAGGTCCGCTTCCCCGACCCGACCGCCAACCCGTACCTGGCCTTCGCCGCCATGCTGATGGCCGGCATCGACGGCATCACCAACAAGATCGACCCGGGCTCCGCCATGGACAAGGATCTCTATGATCTGCCGCCGAAGGAGCTGAAGAAGATCCCGACGGTGTGCGGCTCGCTGCGCGAGGCCCTCGCCAACCTCGACAAGGACCGCGCCTTCCTCAAGGCCGGCGGCGTCTTCAACGACGACTTCATCGACAGCTACATCGAGCTGAAGATGACCGAGGTGATGCGCTTCGAAATGACGCCGCACCCGGTCGAGTACGACATGTACTACTCGGTCTGATGCGGAGAGGGCGGGCTTCCGGGCCCGCCCCCACCGGACGATCAGGAGCGGGCGCCCTCGGGCGCCCGTTTTCGTTTGGGGCCTGCAGGCTCAGGCCGCCTTCACCGTCGAGAGGAACTGCTGCACGGCCTGCTTCAGCTCGTCGGACTGGGCCGACAGGGCGCTCGCCGTTGCGAGCACCTCGCGCGCCGCCTCCCCCGTCTGCGCCGCCGTCGCCGTCACGTCCTGGATCGTGCCGGAGACGCTGGCGGTGCCGTTGGACGCCTGCTGAACGTTGCGCGCGATCTCGGCGGTGGCCGCGCCCTGCTGCTCCACCGCGGCGGCGATGGCGGCGGCGATCTGGTCCATGCGGCGGATCACCTCTGTGATGCCGTCGATGGAGCCGACCGACTCCGTCGTCGCCGACTGGATCTCGTTGATCTGCCCGGCGATCTCGGTGGTCGCCTTGGCGGTCTGCTCGGCGAGCGACTTGACCTCGGAGGCGACCACCGCGAAGCCCTTGCCGGCCTCCCCCGCCCGCGCCGCCTCGATGGTGGCGTTGAGCGCCAGCAGGTTCGTCTGTCCGGCGATGTTGTTGATCAGGCCGACGATGTCGCCGATGCGCTGGGCGCTGTCGGCGAGCTGGCGGATGATCGTCGCGGTGCGGTCCGCGTCCGAGACGGCGCGGCGGGCGATGGCGGCGGAATCGTTCACCTGCTTGCCGATCTCGGCGATGGAGGCGCCGAGTTCCTCGGTGGCGGAGGCGACCGTCTGCACGTTGCCGGTGGCCTCTTCCGACGCCTTGGACACGATGCCCGACTGGCGCGCCGTGTCGGTCGCCGTCTCCGTCAGCCGGCGGGCCGTGGCCTGCATCTCGCCGGACCGGGTCGCCACCACGCCGACGATGCCGCCCACCGTCGTCTCGAAGGCGCCGGCGAGCTTGTCGAGCGTCTCGCGGCGGTCGCGGCGGCCCGCGTCGATATAGACGGCGATGGCGATGTCCATGTCGAGCATCGCCGCCTTCACCACGGCGGACTGCAGCGCCTGGCGCTCGGCCGCCGGGCCGCGGCCGAGCAGCGCGGCGGGCATCCGCTTCTCGATGGCGGCCAGAACGCCGGTGACCAGCGCATTGTACCCGCCGATGTACCAGCGCGGCTCGAGGCCGAGCTTGTTGTGGATCTCGCCGATCCGCGTGACCGAGGCCTCGTAGTCGCCGTCGAACCGTCCTTCGAGGATCACGCCCCAATGCTTGATCTGCATCGCCTTGGCATGCGCCATGTGGTCCTTGCTGCGGAAGAAGGCAGCCGTCTCGGGAATGCCCCCGATCATCTGGTAGAACTGATCCAGCACCCCGGGCAGTTCCTCGAGCACCATGGCCCGATGCGCCCGCAGCGCCTCGATGGCGGCCCGGTCGAGCCCATGAAAGCGAAGGCGTTCGGCGAGCGAGCTGGCCCGCGCAGACGAAGAGGTCATGGACGAAGGCGACAGCGCGCCGGCGGGGGTCATGGGGTGCTCCCTGGCCTGAAGAGATCGTGAACACTGGCTACGGCGCATCCATTTGCGCCGCACAAGAGCACCATTGCCGCATTAAAAAAGTATTTTATGAAAAGGAGAGCTGACGCGTTAACGGCGCTATACAGGATGACAGTTTGTCGCAGCCTTGCACATTAGTGATACTAATCATGATACCGGTATCGGGGTATATCATCTTACCCTACGGCATCACACGTGAATATTGACGCCCAGTTCTGTCACTTGGGTTTGACGTCGGTCTACGCCGCGGCGCGCAGGGTGGATCACCCGACAAAGCTAAAAAAACCGAGGGGCTCTTCCGAGACGGCGGATGCGCCGCGACGCGAGAGTTTGACCGAGGCTGTTCAGACGGTTGCCGACCGGGATGTCAGGCGCGACCGAAACAGCTCAACCGACCGGCGCCACCTGATGCGGAGGACTGCGCCGCCTCACCAGTTCCACATGCGCTCCGACAGGCCCGCCGCATGCGCCGTGGCAAGAAAGCGCAATATCCGGATTTAAGATGCTGTTTATAGGTATCACATTATTGATGTGGCATTCCGCAACGGAGCCACCGCCCAGATGTTGTCTCTCGGCTCATACCGCATCACGCCCAAGATCCTGGCCATCGTGGCCCTCCTCAACTCCGCGTTGGTCGCCATCGCCCTGATCGGCGCCTTCGCCCTCGACCGGGTGGGTGACGACGCCGATCAGGCCGCGGCCGCCGCCCGCCGAGCCGTCGCCTCGGCCCGCGTCAACCAGCACGTCATCCTCATCAACCGGGTGGAATTCGTTCTCGCGGCGAGCCCGACGCAGGACCTCATCCGCCAGTTGCCCGCCGAGGCGGCCCGTGAGGCGGACCTCGCCCGCGAGCGCTTTGGGGTGATCCGTGCCTCCACCACGCCGGTGGTCCAGGAGGCCCTGCGCAAGGCGGAGGACGCCTTCAACGCCATGATGACCCACAGCCAGCAGACGTTCGCCTTCGCGGCCCAGATCCAGGGGACGGCCACGACGGAGCAGCAGCAGCGGCTGAAGGATCTGGCCATGGCCAGCCGCGAGCGCACCCTCGAGGCCCGCCGCCTCGTGACCGAGATGACCAACCTCCTCATCACCCGCTCCGACGCCTATGCGAAGGAGATCCAGGAGACGGCCGATGCCAAGGAGCGGCTGATGTACGCCATCATGGGCTTCGCCCTGGTCGCCGGCATCGCCTTCGCCCTCTTCATCGGCCAGGTGGGTATCGCCCGGCCGATCGGCCGCATCAACGCGGTCCTCGCCGAACTCGCCCGCGGCAACTACCAGGTCGCCGCCTACGGTGCCGAGCGCCGGGACGAGGTCGGCGACATCGCCAAGGCAGCCGAGACCTTCCGCGCCAACGGCATGGAGACCGACAGGCTCCGCGCCGAGCAAGAGGCGGCCAAGGCCGCCGACGCCGAGCGCCAGAAGGTGATGATGCGCGAACTGGCCGATCGCTTCGAGGGCGCCGTCGGCGGCATCGTCGACATGGTCTCCGCCGCCGCCACCGAGATGCAGGCGACCGCCACGCAGCTCTCCGCCTCCGCCCAGGAGGCCTCGGCCCAGTCGACCTCGGTGGCCAGCGCCGCCGAGGAGGCGGGCGCCAACGTCACCGCCGTCGCCGGCTCGGCCGAAGAGCTCGGCGCCTCGGTGCAGGAGATCGGCCGCCAGGTCGAGCACTCCGCCACCCTAGCCCGGAGCGCCGTCAAGGAGGCCGATGCGACCGGCGGCATCGTCGCCGAGCTGACCGAAGGTGCGGCCCGCATCGGCGCCATCGTCGAGATGATCTCGACCATCGCCAGCCAGACCAACCTTCTCGCCCTCAACGCCACCATCGAGGCGGCGCGGGCCGGCGAGGCGGGCCGCGGCTTCGCCGTCGTCGCCCAGGAGGTCAAGGGTCTCGCCGAGCAGACGGCGAAGGCCACCAGCGAGATCGGCTCCCAGATCGTCGCCATCCAGGACACGACCAACAAGGCGGTCAGTGCCATCGCCGGGATCACCAGCAGCATCCGCTCGATCGACCAGGCGACGTCCTCGATCGCCTCGGCGGTGGAGCAGCAGGGATCGGCGACGCGCGAGATCGTCGGCTCGGTCGGCCAGGCCTCGGCCGGCACGACGGAGGTCTCCTCGGCCATCACCTCGGTGGCCCAGGCCGCCGCCGAGACCGGCCACGGCGCGGCGCAGGTGCTCTCCGCCTCGGCCGACCTTGCCCGTCAGGCCGAGCAGCTCTCGGCCGAGGTGAAGAAGTTCCTCGCGACCGTCAGGGCCGCGTGACGACAGGGCGGATGGCCGGCCTCTTGCGGCCGGCCGTCCATACGGGAGCCTGCCGCCCGCCTCAGCGTCCCGGCGGAGCGGATCCGGGCCCTGCCCCGGCAGCGCCCGCCTCGCCTTGGCTATCGACGATGGCGCCCAGGGCCTGCGCATCGACCGGACGGTAGAACAGCCAACCCTGTGCATAGGCGACGGACTGCGCGGCAAACCAGGCCGCCTGCTCTTCCGTCTCGATCCCCTCGACGACGAGGTCGAGATCCAGCGCCTTCGCCATGGCGAGGATCTGCGGCAGCACCGGAGAAGGCTGGCGACCCGCACCGATGGTCTCCGTGAAGCTCCGGTCGATCTTCAGCGCATCGATCGACAGCGCGTTCAGGTAGGACAGGTTGGCGAAACCCGTGCCGAAATCGTCGATGTAGACGCGGTGTCCGCGCGACCGCAGCAGCCGGGTGCCGTCCACGGCCCGGTCGCGGCGCGCCGCGGCATGTTCCGTCAGTTCGAGGATGATGCAGCGCGGATCGATCCCCGTCCTGTCGAGCATGGCGGCCAGGGTTTCGAAGAAGTCCGCATCGTCGAGGTCGTTCGCCGAGATGTTGATGCTGACGCGGAAATCCGGGTGGCTCTGGATCAGCCCGGCGAGTTCGTGGGTCACCCGCTGCAGCATGAAGCGCGTGATCTGGCCGATCAGGCCGGCCTCCTCGGCAAGCGGAATGAAGATCGACGGCGGGACCTGCAGGCCCTCCGCATCCCGCCAGCGGATGAGCGCCTCCGCGCCGACCACCGAACGGTCCGCGAGCGTGACGATCGGCTGGTAGACGACGTCGAAACTGCCCCGGGCGACCGCACGCTTCAGGGTCTCCGTCATGGACAGCCGCGCCGCCTGCCGCTGGACGAGGAACAAGCCCAGCCCGAGGCCGATGACCGACCCGAGCAGGCCGGTCGCCGCCATGATCGGCCATTGCAGGCGCAGCACGTCGGCCTTGGCGAGCGAGGTGACGACGCAGATCGAGCGCTCGCCGTCGCACACGGGGTGGAACAGGATGCCGTGCCGGTCCAGGGGCCGGCCGGCACTGATCTCCGCGCCGGAGAGCGACGGCGAGGACCCGAACAGGCGGAGGAATCGGCCGTCAGCGCCGAGATAGCCGGCGACGAAGTCGACGCCGATCAGCACCTCGTCCGCCAGGGCTTCGGGATCGATGACCACGTTGGTCTCGCCCTGGCCGAGGATGGGGGCGCGGCTGTTGCGCGCGACGAGCAGCGGTTCGGCGGCGTGGACGGCGAGGCCCTGCCGCGTCACGAGATCGGCGGCCGCGATCATGGCCGGCGAGGCGACCGCCTGCAGCGTGCCCGAACAGTGCAGGGCCCCGCCCCTCACCCGGCCCACGTCCTTGACGAAGCGGGTGCGGAACACCTGTTCGCGCAACTGCTCCAGTTCGGCCGGCGAACAGAAGGCCGAAGGCTGCCGGTTGAAGAGATCGATGGTGAGCCGCGCCTCCCGGTCGATCGCCGCGAGGTGGTCGAGAACGGCCCGCCCCGTCGATGCGATTCGATCCTGCCCGACGGCGAGCAGCAGCAGCCAGCCGGCGAAGGCGGAGACGGCGGCACCGGCAAGCGTCGTGGCGGCGACGAGGAGGACCTGCAGGACACGGCGGCCGCGGCGGGCCTGATCCGCTGACGACGCGCGCTGGGAGATGGGTCTCACGACGGCCTGTTCGTACCGGAGGTCCGGCTTGCTCGACGCAGACCTGCGATCTGCTCACCTAGGGTAAGCCGACTGTGCCGTCATTGCCCGTGACAGACAAGAGGAACCGCCGCCACTTCGGGCCGGTGGTCGGGAGTCAGAGGATGAGGAAGGTCGCAGCCAGCGTCAGGGTCACGGCCCATGCGCCGATGCGCCCGAGCGTCCAGGCCGGATCGGTCTCGTCGCCGGGGAGCACGAGGCTCGTCTCCTCCGGGTCGATGCAGCCGAGCGCCAGCCCCGCCCGCTCGGCGGCGCGCATCAGCTTCGCCATGTCCTGTTCGACGGTCACCAGTCCCAACACGCGGTCCATGACGCAACTCCGGAACGCCTCGCCCACCCTGTCGCGCACTGTGAAGCGGCAGGCGTAAACGAGGACTTTGCAAAGCCGTCCTGACGGGGTTCCATGTCGCCGGTGTGGCACCGAATGTATCCACCTGTGGCATTTTGGTTTCACCCGCATCGTCACCGGACTGTCGCGGGCCTCGGCTGAAATGATCCGGCCCGACGAAAGAGGAACCTGACACCATGTCCGACGCACCGAAGCCGGATGAGACCGGCCCGCTCAGCGTCTCCCAGCGCGCCGAACTCGCCGAGGATCGCGGCACCAGCCCGGCCGAGGCTCCGACCTTCGGCGACGTGGTCGCGGCGCGCTTCCATCGCCGCGACCTCATGAAGGGCGTGCTCGGCGTCGGCGCCATCACGGCGACGCTGGGTCCTGCGGCATTGGCGTCCGGCACCGCGGCGGCGCAGACCCCGGCGATGCCGTCCTTCGGCTTCCGCGAGCTCTCCTCGACGCCCACCGACCGCGCCGAGGTGGCCGAGGGCCACAGGGCCGAGGTGCTGATCCGCTGGGGCGACCCGGTTCTCGCCGACGCGCCCGCCTTTTCGCCCACGGCCCAGACGGGCGCCGCCCAGTCCCGCCAGTTCGGCTACAACAACGACTATCTCGGCTATTTCCCGATGCCCGGCGCCGCGAACCCGTCCCGCCACGGCCTGCTCTGCGTCAATCACGAATACACCAACGAGGAGCTCATGTTCCCCGGCCTCGGCCGTCAGGACTGGGGCGGACCGCTCGGTCGCGCCAAGGCCTTCTCGGGCATGACTCCCGAGATCGTCGCCGTCGAGATGATGGCGCATGGCGGCTCGGTGCTGGAGGTGCGCCGCGAGGGTGAGCGGTGGGAGGTGGTGGCCGGCTCGCGCTATGCCCGCCGCATCACCGCCGAGACGCCCATGGCCATCACCGGCCCCGCCGCGGGTCATCCGCGGATGCGGACCGCCGCGGACCCTGACGGCCGCCGCGTCCTCGGCATGCTCAACAACTGCGCCGGCGGCCGGACGCCCTGGGGGACCTGGCTGACCTGCGAGGAGAACGTCAACGGCTATTTCTCCGGCCGCCTGCCGGAGGGACACACCGAGGCGGCGAACTACCGGCGCATGGGCATTCCAGGCCGCTGGTACAACTGGGGCGACTACGAGCCGCGCTTCGACCTGTCGAAGGAACCGAACGAGGCCAACCGCTTCGGCTGGGTGGTGGAGATCGACCCCTTCGACCCCGCCTCGACGCCGAAGAAGCGCACCGCCCTCGGCCGCTTCAAGCATGAGGGCGCGGCCGGCATCGTCGCCCGCGACGGTCGCTACGTGCTCTATTCCGGCGACGACGAGCGCTACGACTACGTCTATCGCTTCGTCACCGAGGGCCGCGTCACCGGCGATCGCGCGCGCGACGCCGACCTCCTCGATGCCGGCACGCTCTCCGTCGCCCGCTACAACGCCGACGGCACCGGAGACTGGCTGCCCCTCGTCTTCGGCCAAGGGCCGCTGTCGCCCGCCAACGGCTTTCACTCCCAGGCCGACGTGGTGATCGAGACGCGCCGGGCGGCCGATCTCCTCGGCGCCACCCGCATGGACCGGCCGGAGGACGTCGAGGCCAATCCGCGGACCGACAAGGTCTATGTGATGCTGACCAACAACAACCGCCGCAAGCCCGAGGAGATCGACGCCGCCAATCCGCGCGCCGACAACCGTTTCGGCCACATCGTGGAGATGACGCCGGACGGCCGCGACCATGCCGCGCCGCGCTTCACCTGGGACATCCTGGTGCGCTGCGGCGACCCGGCCGTCGCCACGGTGGGCGCGACCTTCAACAGCCGGACATCCAGGGATGGGTGGTTCGGCATGCCGGACAACTGCGCCGTGGATGCCGACGGGCGCCTGTGGATCGCCACCGACGGCAATTTTCCCTCGCGCACCGGCCGCAACGACGGCGTCTGGGCTATGGAGACCGAGGGCGAGGCACGCGGCACCTCCAGCCTCTTCTTCAAGTGCCCCTTCGGCGCCGAGCTCTGCGGGCCGGAATTCACGCCGGACGGCGAGACCTTCTTCGTCGCGCTCCAGCATCCCGGCGAGGCGGACCCCGAGGATCCGAACGCCGCGCCGGCCACCTACGAAAACCCGGCGACGCGCTGGCCGGATTTCTCGCCCGACATGCCGCCGAGGCCCTCCATCGTCGCCATCACCCGACAGGGTGGCGGCAAGGTCGGCAGCTAGAGACCGTCGGCGGTCAAGGCGCGAGGTCGAGGAGCGCCCGCGTCAGCGCGCCGCCTTCGCCGCGCATCGTGTCGAGGATGGAGAAGTGATCGGCGCCCTCCACCGGCAGCAGCGGCCCGGGCGCGCCGGCGCGCATCCGCGCCGCGTGCATCGCATGGGAATTGGCCACCAGAGCCGGCAGCTCGCGGTCGCCGTAGGTGATGGCGAGCGGCTTCATCACCGCCGGCCGGCGCAGCGGCGACAGGTTCGCGATCTCGTCCCGCGACAGCGACAGCTTCTCGTCGAGATAGGTGTCGGCGAGAGGTGCGAGTTCGAAGATGCCGGAAATGGCGAGGCCGGCCGTCACCGCCTCGTGGCTGAGCGCCATGGCGGCGAGATGCCCACCCGCCGACCATCCCGCGACGATGAGCGGCCCGCCGGCCCCGTGCGCGGCGGCATGGGCCGCCAGCCAGTCGAGGGCCGTGCTGCATTCGCCGACGATCGCGGTGAGCGAGGCCTCCGGCGCCAGCGTGTAGCCCGGCATGGCGACGGACCAGCCCTGGGCCGCCACCCCCTCCCCCAGCACGGCGAACATCTCGCGGGAATTCCGCATCCAGTAGCCGCCGTGGAAATAGACGAGGCAGGGCGCGTGGCGGTCCGTCCCGGGATAGAGGTCGATCTTCTGCCGCGCCCCCGGACCATAGGCGAGGTCCATGGTCGCCGCGTGCCGCGCCCGGATGATGGCCGACTCTTCCGTCCAGCGGACGAAGGTCTCCGTCCACGAGGGCACCGCCTGGCCGTTGTTGTAGGCCGCATCGCGGGTCGGCTGTGGAACGGGCGAGACGTCTATGGCCATGATCGGGTGTCCACCGGGAGAGAATGCCAGTCTCGCACGGAACGGGGCCGGGGGAACCGCCGCGGCCGCATGCGGTTCACCCGCCAGCACAGGAGATCGTCATGACGCGACCGGCCAGCCAGCCCGCCGATCATTCCACCGTCTCGCCCTATGTGATGGCGAAGGGCGCCCGCGACCTCATGGCCTTCCTCGGAGAGGTCTTCGGAGCGACGCCGGTCATCGCGCTCGACCGCGAGGACGGCAGCCTGATGCACGCGTCCGTCAAGATCGGCGATTCCGTCGTCATGCTGGCCGAGGCGACGGGCGACTATCCCGCCTTCCCGGTCTGGCTCCACGTCTATGTCGACGACGTCGACTCGACCCATGCGGCGGCGCTGGCCCGCGGCGCGGTCGAGGTGGAGGCGCCTTCCGAGAAGGGTGACGGCGACCGGCGCGGCGGTTTCAGGGATGCCGCCGGCAATACCTGGTGGATCGCGACGCCCGTCCGCGCCTGACCGGCGCGCCGGAACAAGCGCGCCCGCCTGCCGTTGAGGTGCAGACCCCCGAGGAGAGTACCCCATGCAGGAAAAGATCATCCGCGAGACCACGACGCGCGAGGCGCACACCACCGCCACCGAGGACGGCACGACCATTCCCGCCCACGACAAGCCGGTGGAGGGCGAGAGCCACGAGCAGCACGCCGAGGCCAAGCGGGACGAGGGCACCGAGCGCACGACGCTGAAGGAAGCCCATTCCACCGCAACCGAGGCCGGCACCACCATTCCGGCGCACGACCGCCTGGTGCCGAAGAGCGCCTGAGCCCGATCACAGCGCCGAAAAGCAAAAAGCCGGGCCCAGGGCCCGGCTTTTCGATGTCGTGAAGCGACGGATCAGCGCTTCGAGAACTGGAAGGACCGGCGGGCCTTGGCCTTGCCGTACTTTTTGCGCTCGACCACGCGGCTGTCGCGGGTGAGGAAGCCTTCCTTCTTCAGGGCGCCGCGCAGCTCCGGCTCGTAGTAGGTCAGAGCCTTGGAGATGCCGTGGCGCACCGCGCCGGCCTGGCCGGAGAGGCCGCCGCCGGCGACCGTCACGTTGATGTCGTACTGCGTATCGCGGCCGACGAGAACGAGCGGCTGGCGGAGCAGCATGCGCAGCACCGGACGGGCGAAATAGACCTCGAGGGTGCGGTCGTTGACGGTGATCTTGCCCGAGCCGGGCTTCACCCAGACGCGGGCGACCGCGTCCTTGCGCTTGCCGGTGGCATAGGCGCGGCCCTGCTTGTCGAGCTTCTGCACGTGCCGGGGAGCCTCGGCGGCCGCCGGCTTGAGGGCGCTCAGGCCCTCGAGAGACGAAACGGTCTCAGCCATGGTCAGGCCCTCACGTTCTTGGAGTTCAACACGCCGACGTCGAGGACGACGGGCGCCTGGGCCTCATGGGGGTGCTTGTCGCCGCCATAGACGCGCAGGTTCGACATCTGCCGGCGGCCGAGCGGACCACGCGGAATCATGCGCTCCACGGCCTTCTCGACGATGCGCTCGGGGAACTTGCCGTCGCGGATGGTCTTGGCGACACGCTCCTTGATGCCACCCGGATAGCCGGTGTGGTGATAGTAGGCCTTCTGGTCCCACTTGCGGCCGGTGAAGACCACCTTGTCCGCGTTGATGATGATGACATTGTCACCGCAATCGACATGGGGGGTATACGTGGCCTTGTGCTTGCCGCGCAGGCGCGTCGCCACGATCGTCGCGAGGCGGCCGACAACCAGGCCCTTCGCGTCGATCAGAACCCACTTCTTGTCGACCTCGGCGGGTTTCGCCACATAGGTCTTCATGGTCGTGTCTTCCGGGATTGAGGAAATCGGAAGCGGCGTACCGGAGACCGGCCGTCGCGTCGGGAGGGCTATAGGCGAGCGCCCCTGTCCCGTCAACGGCACACTCGCCGAATAATCCAAGATAAATCATAGGCTTAGAATTTTGGTATTATAGCACCACTATTTTTCCGTCGCTTTTGCAGCTGCTTGGGCGATGGGAGCTGGCCTAGCGGCGGATCACCACTGTGTCGTCGGGACGCCGCGTCTCCCATTCCTGCCGCTCCAGTTCCGGCGAATCCGCCTCGCCGGCCGGATAACCGAGGCAGAGATAGCCGATGAACTGCCAGTTCTGCGGCACGTCGAGCGCGGCGGAGAGCGCAGCCGGATCGACGATGGACACCCAGCCGAGGCCGATGCCGTGCACCCGCGCTGCCAGCCAGAGCGTATGGATGGCCGCAACGGCCGAATAGGCGACCGTCTCCGGCATGGTCCGGCGGCCGAGGCCGTGACCCTGCTCCGGTTCCGGCTCGACGAAGACGCCGAGGTGGCGGGGCGCGGTGTCGAGACCGGCGAGCTTCAGCCGCGCATAGAGACCGGCGCGATCAGTGCCCTGCCCGGCCAGCGCCGCGGCATTGCAGGCCGCGAAGTTCGCCCGCACCGCGGCGCGTCGGGCCGGGTCGTCCACCAGGACGAAGCGCCACGGCTGGCTCAGGCCGACGGACGGCGCCAGATGCGCCAGGGCCAGCAGCCTGTGCAGCAGATCGTCCGGAACCGGATCGGGACGGAAATGGCGGACGTCGCGCCGCCAGACCAGCAGCGACGCGAACTGCTCCTGAAAGACGGCATCGAAGACGGGAGGCATCATGTGACGGGACCATGCGGGAGGCGGCGCGCCCTCGAGGCCGGGGCGCGCCGCGGTCTAGCACGCTCCGCAGCCGGCGCTCAGGGGCGCGCCGGGATCTCCAGGCCCCGCTGTACGGCGGGCCGGGCGAGACAGCGCTCCAGCCAGGCCGGAACCTCCTTCAGCTCGTGATAGGCGACGAGATCGGCGGCGCCGTAGAAGCCGACGAGGTTGCGCACCCAGCCGACGAGCGCGATGTCGGCGATCGTGTAGTCGTCGCCCATGATGTAGCTGCGCCCGGCGAGGCGGCTCTCCAGCACGCGGATCAGGCGGTGGGATTCGGTCCGGTAGCGCTCGAGCGGCCGCTTGTCCTCAAACTCGCGCCCCGCGAACTTGAAGAAGAAGCCAAGCTGGCCGAACATCGGCCCGACCGCCGCCATCTGGAAGAACACCCACTGGATCGTCTCGATCCGGGCGACGGGATCGGCGGGCAGGAACCGACCGGTCTTCTCCGCGAGATAGAGGAGAATGGCGCCGGATTCGAACAGGGCGAGCGGCTTTCCGCCGGGGCCGGCGGGATCGATGATCGCCGGGATCTTGCCGTTCGGGTTCAGCGCCAGGAATTCCGGCGTCCAGGTCTCGTTCTGGCCGATGTTGATGGTGTGCGGCTCATAAGGGAGCCCCGTCTCCTCCAGCATGATCGACACCTTCACCCCGTTCGGGGTGGGGAGCGAATAGAGCTGGATGCGGTCGGGATGGGCGGCCGGCCAGCGGCGGGTGATCGGAAAGGCGGAGAGATCGGACATCGGGAAGCTCCTCGGCCGTCGTCGCGACGGCGGACCTGCGAGAGATGGGCGGCGAGCCTCGGCGATCAACCGCGCCCGCGCAAGCGTCGCGGCTTCGTGACCGCCCTCCTACGCCGCACGGGCGAGTTGAGCGGCGCTGCGCCCTGCGCAACGCTCGTCCCATCCGGGAGGCGGGATCAACCCGCCCCGATCTTCGATGAGGAAACGCCATGCCGATGGTCACTCCGCCCGCGGGCCATGTCGGCCCCTTCGCCGGCCTCGACGTGCCCTGGCTTCTGGCGCTCAGGGCCCGCACGCGCCGCGACCATCCCTTCATCGTCTGGACGCCCTTCGAGCGCCCCGCCTTCACCCTCACCTACGGCGGCTTCCGGGAGCGCGTCGGCGCTCTTGCCGCGGGGCTGGCGAAGCGCGGGGTGAAGCCCGGCGAGTTCGTGCTGATCCACCTCGACAACTGCCTCGAGGCCCTGCTCGCCTGGTATGCCTGCGTCGAGCTCGGCGCCGTCGCCGTCACCACCAACACCCGCTCCGCCGGCCCGGAGATCGCCTATTTCGCCGGCCATTGCGGGGCGGTCGCGGCCATCACGCAGCCGGCCTATGCCGGCGCGGTGGCCGCCCATTGTCCGGACCTCAGATGGATCGCCGTCACCGACAATGACGGCGGCGAGCCCGCCCCGCCCGGCACCGCACCCGAGAAGGCGATGCGCTTCGACGCCCTCGTCGCCGACGCCGCCGACCGGCCGGAGCGGCCGCGCGACCCGCTCTGGCCGTGCAGCGTGCAGTACACCTCCGGCACCACGGCCCGGCCGAAGGCCGTGCTCTGGACCCATGCCAACGCGCTCTGGGGCGCCAAGGTCAACGCCGCCCATGAGGACCTGAGACCGGAGGACGTGCACCTCGTCCACCTGCCGCTCTTCCACACCAACGC